>Ga0222634_1000063_pt1 | contig 65117 bp, 53 predicted proteins | sample AntAcemetageno50_FD_179807 | JGI IMG/M metagenome (GOLD analysis project Ga0222634, IMG submission 179807) | Saline water microbial communities from Ace Lake, Antarctica - #50 | ecosystem: Environmental > Aquatic > Non-marine Saline and Alkaline > Saline | place: Antarctica: Ace Lake | collected... | reverse complement strand
CTAATAATAATTATCAATTTGAAATTCTTTATGATTATATTTTTGAAACTATTTAGTAATATAATTTTGAACTATTTTTATAACTATTTTTTCAATATTTTTAGATTTTAATAACCTATTTAGGTTTATTAAGTTCTTAATGCGAACCTAATTAAGAATATTAAGAAATTGTAAGTTCTTAATTAAGCTTGATAACTTATTAATGCGAACCTAATAACTTAAATCGTGCATAATGTATATAAAAAGGTCAGTATAAATATATTATATCATGTCCGAAATTAAAAATGACTATACCATGTCCGTAAGCAATAAAAAAATTCACGCTTTTTATAGCAATCATGCATCGATCGATTTTGAACAATCGAATCTTTTGCTTATAGATTTCTTGGACACTATGTTCAATAATATCACTTCAGACCTTGATTCTAATATTAACTCACAGTTGCTCACGTATATGTCTTCCAATAGCGATGATATTTCTCATTTGAAAGATACTATAAATAAGATGAATATTGATATGACGACCTCCAATAATAACGATAACTCTCGTTTGAAGGACGGCATTCATACTCTGAATGAAACCGTATATAAGATGAATGTTGATATGATGAATTCAACTAATACTGATATCTCCCATTTGAGAGATAGTATCCAAACTATGAATGATACAATTTCCAAAATGAATGTTGACGTATTGACTTCGAATAGCAAAGAATCATCTCTTATGAAAGATAGTATTCGTTCCATGAATGATACCATGTCCAAGATGAACACGGATATGATGAATAGTGTTGTCGGGCAACTTTCTACGATGAAAAAGGAATATATGGATGAAGTTCACCAAGTTGTTACAAACGGTAATTTCTCCGCTAGTGAGAAAATGAACGTTCTTATGGAAAAGAACAGCGAACACCTCTTGGACAAGACAACTATTCTTCTGAATGATGTTATACCAAGGAGCCAAGAACGCTTCCATGGAGCAATCCAAACGAATCTTAAGGATTTACACACAGAGATGAATGAAGATATGTCCAAGATGATTGCTTCCTCAAGTAACGAACAAGCATTACAAGCATTTTTAACGAATTTCGAATCAAAATACAACACAATGATGCAAACCGTGCAACAACCTCTTTTCTCATTCTTTACTGCTAGTGAAGACCGCATAGCCAAGAATATTGATATCCTCAAAGAAACGTCACAAACCACACTATCCGCACAAAAACCCATCTTGGACGACCTATCAGAATTCCTTGGGAAATATAACATGTCATCTAACAAAGGTAAATACGGAGAACAGAACCTATGCTCTATCCTAACCTCTATGTATCCTTCAGCCGAAATCCAAGATACAACGGGTATCAAGGCATCCGGCGATTTCATTGTGAAACGATTAGATAAGAAACCCATTCTATTTGAGAATAAGGAATATAAGGCGAACATCGACAAGGACGAAATTGCTAAGTTTATTCGTGATATTGATACACAGAACATGAACGGGGTGTTCCTATCCCAGTATTCAGGTATTGCATTCAAACAAAACTATCAAATCGATATACATAAGGGAAATGTGCTTGTATATGTTCAAAATTGTGAATATTCTGCCGACCGAATCCGCATTGCAGCCGATATTGTAGACAGTCTGTCTGTTAAAATCCAAGAACTGAATATTGGAGAAACTAATAATATTTCCAAGGAAATATTGGACGACATCAATGAAGAATATCAAGCCTTCATTGCGCAAAAGGAATCCTTGTTGATGTGTATCAAGGATTTCCAGAAAAAGATGCAGTCTCAAATCGATTCTATGAAACTTCCCGCTATGGACAAGTATCTCGATTCAAAATATGCATATGTGAAATCTCGCGACTTCATATGTAACATATGTAATGTTTTTACCGGGTCGAATCGTCAAAGCCTATCTGCACACCAACGTGGATGTCGAAAAAAAGCCCATTTTGCTAACTTTGCAATTGAATCGATAATAGTTGAACCGACGATAGAGACTTCTGATGTGTAATATTCTCTACACATTACATTGTTTTGACTTTATCAAAATAGTTTGGGTCCATTTCAAAAGCGGGTTCTCCCATTTCTATATATTATACCCACATTTTTCATGTATTATTCGTTATTCGATTGTATATTCATCTGAGTCTGTATGCTCGAAAGTTGCTTTATAATGATTACTTATGACAGATTATTATTATTTAATATTGTCATGATATTATTTATTCGGGTTTGTAACTCCGCGTTTTTAGTTTCTAACTCAGTTACTTTATCATTAGTTAATGAGTCTATAATACTGGATCCTCCCCACATTAAGGTGCCGTCCTGTTCATATAATAATTTACCACCTAACCAAACACCTTCTACAAATAATTGACTATCATTATTGACATAAAGAATATTTTTTAAGGAAATCTCAAAGGACGAAGACATTGTGGAGTCCACTACTTGGACTCCAAATCCAGCGTGTAGGTTGTTTGAAGAATCTTTCTTATCAATTACCATTTTTAATTGCCCCAATTCAGTCGTCAAACCAGTATTATCGGTAACCTCAAATGATATATCTGGACCATATGTGCTAAGAATTTTCCAGTTATAATCATTATTGCTATACGTTTTTAAACCCCCTATTGTATAATTGTTAGAACTTAGTGCGTTTTTTTGTTCATTCAATTTATCCACACGTTCCATTATCTCATTATAATTCCACAATTTACTCACACGAACCATTGTGCTAGCTGAATAGGAACCAAATCTCGTATAACTGGGATTTGACGGATCTTCAGGTGTTTCAGACACACGTTCAAAAGAGAAGTTGGGGTATGTTGTGCTATATGCAACCCCGTGTCGTTGTGTGTTATACACAGAACTAGTCGTACTATAAGTATTGCTATAATTGATAAATCGGTCATTTGTATTTATACCAAAAAATTTGTTTTCCGGGTCAATCGTTATATATTTATCATTTTTACCGTGAATGTTTAATGACCCCGAAACAGTCATATCTCCATTTAAAGATACTGATGATGGAAGAAATTTGTCTGTAATATTCATAAAAAATGCGTCAATTTTTATATTTGAACCATCCGCGTATTTATAAAAATAGGTAATATAATTGTTATTATTATTTTGAGTGGATACAACCCCATAATTATTTGTCGCCAAATTATCCCCATCATATAATTTAAAGTATTGCACCATAAATGATGTGTGTAATTCTATCAATAACGTGTTTGCTTCCCTGGTAGCAGTATCGGTGACACCTGAATTCAACTGACTGATCCTAATACCACCAACGCGATTATCCAAATAAGTTGCCGCTCCAGTAACTATTGTATACGTGTGTGTATCACTAGTCCCCAAACTATCACGAGAGTTTAATAAAGTAATATAATCAGTCATATTGTCGAGACCATAATTTAATGTCTGTGTAAACGTGCTTGGTATGTAAAAATAGGGGGTGGAAATAAAAATAATATCGGAATTGTCGTTATAAACAGCAGCAGCAGAAGAAGTAACAGGGTCCAGATGTAACGTAGTCGTGCCGGTCCCTTCGTTATACATTCCATAAGCTACAATACAATCATGGTTAGCTGGTATAGTGAATTGTAGACTTGCATTCCTATCTTCCCCTCCGTCGTCATTCTCTCCCTTTTCCTCATCACCTATATACACTCGTAAATATGTATCTGTATTGCCTGTTGTGTATGCTTTATACACCTTAGCCTGTTGGGTCGCTTGTATGCTTAAATTATATGTATTACGCCGAGCCCGGTCGGTGTTTTGATTGAAGGTATAAGCCTGTTCCCAATTTCGATAGTATTTAATTTCAAACTTCGTAGCATTTTTAGGGTCTGCGGTTGATTGTGATTCATTCCTATCAGTCTTAAATTGCAAATAATATCTAGTATCCAAATCATCCGTATATAACACATATACAACCGGCGACGTATTCCGCAATAATAATGTTTTCCAGTGAAAGAGGCGTGATGAAGGGTTTCCTTCTGGAGCTGTATGTATCTTACACTCTATATAGTTAGTACCTTGAAGCGGCAATTCCAAATTTCCATTTAGTTGTATTTGTTTTAGTGCTTCACCACTTATGTTTTTGATATCATTTTCATTATCAGATATAATTGTGTCGAAAAAACGTAATATATTGTTATTACTATAGACATTGGTATTAGTGATGGATACAGGTTTATTCGCTCGGTTATATTTTGTATAAGTTACATATTTAACCAGTTCATCCATCTTTTCAAATAATAACGCCACATTAGGATTATTTATCGCATTTATATTGTATTGTTGTATATTCAATCCACTACCTACAATATATATTTCATTGGTATCTGTTATAGAAATAACCTTATTCATTGAGTATTTTAAACCATAAATATATGGTACAAGCGTAGTGTATATACTATCATTATAGAACAAGGTTTCATCAATGGTTTTTTGTAGCGATGGTAAGATGTATTTGCTAATGATTTCACTGTTATCCCGATCGATAGTATTGTTTAATAATTCGGTATATGTATATCCGATCCATGACGAATTAGTGCCATGATACATAATCTTTACGTCACCTGCGACTTTTGTAGCCATATCTATTTTATATACGTAATAGTAGTCGTCTGTTGATATGGAACTAGGTAAATCGGCATTTAAATTAGTAATTATTGTCGTATCATTCAAACTTGTATCCGATATTGTAATCCCATTCATAGTATTCAATCGAGTAGAAATAGTATCGAAGATATTAGTTACATCAAATATAGACGTATCTTGAATATCCAACATAGTTTTGGGTTGATTCGTTCCAATACCCAAAGGATACATATTGGATGCAGTCTTGTTTAATGTATCAATATGGAAAATTTCCGTTTCATCTGCAGATTTTAACGTTAGGTCTCCGTACAATGTAGAGTCACCTCTCGTAATAATACTCTGACTAATATAATCATTAACTTTAATACTGCACCAGATACGATATAATATAGTGCCGGTTTTGTAATATCGCATTACACCAAGTTTCCACTGATCATCATACTTATATGGCACAATATACATATTTTCGATTAATACATTAGTAACTGTTTGATACGTCGGATTAAACCCGTATTGTGCGATAAAAGCTTTATTTATACCTGCATATACGTCATCGAGTTTAATATTTGTTCCAGGAATAAGTAATCCAGATGACTCTTTACCATTCCAATGTGGAAACTCTTCGCTTAGAACAACCTTATTCTCTGTAATATTATTGATTACTACAAAGAGAGAGGGTGATCCAAAACGTTCTGTAAATAATGCATCCGATTGAATGCGTTCACTAATAGAAAGAGTATTATCCTTTTTAAACAGTATAGTACTGTAATTTACAAGTTGAGTAGCTGCGGTCAATGAAGTAATCAAATTCAACAATATATCACGATACGATTGGTCTCGTGTGTATATATCTACATTTAAAGAACGACCAGATAGGGTTAAAGTCGGGGGTGTATTTTCAGCGGTAGTAAGAGCGGTTTGTGCGGTAGTAAGAGCGGTTTGTGTGGTAGTAAGAGCGGTTTGTATGGTATTTTTATAATTAATCTTGGATTGTAAAGCATCGTTTAATCGTTGAACTTCCACATCGTATTTTGTTCTATTCTTAACATAGAAATCTGGACCAGATGCCGGATATGTCGAATACGTGCTATGTAGTGTTGGACCTTCTATATATTGATTAGGACGGTAAAAATAAGGTGTGTTACTGTTACTATAATTTTTTACTTCAAATACACTAGCATTGGTGAGCGCAGTAGTAGTTATCGAAACAACAGTATTACCAGTAGAATTAACAAACGTTAAATAACTTCGAGGAGAAATAGAATCCGTATATAACACGTAATATAGCGCATTATCGCCGTCCGTTGTTGATGATATATTAGGCATTAACTGTGTTTTCCAGTAATAACTAATCGTGGGAGCGATATTATTTTGTGTACGACTAACCTTATAATGTATGGATTCTCCGCCAGAAAGCGGATACATTTGACTATGAATATTAATACGACTAGAATCGTTGGTTGATTGTAGTATGGTTTCAACATTTCTAGAATCGAGGACAATATTCCCAAAAAAAGTCACTATATTATAGTTAGACCTGTTAAACGGTGGGTTATTTTTGATGGTTCCTTTGTTCGTATAGTCGAGGGAAGCAGCAGGATAATTTGATCGCTCCACCCAATAGTCTCTAGTCTTTAATTGATTTAACGCTGTGGAATACGACTGATATGCAAGTAGCGCATATCCATAAAATACTGGAACTTGCCACGGATAACTGTAAGTTGTGGTTGTGTAGGAGTCGTGTTGTTGTATAAAAGTATCATATAATGTTATAATCCCGCTAAGTTCATTTACAAAAGTATTCTTTTCATTACGTCTTGTATTTACCCAATTTTCTGCACTAGTCTTCTGAGATGTATAATAATCCACATCCGATTGTTTTTCTTCCACATCTGCCCTCAATGTTCCCATATTATATTTGCTATATATAGAAGTTTTTAAGTATAAAATCGATGTAGTGCCATCTTCTTTTACAGTGACAGGTAAAACGATGGCCTGTGTCGTATTCAAAGTTTCCGTAGGATAAGCAATATACATCTTATATATGTTTGTGATGATTGATTTCATTAAGTTGTGTGTCTTAGCATCAAAGTCATTGTTTTTGGTAAAATCTTGCAAGGCATCTGTAATTGCATTCATGCGATCGATACTGTTGTCTAATGTAGTTTTTAAATTATTGACCTTAGTTTGTTGGCTCGTTTTAAGATTTAAAAATGTTCTATTATCCCAACTTGAAAACAGATTTAGCCTCATATTTGAGTCTCCGCTAGCATTTACATAAAGTTGCAATATATCCCCGTATCCTAGCTTTGAATCGATATTGGTGATGTCGGTTAATTGTGCCTCTTTTACGCTATTTGCTCCATTGACCATGTCGCGCAAGTGATATTCATACGTCCATTCATCCTCTATATCACAACCCAATGATAAATAATGATGGTTTCCTGCAGATGCGTGTATTCCATACCCATAACGGACCAATAACCACGTATATGCTTCTAACGTGAATAATGCTTTGTCATATGCTATTTGATTAGTGTCTATAGTAGTTTGAAGTGTTATAATTTGTGCGCGTGTTCTTGTCGTATTCGTTTGTGTTGGCGCGGCTTCTGCAATCAACCCTTTTTCTTGGTAATTAATTTGAGAACGTGAAATATTGTATACACCAGTTAGATGACTATTATAATTGCTAAGAAATAGTATTGCCTTTCTATTTTCAATTGTATAATCCGAATAATTCCTCATCGTGGCTATAAAATTGGTTTCCTCGGTTGAAATATTGCGAACGGTTTGGCCATATAGAGAAATGATATTATCCATGTTGATTTCGTCAATTAAGTCATCAATCTTTTGTTTATAAGTTTCTTTATTTAAATAAATAATAGTAGGTAAACCGTCAATAAGGGTCTTATAATTCTGAATATCAGTTTCATATGTATTATCGTAAACCTTATATGCAGGTAATTTTGCAGCATTTTTTAGTCGACTATTTTCGTTATACAGTTTTATAATTTCGTTTACATCTGTAATTATATCGGACATTCCACGTTCTAGATATACTCCTGCAAGCGTCAAAAATCGCAATCCATACATATAATTATTTTGGGCGGTTAAATTTGCTTCATATGCACTATTCAATCCCAAAATTTCGATTTGTGTTTTATATTCTTCTTGAAGTTGAGTGACGTATGTTGCCTGTTTTTCACTTGCAGTAATCAAGGCGGTCTTTATTGCACCAGCAGCCGTTATTTTTTCTTCCAATTGCTCGAGCGTATATCCACTCAAGTCTTCTATTGCATCTTTAACAGATCCGACTTCAGCCTGCACTATCTTACTGGTTTCGATCAAAGCTGTTACTCCAGCCACAACCACAAGCCCCGATCCGCCAGTTCCAACAGCAACTCCTACATATAAAAGCGCAATACCGACTTCAGCAAGTATCGCCCATTTTCTGTTTTCCGCTTCCTCCGATTCTCTCTTCTCATACTCAGTATGTAGTCGGTTAATTTTTGCATCTTGCAATACAATACTTATATCTATAAGGTTCTTTGTTCGTTGTGCGTCAGCAATAATAAACATTCGAACAGGAGCTTCAATTCTCGCATTTAACCCTGCAAGACGGTCCTGTCGCGTTGTTTTAATTGGTACGGGTTCTGCTGTGTATATTTTTAATGGAAGAATACCGGACACACTACTATTTAATATTTCTTGATCTGTTGAAGTAAATGGATTTACTTGTATAAAAGTGTCCATGTTTTCAATTGTATTGCGTATTAAAGGTGCAAATTGGTCTATAAACTGTTTCATATTACGGCTTGATAAGTTGTCTATATCTACCATACCCTTTATTTCGTGTAATTCCTGATTTATTCCTAATTTTCCAGCAATAGATACAGAACTGGTAACCGGGTCAACTTTCATAAATGTGTCCCCTTTAATATTTTCCACCATTAACTCACCTGAAATAATTGTGTCCGACTTAACATTATATACTGGAAAAAGATTGTCTATTCGAGCATCTTTAGATTGAAAGGTTATAACGTCATCCTCATCTATGAGTATCATCACTACAGAGACTATTTTATATCCTCCATCAGAAAACGCAATAATAATTTTTTGTCCGTTTTCCAAGGAGCTATATTTGGAATTTAAGTATTCAATAATGTAATACATCCTCCTAGGTATATCAAGTGTAGAATTATGCAAATAACATTCTGATATAAGTTTTTGACTCCAATATGGCGCGGTATCTGAAGTTTTACATTTCAAAGAATTAAAGATTGTAATTGGACCATATCCCCATGTGGTATTTGTGGGAGTGAAAGATAAAGAATTATTATCTCCATTTATCATCATACAAATATCTCTTAGTAAATAAGCAAATGCGGTCGAAGATACTCCTTCTTGAAATTTTGCGATATCAATAATATCAAATAAATTCACACCAGAAGAAATGGCTATCTGTCGAGATGTTGTTGGATCTGCGAATACATATGAGAAATAGATACGTATATTCACTACTTTTGCGTCTATTGCATCAGATTCTTTTGTAAATGAAAATCCGCAAGACAGTCCATTAAGCTTGGGCGAAACTGACTGCAACAACGAATTTTGTAACATTTCCACACCATATTCGCTTGCATAATATGTTAATGAACGGTCATTACGTTTAGTTCCAGATCCGTTAATGTATTGTTGTAATGTTTCATTTCGGTCATAATCCAATGGACCTAAACGGCTTGTAAATTGAATTTTTCGATTAGCGAATGCAGAAGCATACGATTTTGCCTGTATATCGTATAAAGACAGGTCTGTTCCATCATTAAAATAACTTTTGTATATGGAACGTATAGTATCTGCAGTGTTAGATTCTTGTGTTCCGTTTTTATACTTATTTGTGAATAATTTATATGCATTAGTCGAAGCGTTAAGCGCTTTTTCCATTTGTAACATAATTTGCATTACAACGTCGACCGAAAGTAAATCAACCACAATTGTTTGAGTTTTTTTCAATCGTGCTATAGTACCGACGTCGGCTAAAACAAGTGAAGTGTCGTCAGTATAAACCGGATTACTACTACCAAATAAACTATTCCATGTATTTGTTGAAATGTTATAGTTACTATTAAAATAATTTTTAACAATAGTAGAGGTTAGTCCACCGCTATTTCCGCTTATTATCTGTATAAGTTCTGCTCTTCCATAAGCTAAAGTATTCCCATAAGGAGTAAACACATACGAATTCCCCTCCGACATCTATACAAGACCACGATATAATATTATACCCTGCAAACGAGAATTGTAATAAGAAGAAAAAAGGGGCTGACCGTCGAGTAATTTCATAAAATTCTTAAATTGGTCGTCACTTTTCGCAATCGAAGCTGCTTCAAAACTGTTGCATGGTCCACCATACTCTACACATTACATTGTAACACCCGTGCAATCATCTCAGGTGTGATATTCTCAAGTGTAAATGATATTTCATTCGCTTGAGCTTCTTCCCATGTGAAAAAATCAATATGAAACCCATCCAATTTCAGTTGACTGATATAGTTTTCAATAGACTCTTTATCTTTGACTGCATTATTATAGTTATTTCGTTTAATATATGAATGTTTCGGTAATATCTTATTTTTATACCCATCGAATTCATATTTGACCTCTATTTCTATGGACGACATAGGGTTGACTTCACTTGGTAATATGCCTTGTGATGGTCGGTATACAAACAACCCATATGGTGCAGCAACAATATCAAACATACTAATTCCACCAACTCTTGTCGACTTCGCAGAACCACAGATTTTACGTTTAGTTACGATATTTGAAAAAATATTATCTTCTATACAACCAATTAGGTCTTCATCGCTTATCAGATTCGGGTAATTATCAATCATTCTTGTGTAAGTAAATTGAGATTTTGGTTTATGTTTGATAGATTTGTTAGATTTTACAACGGAGCCATTTATTTTCGCACCACCATTTCGTTTCCGCCTCCTCCGTGTGCCGCCAATCGTTCGGATTTTACGTTCTTTGATTAAAATAGGATGACTATGAAAGGTAAACGGATAATCACCAGTATTTAAACTAGATGACCTAGCCATTTTCTTGGAATCGTTTATCGAGACAGCAGTTATTGTTTGATCATTAATCTCAAATTCAAAATTTCCACCCCTTTCGGTTCCAGTATATCTGAAACCACCCTTGGTATACTCGTCAGCTTGTCCTTCTTGCATTTGTCCATACATATATTCTGAAAGATTGATTGGAATCACAAAGTTATATTCAGTCATATCGAGTATACACTAAAACGATATATTTTTGGAAATTTAAGTGGGTATAAAACGCTACTTTACAAAATCATATCTATTTGTAGTATATATGATTTTAACTCTCGGTTATTTAAAGGATGCTATCGCAGTGATCGGATTTATCGCATTATTTATTATTGTTTACAATATAGAAAAGATTGAACCATTCAAAATATATCTACTAATTCTGTTATCTATTGGTTTTGTAGTTGATGGTATATTCACATTATATCCCGAATTACATAACCAATCTTACACCATAATATAATGGATTTGTTTATAGTATATTGCCCGTTCTATACTATAAAATTGATTTACATTTCGGTTCATTCATATTTTTGCATACTAAATAAGTTTATTAACATGTCCGAACATAATAGATACAATGGAACGTTTGAATTCGCGGATGAATGCGCGTATCTCGAAAACGCGCATACCGCGATCTCGCGTTGTGAGTTATGGGAATGGTTACGCACATTCGACCCACCCAGTGGGCAAGGATTTATGTTTTGTAATACACCCGAACTGGCGCGAATCACAGTCGAAATGAATAAAGAGGATATTGCCGGTGGTCATTCCGGAGCATCGTATGGATGCACCATGCGGGCTATGCAGTTTATTGCGATCCACGGGTTCGCGCAATACAAAGCGGATTATTTACGCAACTAAAATGCGCAAAGCAGTGCCCGATCGACAATTTACAACGAATATTACATATGATTATTGTATTTTTCCCGCCTTATCTATCTTGGTCGCAGTTCCGATCATCTTCTTCGCCATATTTGTGTTCGCATCTGTAAATCTCCACATATTATTGACCTTGCCGTCTACACATTCGTAATCAGACCCAATACTACCAGGTTTCCACGATTTGTCTGGATTTTTCATAGTGTTCTTGTATCGTATACAGTGATTTACACTGTGATGTCCAGCTGCACATGCAATTTTACTTACTGCATTACCTTCCTCGTCTAATATAAATCCATTTTCTTCGTCATGCTTTACATATGATTTACCGCGAGCAACATCGACTGTTTGTATCGACCGTTTGCATGGCTCTATACTACTATAAAATCCACGGATTACCTTTTCCAGAATTGCATTTGAACTCGAATTCGCAGCATGCTCTATAAATGCGATTGTATCTAATCCCAAAATGTATTCCTTCAATCGCTGCTTGGTTTCATCAAATGTCTCGGCGTCCTTACAGTCTATCGTCAAATATGTAGTCAGATTGAATGTATTGTTGTTGTTCTGGGTTTGTATAGTCGTCGAACCCAACGTTGGAAGCACTTCAAGGAATTTATTTTGAAATTCTTGTTGGGATTTCTGATTTTCTAGTTGGGACTTCTGATTTTCTATATGATTTCCCGATAATGTAGTAATCATCGTTTGTAAAAAATCCTGGTTTTGCATGCATGCTATAACCATTTGCTTTACGTTTTCACTCGAATCATCATCTGAGATGGACGTGTGATTGGCTGCAATACGAGCATGTTTTTTAGTCGAATTGTGTATATTATATTCACGCTTATATTTACAACTGAAATTACATAATTTACACATGTAACCATTCGGGGGATTTTTGGCGGGGATTTTTGGCGGGGATTTTGGTGGAATTGTAATGAGATTTACACTAAATTCTGTTTTTGTAATATGTTTTTGCGTCAATATATGCTTATTGTAATCTTTATTACTACTGCATACATAGTCACACACACCACATGTGTATTTGACCCGGGATAATACACGGGGATTTATCCCATTTCCGATATTTGTTTGGTGTTTATTTGTTAACAAATGTTTGTTAAAATCTTTATTACTACTGCATCTATAGAGACAACTATCGCAATTATATTTTTTGGGATTTATTTTGGACATTTTAGTGTTTTACACTAAAATCCTTATATAAACTCCTCATAAAAAATCCCTAAATCCTTTCCGTGTTAAATATTTTACGAAAAACTGTTGCAGTCAATCCATTTCACGAATTTCAAAAGCCACTGCATTCTCATCTCAATGTGTTTTTACACGAAACATATAAAAATGTTTTAATCATATAAAACATTTTCACTACAAATATATTTGTGTAAATTTATAAAATCTAAATTACTTTCTACACTGATTTTTTATAACTCTGAATTATATTTATCATCTTTTTGGAGTTCCATTTGCGTTACCATTTATTACCATTCGATGTTTTGCTGTGGTTAAATATCTATCATATTGACTTAATCTGCTCGTATGATAGTCACACTCTTCACAAATATATTTATTGGAACTTTTTGGAACCTTTGGAACTTATCATTATTATCTATAAAATGATAACAGATAAAGTTCATAAATACTTTGCGTGCTAAATTTTGTTTACTATATTTCAAAAACTGTTGCAGTCAATCCCTTTCACGAATTTCAAAAACCACTGCATTATCATCTAAATGCAAATTCTGCATATAACCTAATAAAATTCTTTCTTCCAACAAAGGATTTTACTACAAATATATTTGTGTAAATTTATAAAATCTAAAATACTTTCTACACTGATTTTTATACAACTCTGAATTATTGATTATTCTTATTTTCCAAACGCGCGAAATTTAGGTAAAGTCGGGTAAAGTTTACCCAGTAAAGAGCGTTTATGTTTTCTGGGTAAACTCGCGCATCGTTAAATCATACCCTAAATTGCAGTCAAATTTACATTTATCACATGCAAAAAATTAAGCGCTTTTACTTTAGGGGGTAATATTCTCCATTTTGTATAATATATGGAGACAGTAAATCCCTAAAATAAAAGCGCCTAATTTTTGTTTACTATATTTCAAAAACTATTGCAGCCAATCCCTTTCCCTATGATTTTCGAGTAACATAGCAATCGATGTAATTAGTAATTCTTGATTTTGATAACCATTTGTTTACACCCTTGAAGATTTAAAACGCCGTTTTTTCAATATATTTTTTCATAGTATATATACTGAATGGTATATATACTGAATGTCCTCGCGTAAAATCGATGATTATAATATTTATGCTGTTAAGTCTCATTTCGAAAACGAGAGTTCCTTTGTAAATACATGTAATTATACAAAAATTGATTCTAAATATACAACTTGAGTGTATAGTATATTACAACACTACCTCATAGTAAAATGACGACAGCATATAATACCGGAATCCACTTTATGAAGTTGTGCGACTGGATTCCTATTGATAAACTGGATTGGACTAGTTTGTCTCAAAATAAAAATCCAAATGCTATTCCTATTTTGGAAAAAAACTTGGATAAAGTGGATTGGGAGTATTTGTCTCGCAATCCAAATACGATTCATATTTTAGAAAAAAACTTGGATAAAGTGGACTGGGGATGGTTATTATCTATGAATCCAAATGCGATTAAACTATTGGAACAAAATTTGGATAAAGTGGATTGGGGGCGTTTGTCTATGAATCCAAATGCGATTCCTCTTTTAGAACAAAACTTGGATAAAGTGGATTGGATTAGGTTGTCTTTAAATCCAAATGCGATTCCTATGTTGGAAAAAAACTTTGATAAAGTGAATTGGGGTGGGTTGTCTTTAAATCCAAATGCGAGTCCTATACTGGAAAAAAACTTGGATAAAGTGGATTGGGTGTATTTGTCTGAAAATCCAAATGCGATTCCTATTTTGGAACAAAATCTGGATAAAGTGGATTGGGTGTATTTGTCTGAAAATCCAAATGCGATTCATATATTGGAACAAAACTTGGATAAAGTGAATTGGGAGTATTTGTCTTGTAATCCAAATGCGATTCATATATTAGAAAAAAATCTGGATAAAGTGGATTGGTGTTGGTTGTCTTCCAATCCAAATGCGATTCCTATTTTGGAAAAAAACTTGGATAAAGTTGATTGGGTTAGATTGTCTATGAATCCAAATGCGATTCCTATTTTGGAAAAAAACTTGGATAAAGTGGATTGGGCTTATTTGTCTGAAAATCCAAATATATTTGGATACGATTACAAGGCTATAAAAGATAGAATGTTTAATAATGGCGGGATTAAGGAAGACTTGGTGAAAAACCGATTTCATCCAAGAAATATTCGCAAATGGAAAGGGTGGGGACAGTGCGATGTTTGTGATGACTTGGATAATGATGATGATGTTTGGGATGATGAAGAATGGTTGAAACATTAAACCATTGGTATTTTAAAAACGGCGTTTTAAATCTTCAAGGGTGTAATTTCTTCACCAGGAGATTCTTCGCTACAATTAGGGATTTTACTTTCCAAAAGTAGCCGCGACTTGTGGCGATTTGTTTCCAAATGTTTATTGTAATTGAATAATTTACTGCATGAATAGTCACACGTTGAACAATTATACGAAATTGTATGTGCTACATTATGTAGCCGACGTTGATGTTTCTTTGTTTCAGTATGTTTATTAAAATTGCTCTCATTACTGCACGAATAGTCACATTGAGTGCATTTAAAATTATGATTATAGTCAATCGGCATTTTTATGGCTACAAATATATATTATGTAGCCATAAAAGTTTCTAATTACTTTCCGCAACAAAATGGTTTTATACATGGAAAATGCAGTTGCAGCAATTCATTTCCAGAATTTCAAATATCACTGCATTTTCCTCTCAACACGTTTTTACACGAAACCTATAAAACTTTTTCAATTATCAAATTTCAACATGAGGAGAACGCTCTTCTTGAATTGGTGATGTAACCACCGATATTTGCAATTCACTATCTGGTTTGGTCGGGGTTTCGCCTTCGCAAATATTGCAAAATTCACATTCTGCAAATACAATAAAACATACACTGCAACACAGTAACACGACGACAATTTCTAATGCATAGCTCATTCGTATAATATATAATGCCGCTTGTTTGTATATTCATTTAAGTTTATATACAATATTCGCTGCATAATCACAGTAATATGTAAATAAAAATATACGTATATTATTATATAATTAAATTATTCAATCAATTGACGTTCTTCCAATTCACATCCACTCTCAAAACTGTAGATAGTCTCATAATATTTAACCGCACTAATCTTGTAATCTTCTGTTTTATATTTCATTCATTGTTATACATTTTGTTCCGTTTCCCGCTTCGCAAGAAATATCCAAGGGTGTAAAACCACTCTCGTTCAATGGTCTACCCCCATTCAGACTAAGATCGTTTGGATTATAATATTTTACATGTTCTGGGTTTGATAAATTATTATATGTTTTCAATGACTCGTCTATAACGAGTGGCAGAATTATTATATTTTTGTTTGTTGTATTAAAAATATATCCCCAATGATATAGTATACCAATAATTACCATCATAACACCACTCAATATGATAAACATCGGTATGAATACCTCTGGATAATCATCAATCATATCGGATGGCTGGCTTGATGGTTGTCCACCCGGAATACTTGATGGCTGACCTGACGGTTGTCCTGATGGCTGACTTGATGGTTGTCCGGATGGTTGCGAAGATGGCTGGCTTGATGGTTGTCCGGATGGTTGCGAAGATGGCTGACTTGATGGTTGTCCGGATGGTTGCGAAGATGGCTGACCTGATGGTTGTCCCGATGGTTGTCCACTCGGAATACCTGATGGTTGTCCCGATGGTTGTCCACTCGGAATACCTGATGGTTGTCCACTCGGAATACTTGATGGTTGTCCACTCGGAATACTTGATGGTTGTCCACTCGGAATACCTGATGGTTGTCCTGATGGTTGTCCACTCGGAATACCTGATGGTTGTCCTGATGGTTGTCCACTCGGAATACTTGATGGTTGTCCACTCGGAATACCTGATGGTTGTCCACTCGGAATACCTGATGGTTGTCCACTCGGAATACCTGATGGTTGTCCTGATGGTTGTCCACTCGGAATGCTTGATGGTTGACCTGATGGTTGTCCTGATGGTTGTCCACTCGGAATGCTTGATGGTTGTCCGGATGGTTGCGAAGATGGCTGGCTTGATGGTTGTCCTGATGGTTGTCCACTCGGAATACTTGATGGCTGACCTGACGGTTGTCCAGATGGTTGTGAAGATGGCTGACTTGATGGTTGTGAAGATGGTTGTCCACTCGGAATGCTTGATGGTTGACCTGATGGTTGTGAAGATGGTTGTCCACTCGGAATGCTTGATGGTTGACCTGATGGTTGCGAAGATGGCTGACTTGATGGTTGTCCGGATGGTTGCGAAGATGGCTGACCTGATGGTTGTCCCGATGGTTGTCCACTCGGAATACTTGATGGTTGTCCACTCGGAATACCTGATGGTTGTCCACTCGGAATACCTGATGGTTGTCCACTCGGAATACTTGATGGCTGACCTGATGGTTGTCCACTCGGAATACCTGATGGTTGTCCTGATGGTTGTCCACTCGGAATACTTGATGGCTGACCTGACGGTTGTCCAGATGGTTGTGAAGATGGTTGTCCACTCGGAATGCTTGATGGTTGACCTGATGGTTGTGAAGATGGTTGACCTGATGGTTGTGAAGATGGTTGTCCACTCGGAATGCTTGATGGTTGACCTGATGGTTGCGAAGATGGCTGACTTGATGGTTGTCCGGATGGTTGCGAAGATGGCTGACTTGATGGTTGTCCGGATGGTTGCGAAGATGGCTGACTTGATGGTTGACCTGATGGTTGCGAAGATGGCTGGCTTGATGGTTGTCCTGATGGTTGTCCTGATGGTTGTCCTGATGGTTGACTTGATGGTTGTCTGGATGGTTGTGAAGATGGCTGACTTGATGGTTGTCCAGATGGTTGACTTGATGGTTGTCCACTCGGAATACTTGATGGTTGACCTGATGGCTGACTTGATGGTTGTCCAGATGGAACACCTGATGGCTGTCTAGATGTGCATGTGATAGTTGATGTAGCTATTGTAAGTTGTCCAGTAGTTAAGACACAACCATTTACAGTAGAACCAGCACCGATAGTAACTGCTACATCACTCAATATCGTTCCAGCAAAATTACTGTTTGTTCCAAGAGTTGATGCTCCAGTCATTACCCAAAAGATATCATCAGGTGAGGCGCCATTAGTTAATACAACACTTGTGCCAGCTACTGTGTTTAATGCACCAGTAATCTTAAAAATGTAAACTCCTGAACCCTCAAGAGTAAGAATAGTGCCGTCTGAAATATCAACTGCACCACCAATACAATGTACACCAGGTGTTATTACAGAGCCACCCATATCTACTGCTCCAGGATTAGTATCATCACATGCTCTGTTTCGTCCATCATTTATTGCAGATATCAAATCAGTATTTGCTTGATTGTATGTAGAATCATTAAAGTAATTGGTGCCTGTGACTGTAGATGGTGTAAATGTTTGTCCATCAGGTCCACTACCAACATCTCCAGATACAATAGTTGGATTTTCGTTAGTTATTTTAGTTGCAAGAAGAGCAAAAGATTCAGCTGTTTGTAGACTTACTCCAGTGGAATTGGATGCAGGTATACCACGTATTAGATTAAATAAATAAAATATTAAAAATAATATATATCTTACCTTCATTCATTTGTATATATTACTTTACATTACACAGATTGGAAATAAAATGATGCAAAATTATTCAATCAATGGACGTTCTTCCAATTCACATCCACTCTCGAAACTGTAGATAGTATCATTAAGAGTCCAATTATTTTGATGTAATATATCTGTATTAAATTCGTATTCGTTATCGTCTTCACTCTCCTCATCGTCATCATTTTTTTCGATTGGAGAACAATACATCAATTTGGTGATTTCTTCCATTTCGGATTCAGTGTATAACTCTTTGTCTTGTAATTCTTCATCTATATAACATGTATCCCCACCTTCTTCGTATTCCAGTCCCTCGTAATCATTCAGTATAATATGCGTTTTTTGTAAGATTTCCTCTTTTTCTTTGGGTGTAAGCTTAATGATAAAGGTGCCCCACCACCATTGAGCGATTGCGTGGAGAGTTACTGTTTTTCCTGTAGATATTTCGGTCGTCCATATTTCGGTTTCGTATGTGCATTTTTTATAATCGCACGTGATAGTATATGATTTAGTTTCCTCGCTCATGTTTGTGTGTGTGTGTGTGTAATATAAACATTGTTATTTATATTAATATCAATTTTATTATAAAATTGAATTTCATTATCAATCATATACCATTGTAAAAACATTCAAAATGGTAATGGTATACATTCTTAAACTGGAAAATGATAAGTATTATGTTGGACAAACGCACAATATCGAATTTTGTTTAGAACAACATTTCAATGCGACCGGTTCTATATGGACTACAAAGTATAAACCGATTTGTGTGTTGGATATTATTATGGATTGCGACGAATATGACGAAGATAAATACACTCGAATGTATATGGATAAATATGGTATAGATAATGTTCGCGGTGGGTCGTTTTGCGAGGAAATTTTGCCTATAACAACCCATTCTATGTTGGAAAAAATGAAGACTACTGCTGAAAATAAATGTGATACATGTAGACAAACCGGTCATTTTGTCGAAAATTGCACCACATTAATGTTCACTACAGAATGTCCTGATGATATTGACGAATTGTTGAAAATGCTCGGTGGATTTATACAAGACAAAAGAATCAAGGAATATATAGATATGTCCAACGAAAATATGATAAATACATTTATTATGTTGAAGGCAGAACGTAATAAATGGACTAAATCCGAAATGGAAAAACATGGCGCACATTATAGAACGAATGGTATCGGAAATCATCCCAACGATGTTCAACAGATTGCAAAGGCTGAATCTATACGCGCGACTGAGCAAAAAAAGAAGAATACAGAATATCTTCCGATAATAGAGGTGATGTATAAAGCAATTGGTTTATTGAATGATAAAATTAACGGTCTTTAATCTATGTAAAAAGACGTTTTTTGGAATCTATTTAGAAAATACCTGCTACTATTATATACTTATCGCACTGATGTTCTATTCGTTTATTATCGCATCCTTGATTGGCGCATGTGTCGCAAATGCTACCGATACAATGTATGTATTCGCATATAGTTGGACACCCGGTTTTTGTTATAACCAAACCTACCCAGGATGTATAAAACCTCAATCTTATTGGACGCATAATTTAACGATACATGGTCTTTGGCCGCAATATATTACTACCGGATATCCATCGTCTTGCACTACCGAACCATTTGACCCGAATGTTCCATATAATATTGGATGGTCACTCATGACCGAGAAATGGCCGGATGTGCAATATTCCGAAACAGACAGCAAATATGACTCATTTTGGGAGCACGAATGGACAAAACACGGGACATGTTCAGGTTTATCACAACATGATTATTTTATGGCTGCGTTAAATATAACAGATGTTTTGGTCACCCCACCCGCTTTGCAACTAGCAATTGGTCAAAAAATGGCTACGAAATCGTTAATTAATGAAATGGGTGGTTCTGAACGAGCTGTATTACAATGTAAACAACAGAATTTGGTTGGAATATACACATGTTGGTCTCAGATAGATAATGTTCCTGGAGACCAAATCGATTGCCCGGCTTCGGTTCTTTCCGAAGATACATGCAAATCCAGTGATATGGTGTATATTGCCGATTTGTAGATAAAAATATACTCCATACAGAGTGTATATTTTTTGGTTTTTGTAAAATACGGGTTTGCGATTTGTTCAAATAGATATCAGGTTTCGAAATCGTGCATTGTGTGAGGTTTCAATTTGTAAATTGGTTTTGGTATTACATTAGACTGCCGATTTCCATTAAGATTGGGAGGTGGTCAGATCCATATATGTGTATTCCTGATTTTTCAGTTGTTGGATAATTTGGACATACCGAATATGGAATCGGTTTGAACCCTTTTGTTAAAATGTTGTCTATGTTCATTTTTCGGTTCATGTAATAGGTCGCACATTCTGTATTATGAATTGTATATCCAGGGAAATCATATAGTTTGCTGTTTTTTTGATACGCGTGATTGAAATCTCCGCCAATTATTACATTCTTGGCGTCTTTTATTTGTAATAATATATCTTCTTTTTGTGCATATCGTGTTTTTACATCTTGGTCATCTAAATGAATGTTCAGCACAAGACACTCTTTATTTTTACTCTTATAGATTGTATATAGGGCATGTTCACATTTTTTATGCGAGATCTGGTTATTGGTTATTACGGTTTTATGTATCATGGTTACATTCCCACACTTTCCATTTATTCCATACCACGTTTTTCTACATATTTTGCTGATATTATATAGCCCGCTCCATTTACTATGTAATTTTTTATATTCCATCGGCATCACTTCTTGTAACAATATTATGTCGGGTTTGGTGTCGTCAATATAAGACATTATTCGGTCTAATCTCTTTTTCGAATTACATATTTCTTCTTTACCTATTTTTTTTGTTAGTTCATTATCAATCCATTCGGATGCTAATATGTTCCAGGTTAACACTTTCATTATAGACCATTGAGGAATTAAATCTGCGATATTCCATATTCATAACACAGCGAATTCTGCATTTTAGACCGTCGGACCTTCAAAATGGGTCATTTTGATTGTCCGACAACCAGATACCACTTTAATGGGAGTTTGTCCCATTTTTCTTTTTAGTCGGTGTAATCGCATGGTATAATTTACACCCCGCCACAATTACTACCATCTTCGTAACACGGCACATTATGCGTTGTCCAAGTTTCCGGAATTGCAAATGCACAGGTTTTCTCAATACCTAATTGATTTTCACCCATGACTAATCTCATAAATCCGAGTTCACCCCAGTAACTACCCCATGAATTGCGTATAATCCAATATTGTTTATCTAGTTCTTGGTCATACCCCCACCCAACGACTGATATAATATGGTTGATCATCTTCAATTTATGAGGAAGGTCCAATACACCGCCCGTATACTCTACGATTTCCTCTGCATTTATTCCACATGCGATAGGACCGTTTTTAAATATCTCTGCTTGCATGTTATCACTCCCTTTTACAGCACCATAACTAGCGATAGTAGCATTGGGATATTGGGTAATGGGATTACATGTTCCTCCATGTGAACTAAATGTATCACATGTCTTGCAAATATTTGTCGGTGTACACTCGAACATTTTTTTGTCTTTGCATCCCTCCTCAGTTGAATCTATACTACATGCTTGATATACCATACAATCGTCGTAAGGAATAGAACCATATTCGTGAATCGCTTTATATGTCGCTAAGTGGTCTCCACCATTACAACTTCCACCCATTCGACAATTTAACAAAAACTGGATGCTTAAATTAATATCAGGCCAAGCTGCTTTACGCATGATTTTAATCCTATCCGAAAAGGCACTGATACTTCCGTGTGCCCAACAACTTCCGCAATATACTGGTATGTGTTGATTCAAATTTTTCGTCAAATAATTTACACCTTCCACGTTTGTCCAAGAAAATGCTTGAGGAAGTGTAACATTCGTAGAATGAACAAACTGATATTCTTCCACATCTAAGGTTGGGACATACTCATTATATCGGGCAGTAATCCCCAATAAACTAGTTAACAATAAAATCGCTCTGAACATTTAATATTATATAGTAACATTTTATTTCTATATTCAATTTACCAAGGGTTTAATATACAGGATGACCTTTTATGAACTTATCATCAATAATCATACCTGCACCATAACCAAACAATAAATGCAGTATATTATACACGATAAAACTACTAATAAAGGTGGTTAGTAAAACGATCACAACTTTCATATATCGACTTATACCACTACCCGGTAGGAGTTTATTTATATAAATATAAATATCGGACTTTTTTTCATCTAATATCGCACGAAATTCGATAGCGAACACCGCTGTGAACGCAGCGACTAGAGCATTTAATATAAACGCATTTCGTAATCGCGTAGCCTTGAATGTTTTTATCAATGGATACATTATATATAATCCTTTGATAATAATGTCCTTTTATGTCTATCTACTTGAATCGAGTAGTCACTCTACCTATATCGGGGCTACAGTTGACCTAAACCGTCGACTCCGGCAACATAATAAAGAGATTAAGGGTGGTGCGCGAGCTACCAGTATAAAAGTCGCTAAGGGTGAGGTTTGGACGCGGAGATGTTATGTCCAAGGATTCCCCGATTGGAAAGCCGCCCTTCAGTTCGAATGGGCTTGGAAATTCTATAGTCGGAAGCTATCAGCAAACTTGTTTCCTATGGATCGTCGAAAACAGGCGCTCGATACACTACTTTCTCTAGAAAGACCTACTAGCAAGGCTATAATGTATTCTGAATGGTCTGAACCCCCATCTGTTGTATGGGAACCGATTTCGGAGGAACAGATCGGTTAAATTACACTATCTGGTTTTCACCCCAAAACAAGTGTTCTACACCGTCTGCGTCATGTTCCGCCCGAAGCACTTTGCTGCCTAATACGACTCCATTCACATGAAGTAAACTATCACTAGAAACATACATGATTGTCTCACCTGGCTTTAGTATGTCTTTACCATTCACATTATCTATGGACGGAACCGTCTTTACTGATAAACCGCCAAACACTTGTCCTTTTTTACCTATCTTATCAATCACCATTCCAATGTTACCGATTTCCTTTGTGGTTTGACTCCTATCCGTTATTTCAAACGAAATATCACACCCATATTTTTGGTTTGTCTCGCCATCGGATGCTTCATTGCATTCATTTGCATAATTATGCATCTGGTCAAACGTATACAAGTAACTCTGTCTACGCATTGTCGATGCACTGAATTGGTCGAAATAATAAAAGTTCTTATCGCGACCACCACCCGGCACATGACTCGAGTTCTCGGCGACTCTAGATGCAACCATATTCGGATATGTATTTGACTGAACAACCACATTTTGACCATTGTCGCGAGCGGTAGTTATGTATTCCGCGTCATATTTTACAGAATGCTCGTTTGTGCCAATTCCAATATGCCTGCGACTCGGGTCGATAAAGATATGTTGCGACGGTGACTGACCCGACGTTGTAGGTGAAAATATAGAATTTAATTGAGCCTCTTTCATTTGTATATGAATATCATCGCCACGCACAATCACATTCACAATCGCGGTGTAATACAAATCGTTAATTTTATAAGTAGATAAAATGACTTGTCCGTTGTATAAATCATTGTAATAGTGTTCTATATCCGACATAACACTCAATGTGACTCCTGCTATGTCCATAGTTGAACCATGTATTACACAATCTTTTATATATATTCCGTTCCATTGTGGATGAACCCCGGAATATACACACCGCAATGAATCGTGTTTGTCGGATGTTCCATATTCCCATGTAGTTGTTTTGGTTGCGATATGAGCTTCGGCTTCTGTTAATGTATACTGAGCAGCCTTAGCATTTGTAACTGCAGCCGATGTAATACGCGATGCATTTTGCACTTCCATCTTCGCATTTGCCTCCTTTGACTTAGCATATGGGTCAGTTGGTGCGTTTTCCAAGACCTGTCGTGCGAAAGTATAAAGTGCATTTTGATCCTCTAGTGCAGCGATTGCGTCATCGGCTTGTTCAGCGGCGATTCGTGCAGACTGGTCAATTATATTTATATACGCATTTGAATTCATAACCTGTGTAATGCTATTCATCAAAACCTTATACCCGGGTGAAAATGTCTGCAATTTCTCTGTATTTATCTTGGTATAATTCGCAACATTGATACCGGACGATATAACAATCCATTTATTCTCAATCACAGGGTCTTTTCTGAGTAGATTAAAATACACTCGTATACCGTGGGTCCATTCGCCAAGACATGCATACATGTAGGTGTTTCCATATGCAGGTAGTTTTTTAGAAACGTCGAGTATACGTGTTTCCAATAATTGTCCCATGGTCGCATATGGTATATTATCAATCATTTCGGTCGATTTGCTGTTTCGGATATCCATTATGCTGTGACCATCGAGGTCTTCGTATTGTTTACATGAAAACAATAATCGTGCACGTCGGACAGATTCGATATTCAGTCCTAGTTCGATCACTTCACAATAATTCTTTGCGGTTTCTTTCGTATATCCATCGTGAAGTGTTGTCAATAACACACTGTTTATGGGATTTGCATCACCATCATTCATCTTATCTCGAATATCATCGGCATAGTCATCCAAGAGACGACTTAAATTATATACATTGTTGATTGCTTCTTTGTATTCTTCTAAACTTTCGTATACTTCTTCGAGCGCGATACTTGGAATATTTATACCGGGTTGTCCGGCAACTGATATGGGTTTATTACCCGTCGTTCCTTTCGTGCCTTTCGCATTGTGTCGATTTGCTGAATGATTTCCACCCATTTTTCAATAGTTATATAGATTGTGCAAATACGAATATTGGATATCTATTAACGCAATAACAACAAAATTGATTCAGGGTTGTTGCTATTTATATATGGTATCTTATTCAGTTACCATGTTGACTCGTTCCCAATGTCTTCCACAAACTCAATCGCCCCCCCTTTATAAAACTCGTTCGCAGACTGGTTCCCTACCTCACGTCGAACCTCAAGAGGTTGATGACGAAGAGACTACTCGAGCTGCTCGCATTGAACGTTATCTCCGAACCAGGAGGGCTAAGGAGCAACGTCCCATCCAATCCAATGCTTGTTCACGCGACAATATTACATATGAGGTAAATATTGATTTCGACGACGCCAGTCTTGAATGGAACCGTAACAAGCGTCGTGATGGACAAATGTATACATATATTTGCGGTGAAACATGCAAGACCGGCAAGCCTTGCAAAAAGACACCTGTTACAGGTGAACAGTTCTGTTCTGTTCATAACCAGTAGTTTTGAAATTTACAGTATATTGTATTACTTCGCTCGCTTCACATTGCATTTTCCCTCTTTCATAAAATATAAATAACCGTATTTTTCCCATTTATCTAATACCTTGATTATTTCTTCGTATAATTTTTCATACGTCTTATTTAATTTGGTATTTCGGGCGGTTGTGTAGTCTTCCCATAAGACTGTGTTTTTTTTCTGCTTCTTCTTATTTAACGATTTTTGCATTATTTCCACCATTCCCATGAGTTCCATTTTGAAATGGGATCGTTTTATTATGTTTCTATACATTTTAATCATTTCCATTTGACGTTGCTTCATTCCCATGGGAATTGGTTTGTTTAAATATTTCATCAATGTGTATGATTGACACAATGTATCATTCTTATTGATAAAAATGTTTTGAAATCCCTTGTCTACACTACACCATTTGTCATCTTCCCTTTTTCCACTTTTCGTCAAGACATGATGGTGCGAATATTCAAATTCGACTCCCGCTTCTTCTACCGCAAAATCCCAATCGCGCTCTGTATAACTTTCTTTGATAATTTCGCGAACATTTTCGTCGCCGAATATTTGGTTAATATACGTATAATGTTCATTTGAAAACAATTCTAAATTCTCTTCTGAACATTTGTTCATTTCTTATATAATATGTAGGTTATTTTTTAGATAATGAACCAGAATTTATACCGTTGGAAATTTCTTGCGAAGCGGCAGTATTGTTAAGAACCGTGTCTATATTTATTTTCTTTATGTGGGATATAAGCCTCATTGTAATATAAATATAAGCAATATTTATATTTATATTTATATTTATTATAATTTGTGCGGATTTAAATATTCAAACACATATAACAAACAATAATTACGATAACGACTGACAAACCTGCTAATACAAATACAGTAGTTGATACCGGTTTACAACAATCTTCATCTTCGTCGTCTAGATCATTGTAAGTTGCGGTGAATGAGTCAGTCCATACTTCTGAGTCGTTCATCGGATTCTCAGTCATCATGTTCAGCGATTATATTATTTAACGTGCGATTACTTTATTCCCTTTCAATAACATTCACACATCGTTCTACAAACTCATCGTCGTCCAAGATTTCAGGTTCCTCGTATTTACCTTTCAAAAGTTCGACTACAATCATAGTCAGTTCTTCGTCTGATGCTTCTAATCGGAGTTTTTCACCTGTTCTCAAATTGTATATCTGGGTCTCTCTTGGACTTTCCGGGTGCAATACTCGCCATAACCATGCATATATAACAACTTGCATACGATGTTCAAATGTGATCTTGCTTGTGCATTTCAATTCCCACAATGTTGTGTCTGATACAAAATCCGCGCGGGCACAGAAACGGAACCTCTTTTCATAACTAAAATAAGGATACAATGCCGCGTCTATTAAGTTATGTTCGGTCTCATGCACATAATGAACAAGAAGTTTCTCTACTTCTCCACTCTTTCCATCACTTCGATTGAACTCGTGTCCAATATGCTCATTTAACCTTTCTACACACATATCCTTCATTTCCGAGGTTATCCATGTATATTCATCCCGATCAATCTGTTTTAACTTGGAATATAGCTTCTCTTGGATAGCAACACACACATTCGCCAAGAATAGATAATCACCTGGTGTCTCACACTTTTCAGGTAGTTCACTTACAACGCGTTTCAAATACGGATGACTGTTTTCACGCATTTCATGGACGCTCATATTGATCATTTCACGTAAAATGTCTTCACCGTCGGTAGTTGTTCCTTGAATCGCATCATAATACATCGCAGGTAGAGCGATTCCATTCAAATCACTGACTTCTTCGAACAAGGAACTCTTTGTTTGCACAATTCGGGGGATATCAAACTCCATTTCTGGCGTTGGTTCCACTTCTTGGACAAAAATCTTGTCCAAGATCGGTGTTACATATTCTATCACCGATTCGGGCACAAATTTAATCAAATCGGTCGGTGTTACATGAAACGTTGGTATTATGACTATACCTGGATCTTCTGTTTCTTGGACACGGTCGTGAAATATACTCTGAGGCATCCCTTTAAAGTCAATGTATTCACTTTGCATCATATCTGGTTGTCCACGTTTCAGAAATTCGAGTGGTCTCGAGTTATCATTCTCTAATAAATATAGTCCATGAGTCGCTCTTGTGCATGCGACATACAAAGTGTTGGGACAAATGTCTTTTGGTATGTTCCGTGCCGTGTAAAAATACCCTTGATCGAACCCCACTACAAACACATATTTACGCTGTCTACCTTTCACTGTATGAAACGTGGAAAATACCACCTTTCCATCGATTACGCGCTCATCCATCACATCCGACTCCATCATAGGCACGTGACATGGGACATCCGCATCGGTTAATACGTTCTCCATATGACGAATATTACTATTCGCACCTTTTACGGACCCACCCAACACAAATATATCCGATGGGCTTTCGCCTTCCGCCAATAATCTGCGAATTTGATACACCACAATCTTTTCTATTTGGTATCTTGGACGTCGAATATAGGTAACTGGTTGTCCATCTCGACATGCTATTAATCTTTCATCGCCAAGCATATCATTATTCACAAACTTCGCCATCTGATTTGTTACTCGATAGGATGTTTTCAATGTACAATGATTAAATGTGGAGGTTACCAAGTGTGGTAATCCATTCCAGATATCGCTCGCTTTGGTTAAAAAACGGATATCAGCACCCTTGAATTCATATAAACCCTGCATGTAATCACCTAACACGAGCAATTGGAACTTGTGAGGTTCATCTGTTACAAGAGGATTGTCCAAGCCACACATATCATTCGCCATTTTTACTATCAATTCGAAGTATAAAAGAGTCATATCTTGGCTTTCGTCAATTACTACAATGTCTACCAGTGGAATTGGATTGCGTGGTTCGGTATCCGCACGCATTACTTGACGTATACCCGTGTCTGTGTGCGCCGCCGATGAATAATATTTCACTGCGAAACTATGATATGTATGAACCTCTAGGTTCGATAATCCGATTTCACGCACCTTTTCTTTGATTTCATGACGCAACATGGAATTATACGTGAATTGACGAATCTTCTTTCCAGTCAATTCCTTTGCTATAGATAAAATGGTTGTCGATTTACCTGAACCAGCACATGCGTCTACTATTACATTCGAGTCAGAACGAATGTAGTCCAAGACGGAACGCTGTTCCGAACTCATTTTATGCATTATACGATACATAATGCATCGTATAAAGTTTATATTCATTATAATAACCTATTTATTCTTTGATACCCGCCGCGTTTGACGGACGCGCTTGGCGAAGGTTCGGTTATACTGTATACCGCGTAATAAACGCATTTGACGTGTTGCCTTGGCTTTTGATGTGCACCTCGCCATTATACGCTTGTTTTTCATGTTTTTTACACGATAACATCTCCTTCTTGGAACCTTCCTCATTGTATACGGCATTTACATTATCATTTCATAATATTCCTTCGAGCACACTATAGATTATAGATCTGTTTCATAGTAAGACAAAATGAGAAATCACCGTTATTCATATCCAAGATACGACCATATTCATCGTATATGCGAATTCGCAACCGGGTTATATCAACTGGACCGAAATATTCGCGGGGTTCAGTTACAATCGTCGAAAGATTCGTGTCGTTTATCACACTGAAATAATTATCACCAACTGTGATACGAGCTATAATATCTGAACTTGTTACGGTCTGTGATGTCGCTGATATAAATCCGTTATTTACGTTTTGATTGTAATCCTCTATTGCTAAATATACATAGCGGATGGGTGATGGGTTAATAATCCCCTCGGATGTGTATGTTTTCGCACCCGTATAAGAAGCCTTCTTGAATCCGAATACATATCCAGACCTCATTGTAATCGGCGTCGATACATATTCGATACCGTCGCTATTTTGATTAAAATTCAATTCGAATGATGTTACAGTTACGTCAACCGTCGCAATCGTCACGCGTCCAGTAATTGTATTATGGGTAAACACAATGGTTTGAAACAATATGTTCGGTATATAACCCAATAGGGTTTTTATTTCAGTAATCAATTCTAAATTGCTATAATTACCATCGGGGATAACAATCGTCTCGATATACGTATCCGTGGCGGTATAGATAGTTATTTTAAAATGATTATTTCCGTAGCATTGCGAAATACCATAAAATGCGACCGGAAATTCGATCGATGTTAATTGCATAGACGACACCTTGGACAATTTGGTAGGAAGATTTATCGTGAAATCGTTGCTTTTTGTGGTAGACCAATTATCGCGAAGCTTGGTATCAATAGTCAAACAGCTAGTCAAAATACGATTGTTTAAAGGATTCAATTCACCTTTTTGTATAACATCCGGGTCAGAATATTGTGTAGACGGGTGTTTTACAATTTCGGTTTTGCGGCTCAATAAAGAAGACAATGATTGTTCGGGATAATCCAAGGTAGTTTCTTGGATCAAAGGTTTGACTATCTCGACCGATTTAATATTTCCAGACTCGTATAATCGTTCTGTCGCTGCTTGGACAAACTCGAGGAACTTACGTTTTGACGTCTGCGGGAAATTTACATCCCCCATTAATTCGGTTTTTACTTCATAAACTTGTTGTGTAATATCGTCGGCGGTATAATTTGACGTTTCATTCAATCTGAAAAAATATTCGATGTCTTTATTGCTGTAATTAGTGATTTCTAAATCAATCTCATCCATTATAATTTGTAATATATGTTACATTCCTATTATTATTCACCATTTTCAATGTAATTGTTCACATCACAATGTGAATGTACGACGCCACCTAAAAAAGTTTGTGAAAACATTATGAAAAGTGAAGTTCGCACTCTTTGATCACTATCATTCAAGATAGAAATCAAACATGTGTTCAAGTCGTATCGGAACTTCTGTCCTTTTTAGTCGAATTATTCTTAGTTTTCGTCTTCTTGGACTTGCTGTCTACAAATTTACGTATATTGGGTAAATCTTTGACTATTGCACTAACCATCTCTTGGTAGAAGTTACGAAATGATTTCTTGCGCTTCGTCATCATATCAGGTGTAAACCACTCAATTTCACTCTTCTCAAACAAATGATGTTTCGTGTATAAAGTCTTCATTACCTCTTTGGGTAAGGTTTCCCACAAATACTTGTTATGTTTGTTGTAATTGACCGGCAGATTCGCGTCATAATCCATCACAAACAAATGAATGTGGTAATTTTTAACCTGTATATGATAAACCCCACCATTCTTGGAAATCATTTTCTTTAGTTCATGTTTATTTCCAAGAAACCCGGTTAACTCTTCAGCTCCTTCACGCAACGCGCCTTCATATGGATTTTCGTCACCATCAAGACTTCCACCAAAATCAGAAAACCCTTTTGCACTCTCTTCAAGTGGACACTCTTTTCCAAACAAAAAGTGTAATTTGCCTTTATATAATGCAACCGGCAAAATACTACCTGCTACCATATTATATTGTATACACATAATAATAATAATATCCGAACAATATCGCATATTATTTTGTAATGAAATAATAACATGAAGGTAGCACTTTGTTTCTGGGGATTAACCAGAAGTTTAAAATATACAATAGATAGTATTCGAGAACACATATTGCAACCGTTCCAAGATAATCGAATAGAATATACTATTTTTATGCACACGTATACAATGTCGACTAAATATCATAATCCACGTGCGGGTGAAGAGAACGTAGAACTCGACTTTGATGAACATCATTTATTAAAACCAGACTTTCTACAAATAGACGACCAAGATGAAATAAAAGAACAGATACAGATTAAAAAATACAGGTCTCTACCAGACCCATGGAAGAGTGACTATATTTGTCTAGACAACTTTGTATGTGCGATGTATTCCAAGAAACAGTTGGGAATCATGGTGAAAAACAGCAACATACAATTCGATTATATCGTATATCTACGTCCAGACGTTCGATATTTAAACCATTTCGACCCTCGATATTTCAGTATTACACACCAATCTAAAATATGCACTCCGAACTTCCATCTTTTCCCGCAACTGAACGATCGATTCGCAATTCTAAAACAATGTGATTTAAAAAAATATAGCGAATTGTTCAATGAAATGTATGAATATAGCCGTATATATCCTCTTCATTCGGAGCGATTTCAGTATAACATTCTCACGCGGCGACTGAGATGGAGTGTGATATACATTCCGATTCATTTCAATCGCGTTCGTGTAAATGGACATGAAGAAAAAGACATGGCTCAATATTATAAACAATTGAACCAGTTGACGAATGGTATGCACCCGATGATGAAGTCAATCGAATTAAATCAACTGAAACCTGAACCCAAATCCACCGCAAAACCCAAGAACCAACCAATGTTTCAAACGCGTAATACTAAAGGATAATACGCTTTATATTCGGGTCAACCATTTCTTCTTCTCGCAATTCCTCTTCATATTCATATTTTTGAAAAGGGTGCAATTCAATAACATAATCTAATTCAGGTAAATCATTGTAAAACTGTGTAACTCGTTCATTCGCTCGTATTTTATATGCCTGAAATGCACTCAGATACAACCCATCCAATGATTGCACCCTTGATAACGCTACATATGTTTGTCCGTATTCGAAAATCTGATTTCCGACGTCAATACTCGCCATTGCAAGTGTTGCACCTTGTATCTTATGAATCGTCATTGCCCATGCTAAACATAGTGGAATTTGTCCAACTGCTATGGTTGGATATTCTTCAGATTGGATATAATGGTGATTAACCACCTTCACTACACCATTTGTAAACTTCACTATAGGAACACATCCATTGTTAGTATCCATCATACTAGTAATAATACCCTGTGAACCATTACAAATACCTTGATCCATATCCAAATTTACAGTGCACATTACAACTGCACCCACCTTCAAATAGAGAATGTCTTGAAAAGAAGATGAATTCATTAATTGTTGCAATTCATATTCCAACTCAGATGATGTTAATCTACTGCCTTTATCCAGGTTCGCCGTAGATAGTTGCGTATTTGCTTCAATAAACGTTTTACATAACGTCTTTTTTTTACATTCACATTCATATACCGCACCCTCCAACTTCGAAAACTTCAAATTGTTCAGATAATCGGTCTTTGCGCGTGTTGGATAAAGCTTTGGTGGAACACACCCATTATGTTTTGATGGGTCATATTCGCGGTTCACACATTCGTATAGAATATTGCTATTTTCGTCCGACAATGTCGCAGTTCGAATCTGAGACAGAATCTCTCGATAAAGTGGATCCGTTTGACGAAATACAGTTTTCAATTCAATGTGATTCTTTTTCGGAAATGCGCGATTCCACAACTCACTTTCAAAACAAAATAACTCTGTTGTTGGGTCTCCTGTAGTTCCAACTGGCGGTAATTGGTAAAAGTCACCTACAAACACTACTTGAATACCACCAAATGGTAAATGATTTGATCGTGCGGTTCGCGCAATTGCATCCAATACCTCAATCATTTTTACCGACATCATACTCACCTCGTCAACAATTAATACGCGAACCTTTCTCCACGACGCCTTTGTTCCACGATGTTTCACTGCATTTGAGACAATTTGTTTGTTCGCACCTTTACATAGTCGAATTCCACTCCAAGAATGAATTGTGCGTGCATTACAACTTTTTGGAAGCAAGATGGTAGCGCACCCAGTCAACGCACATACCTGGAATTGAACACCTTTTTCTTTGCAATGATCCACAAAATTCTCAATCAATCGTGTTTTACCGGTTCCTCCTTGTCCCGTAATAAACAGGTTTTGACCCTGTTTAAAACGGTCAAATGCATATTGTTGTTCTAATGATAATTCCATGTTTTTATTATGAACATCGAATTATTACTATCGCCTAATCAATTTTGTTTTATAAATGTTGTAATTCTAAACAAAACGACAAGTCCATGCCGTTTAAATCTACAATTGTTCCCAGTTCATCTACCAACTTCACATTCAAACGTTGAATATTGACCTCATTGCTATATATACGCGTATCACTACAACAGTTACTATACGTATCTGCAACCAATACCGTGCCGAATGGGTTGATACCGGTTGTGATACGCGCCAATATTTGTTGACTTGATAGTTCAGATGTTCTCGATAGACTTAAAAAAGAATGTGGATTCCCATTCGTGAATTCATCCACAACTAGAAATAAATATCGTGGTCCAGTTAACATCGCAAAACTTTCACTCGCAATTTTTGCATTTAGTGCGAGTGTATACAATGATTTCCTATAACCAAGTAACCAACCAAATGTAGATAGAACCCCTGTTTGAATCGTTGGATTTTGCGACAAATTGAACCCGATAATACACTCACCGACTAAATCATTGTTTGTGAACACACCTCGATGATTTTCAATCGAAAATACGATGGTTGCGAATGGAATTGCCGTATTCACCGTTTCAATCAAAGTGGTTTCATCGTAGTTTCCGTCGGGAACGATAATATCAACGAATTTATCCGATTGTTTAAAATAGAACGCGTTATTTCCAATATTTGCGGATATGTTGTAATAAGACACTGGTATTTCTACATTCGTCACACGCATACTTTTCACATTATTGATACGCTCAGGTAGAGTTATATTATAATTCGCAACACAACTCGAATCATATTTATCGCGAAAACGCGTATCGATCGTTAAATATTTGGTCTTTGTGGTAGATTCTACGACACTCATGAACCAAACTATATCCTAACATAAAATTGAATATCTATGTGGATTTATAACAACTCTATAATAACAACACATGAATCATGATGGGAATAATTGCAAATATTGTAACCGCTATTTTAGGTTTAAGGATTTACATGATCAACATGTGGTCACCTGTGAATACTTTTATAGAAGTAAGTCACAACGTGACCGCGACACCGACGCACTTGAAACTCTACCTAGTGCCCAAGAACAATACAAACTCATTCAGCATCTAACATTGAAGGTCGCATCTATGGAAAAAGAGATGATTAAATTAAAAGGTGCAACCGTTTCACGTAAAAGAAAAGTTATTATGGAATGGCTTAATAGCCCATCTGGACCGAAACCAACAACTACATTTGATCTATGGTGCAAAGCCACGATTGTTACATTTGACCACCTAACGCCCGTGTTTAATCTTGATATTACCGATGGAATGAAATCCAGTTTACAGGATTATTGTTCTAAAAACAAACCTATACCCGTATGCGCATTTACACAAAAAACGGGGGCGATATATGTATGGTCTTCATCGACAGAAGACCCTCTTGATATAAAATGGCGCCTTCTAGATGCTACAATGTATACACGGTGGATCGACCGAGTCGCGCATCGTTTTCTAGAAACGTTCCTTAAATGGCAAATGGAAAACTCGCATAAAATCAGAGCAACCGAACAAGACAAAGAACATAATATTTCCAATATGCATAAAATTAATGGTATCAGTCGGGCATATGAAGAACGCCGCCGCTCTGAACTTCGAAAATGGATATTCAACCATATAGCCCAGGATTTCACATTTAGTGAAGAATGTGATTATGTATAGACTATATACGACCACAAAATTGAAGGGTTTTTATTGTTATCTACTATTTGCATTCAAGATAAAGACTTCGTTCTATTATTATTTACCACAATGTCCAACCCAGTTCCCGATTACTTAGCGAAGCTAAACCCCCACGAACGCGACGAATTCATCACATTTGATGAAGGACCGCATATTTACACAGTCCATGGGAAACAAGGATATACCTCTGTTACTACATGGAATCACCGCCATTTCGAGGAATTCAACGCAGACGCCATCATTACCAACATGCTTCGTGGGCGCAAAATGAAAGACCCTACCTATAAATATCACGGTATGACCCGTGAACAAATAAAGTCCGATTGGGATACGAATCGCGACGAAGCCGCAGCCGCTGGAACCAAAATGCACTATGATATAGAATGTTTCTACAATAAGGTGGATGTTACAAATACAAGTGTCGAATATGAATGGTTCGGTCGTTTTGTTAAAGATTTTCCCGAATTGAAGCCATATCGCACCGAGTGGTGTGTGTATTACGAAGAACTCAAACTATCCGGTTCAATCGACATGATTTTCGAAAACCCCGATGGAACACTACAAATCTATGATTGGAAGAGATGTAAGGAGATTTCATACGAAAGCGGGTTCGGCAAATCAGCAAAGACCACATGTATCTCACATCTACCCGACACCAATTTCTGGCATTATTCGCTCCAACTCAATGTATATAGAGCAATCCTTGAAATTAAATACGGCAAAAAGGTGACCGGACTATATCTTGTCTGTATGCACCCCACAAACCCATATAAAACATACGACCGTATCGAAGTCCCCATGTTGGACAAGGAAATTGAATCCCTATTTGAAGTCCGTAAACAAGAGGTATCCAATCTATAAGATTACATTTATCACATTTATTGCATATAACTATCTATTTTTGTTTTAAGTAAACCGATTTTATCATTCAATTTATCAATATTTCCTATGAAAACAAATACCAATACCATCCACATACCTATATCTATCGTTGTATAAGGATTGAATTTTGTAAATAATATAGATGCTACTGATGGAAATAATAATGTTATTTTTCGTAAGTAAAAAATAATTATTGTTAAAATAGATAATTCTATGGATAATAAAAATAGTATTTTAAAAAAGGAATCATTGTCGTTAAATGTTAACAATAAATATTTATTGGAATAATAAGCCGCAAATATGGCTAAAAATGTAAATATTAATGAAAATTGAAAAATTTCTATGATTTTACCGATACGAATACTATCGAACGCAATTAATTGTTGAACTCTTTTTTCAAAATAAGTCATTATATACTATTTAGTTATATTAATAACAATATAACTTATTAAAATGAATTTTTTATCTGTTATAACACGATATCTGAATGAACCGTTTTTAGAAGAATTCGTAGATTACTATTTGTCTGAAGGCGTTGACCACATTTACGTTTTATATGATGTCGATTCGACCATTTATATAAAGCAATCCATCGTCGATAATCTACAGGTTACCATCATAAAATCTTATTCCTTCAAACAAAGACAAACGCTTGATGTTAATCGTCTATATAGCACAATACGCGACAAAACCACATGGGTGCTGTTTATAGATTGCGATGAATTTGTATCAACTCGTAGTCGGGGCGATAATTCGATTCGATATGAATTAGAATCAAGATTTAGTGACGCGGATTGTGTGAAAGTTCCATGGGTCATGATGTCTAGCAATGAACGCGAAGATGACCCACCTTCGATTTTACAACATATTACTCATCGTTGGAATCACGATTTGCGACACCCACACCCGTCGAATTGGTTAAAAGGTAGGTGTCGATATGAAAAAATTGAGGTAAAATGTTTCACACGGTGTTCTAAATTCGCAAAATTGAGCCTTCATCACCCATCAGATAAATCCGAACAGGAAATCAAGTGTGTAGATAGCGTCTATAATAAAGACGCGAGAATTGACCCTTTTTATCCCAATTTACGCGAAAAGGATATCCAAAAGGCGTTTATGGTCTGTTACCATTACCGTATATTCTCGAAACAATCCGTCCAACGCAAGTGTATCAACAACAAACTCGAAAATTACCAGTCGAAATTTTCACAACATCTAATCGCAAGTGACCATGCCGACATGGAAGACGAAACCATGAAACGCAAATCCATATTGTGGTTCGGTGAACTCAATTAGTAAACATATAGAAATCAATATAAATGCATTTGATATACATTATTATCTACCATGTGGAGTCGAATTAACACTATGTTGAGTCGATGGAAAACACCATCGACTACAATGATGTTCACCTCTTTTGTCGGAATATCTGTATCAGTCGCATCTTATATTTTTCTGAAAATTCATTACAATCTTATATCGTGTAAACCCGCACCGAAAACGATTACATCTAAAAAGTTGTCTCCAGATGAGGTATATATAGAGGAACAACGAAAGGCTTTTATCGACACGTTTACTGGCGATTTACATGCAGATAAAATGAACGAAAATATCGAAAGCGCATTTTACAACAAAGATTTATATAAAGAGGCGATTGCAGATAACGACAATACATTAGAGCGTGCATGGAAGAGTAGAATTTTACATGAATCTACATCCAGAGGAACTGTAACTATGCGATATGATGCATACAAACAGGCATTTGCATATTATGCAGATGTTTCCATCCCATATTCTATTTTAAATGCGGTCGCCATGAAATATACAACAATTTTTTTATGCAGAGACTTTTTCTTAGATGAAGCCGAAATCCCCACCGGGAACACTACCCCTTTCCTATGTATCCATAATATCGACAAATCGACCGAGAAGAAGGGTGTGAAAATCGACGTTAAAAAGGGTCCATTTGCGAAGTTGAAAAAGTATAATGTTGATAAACCAAACGAACGAAAAACGACATCAGACACTGCACCCAAAAACTTTATTAAAAACAAGTTCATTTCTTTGGGAAAACAATACAATTTTTCGATTCTAAATAATACAGATGTTGTGAAAACAAAAACGGTTTCGAATAAACCGATTCTAAAATATGGCGATTTTAAATCCTGGCGCAATCCAGAAGCTTTAGAGTTACAATCCGGTGATAGTGTTGCGAATCAATTCACGGCTTTGTCTAATGATTGACCCTTTTTCCACTCACGAAATCCAATACTCTTTTCTAAGTCAAACGAAGAACCTAAATGCGATTTAGCAATCATATATGCTTGATATTCTTTGTCGCAAAGACTCTTAATATACTGTTCGGTGAGGGTGGGTGTCGTAGTTTCCATAATGTTGTTATATGAGTTTATGTTTTAGTTCATTTGAAAATCAATTTTCTAATGTAGTATGATTCAATTAAAAATGTCCAAATAATATAATTAGAATGGTTCGATATTCGTGTAAAAAAAAGGTCGGTGGAAATCGTAAACAGAGTTTTAAGAAAAGAAGTGTTGGGGGTCGAAATGCGCAATTTATCGGAAATGAAATGATTGGAGGAAATTTTAAAGAGAATATAGCATTGTTGATAGATGGAACCGGAGGTGAATATAAAACACATCCACTTAACGGTCTAATCAGAGCTGCATTCTCAAATACGAAGTGTGTCGGACAGGGTGATGATATGGAATGTAAGACTGATGGCTTATTAGGTCTAAACGATTCATACAATACTTGTGTAGAGATTATGAAAACCTTCTCACATGAAGATGGCGATAAACCTGTACCGAGTGCAGATGGATCAAATTCGGCAGAAAAGGATGTTTCTAAGAAACAAACGGTTGAGTCCGTTATCCCTTACCTTTATAGTCGCGTATTTATACCGAAAGATGTGATTAAGACCGTATTTGTTCAAAGTGATACAGACGGTAAACCATGGACAAGTTTAACTAAAAGTGGTTTCGTAGAACCGGTTGCAGGTCAAACCCAACAGAGGGATGCTGCCGCGACTAGTCAAACTGCGACTGCTGAACAACTTGAAGGTGCTAACACCGAAGACCATACACCTGGTATGGGGGATGCACATGAGGAGACAGACGAAACCGAAGAAGCAAAGCGAGCAAAGGCAGAAAAGGCATTAGTGAAACTTCAGGCAGGGGTTAGGGGGCACGCTAGTCGACAACAAACGGTAGCAGCAAAAGAAGAAGTAGCAGCAACACCAGAAGCAGCAGCAACACCCCCATAATCTTTATCAAATATACGTTATAAAAATTATATTTGATTAACCACATCCAAAAGGTGTTCCACCAGTCCCATTATTATTCTGGGCTTGGAACTGGATATCAATGTCTACACATGTATCACCCAATTCAGAAACATATTGTCCCTCCGACTTGGGACCAACTGTCTTAGTAACACTATTCGTATCTATTCCGTGTGGGGTATTAGGACGGCGTTGGAAAATACTGCGCGGTAAATTGCAGCATATCGGTGGCTGCTCCATTTGCGGGCAATCAGACGTTGTGTTCACACTAACCTTGGTCATGCGTGCGATATAATCACTTTGGGTATTCAGATTATTACCATCTCCCGGTTTCACACTCGTATAAGGTGCTGGACGTGTTATCCAACGATATTTTGTGGCTAGCATACCATCATTACTCAATACAGAGGGTTTGATAACTGCGGGATTGTTAGTTGAAGTGACCGCCGATTGCACAATTGTTGCGCGATTATACGTTCCACAACATCCACCACTTCCTCTAGGGGTATCACCGACCATCAATGTTCTAGGTAAAGAACGGGATAATGAAGTTTGTCCAACCCAACCTTGATTTCGTGTTCCCCCATTGATCGAAAATTGTGGAACATTCACACTAACATTGTTATATTTGGCTGCCGTTTTCCGTTTTAAAGTAGCAATAGACATGGTATATATTATCCGTGATATAATTAGATTGTCGCAGAAACTTGTTCGCCTGTGGCGTCACGCCTTAATCGATGACGTGGACTTATCCTACGTCGTGGACTTATATGGCGATGAGACTTTGAATTGTCCGTCAAAATTTGTTCTTCCTGCAACCGTGATCCGCGATTTTCCGACTTCCTAAACCCGCGTTCTTCGCATGCAACATTTTCCTTTTCGGTTCGAAATTGCTCTAGGTGACTGTCCATTATACAAATATTCGCTCTCAACAATCGGTCAACGTCCGATATTGTATTTGAAATCGGTGCGCGGACAGGTTTATTATTAGTGCATATTGCTGTATCAGTGCATGTTGCTGTATCAGTACATGTTGCTGTATCAACCAGCGGTTTGAAATAGTGACGAATCGTCCTTGTGGTTGGTAATGGAACGTCTATATTTGTATTTACATCCATAAGTTCTTTCAATATACACGACACCTTTTCAATATGGTCATCATAACGTCTAAAAGTCGTTTTAACTTCCTGTTCAAGCTCATATACACGCGTCAATACTGTCGAATTCTCAACTATAAATTTCTCGGTATTTTCTAAAAAGTTTACCAAAGGTATTGTCCCATCTGGCGTAGGAGACGTCAATTCATTCATTATATTATTTGTAGTGGGAGCAGTTACCGTCGGTTCACTAATACGTAATTTTCTACTTCGACGATTTAACATGGAAATGATGAATATAATAATTCAATTATTATATTCTCATAAAACAAACCTTCTATATCATTAGATTCCCTTAAAGTTGTATAGATATTCAAATACAATCGAAAATGACCAATTCGAATCGTTCAAATTCAATACATCACCTCGGTCATTCAGTAATTTTATGTTCATTTTGGTAATGTTTACCGGACCGAAATATTTTCGGTCATTGTCTTGTAATGTGCCACCGTATTCCGTAAACACATCACCATGTTTAAAAGAACCAATCTTAAGTGGTATTAATCCAAACATGTCTTTCACATAGGGTGGGTCCGAATATATTCGTTTCGTCTGGATAACAAAATTCTCCTCGGCGATAACGTTCGCGGCATATAGTTGATTTCCAGTTAGACCCATACCCGGACGCACCGAGTTAAAAATAGAGGATTGATATTTGTTAGTAATCGGATTATCAACCCTGGTTCCTCTACTCGAATAATTCGGTGGATCCGCATTCGGATTCATACGTATACCCGTAATTAAACCATCATTCAAATGGTTTTGCGTGAAATCGTCTATAATCAAATAAAGATTTTTGAAAATATGTAAATCAACACACGCATCACCTGTTAATGTTATGATTTCAGTAGTTGAATTGTATGTATAGTTGTTCACTGTTACATATAAATTATTATTTGCTGCAAATGGAGATAACATATACTCCGGATAAGTTCTAAATCCCATCAACCATCCTATGGTTATATCCCACGTAGTCGTCTGAGCAGCGCCCGGCGTATTTTTATTCAGGTTGCATGCTAGATCAACTGCTTTATCATTGAAAAACACCAATTCATAGTCCTTCGCACTAAACGATTTGTTCACATTGATTTGAAAAACGGTTGATTCGATTCCGTTCGCGTTAAAATCAGAATACATGATCGACCCATATGTTTCCGGTGTAACATTCAACAAACTATTTATTTCATTATACAGTTGATATAATCCATATGAACCGTTCGGTACAATGATTTTTACTTCAGATGAATTATCAGGAGCATATAACCCTTTTATATTTGAATAAGGACTAAACAAAAAGGTGTTATTTGAGGCGTCGATTGTAATCATTTTCGCAACATCTACAAATACGTCCTCATCCGACACAATTTCAGACATGTAATTGTTTACATTACTACTAACTAAATTATACGATGTATCGGTAAACCCTAGATAGGATTTCCATGATGTGCCCAAGACACCGGCTTCGTTCGCGTAACTTTCTGCTGTATCCGTGAACACAACTTTGTAATCCTGTGCAGACATTTGATTCTTAATCTTATATGTGAATGTCCAATCATAGTTTGTTCCTGATATATCATAACCGAATTCGGTTTGAGTCAGATTTAATCCATTTAAATCGGTACCACTTCGATCAGTCAAACCTCGAATAGAAGCAAACGTATTATTCACACTAGTTACAAGCGCGCCCGGAGTTCGATATGTGCCCGGGGTAAATGTAATGATGTAATCACCCACATCTGAGTTTCCTTGACCCGGCTTGGGTTGAACGTTAATTTTATTATTCGTATTATCGATTACAACCGGGAAAATGGTGTTCAATGTGGATCCTTGAAACACATTAAGAGAAGGGTCGGTTATACTAATTGTCGATGACGACAGGTCTATCAGCCCTGGAGGAGATACATAAATAAAACAGCTCGACATATCAAGAGTATAATCCGTTTGGTCAAAGCTAGTTAGCATATCAAATTGCATTCTCACTTTATTACTACCTATATCATAGAACACATCGGGTTTCAGATATTGTTTTGACGTCGATGTCTTCGCGAGAGATAGATTCATGTTTATTTCCGAATTTTTATACTGGTCCGTGTAGTTCATTACACCCACATAGTCATTCATTGAGTATCCATCCACATAATTATAAAAATCCGACGTGTTAATCGTAATGGTATAATTATTATAAACATTATCATATAATGATTTTGTGCATATAAGAGACATCGTTGGCACAGTATCAATCACATATTTAGTGTTTACCGGAAAAATATCTCCAGTAATTGAATTCGGTTGACGAAATACACTGTTTTCATCAAACATAAAACACGAATTATTACCGGTCCATAGTGGAGAACTAAGACCGGTTTCGTCTGGAAAAACAACAATCTGTTTCATATTTGATGTGTTCGTGATAACCGCAGGTTCAAGTGAAAAAATAAGTTGAAATCGTTGCAGGGTAACATCCGTTATGGGACCACCCGAAACATCTCGCATATTATATGAAATATCAAACAGTCGCAATGAAGTTTTTTGTGTAAAACTCTCACTTGATAATAACGAACGATTTACGTCTTCCATGATTGTGCCTAGGGTGTAATTTCCAGATAAATCGAGAAACGATATTTTTACCGTATTTAATACAACCGATGTGACTGGATCATAATTATAGGGACCTTCATAGTTGATAAACGTCATATAATTGTTTCCCGAAACATCAGCGCTATCGGCGACTACTTCATACAAATCGTTTTGACTTAATGAATTCGTGGTTCCAGTTATGGAACCGGTTGCATTATACATGTAGTTAAAGTTCGAATATATACTGTTTATCATGTATGTATTCTCAACCGAAACCACCGTCCCTTCGACACCAGATGGTGTCGGAATTGCTATTTGATCAGGTATAACACTTGCCGTATATCCAAGAAATCCAGATATCGATTTTTTTCGAACATCAACATCGAATGCATTCGTATTTACATCAAAATATAAATAATATTGCGTTTCGGTAAATACATTTTGGATATCCAATATTAAATCGAGCTTTGTCGTTAATTCGTTGTATTTCACCGCCGTTGTCCCGAAATTTACTTCTGGGTATTCAATTGCTAGCGCTGCTACACTCGCATTTAGTGCTATGATTAGTTCGGGTATATTATACGACCCTGCTACTATCTCAAACTTATAATCATATACGCCGTTCACACCTGGTGTTACACCTTTTAATATAAAATAATTCGCATTGTAAACGTTACTTATGTTATACCAAGTATAAGGTATACTTACCGAATGCAATCGCAATGATACCACATTATTCAATACTTCGGATAAATTTATTAAATAACTCGTTGATGATGGGTAATTTTCAAAATCACGGAAAGCACTGTCTAATTGTAATACGCGTTTTTGCGTTTCTTTTAACAATGGATTGAGCACACTCTTATCATACTGTAAATTAGTTGTCAATAATCTATCCGGTGCTGCAATCGCCGAAGTTGTTGAAGATGGTGTCGGAACCATACTCACACCTTGACTTTTTACGATTTGTTCCTCATCCATATTAGTCAATCCTTCCGTAAGTGTGATATTTCCTTCGTTGTATCCTTCTTCTTCTTCTTCATCGTCGTCTTCAAAAAAATGTTTATATACCCTTTCAAAAAAAGACTTCAATGGTTTCTTTGAAAGGTCGGATTCATCGTCATATTTATCAATCGTCATCAAGATCTTGGCTTCTAATTCACGATCTGTTGGATTCGTCAAATCCAACATGGTGAATAAATCACTATCCGCATAATTATGAATATCATATAATTTGTCGTCGTCTTCCTTATTCATTTCAATAAATTATTCTATAAAATCCATTTATATTATTTATTGACCAATAGAGCATATTGGTCTATTTCTTTTCCAGACGCGACTTGAACATATTCCTAACAAAGTTTACTAAATCCACGATTGATTTGCATTTGTATAACATATCGGTTGGGAACGACTTGATTCCTTGGAGACGTTTCATATGTCGCGCACCAGTGAAACACAATGCGTCAAATGCACGCATTATAGTATCCTCTTCTTCCGTCATATCAGCACGGTCGATGCGTTGTTTACCGACATAAGCATATCGATTGTAATTTTCGTTACTATACACACGGTGTTTTTTTATGAGCGCATGGTTTCGCACCATTCCTATACCCATGATTTTGTTTGAATCATTGTTCATTTCTAATACAAACATAATGCTTTCTTGGACAATTCGGTTACTATTTATTTCAGGGGTCGGATAAATGCAACCCAATGTTGGAAACTTTTTTCGATATTCTACATTCTCGTCCCATGTGCTTGTATTGAAACGAGTTGTTACAATCGGCGTCTTTATAGAGGCGCAATATTCAGTATAATCACTATTTGTTTTCGCCTCCAGACGACGATAATACTTCGACGACCTACGTGGTTCAGAACCCTTTTCCATTTTTGTTGTGTGTTATCATCAAAAGAATATAGATGCTATTTTCAATTTTATGGTAAGTTGTTTCATGGATTCAGATGGTGAAATAAAAGAACATATTATTCAGATCGATAACCCTTCCGATATATCAGAAGATAGTCTTGACGATATAGAGTTAGCGATTCAGCTTGTACCCCCTCCAGTTACCCACGATGAGACAAATATCGACCAACAGTATTCTGATCATTTGAATTCGAAACTCAGTGAAATTCGCACTCAGTTCGTTCTCAATCAACAAAACGAAACACTGTCCTCGACCAATATTCCGAAGTTTGCATATCACGAGAGCAATAGCCCACTATCTCTCAGTGATGGTGAAATGGAAAACGACCAACCATTTCGCAAACTGTCCTATCAAGAAGTTGAACAATCGATAGATAAATATTACGACGACACCGATAACAAATATTCGAGCGAACTTGATATTTTAATTACCTACATGAAGGGACAGAAAAATCTCTTTATACAAGCCTATCTACTATCACAACGCAAATTAAACTGTCTTTTGATACCGGCATTACTAATCACATCCGCCGTCACCATTTTCACACCCATTGTCGAAAATTATGAATGGAATGCGGGCGTTATATCTGGACTCAATGCATTAACCGCTATGTTGATTGCCCTTTCAAATTACCTTAAACTCGAAACATCTACGCAAACCTTTTATACGACTGCATCTCAATTCGATAAACTAGAGACATCTCTTGAATTTGTAGCAAGTAAACTCATGTTTATAGACACCGAATTAGACAAATCACGAGTTGTATTTGAAAAGATACAAGAAGTAGAACACAAAATAGCAGAGATTAAAGAATGGAATGCATTATTTTTACCCGATGAAATTCGCAAAATGTTCCCACTTATATGCAATATTAACATATTTTCATTCATCAAACGGATGGAAAGCAATAAAAAAATGTTGATTGCGCGATTTCAAGACGTCAAAAATGAAATTCGAGCTATTATACATTGTAAAAGTAGTAAGGGTAATGACCGAAAACGACTCGAACAACGGTTACATTATCTAAGTGAAACGAAGGAAAAAATAAAGACCGAATTGGGATATTATCGTAATGCATATAGTCACATTGATAAATTGTTTACGGTCGAAATTAGAGCAGCTCAGAAGTCACAGGGTGTGCTACATTTTTTCAGAAGTATATGTGGGTTCCATCGAAAAGGTCGATGTGAAACACATTCCAGTAAAAATCCAGTAATAGACAAATATATTTATGCATCATAGCGCCAATCATCCCACTTTACCGCGACCCATGACGACTTTCCAATAAGATGGACTATTGTGCACGATTTTGATGTTCTTACCTGTATTAATACGATCTAAAATAAATAATCCACGGTCATCGGTTTTGTTAATATCCATTTGGATCATCACCCGTTTATATTCAGTATTCGCGTGTAATGGTATTTCGAATACAGACTTTATGTTTCCTATGTTCATTTTATTAATTGTCGATCGCACATATTCCAGGTCGATTGCGTTTTCAATCCGCGGTATACATAACGTGGTATACATTGTAGTGTGTGTTTTATTGAAACAATGTTTAGATTACATCGTTTCAATTTTGTATTAGCGGCTTACATGACTCTCAGTGTGATAATAGCATTTGACGAGTCATAACGTCACATTTCGTGACTCCTCGGTTGTCTATTTACCACGGTCTTATGCCCGCATTTTTTATACAAACTTGTGCTGTATCACATAATATTTATTTAAATAAATATATCAAAATATACATTTTCTAACAACATTCCGATAGTGCAGTTGTGATACATAGTTATATATATACGCGTCTTTATACCAATTTGTCCACATTGAGTTATTTTGGCGTTTATTTGTGTAAATACAAATCGAGGATCATACTAATGAGTAACGAATATGAATTAGATACGTCGTGGGAAAACGAATATATACGCACCACCGAAGGTGAAGTCACATATTCACCCGAACCAATGGAAAATATACGCGTCAAACTTTTATATATTAACGCCGATAATCAACTTCAACATTCTATTTCCAAGATTTGTCCACTTACGGTGTTAAATAATGAACTCGGAAGTGAATTATCTGAAACCGAACTTATGCAATTTATACATTCAAATCGCGAATTTCAAAATAAACGTTACAAATGCGACGGCATATCACAATACTGTTTGAATATTGACCCATCAAAGCTATTTAAGCATGTTCTAGAATCCGATTTTTCGATTGATTCAAAAACATATTTTACATCCTTCGATATACCACGAACTATGCGATTCTCACCCTCTCTTTTCATTTTTCATTCCCTGAATAGCATGTGGATTGTTTTTCGCGAATTAACCCTAGTCGAACCAACGAAATTGGTGTCTATTATCAAAAAGGATGTTGCGAATAAACCCAAAAAAACAAAACGTGTCCGTATTTCAAATGACCTTCCCACTATGTCCAAGACACGTAAACGACTTTAATAAAACCATTTAATGACTGCGTTGTATATATTATTAATGGAATTCCCCCGTTTACATGAAGTCAATCCCGTGCAACACTTACACGCATCTATTGTCGACTTGTGGACATTTATTTCTCGTGAATGTGACTACGAACACGATTCTTTAATGGATGCGCGTCGACAGATTGTATATATTCTTAGAACGATTCGAAATCGTCTAGAGATTCCAACGCAAACCATTGATCATGCAATTCATTTGTCTATTCTTGAAAATATGTTTTGTTTTATCGCTCATACCAGAGATATTCATTGTGGTCTCGGACATCGCAAAATTACCTATATGATGCTCGATGCATGGTATGAGTGTTATCCAATTTTGGCTATCCGTGCATTGCGAACAATTCTTATCGGTAATAATACAAAGTTTGGTTATGGTTCGTGGCGCGATGTGTGCGGATTGTATGATTATTGTATTCAACATAGCCGCAGAGGAGAGGATAATCCACTTATCGATATTTCGGTCGGATTTATGAATTCAACTCTACGCAAAGACTGGCGTGCATTAAAGAAACATGGGGTTTGCAATACGAATGTTGCTAAGTGGGTTCCGCGCGAAAAGTCGCGACACCACGGTCTATTTACTCGACTCGCGCATGATTGGGGACATCGATATACACCACATATTATGACCGGCGCAACTACAGTGGATGCCGAGTTCGCAGCCATTCGTAAATGCAAAATGCTATACCGGAAAACGGTTGTTTCACTTACCCGTCTGATTGACCCTCTCGAGCAAAAAATGTGTTCGAGAGAGATTGGTGTTATCAATTCCGATTCAATTCCAGACGGTTCGTTTGCTAAGAATTGGGATTGGTTACGCGACCAAACTCTGGTATCATTGTCGGATACTACGGACAGTCCGTCACAATACACACTCCTTACTTATGGATTTTCTTTTCCGACTCATCTAGATAAATATGTAAGTTATGCTATTCGTTCAATCGAAGACGACGAGTCTTCCACTTCACATATCAGTGAAGATATTTCCAGATTGAATACACAATGGGAATATATATCAAACAAATGGAATGGTCATGTGAATGCGAGTGACCTAGCCATCATTTGTTTGGAATCTATCTCGATTCGCGACCCTCAACTACATCGAGCCATTGCTCATGCATGTATTATCGCTCAAAAATCTGGTATTAAGCGCATTCTATATGCATCTCACGATCCCGTTTGGATTAATCTCGAAAATTGCGATGGGTTTGTTGCTTATATTCGAACTATCTATAATGCTCTACGTGATCAAGCTATTTCATGTTCAAATTTGAACAATGCTCTCACGTTTATCGGCGAAAATCACCCCTTCTCTCCCATTATTATTACACAAACCGGATATTGTTATCGTTATGATTCGGAAACCGAATTCAACCAGTTCTTCGAAATCATGGATAGTAAGCGTTATGAATCCATGCAAAACGCTTATCGTAATACAATTCTTGCTGAATATTAGACCATTTTACGACGCACCAGTCTATCTTGCGCTACAGATTCACTCTCCGATTTTAAACGGTTGTCTACTATTCTCTTTTGTCCATCTGGATTATTCATCATACCCGCAAATTTTGTAATTTTCTCGTTATACAATTTGCCGCTCGTTTTTCTGAATATGGTGTCTAAACGTGCACTTGTCTCTAATGCTGTTGCTCGTTTCAGTGGATCGGATAATATCACCGATTTCAATTCCTTCACATACTGATACAAAAAATCCATTTCTGTGTTGTCTGCTGTATTGGATGGATTACATTTTATCAGTCCAGATATGTTCAATTCAGTCAAATACATAGAAGATAAACCGTAATTATCCCATGTTGCGTGTGTTTTTGATACCTCTTTCCATATAGTGCGCCAGGTTTTTCCTTTAAAATCGGTTACCCACTTCTTTAATAGCGTTTTATAACTCTCCTTTTCATTTGCGTCGAATATCCCGGAATTTAAAACTCCATTTTCATCTACATATGCCTTACATAGACTTAATAATGGTTGCACGTCGACGATGGGAGTATCCAATAATTCGGTCGAGACCGTGTATTTTTTAGTATTGCTAATTTTTCGTGCGATATAAGATAACATAATGATTTCAAAACACCACGGGATATACGTCTTTACATCCACACCGAATGCAGCATTTGCCTTTTTCCCATAGACCTCTATATTCAACCAATCCATCTGGTATGATAATCCGAAATCTATCACGACAGGGACATTGTTTTGACTATCATACATGATGTTGTTATTCTTCAAATCCATGTGAATGATACCATACTTATTTAATTCGGCTATACTTTCCAGCAAATATAAATGGGTTTCTGCGATTCGCTTGATATACTGACTCGCTGATTTATCCTTATTTACCTGTTTTGCTACTAGTATACTATCCAAAAATTGCCCCAGTGTATCTTTTCCGACGTATTTTAGTTTCGAAGACATGAATTTCACATCCGTCTTCTTTTTCTTAGCCTTGACATACATTTTACATGCAGACAACTCGTCATTCGATATTTTACCGTAATTTACAGGACAAGTGTCTACAATGGGTCCGAAACGCATGCCGTATCGAGGTATCGTTTTTACTATCTTTCCAATACGGATTTCGGATTTACTTGACCGGTCATCTTGATGAATCTTTGATATATATTCCGTTGAACCCACCTTTGTATTCTTACAATCTACTTCGGGACGATACACACATCCATATGTTCCTTGTCCTAATATGTATACGTCTTTCTTTTTTTGCAATTCACTCATAGTTATTCTATAATATCTCAATATAGATTTCTATCCCTCATATACAGCAAAAAAAACACCCCACCCATCTCAAATAATCGGTGTATAACACATTATTTGCGACAAGCATAGAACCTATTTTTATATGTCTTTTTTAGTTTGTCCGCCATCATATCTGATAATTTACCCCTCTGTTGCTTAATCAATCTAAATTCGGACAGAATGTTATTCTGATTCACTTCGCAATATTGCGTGTATGCGACTGATTGTGATAGAGTATTTATCTCTTTTCCATGTACCGTATCCACGTTTTTTAAATCGTCTATCTGAATCAGGATATAATCATCCATCTGCTTCAGAAACTCTCTACTAAATCTATTCTGATGTTTACCAGAGGATATTGTCGTTGATTTATTCTTCTCAGGTTGACGCTTTCTATGGTAGTAACGAACACTTTTGAACATTTTATCTAAAACATCCCCTTCAAACCCGTCTGATTCCATTTGATTTGTTTCAGATGTTAACAGGGTTTTAATAGTTGTATGACCCACCCACTTCAACCATGCCTCTGTAAACTCCTTTCTCGATAGACCCTTGTTCATATTTGCAAAATCTGCTAACATGAGCTTCACATTCTGTGAGAAATCAAAACGAAACTTCTTATACTCCATATTCATATTTTCTTTGTTATCATTGTAGAACTATGAAAAAATACCTTTCAATTTTATACCTACTATGTGCAATAAAATTCACGTGAAGATGAATCTGATTGCGACAGTGACTGGCACAGCGATGATGAATTATAAATACGATATGTGAAAAATATCGTATTTCTACAACGCTCTCATTCGGGGTCGAACCGAAGACCTTTCGATTAACAGTCGAATGCTCTACCAACTGAGCTATGAAAGCTTGGTTCCCATGCGGGGAATCGAACCCCGATCTCAACCTTGAAAGGGTCATATCCTAACCGTTGGACTACATGGGATTCTATTTGAAACTTTTTTGGTGGTTTCATCACCATTCACCCGATGAGGGGCTTGAACCCTCGACCACCAGCTTAAAAGGCTGGCGCTCTACCAACTGAGCTAACCGGGTTTTTAGCGGGAGGTAGTTTCGATCTACCGACCTTTGGGTTATGAGCCCAACGCGCTGCCTCTGCGCCATCCCGCTAGAGCTCTTACCGAGACTCGAACTCGGGTTTCAGGATTCAAAGTCCTGAGTGATAACCACTACACTATAAGAGCGCGGAAATACATTATAGTCAATATTTACATTTGTTTGCACGAAGAGGGGTTCGAACCCTCGCATCGTATGATAGTGGGTCTTAAGTCCACCGCCTTAGACCACTCGGCCATCCGTGCATTTTGAACCTTTTTCGACATATTCAGGTCGTTTGCTCTAGCGCGGACTCGATCCGCGGACCTTCGGCTCATAAGACCGATGCTCTAACCAACTGAGCTACAAGAGCTTGTCCCACCCCCACCTGGACTCATTATATACCACATTCTTCTTTAATACATTTTTTTATAGTATATATTATATATTATAATGCCTTCTCGTATGAATATGGTCATGAATTCGAATTATCCTACAAAAAACGGTGTTTGCGTCTCCGACTCTCCATTTTCTAACCACTCATCATTTGTCCTCTATTTAGAACCAATATATAACTCTTTCTTGCAAATATATCAAAATGTTATTACATTGGACTGTATTCCAAACGGAACACTTGCTAATATGGTCACTCTTATTCGATTTCCAAAATTGTCGTCTGAACATATGTCGCAAGGTGAATCTTGCGTCCCAGTTCTTTTACGTTACCCCGTGTCCAAGATTGGAAGTGGTTCTGCTGTATTTAAATGGAAAGACGGATTTATGTATGCAGATGATATCCCATCCGTGTTTTCTTACCTACATACACACGGATATGTGGTTGATACTGCGACAACCAACATGCTACAAGGGGGACGCGTCCTTGTTGGAGGCATCTCTGATATACGCCAGTCCGGGAATCGCAGAATGATTGCTATGGTTTCAACTATACCTGCATAATCGTGCGCATTATTTCGGTAAACGCGATTTTGGGACTGTATATTAATGCAACTTGTTAAGTTTTTTCGAAATAATATGGTAGATGTATCTTTGTATACCCGTCGAAAACTACTTATCGGAACCAGTCGGTCATTTGTCCATCCCGATTTTACTACACTTGCTAATATCAACGTCAGAGAGTCATTCCAGCAAGAAGGTTATGGTAGTATCCTTTTACATGAAACCGAACGTTATTTACAAGATAATTTCAATGTTTCTAAAATTAGTTTACTTGCGAAGCAAATCGCAGGGGGTGATGAACTCATCCGATTCTATATTAAAAATGGTTACCAAATATCAGACGATGATATAGCCATCTTCGACGATTATTCGCATATTTATGACCTGATTCGTATGCATAAATTATTGTAATATCTTTGTATATTATAATGTTTTCCAGTATTGCTATTTAGTTGATTTCATCCACATTATGCAAGAATAAAATTGATTCTGTAGAATTATATATCACTATAAAGTAATTATTATATCCCCCTATAAATCATGTCTTTAGAATCAAATCCATCCACCCAGAATAAGGTTCAGACCGCCGATATTATGTCGGGATTTACAGATATTGTATCCAATTTCGCTGAAATAGTAGCCAATATGAAGATTGAAATTGAAATGGATATCAAGAACGAGGCAAGGGAAAAAGCAGAAGCTGCTGCAGCTGCTGCAGAGAACAATGATGAGTGGGTTTCCACTACATCGGAATCTGATGTGACCGATAATACGATGACCGCATTGACTGAATCTGTCTCCATGATGGAGTCCGCGAAACATGAGGTTAAAGTTGCGAGGGCAGCGGTTGATGCTGCGAACGATGCTATAGAGAGGTCTATGACCGGAATGAATATAGCAATCGATAAAGTTGCTAAGGTTCTCGATAATGTTGTTATGGATGTTAAAATTAAGGAAATGTTGGATAGGAAGATTAAGGAGGTGATGGATGACTGGGTTGTTGTGATACACGAGAAAACACTCGCTAAAATGTATGCCGAGTTGATTTTAGACCAAGTTAATAGTAATAATGCTCTAAAGTAATTTACGAATGTTGCTATTGAATATTGTCTGATGACTGCAATAATGTTGATATTTCCTTGTATTTTTCACCCTCTTTTTTTTCTAGTTCTGTAAGTGGTGTATTACCCCATCTGTCTTCTTTTATTTGAGCGCCATTCTCCAATAATACTTTTACGATTTCGATGTGTCCCTCTGATGCCGCTAAATGCAAAGGAGTTCGTTTATCATAATCGCACAGATTTACATCTATCGAATCTATCATTTCAATTATTTTGTCGTAATTTCCATCACAACATAATTGCAAAAATTTTGTAAACACCGATTGGGACAAATCTATTTTATTTTTTATAATATTATGGAAAATGTGCAACCCCATTTTATCATTCAACCTTTTGCAAAACTCTATTCCTTTATAACTATTTCCCTGATCATCTAATGGGGGACTCCATATGCAGATTCCCATTAAATTTGGGATTACCAACAAAATACATCCACTCACTCCCGACTTCGCAGGTAATCCGATTTCAAATGCGAATTGACCGCTATAATCATACATTCCACTTCCATACATCAATGTTAAACAATCTTTTACCGAATTTATGCTCGCTACCCGTTCGTTTGTTGTTGGACATATTCCACCATTCGCTAGTGTTCCACTTATTATTGCACCCATTTCACATGTTATTGTTACCGAACATTGTTGAAAATATAAATCCAAACCCTGACTTATATCGTTCGGTGTGGTATTTTCACTATATGCTCCATTTTCTCTCATGTAATACGCCAGTGATATATTCCTATCCGCATGATGTTTTTCTGATAAAAACACCGAATTATCAAAACCTACTGATGCATTCCCCGCTAATTTGGAATAATTCGATTTTAATTGATTGAAACGATGAGCCGGTTCACTATCTTTACATATTTGGGATGCGACCATTATTGCTCCCGCGTTTATCATTGGGTTATGAGGTAAACCCTGCTTATTTAAAATAAACGCATTGAATGCCTGACCACTCGGTTCATATCCAACATGCTTATGTAATTCATCTTTTCCAAGTTCATCGTAAGCTATACAATATGATAATGGTTTACTACACGATTGTAAACAAAAATATTTATCATGATTTCCAAGATTAAATACTTCTCCATCCATATAACAAACGCTTATACCAAACATATTCGGGTCCACATTTGCTAATTCTGGTATATATGTGGCTACATTTCCTCCCTTTGTTGACTTCATTTCATTGAAAATCGATTTTATTATTTCATTTACTTTCGACATAATATATTGCACTCAGATATTGTGTCTGTGTTAGACCACCATATAGATACGAACTAGTTGTATTGCTATTACTTTCATCATTCTTTTTAGAGTCATTTCCAAGATACACATTGTATGTTCATATTATTGTGAATATCAGACTACTTTCTTACACGTCGTTTAGTTCTTTCCCTTTTTGATTTACGTTTATTCCTTTTCTTTTTTACGGTTCTTCTTTTTGATTTCCCCTTTCTACCCCCGTTTTTCTCATCGGAATCAGAGTCAGAACCATCGCCAAACATACTACCCATTTTAATTGGCGACACTGAATTACCATAGGGAGCCCCCCGTCGTTTTTTACTTGGTGGAGTTTTACTTGGTGGAGATGACCTTTCAACTGGTTTCTTTATTACCCCAGCCATACGCGAGTCGTGTTTATCGACCAGTTTGGTGATCGTTTTTTGATCATTGGTGTGAACATCTTTATATTCTACACTATTTTTACCACAAATTACCAATTCAGACGGTAAAGGCGGACGAACCCCTTTAGATTCGACCGGTTCGGAAAAATATCCATCAAAACCCATATCACACAATTGTGCAGCGAATTTATCATCATTTTCAGCAATCGAATCACGTTTATCCACTTCATAACTCAAGTCCAAGATTTTGTTTATAGATGGGATTGCAGTCAAAAGTTTACGGTTATCCGTGTCGTTTATATCAATCAGATTTAGATCATTCTGTGTTGTAAACCTAAGTGCTACCCCATATATTTCGGCTTCAGTTGGGAATAATGTGAAGAAATTATTATCTTTTCCAAGCTCAGCATCCCTTTCGGATGTGCTATTTTTTGTAGGCGTTCCACTTGTGCCCGTGCCTTCAAGTGTTGCTTGATATGCTGGTGTATCCCCACGATATACATCAGTGTTTGCTGGTAAAACATGAACCTTGTAATTAATACCTTTCAACTTTAAATCAACTAGTTTACCCAAGTTCATGAGTTTATGACCACCAATACCTGTATCCATTCTATACCATAACATTAGACTATACTCTAAACCTTGAAGTCCCCCCTGCCTTCACGGTAGGGCGTCATCACCTACAGCACATGCCCCCGGCACCCCAGCACCCACCGACCACACCCTCCCCCCACAACCCTCCCGCCCAGCCCGTGCCCCAAGCTTGGTCGAAAAGAGCCCTATTTGGACTTATCGAGAAATGAGTGGGATATTGATTTTCCAGTGGGATATTGAGAAATGAGTGTAGTGGATGAACAGTGTAAAATTGAAGTTCCTTTTCTACTATAGGTTAGTAGCATCAACCTCAACCGTTACTATTCAACATGTCCGTCTCAAATACCACTCCCCTAATCTTGCAATGGATACCGCGCACCACCCCCCAGCCCAAGCCCCGTCCCAAGCCACGCCCAAAGTAGTGATGGAATCCATCCAAACCAGAATATAGTATATAACCTCATGTAACCTACCTAACTAAAACCCTTTTTCTTCGGTCACTTTTTTTTCGTCAAAAAAAGGCTCGTTTTTCCATAAAATTGAAAGCCCTTTTCGCTTACAGGTTAGTAGCATCAACTTTAACAGTTACAAATCAATCCAACAACATGTCCGCCAACACCATCGTCAACACCGTCGTCGCCAATGAGAAGAAGCCCGTTCTGTCCGCTAAGTATTCTAAATTCTTAGTGTTCGGTTATGGTTTTGTGAAAAGCCTCGAGGCAAAAGGCACCCTCTCCGCCGAGGGTGTCGAGTCCGCCTTCGAGGAGCTTCGTCTCATGGGTTCAGTGGAAGACCAGACTCAGTTGTATGAGAGTGTATTGGAACAGTCCAAGGAAACTAGCAAGGTTATGCGCAAGTTCGTAACCCTTCGCAACAAGCCACCCAAGGCTCCCCGCGCCAAGAAGGCTCCCGCCGCTAAGAAAGCCGCCGTTGAAGGCGCTGAAGTAAAGCAACCTCGTGCTAAAAAGGCTACCCGTGTCGAGAATGACTCCGAGAATGACCTCGTTAACCAACTCGTGATTGCAGCGAACACCATCGCCTCCGATGAAGTCGTAGTCGCTATCGATAATTCTGCTGAGAAGGCAGCCAAAGACGCTGAGAAAGCTACTAAGGAAGCCGAGAAGGTCGCAGCCAAGGAAGCCAAAGACGCCGAGAAAGCTACTAAGGAAGCCGAGAAGGTCGCAGCCAAAGACGCTGAGAAGGCAACTAAGGATGCTGAGAAGGTCGCAGCCAAAGAAGCCAAAGACGCCGAGAAAGCTACTAAGGAAGCCGAGAAGGTCGCAGCCAAGGAAGCTAAGGAAGCCGAGAAGGTCGCCGTCAAGGAAGCTAAGGAAGCAGAGAAGGTCGCAGCCAAGGAAGCTAAGGAAGCAGAGAAAGCTGCTAAATCAGTCAAAACTGCCCCCGTCGTCATCCCTATGACTGCCGAACTCGAAGCTGAGGCTGAGATTGAGGCAGAGGAAGAGGAAGAAGAGGAAATCCACACCACCGAGATCGTCATCGGCGGCAAGTCCTTCCTCATTGATAATGAGAACAACGCCTACTCCGTGGACACACACGAACCCATCGGCACATACAACCCCGATGAGCAGACCATCAGCGCTGATCTTTAAAAACGTATATTTCATAAAAAAACAAAAACAAAAACAAATAAAAAACATATTTCATAAAAAACAAAAACAAAAACAAATAAAAAACTTTTTTTATGTATTTTCGGTATTGAACTAGTTAAACATTGGTATTCAATTATCTGTATATTTTATAATAAATGCATTTTTGTTCCTATTGCGACTATACTGCCCCCACCAACTCTCGCTGGAAACGACACCTCAACACACAGAAACACGCCCAGAACTTCATGCTCGTCGACGCCGGTGTTCAGGATTTAGTTGAACCTCCCGCTTTCGACAACGACAACAACTCCCACGATGTTCCATATAGCGACAACTTTTGTATTTCTCACGATTCCGTCACAACCCGTTCGTCTGATATTCCATATATTGTATGCGACGACGACGATGCTTGCTTCGAGGACCTTCCCGCACTTATCGACCTATCGACTAACCTCGAAAATAAATATTACCCCATTGACCTGGACGTCGTGGAAATGTCCAACACGTCATTCGGGATCATTTCCTCCGTTTCGCGCTTCTTCACCGACCACCCCATCGCATTACGTTTTGTGCAAATCGCCGGATTCTTCGGACTCCTTTGGTTTAAACCTCACCCTACAAAATCATCTTTAGTCGAATCTTGCTAATACGACACGATTATTTCTAACGATATTCTATAATTATTATTTCGTATGTCCAACGCCAAAGCTTTTTGCGAAAAATTTAAATGTGTTGACGGTCAAAACATAAAGAAGTGTTATCGTTCTCATGCAAGATCAGGAGATAGTCAATACAGACATACAGACAAAGGTGGAACGAATATGGGATTTCAACAAATTGACGAACCATACCAAGCGCTTGCTGCAAACAATGAGGAAACAAAAACATGTCCTATTATTGCAATTGAAGCAGCACCGGGAACCGGAACTGGAACCGGAACCGGAACTGGAACGGGAACGGGAACGGGAACAGGAACGGGAACAGGAACAGGAACCGCAGAATCTGAATCATGGATCGCTTTAATATTTAGATGGGGGTGCAAGGCGATATTTTTTTCCAAATTAACTATGATACTGACGGCAGTCATTTTTACGATTTCGATTCTTAACTCGTATTCGTCCGGAAATCCTAACAGGAAGTCATCTGGGTCATCTGGGAATCCTTTTGGACCTACCACTAGGTGGGGGGGTAAAAATCGAAAACAAGTCGGGGGATGGAAGAATAATTTGTTAATGCTTCTGATTACATGTGTGGTTGTTTTTATTGTTGTGTTAGCGACACTGAGTAACTTCGAACTTAATTACACTAAGGTCACTCTCGATGAGATGGATGTCGGGGTTGTGTATAAAACATGTGAGGGAGTAGCAACTGGAGTAGCGGGTTTATATAAAAAGCCTGAACCGGGTGCACAAGACGATAATATAGCAAGGTTGGAGAAGGAAAGAAAACGCCACGAGAAGGTAATTGCGGATTACAATTCAAGAGAAAGCCCCGGCGCAGACACATCGCCAAACGAGGAATTACAGGCAACCGTCATTGAATCCGAAGCCCAAATCGTTAAATTTGATAGACAGATAGCACTCCTAAAACAGCCCGAATCGATATTCTATGAACTTACAAGTGAGTTGGAAACAATACAAAACACGTTTATTACTCCACGTCAGCCAGGAAATATGAGGAAAAAATTGGAAGTTAAGGGATATTTGTCCCCCGGAGCGACAGGCGCGGATGAACATGGACGCCAACTGGGGGCACTTATTGGGGGAATGAAAGATATGGGAAAAATCGTTTCGGACCTCAATTTGAAAAACCCCGATGGGAAGGGTGGTAAATATCCAGAACTGTTAACAATCGGCGACGGCAGAGTGTTTATCACTCCACAAAATGTAACTGAACAGGCGGTTATATTTAACAACGAACCGGGAGTTCTGATAAAGAAACCGACTGGAAAGATGGGTTCGACAAGGGGCGCGAATAATAATTTGAAATTGGAGGAATATCACCACCAATATTTGGATTTTTCACCTATAGGTGTTACTACAGGAAGAGATGGTGTGAGAAAAATTACATTTGAAGAACTACAAGAGGTATATGGACGTGCATTTACTAGTGAAATTCAATTAGCAATAATGCTGGACATGCCTCCCGGGGAGGGTATTACTTTCGCCAACGAAAGGACGGCGAGGCGGTTAGGATTGGACATTACTTCCACAACTAAGGTAATTGGTAAATACTTACCCATGTTTGCACCCGATAGTGAAGACGCTCATCTTGCTACAAATGCCCTGCTGAATTTAGTCACCCTTACACAGCTCGCAGATGAACGTTTGTCCGAAAATCATATCACTACAGAGAGCATTGCAAAATACAACGAGCTTATGACCGCATATAAGAAGCATAAGACAGCAGAAGAAATAAAATCTGGCTTTTTAAAAGGTGTTTCGGGAGGTATTGCTGGTGTGTTTGGATTTTTTAGTTCTGTTGCTGCTGAATCTGCTGCTGCTGTTGTGGACCCAATGGTGGCACGTTTCACGGGGAGTATTAGGTTAGTTGTAGATTCTTTGACCGACTACGTTTGGGACGAACCCGCCAATTTTGCAGTTGTTATTGGTACGTTATATTTTGTTATCGGTATGGTTGCAAATCTCCTGGGGGCGCCACTTCAAGGAAACACCGGTTTGGACCCTTTTAAAGCTATTGCAGATGCGGGGAGGGGGGCAGGGGGTTTACTTACGGATGGTAAGACTCCGGCACAACAAATAGAGGAACTAAGATTACAATTAGAGGCTAAGAAACATGAGGTAGAGGCGGAGCTTGCGAGAGCACGATTGGAGCTTGATAGAGAAAGATTGAAGCTTGAGAACAAAGAGGCAGATACTAAGCGTATAACAGCGAACGCGACTGTCCCCCTCCCAATCAGCTATGACCCAAACATGTTACCTGATTTTTCTAGTCGGACGATAGACCTTCCTCCTCCTCCTCCTCCTCCTCGGGCGATAGTCCCTGGTCAGAGGATAGACCTTCCTCCTCTTGCTCCTACTCAGATATTAGCCATTACTAACGCTGATTCAGATTCTGATTCAGATTTTGATGGAGGTAAGCGTGCAACCAAAAAGCGTGCAACCAAAAAACGCGGGAAACGTCAGTCAAAACGCTGTGCAAAAGGTTGTGCTCGAAAAACCAAGTCTACTCGTAAGAAGACCACACGAAAGAAGAGACACGGGAAGAAATAAGTCCAAGATTACATAAACACGTAAAATAATGCATTATTTGGGCATTATTTTATTCACGTCTTGGACATATCATTGGATGTATCTCTCTATTGGGCGTTGGAGAGAAGAAAATTTACTATGTTCCTTACTATTTATACGTCTTGTTATAGGGTAGTGTCCAAGATTGATATACCAGATACTCTATAAACCTTCGGATTTGAAGGTCTTATGCGCCCGAAGGGCGCACCTTGGACACTTGGTGGATAAAACCAAACAATATATACTTATCCAGAAATAGGTGGGATATTGATAGACCACATCTGATAAAATACCGTGTATAAAGAGTTCAAAGTATTTCTCAATGGAACTTTTTGAATCCTTTGAAAAAGTTCCAAATCGGCTACTTGGCTACTCTCTCACAATATTCTTTTTTAGAAAAAAACGGTCGTGATGGAAATGCAGCGGTTTGTAAATCATGGAAAACGGTTTGGCTGCAACCACTTTTTGGGAATATTTATAATATTTGCGCGTCAAAGGGTTTAGGCATTATATATTATTCTATAATATAGAATCATTTGTAGAACAGTATAATGCCGAAAAATGCACATACTTACGAATGTAGCCAATGTAACTTTATATGCAGCAAATTAAGCAACTATAATACACATATAGCCACTGCAAAACATCAAGCTAGAACAAATTGTAACAATTTAGAACAAGTTACTGCGATAAAGCCCAAACCAATGTTTACCTGCACTTGTGGTAAGCAATATACCGCTCGCAATAGTTTATGGTATCACAAACGAAAATGTAATATCACAGATAAAGATGCGACAAAATGCCCCCCCCTAGAGAACACATTTGTAACAATCGAGGACAAAAGGGATAAAATAATCGAGGCAATTCTCAAGGATAGTCTCGAGATGAAGAATTTAATTGTAATGCTTGTGCAAAACCAACAAGAAGTATCTAAAAGTCAACAAGAAGTATCGCAAACCCTGGTGCAATCCCTAGCGCAAAAACATGGAGATGTATCCATAGTGGGTAACACAACAAATACAAACAGTCACAATAACACCTTGAATTTCTATTTAACCCATACCTGCAAGGACGCCGAGTCTATTCACGATTTCACCGACCGTTTCGTTGCGAGAAGTATTGAGTTTTTCAAGGATAATTTTCGAAAAGTCGCATCTAATCAGGTTGATTTAGCCGCCAGTGTATACGATATCATGAATAAATGTTTGGACGAAAAGCCTCAGATTGAGAAGTTCATTCAAACCACCGACGTCAAGAACGGCGTTTTATACGTGAAAGAGAAGAAAAAAGATGAACAAAGACAGTTTTATGGAGAAGCTGAGTTTGTGAAACATATGGATGGTTTTGAAAAAACAGGAATCAACTTGGAACATGCTATTAATAAAGTCTTTTTCCCCATGAAAGATGAATTCACAGAACTCATGAAGATGGAATGCGGCAGTGCACCACGTGAGGACAATTTCGACGATGATGACGATTTTGAAGATGAATTGTATAAATACAAGGAACGGGTTACCGAAGTCAAGCGCAATATGTGTTTACAGATATACAATACATCCACTGTTTTTGATAAGAAACATTTGCGAGACCTTATTCTTGCGAGAACCAAGCGCAGAGCAGGGGGCGGAGCCCCCCCTGCGACCCCCTCTACGACGAACATTCCATAGCAGGGGGCGGAGCCCCCCCTGCGACCCCCTCTACGACGAACATTCAATAGCAGGGGGGCACCCCCAATCGGATTGCTTTCCTGGCTGGGAAAGCAATAAAACATGTGTCGTTGGGAAGAATAAATAGTTGATATGATACTATTTATCCATGTTAGTATAGAGTGTTGTCCAAGATTGGTGTAGTGAACATTCCACCAAAAACCCTCGGATTCGAGGGTGAAAGCGCCCTACGGGCGCACCTTGCTTCGGGTCAAAAAATACCCCCTAATACTACTTATCCAGAAATGAGTCGGATATTGAGGTATTGGTTTCATAAGTAATATGCAATAAACTAATATAGAGGGTCGTTAATTAATATAACTATGATGGAGACTACAATGAATATCATTGAGTTGATTGAGAATAATCCCATTACAAAATTGTCTAATACTTACCAAAGTAAGCTGTTACTAAAAATACAAAAGGGTTTTACCGAGTTGGAACAGCAATTATTCGTATCCAGTTTCTATTGTTATTTGAATTATCATAAAACAAACGATTTTGTCGTTGACTTAGACGACATTTGGAAATGGATTGGATTTCAATCCAAATTTAATGCTAAACGTGTTTTGGAAAAACATTTTACCATTGATATCGACTATAAGTTATTGCTTCGCCAACCTGCGAAGCAATCCGATTGGGTTCGTGGCGGACATAACCGCGAAACATTTGTTATGACGGTTAAAACATTCAAATCATTTTGTATGAAAGCCGCTACACAACGTGCCGAACAAATACACGAATACTACATTAAGTTAGAAGAAACACTACAAGATGTATGTATGGAAGAAAGCAATGAATTGAAACAACAATTACAATGCGCTGAAGACAAATTACAATGCGCTGAAGACAAATTACAATGCAACGAAACAGATAAATGTAAGCTTCGAGAGAAAACCATCGTCGAACAATTTCCTATTAATACACAATGTTTCTACTACGGAATTATTGATAATGTAACCGATAAACATGAAAAATTAGTTAAATTCGGCATTTCAAATAACCTCAAGAGTCGAGTTCTACAACATCATAAAACCTATTCTAATTTCAGGTTAGTTAATGCATTTCGTGTTCAAAACAAAACCGCCATTGAAAACGCTATCAAACAAGACAACTCTATTAGCACTCGGATACGCACTATTACCATCCAGGGTAAAAAATACGTAGAATTAATCACTGTTGATAATATCTCTTTTTTGGAATTAGACAAGGCTATAAAGGGCATTATTACAGAGGTTGAATACAGCTACGATAATTATATCAAACTTCAACACGAAAATCACGAATTAAAGCAACAAATCGCATTATTAAATATTACTACCCATAAAGATGAATATACATTATTAAACATTGAATATAAACGAATTCTAGTCGAAAATAATATGTTAATCAAACACTGTAATGCACTGTCTGGGAAAGTCACACGAAACGCTATTCAACTTGCTACAAAAACACACGATCCGATCAATCACACTGATACAAATATTATAGCAACATTGAAACGTCCCGTTCGTAATAAAAACGGCAAATACGACATCGGTGGTATTTCGTATGATAATCTGTTCGGTAATCGTCAGGCTGTTTGGAGTGGAACATCTTATAAAACATCCGGTTGTCTTACAAAAAATGATTTAACGATCAATCATAGTGGAAAGATTGTTTCCAAAGCCAAATCTATACAAGAAACCCAATATGAACGCTTTAGTGTTACCGGTGTGAATAAATAATGTAATATTTGAAACATATTACACTATCATTTCCAAGATTTGTATACCAGATACTCTATAAACCTTCGGATTTGAAGGTATTATGCGCCCAAAGGGCGCATCTTGGACACCTGGCTTCCGGTCAAAAACACCCCTAATACTACTTATCCAGAAATGAGTCGGATATTGATTTATCGGTTATTAGGGTTTTCCACCCCATAACATTGCATGAAAAAAACGATCACATATTTCTCAGGTGTTTACAGCAGGGGGCTCTGCCCCCCCTGCGACCCCCCTTGTCTACAGCAGGGGGCTCTGCCCCCCTGCGACCCCCCTTGTCTACAGCAGGGGGCTCTGCCCCCCTGCGACCCCCCTTGTCTCCGACTGCTTTGTGTGAGCAGGGGGCTCTGCCCCCCTGCGACCCCCCTTGTCTCCGACTGCTTTGTGTGAGCAGGGGGCTCTGCCCCCCTGCGACCCCCCTTGTCTCCGACTGCTTTGTGTGAGCAGGGGGCTCTGCCCCCCTGCGACCCCCCTTGTCTCCGACTGCTTTGTGTGACTGGCTTGGGATTGGGTGCCTCCCTTGCCTTTTTGTCTGCGGCTTGGAATATCGGAATGTAATACATATCCTCATGAATACGCCTCCCAAAATTGTTGATACAAATTATTTGATAAAACTAATCAACCAAATATACACGGAATCTGTGCTTAACGCTTCGCAAAATCAGGCGCGGAAAGAGGTCGCAATCTTGAAGGAGGAGTTTATTCGAAAAAAACTCGAAAACAAAGACCCCATAAAAAAAATGAGATCAAATATTCGTGCATGTCCGATATATGAAGAATTCAATGACTATATTGCAAATATCAAGTCAAACGAAAAATAATGTTGTTATATGTTATAATGGAAACCGAAAAAGATTTATTGATGTATTTCCAAACG
>Ga0222634_1000061_pt1 | contig 66226 bp, 83 predicted proteins | sample AntAcemetageno50_FD_179807 | JGI IMG/M metagenome (GOLD analysis project Ga0222634, IMG submission 179807) | Saline water microbial communities from Ace Lake, Antarctica - #50 | ecosystem: Environmental > Aquatic > Non-marine Saline and Alkaline > Saline | place: Antarctica: Ace Lake | collected... | reverse complement strand
TCATCCCTCACTAAAGACTCTGCGCGAATTATCTTAGGAGAAAAAAATGACAAGCTATCGTTTTACATCTACAAAAGAATACCATGACTCTTTTCCTTGTGCATATCGACAATGGAGAGCAGATTCGCATTGCAACCTTATTCACGGTTATGCGTTCAGTATGAAATTCTATTTTGGAACCGATAGTCTGGATGCTAGAAATTGGGCCGCAGATTATGGTGGCCTGCGTGACCTCAAAGGAATATTAGAAGATCAATTTGATCATACTCTTTTGGTTGCTGAAGATGATCCAGAGCTAGAATGGTATCAAGAAGCAAAAAAACGAGGAATAGCTGACGTCATTGTTCTCCCAAGATTAGGATGCGAAGGTTTGGCCGATATGCTGTATAAGTTTATCAATGGTGTCTATATCCCAGATCATTGGGGACAGGCTGAATCAGAACGACTTTGGTGTTATAGAGTTGAGGTTAGAGAGACTCAATCCAACATGGCTTTCCGTGAAGGACATAGAAGCGAAAATGAAGATTTATTCTGATGTCTACTAATGTTCTATCATTTTGTGTTGCGGTCGAAATAGACCCCGATTTCGATAAAATATTGACATTTGGTCTCCTGCTCGTGGTTTTACTTTAGATATCGCATTAAGTGATGGTAAATACTTTGTACTTGAAATGGGTTGCATGAACGCTGCTGGAATTTATAACTGTGATATCCAGAAGATAGTAATGACAGTTGAAGATATGGAGTTTTAGATGCCTTTTCCAATTCCCTTCAAACTAATAGGAATTGCTTTAGCAGCTCTTGCTATTGGATTGACAATTTATCTGGCTTTCAAACATTACGAAGGACTTCTTGAAGAAAACAAAGCTCTTTCTAGTGAAGTTACTCAGCTTGAAGCTGCGAATACTGGCTTGGAGAGACAGATTGAACAATTACGCGAAGTTCAAGCGGACATAAGACAAGAGCTTGAAAAAGCAATCGAAACTGATAGTGAAGCTCGTGAAGAAATACAGAAACTAGAAGACAAAATCACAGATGAAGAGTTCAAATCGAGATTAAAGAAGTTAGAAGAATCGAAGAAGGCAAGCTTGATCTTGCGTTATATTCGAAAACATGAGGAATGCCTTGCCACACACTTCGATGACTTCACAGGAAGTTGCGACTTTAGAGGGAAATTCGTAGAAGATAAATGAGAAAATTATTCATCATCCTGTTACTGCTACTAGCCGGTTGTGGTAGCTTGACGCCACAAAAAGAAACTATCACAGTGGAAAGGATCATCTATCCTGAACTACCACCGGTTCCTTCTATTCCTGCGCTGCAACTTGAAAATTGCATTTTTGATCGTCCTCGAATGTATTGGTCAGATTTGGTGGTCATAAGTGATACACAGTGCAAAGCAGAATTGAAAGCAGATCCAACAAAAACAGATAATCCCCAATTCCAAAAAACTTGTATGGAATTTCCAATCGATACAGAATCAAATATTATCATTGGATTTGATGATGATGGACGTCAATGCTTTATTTTGAATAGAGAGAAGATTCGGCAGCATATCTATCTTTACCAACAACGCATAGAAGAAGTGAATAGGCAGAGAAAAGAATGGATCGAACGCAACGTTACCAAAACAGAATAGATCTATCCTCTATCTTAGTTGCTAGCTTGTTCCTTAAAATTGGGAGCAATGAACAGGCTGTGCGACTTATCAAAAGGATGGTTAAGGAAGATGTTCCATCGAGTATTCGCCTGTCGACTGCGGATTTTTTTGACGGAGACATTACCTTCAAAGAACTTGAAGCAATCTGGACGTTGACTCTTTCATGACTGATATCAACAGAATAATCGCTGAGATGAAGAAGCTTGAAAGATTTAAAGACTTAGAAACGATCTTTGGTCAAGAATACCGGAGATTATTTGAAGAATTACTCAAGGAAAATCCATCATTTAAAGCAGCAATGATAGCAGGAGACGAAGAAGCAATGAAGGTTATTAAAGAGTTGATGACATGAACTATTATGAAACCTTGGGTATAAAAGAGAACGTCTCGCAAGAAGAGATTAAAGATGCTTACAAAAAATTGGCTATTGAAAATCATCCCGATCGAGGTGGTGATGAAACGAAGATGAAAAATATTAATGAAGCATGGGAGTCACTAAAGTCAATCGAGAAAAGACAGAAATACGATCAAGAAGAGAAATTACGAAAGATGACCGGCGGAAGAAATTTTAATTTCAATGCTGGAGATAGACCAAATTTCAATGATATTTTCTCTCATGTCTTTAGAGAAAGATCTCAAGGATTTAAACAGAAGAACAAAGACGTCTATATTAAGATCTCATTAACACTAGAAGAAGTCTACGCCGGAAAAGAGACTGATCTCGAGTATAATTTGCCAGAAGGACAAATGAACAAGGTTCATATCAAAATTCCTGCAGGTACACCTGACGGGATGCGGATAAATTACAAGGGCCTAGGTGGAAAGGAATTTTCTGATGTTCCAGTGGGAAATCTTCTGATCATAGTCCATTATCAAGCACACCCAATTTTCGAAATACACGGAAGAGATGTTGTGAGATTTCTAGAAGTCAACGCATTTGATCTTATGCTAAATAATAAAGTAAAAGCTAATTGCATTGATGGTAGCAATATTTTAATCAACCTTCCAGAAGGATCTGATCCAGGAACACAGATTAGAATTAAGGGAAAAGGGATGCCAGTTCCTGGATCAGATAAAAAAGGTGATATGATTTTAGTGTTGAGCATTTCGATTCCAGTCTTATCGTCAAAACAAAAAGAATTATTGAGGGAACTAAAAGATGAATGATCTAGCTAGGATTCAACGTATTTTAGAACAGGCCTATAACACAGCTGTCAATGAAAAAGCAGAATACCTTACTATTGAACACGTCCTAGAACAACTCCTCTTGGATGATTCAATGCAGCAAATCTTCAAAGAAAATAAAGTTAATATTGAAGGAGTTTGCAAGGACATTAGAGAATTCTTAACTGACAGTGAATATATCAAAAGAGTAGATTTCTTCCCAAAGAAGACTATTTTGTTTGAGCGTGTTCTGGTTCAGGCTAGGACTCAGACTGCATTCTTTGGTAAGAGATTTTTTTCTCCTATTGAATTGTTTTTGACAATCTTAGATGAAGAAGAAACACACGCTGTTTATTTCTTAGACAAGAACGGGATTCTTAGAAAAGAATTCCTAGATATTTTAGCTGACAAAACGGGACCAGACCTTGAAGAATTTCAAGACCCGAGAATAGTCCCATCCAACCCAATGTATGGTCCTAAGATCCCAAAAGGAAAGAAGGCTTTAGCGCAGTTTTGTGTTGATCTAAACGAGAAAGCTTTTGAAAACAAGCTTGATCCATTGGTTGGAAGAGAAAAAGAGATAGAACTTCTTCAAGAAACCTTACTACGAAAGAATAAACCTAACGTCATCATGACTGGAAAGCCCGGGACAGGAAAAACCCAGGTTGTTGAAGGTCTTGCAAGAAAAATTATTGATAGTGAGGTCCCAGAAGAGCTCGATGAGGCTCATATCTATCTCTTGGATTTGGCTGCGCTGGTTGCAGGAGCCAGATTTCGCGGTGATTTTGAGGAAAGAATGAAGGCTGTTATAGATGCGGCGGCCGCCGATACCAATGTCATTCTTTTCATCGACGAGATTCATACCTTGCTCGGTGCGGGATCGGCCTCTGGGTCTCTAGACGCAGCGAATATTATGAAACCAGCTTTGTCGCGCGGCGAGATCAAGGTCATTGGTGCCACAACTGATGAGGAGTTTAGACAGCACTTCGAGAAAGATAGAGCGTTGATGCGTCGCTTCTATCGGGTTGACATTAAAGAGCCAAGTTCCGAAGAAACAAAGGAAATTCTTAAGGTGGTTGCTAAGAAACTTGAGAATCATCACAAGGTTAAGTATTCACCGGAAGCATTGAACTCTGCAGTAGATCTTACTGTCCGTTATGTCCAAAACAAGTTCTTACCTGATAAAGCAATCGACGCTTTAGATATTACCGGAGCACGAAAACGGCTTCAGAAAAGACGCAAGGTAAATGTGGAAGACATTGAATTCACGGTGGCGAGGATGGCGGGTCTTCCTCCCGAAACGATTAGGAAATCTGAAGCTCATAAACTAGAGACACTAGAAGACAGCCTCAAACAGACGGTGTTTGGTCAAGAAGAGGCTATCAAGTTTCTTACAGATTCTGTCATCATTGGAAGGGCTGGTCTTCGAGGACAAGGAAAGCCACAGGCGGTATTGTTCTTCAGAGGACCGACGGGAGTCGGGAAGACGGAAACCGCCAAACAGCTTTCAGAAATTTTGTCTTTACCTTTGAAAAGGTATGACATGAGTGAATTCAGCGAAAATCATTCGACCTCCAAGCTGATTGGTGCGCCTGCCGGTTATGTCGGATATGAAGATGGATCGGGAGGATCCGGCACTTTGATTAATGACATTGAGAAGAACCCGGCTTGTGTTCTTTTGATTGATGAAGTGGAGAAGGCCAGCCAAACAGTGCAGAATCTTTTCTTGCAGGTGATGGACCACGGAAAGCTTACCGGATCCAATGGCAAGGAGATCAGCTTTGAAAACGTTATCTTGATCATGACCAGCAATATCGGTGCAAGAGAAGATGAAAAGAACAGCATTGGTTTCGGAAGAGGACAAGAAGACAATGACCAGGGCCAGAAAGAGCTAGAGTTGTCTTTCAGTCCTGAGTTTAGGAATAGATTTGATGCCATCATCAAATTCAGCCATCTGACCACCACAGAGCTGATGAAAATCGTTGATATTCAAATCAAAGAACTGAACTCAATGGTGTCAAAGAATCAAATCAAACTCAAGATCACTTCTGCTGCTAAGAAACTTATTGCAGAGAAGGCAGCAAAAGAAAAAGCTGGAGGACGACCAGTTGCTCGAATCATCCATAAAGAAGTGAAGGAACCTCTATCTAAACTTATCGCTTTCGGTAAGCTAAAAGAAGGACAGGTGGTGAAAATAATCACGGAAAAAGGGAAAATTCTCCTTGACACCTGATCGATTTCATGTTAAAATAAATGGTAATAGAAACCCTGAACATTGGAGTAGATATGGGACAAGTAACAGAGTTAATGACAGAAGCATTGTTTGAATCGTTCTATAAACGCGGAATTGTCCGAGAAAAAGAGACGAAGGTTCGCGCTACTTTTAGGACGAATGGGGTTTCAGGGAATATGGATTCGGTGGATGAATTCACAGTCATTCGAGTGTTCAAGACTACCACTGATAAGTTTGGATTGGAATTGTCTCGAAATTCAAATGGCCGAAAACACAATGCTCATCTTTCAGCCATCAGGCGGATTGATGGTATGTCGCCCATTGATCTTGCAGATGCTTTTGAATTGAATCCAGATGGGACTCCGTCGGTTTATCACTTCGATGATCCAACAAACGCTGATAAAGATATCATCGGACAAGAAAATTATACGCTACCGTCAGGAGACGTCCTGCAGAATGGTATGCGTATTTTCTTTGAAGATGACAAGAATCCAGATCTAAACGATATACCGTTCACAGTTCGTGGCGTCGGTGAAAAAATTGAACTGAAGAAGCCACGCGGACGGCCAAAGATCCACTTCAACTAAGATCAACTAAGCTATAAACCAAGAAAAGAGGCCATTTGGCCTCTTTTCTTTGACTAAAAACAATGACTTACTGACCATCAAAATAGTCTTTTTCTTCAAATGTCCTCTTAGAGCTATTCTCGTCGAGCTCAGCAAAATAGTACGACTTACTATACAACGAGCTCGATCTTAGTGTTAAACGGCACCTAAGTAGCAGACAGCTATTTTCTTACCAGTAACTTATTGATTTGATTGTATTAAAAACTAGAAAAGAATCAAATTCAGCTTAAAAGCTCAAGAGAACCTTATTCAGCGACCCTGTTGATCTATTTGCTAATCTAGCGCGGACCCAGATGAGATTCGAAGTGAAAATATAATGATCGACGTCGCTCGAAGTGACATAGCTAACAAAATCAGTTGATCCATCTAGTTTGATTGGAAACCAATCCGTTGTGGATGGTACCGCTGCAAGGCTTCCTTCAATATAAACGTCGCCTGTTAAATTGTTCGTATGAATAGCAACGGTGTGCTGGCCATTACCTATATTCCGGTGACCTGCTCCTTTGAACTGGCTTCCGGTGGTGTCTACCGCGGTGCTTGGAAGAAGAACAGATGATAATTTAGCCATGTTCTGCCTTGTCTGTTATTTCTTCTAGAACAGTACATAGATTACGTGCTTCGTCCCATGTTAATAGTATGACGGTTTCTCCTTCTACACTGATAGAAATGGTTGGAATATCACTCTTTAGATTACCGTTGTTGGTGGGTTCAGTAATGTCGAATTCGATCTCACCGTGCGATACACTATTCACGAACAAAGCATCAGAGTGTTCTTCATCAATCTGATCAATTGATTCCAAGAGTCCTCGCATTCCTTTGATGTCAATCATTTTATTCTCCTTCTTTCAATCTTATTTATGCTAGAATAATCAATGAAGTGTCTTGGGTCTTAATACGACTAACAAATGGGCATAAATCTTAGCCCAGGTTTCTTCAAATTCATCGTCACGTAAAAATTCCATCTCTAATAAGAAATCTTTTACTGTGATTTGTTTTTGATGTTTGATCATATCAATAAGTCGAAGATAGCTAACCTTAAATTCTTGATCCCTATTCTGTTCAACATCAACCACTGCGAACTGATATTCTTTCAAATCATAATATTTTTCAGTTGAATCTGAGATAGTACAAAAAGATTCGATGATCCCTTCATCAAAGACACCGAGCATGATGTCTCCATTATCATCTTTGAAAATCAATCCCAGTTCGTTCATTTCTTGATTTTGAATTTTGTTCCCCAGGCCGAGGCATCGTAAAAGCGTTCACCTTCTGCCAGATATTGATCGTTAAAAAAGAATGGTTTTGATACATTACAACCATTCCAACATGAATACTCCGGCTCTTTAATGTATTTATTTCTGATTAACCATCTTTTGGTGGCTTCAAAGGTTGGATGATTGACATGACCCAGGATCTTTGTATCACTTGACTCGTTGGCTCTCTGATAATGTATTATCTCTGGAACATCGGTTAGAAACCCAACCTCTACCCAAATATGAGGTGGGAGATCAAGGTGATCTTGATTCAAACATCTGCTGTTCTTTTCTCGGATTGCGCTCATAAGAATTTCAACTGGAATAATATTGTTCTGCATGTAATCCTCCTTTAGGTTGGTGGTCCCTACGGGACTCGAACCCATAACCTACGGTTTAGAAAACCGTTGCTCTATCCATTGAGCTAAGGAACCTTCTATATTCTAATATTAACTTCCTATCAACATTTTATCAATTATTCTTTTTGCTTTCTTCCAATAATGATGTCATGCTTTTTCAAGACTTCACTGTATGCGAAAAACTTAGGACCGTGAGCAATATTTTGAAATGAGATCCAATTCTGATAATGCACTAATTCATGTGCCAGAACAGCAATAGCATTTTTTCGACAATTGAACCTTCTTTTGATTCGGATGATATTTGGTGTTTCGAATTCTCCTAAGAAACCTTTGATAGATCGTTGAATCAAAAAAATCGGACTCTTCAATGTCGAACTGAATATTAATCTATTCAGTCTAGTAAATTCATTGTCGATTTCATGTTTAGTCCAATCAAACATCACATTGGTATTTAATGCGATTAGACAGTTGACACAAAAAAGCTCGGGAACAGTTCCCGAGCTTTTGCTTTTATTTTACGATTGTAATTTTTTAGTCGATATCATTTCTCTGGAAAGTTCCAGCGGATGCGCCAACTGCGGTTACCCGATTAGTTGCCGATACGACACCAACATTTACCTGATTGCCAACACTTGACACGTTACCGGTATTGACTGCGCCTGTACGAGCCGTAACATTTACTTGGAAATCACCATTTAGATTGTTCTGTACGATACCTGTAGATGCACCGACTGAGCCAACTGATTGAGTTGCTTCACCTACACCCAAGTTTAGCTGATTTCCGACGCTACGAACGTGCGCACCATTTAAGCTACCGTTTAGATCGGCAACGTTTACCTGTACACCACCGTCGTCATTTGATTGACTAACTGACGTAGCTGCACCAGTTGCACCAACATGTCATCGACACTGTTGTCGATGCTATTGGTTTGAATTGAACCAAAACCACTGTTAAAAGTCTGAGCCATTGCATTGCCGGACATTGCCATTGCAAAAACGATAACTGTACCCAAAAGAGTCTTTTTCATTCTAATTTCCTTTCTTCACATTTATGCGAACTAATGAAGTTACGATGTCGTTCGCTGAAACAACGTAACTATGATTTAACAATAACAAAACCTTTTTCTCAATTCAATAATAAATTTAATTTTTTTTAAATCAAAATTTATCACAATCAAGATATTCAGTTAGTCTTTTTCAAAGAAAAAGGTACGACTCTTCAAGAGAAGATGTCGTACCTATCAGTCATTACAGTGTTCATCATGATACTTAGAGGAGTAAACTCATTCATATCAGTTGTCAATATCCCCTTAAGAATGTTCTGACTGTAACCGGAAACTAATGCAGTTCCATCTTCACGGAAGGTGACTGGACTGTTACCGCCTTGATCTCCTCTACCGTGTAGGTTCCAGAAGATCATCTTTGGAAGAGCATAACCAGCTTCCTCGAAATCAGCCTTCGCCGCGTCAAACAGTTTCACCTGCTTAGAACGATCGAACCCATTACGAGTACATTGATTGAACTCCATGTCCGAAAGGACCAAGAGGAATTTTGGCATCTGATCCGGTTCGACGTTGTTAGTCAACGCAACCCGAAGAACCTCTTGATAAGCACCTTCGAAATTCGTGCTGTAACCAACATCCTTAAACATTGTCCGGATCTTGGAGAAAACGTCTCCGGTATCCTTTACGAGCCTTGGTTTATCAGTGAAAGTCAAGAAGCAGTCAGCGAAATCGCCCTTCTGCTTGTCCGCAAGGTATGCACCCAACGAACACGCCATTTGCAACGCAGTAATCGATCCTTCTCCGATCGGGACTTGCATGGATCCACTGACATCGATCATTGGCAGAATGCTATTATCACCGAGGAAGTTTGGTAGAGCGTCCCATTGAGCGATGATGCTTTTCCGTTCAACATCACTCATTCCTTGCATCGGACAGTAATTATTGAAGCAAGGTCCAAGAACGTCATGTGGAAAGATAGCGTCAGCGTTAATCTTTGCTTCTCCTTTAGAAAGCCGGGCGACATACGCTTCGTACGATTCGGATGCGTTCCGCATAAATGCCTTACGGTAACGAGTCGCGGCTACAGATGGAACGTGTTCGAAATTAATGTCATTCCACTGCTTTGCACACATCAAAGATTCCGTCATAGGATTAATTGCCTTCGACATGTTGACAATAGTCTTACGCCATTGTTTAGGACTCATCTCGAGAGCTTTGCGCAACTCGATAGCTTTTTGTCCTTTCCTTGGACACCATTTTGCACAAAGCGAGGCATTTGCAAGGATATCATTAAGTTTTTTTCTAAGTCTATTTTTTACGTCAGACATTTTCTTCTCCTAAATTACTAAATATAACTATAAGACAAATTATAAGACTTGTCATTAATTAATGTGATTCACGATGCGCAAACATCTAATCACTCTAACGTCCCGGAGGACATCAGCATTATGAAAATATTCAAACCCACTCATCTCTATATTAAGCAACATTCAATTACTGGCTTAAAATATTTTGGCAAAACAACCCAAGACTTGTCAAAATATCACGGGTCCGGGACCAGATGGAACAATCATCTAAAAGTCCACGGTTACGAACACGTCGTTACTCTTTGGTCTCAATTATTTACCACGGTCGACGAAATTAAAGAGTTCGCACTTAATTTCTCAGAAGAAAACCAAATCGTCGAGTCCAAGGAATGGGCTAACTTGAAACCTGAAAACGGACTTGATGGTGGATGGTTATATCCTGGTCTTGGTGGTGGCGATGCTTCTCAAATGCGAACTCCTGAGGTTTTGGCTAAGAACATAGAACGATTTGGTCCTAGAGGAACAGCCGAATTATTGTTATCTCCTGAATCCAGAGCAAAAGCTCAAGAAACATATATTAGAAACCACGGATCACTCGGCGCGTGTTTTTCAACTACCGAATCTATCGAAAAACGAAATGCTACAAATTTGAAACTTCACGGTAACCGATGTGCTGCGAACAAAGATCCAAGATCAAGATTAAAATCTCAGGAAACACAGCGAAAACTTAGAACTCGTCCAATCGTCGATACCTTACGAGAATTAGGAAAAATTAAGGAAACACAGCTGGGTAGATGTTGGTTCCTTAAACCAGACAATTGGATCAATTCCAAAATAAAAGAATTAGAGAGTATCTAAAAGTTCGTTAGCCTCAGCATCAGACATTGAATCCAGGCGTTCAAGAAGAGCTTTGGCTCGCTGTCCGTTCTTGAGGGCGCGGCCAACCATACCGATAACTGCGTGCTGGAATTCGGCTGTTTGAAAGGCAAAAAGATCATCCCAGCGACCGTAGGTTGGAACGTGTTCCATAATCAATAGAGCATCGTCCGTGTGATTCTTTTCGAGATGAATCAAAAGGTTGCGGAATGTCTGGCGTTCTCCGGCTCCTCCCCGCACATCCCGAGCCCATAGAAGCACCCGAAGTGCAATCTCACGATTTGCCTGAAATGCGCGCTCAAAAGTCTGACTTAGATCCTTTCCGCGGCTTGCGCCAATCTGGAAGAAAAGGTCTACGTGTGGATCCAACGAACTTTCGTTCGTTGCTGCTCCATTAGTTGTTTGGGAAGTGTTGTTTTCGGCAACTACTGCATCTGCGAAACTGGTCATATTTCTGCTCCTTATATGCTCAGTTCCATGCATGGAACTGAGTGGTTAACGGGTTCATTGGTTTGCATTGAAAGCATATTGGTTTGCTGAATCGAACCCAAAAAATTGTGGGAAGCAGGCTTCAATGCGTAAGCTCCACCCACTTCCCAAGAAAGTTATGTGTTATCCTATTCTGCAGAGTCTAACCATATCGGATTTTTATAACAGGGTACGTCCCTATGGCTTCTTCTATAGAACTTACGGATAACTTCTCTATGAAAAAATTATTGCTGTAAGTACCCATCCAATCTAGATTTCAATAGCTCGCCGGTTTCAGACCTCTACGAACACCATCTAGATTGTTATTACTGAATGCTTTATCTCTTCAATACCCAATTTTCACTTAATATATACATCTTCTGTCTAGAAATCAAAATAAAATACCGGAAAAATCGAACTTTTTTGAAAGAAGGGGAAATTACTCCCCTTCTTTATCTTTCTAGGTTGGTGCCTCGAAAGGTTCAATCAATTTGATACCGCCTTCCCAATCCGGCAAGAAATCCGCCCACGATGCATGATGAATGATGATTGGATACTTTTTTCTCTTTGCTAGCAACTGCCAGAAATTAGGAACATAAGGCTTAATCTTAGGAGCCCACATTCCAACAGGAGCCTGATGACCCTTTCGAGAGTTGCAATCAGAACAAGCAGAAACGATGTTCAACCAATCTTTTTTACCACCTTCTCTCTTTGGAATCACGTGATCGTAAGAAACATCACGGTGGGTTTCAATCTCCTGTCCACAATAAACACAAGACAGATTATCTCTGAACCATAGCAATTCTCTGCTTAGACGAGGTACGCGATCCCAACTATCATGATCTTTACGGACGATCACAGAGGGCCAATTCATGACCAGCGTAGGATGAGAAATTTTGCGATCATATTCTGACACGACATAGCAGGTATCCGCTAGAACTTTCGGGACGGCGTCTTTTCCTGGAATTGTCTTTAGCTTTGGAAAGATTTCCATCGGTGTGAAATCTGGGTTCAAAACCAAAACTGGCAGTCGAGTATAATCAGGCATTATTCTTCTCCTATTAGCCTATAGCGTGTTACTCATATTTATCAGACTTTCGAGGGTTCCTTTTCGTTAAAGATCACATTGACTCTATTGGAAACCGAACTAAATTTAGGCATTTCAATTTCTTCAATTTTGGATCGAATAACAGGACCTTCAGGTCTTTTATGTTCAGGAATCTTCTCAAGCTCTTCCCGTGTGAGTTCTTTTTCAAATGTTCTGTGTTGGACAAAAGTTCCTCTTTTAAACGCAGCTGGATAATCGTTAAAATTAATTCCTTTCTGAAATAGCATCTCTTGCATTTCAGAACCACTCTTGCCGTGCATTTCCTTATGACTATAATAATGACGGCATGCCATTGAGATTGCATTCTTTGTAGCATCTTGTTCTCGCCAAAGGAAACAATTCGTCGCTTCCATTAGGCTTGGAAGTTGAAAAGCTCTGCAATCAAAAACCGGTAGATCCTTACCTAGAAGCTGAGAATAGTCATCATCGCTTCGACAAACACCATTCAAATAATTAGCAATAAAACTTGCAGTGCACATCGAAGCCAGAACTGAAACAAGTTTCTGCTTCTTACCATCAAAGAAAACCTGACTGTCGATCTTATCACTGTACCAGACAAGACTGATCTCATCTGACTGAGTGTAACCAATCTTCGCATTTGTCTTCTTAACTAGATCTTTGGTGGTTTCGATCATCCATCGTTGCATCCGGACATCAAAAGGTCTGTCAAAATTCTTTGTAAATTTTGAGAAACTCTTACCATCCAACCGAGCGTAGATTGGAAGCAGAGGCATAAACCTTCCTGTTTCTCTACTCTCGAACATCTTCATTCTATCGCCAAAGTCATCAGACATTTTTTTCTTCCTCTATTAGGCTACGACGTACCAGTGATTCTATCCTAATAATTTCCATCAGGCTTGTTGATAATTCTTATAATCAACACAGAATTGATACCACTCATCGTAGAACTTTGGATACTGTTCAAAAGGAGTCATCAATCTTCCTCAAACACTTCGATTGAAATTTCTGTTCCTTGCTTAACCTGGACACAATCGACTTCAAAGAAACCATCCTGAATTTTTATCGATCCTGTCTGTGTCATAATAAGTAGCTTGGACGCGCCGCTTACTGTCATACCATATTCATTACCAAAAGGATCTTCAAAATAGAACGTAACTGAAGATCGTCCTCGGCCACAATCCTTATGGCGCAATTTTAAAGTGCGCACCTCGTGTTCATCGTCACTCGCGACGCCTCCGCGAAAACCAACCCATCCGGTGTACATAAATCAGGATTGCTTTTCTGAAACATTGGTGGCCATTTTCTTTTTTTCAGACTAGCTCTATTCATAACTGCTTCCCTTCTGTCCAGAGGCATTAGATTGAGTACATTCATTTTGATGATTTGTAGCGTGTGGGCATCTTTGTCGTCTCGTTCTTTGAGACAATTCCGGCAACCACATTTCTCAGACCAGTCTGGTATAATCATATTTCTTGTTTCCGTTATTTGGGCAAGGTTTCTAGAATCTTGAACGGCCCAGGATAATTTATGAAATTCATGTCCAAAGACTTGATTGCGGACCGAAGTGAACGATGCCTTGGAAAGTTATGTTCTTTGATCTTTTTTCGAGGATCTTCATTGGGTTTGAGAACAAGCTAGGCTTTTACATTAAACACTTTCGATCCATTAATTTGAATATTATATGGATCGAATACCTGAACAATTTGAAAGATCTCGGTCCCATCGTTCTCTTGAATCGCATAATTCTTTGCTTTGACCATCACGCATTTCATACGTAAAAATCCTTTCGTTCCCATGCTTTTATCTTATCACCAAGAGCAGGAACTTCACCCAATCTTCCGGCCTTGGTATACAAATAACCCGCCTTAACTTCGAGTTGCTTTCCATCATAATTGACTCTAACGTATTTGTCACCGTCATAAGCTTCCATTTCGACCTCTCGAATTGGAGCTTCTGAGTTAGGCTCATCACCGAGTTCTTCGAATGGATAATCTGTATAAATCTTCATCTATCTTCTTTCTGTTATTGTTATAATAACAATGTCAAGTTTTATTTTGACTTTATCAATCTATCTTTTCTCCATAATATCGATAGAACCCAGGTTTTTGGGCGATGCGTTCTTTGATACGTTCTCTAATAATCCTCTTCGCTTCGTCCGTTGGGACCCAATCATTCTGGAAGTCCTCTGGGAAAAGATGTAGATCAAAACTGGATTCCAAATTAATGTTCACTTTACGTCTTAAGAGTTCGTCTCTAAGACTCTGAAATCTTTTCGCAAGAAACAGTCCTCGAGTATAGAAGAACTTCACATGACCCGTGTTTAGAGTAAATTCTTCTGGAAGTTCTTCTAAAATCAACCCAGCTTTTTTCTTAATGCTACGTTGAAGACTAGGACCCACATGCCTAATTTCTCTAAATTCAGCCATTAGATGCTGATCCATTAACTCATCAACTGGAATCGTATTAATTCTAGTGATTTTATTTCTCCTTCATATTAGCTGAAGTATAATACAGATGAGAATATTTGTCAAATGATTAATGCTTTTATTGTTAGAAATTCTTCTCGATTGCCCGATTCCCAAGCTTTTTTCAAAATTGAGAATTGTTCGGCCATTTTAGTTGAATAGATGAGTTCTCCATTCAGCCACCATGCTTTATATCCATCTGGTGATATAACAGCTGGGCCATCTACTCTATGGAGTTTTCCATTCAGATACCAATATTTATTTCCATCTGGCCATATAACAGCCGGACCCTGTTCACGATGGAGTTTTCCATTTAAGAACCATTCTTTGGACCCATCTACATATTCAACAGCCGGACCCTGTTCACGATGACGTTTTCCATTCAGATACCATGCTTTATATCCATCTGGCCATATAACAGCAGGGCCTTGTTCACGATGACGTTTTCCATTCAGATACCATTCTTTAGATCCATCTTCATATTCAATCATTGTTGGTTCACCGGTCATGAGATCAAAGCTTTCACCATATTGAATTCTTCTCGATTATCTGATTCCCAAGCTTTTTTTAATATTGAATTCTCTTCACCCATATCAGTTGAATAGATGAGTTTATTGTATTCCCACCATGATTTGGATCCGCTTGCCTCTTCAATTGTTTTGAATTTCTGGAAAATTCTTTGATAGACCTTTTGAATCTGGGAAATCCAATAACCTATTTTCATTCCCAGGTTCTTCCAATCGTAAGGTGCAAGTTCCAGGTCGTGCGCAGAGCGAGTTCTTCTCGAATTTCCAAAGCGCGCGGGCAATCGACGTTAACGAACCAATAATAGTTTGGACAATCACCGGTTTGTCGAACAGTCAGGCTGTATTGAAAATCAATCTTTTCGTTTTGATACTTCTTCCAGATTTCCTTCCAATCCTTTCGACCATGTCGAAGATCAGCAAGGCCACGGACTACAGAAACATGAGCGTCCCATGAAGGCTGACACAAACCATTCTTTTCGAAACCAAATGGATTCAAATACGTCTTATCAACCCACCAACGAAAATAACGAGTGATCTCTTTATCAACTTGAATGATACACCAGTTATCTGGTTTCTTCTTCAAACCAGGGCGTGGAGGATCGTAAACCAACCGCCCACTGGCTTGAATCCAATCATGATGCATTACTTTTTCCATATTTTTATAGTAACACATTTAGAAGAATTGTCAAGTCTTAATCAGCAGAAAGTCAAATTAAAATGTTGAAAACATACTTCTTAGAATGAAATGAATTTAGGTATTGGGTAAATGGAAATCACCATATTAGATCGGATGAAACCATCTGATTTGATTAAATCATTGCTGTCTTTCGGTTTGTACTTGCCTGGGTCCAGACTCCATGTCACATGATAGAACGAACCATCGGGACGGTTGACCGCACCATCGACTTCAACAACCAATGCTTCGAGGCCATCACCCGAATTCGATTTACCTACGACTTTAAAGGTTCGTGATTTATCGTCTAGCTGGTCTTCTGTCACTCCAAAAGCCTGAGTGATGTGATGACCGAACTTCTTCTCATATTGTTGTGGATAGACTTCAGAAAGAATCGCACGATCTTTGTCGGTAAGAACCCACGCAGTGTAACCTTTTTTCATCTTTAATTCTTTTATCTTCATGTTCTGATAGGCTCCATGATGTCGGTGCCGGCAGAGAGAATCGAACTCTCGACTTGCTGCTTACCATGCAGCTACTCTACCACTGAGTTACGCCGGCCTATTTTCTTATGTAAACTTTGAAGCATCCGGGATGGAGCTTCTCACAAAATCTACAATTGATGTTTCCAGATATCCATCCTTGAAATTCACTTTCAATCTGTCCTCTACCTGTTATGAAGACAAGCATTTTTTTGTTGTTCAGCTTTGCCCTGTCAATATTATCACAAAAAACCTTCCAGGCTTGATGAACAGTAAATCCGTGTAAGTCAATCATTTTCTCGTAACACTTTCTAAAATTTGTCGGAGAGGAAGGATTCGAACCTTCGATCTCCGTCCCAAACGGAGTGACTGACCAGACTAGCCTACACTCCGAAGTGTCTATATTATTTATTGTACGTGATTTCCTTTTTCTTTTCATTAATCAATTCATAATAGGTTGAAATCGATCCAAATAAATAACAATATGAAAATAGAGGAATTAGATAGGAAGAAGGTTCTGATTATTGGCGGGCAGCACGGTGACGAACCCACCGGCGTAGAAATCTGCAAAGATCTCTACTCGATGCGTTCAGCTGGGAATCTCTTTATTATTCCTTGCGTCAATCCTATTGGATACAAAGCAAAGACCAGAGAACAGAACGGTGTTGATCTGAATAGATCGTATTCTTTTTGCGAAGATCAAAGGGTTTCTAAGACTATAGATCTTGTCAAGGGATTATGTGATATTGTTGATTTGGTAATCGATGTTCATAGCACTCATGAACACATGCTAGATCAACCTTGTTTTCTAGTCAATGAGTTCGGTTCAGATTATGTATCTTGCTTTGAAATTATCGAACATCCCGGTGATGCTCCGGAAGGTTCATTGCGTTGGTATTGCGATCAAATTAAGACAGCTATGATCACATATGAAGCCGTCGAAATCAATCCAATTCGTGAAGAACAGGTCACAACAGGAATAAATGAAATTTTGAAAGTGCTTAAAAAAGCTGGATTAAATTAGTAGTCGACCTCGGTACTGCCCCGAGCCGTGAACGCTAATCCGGCGCCTGTATAAGGGGTTATAAGACCCTCCCGCCCACTTGAGCCGTCGACCAAGATATGTCTGGATCGACGTTTGCTATTTGTTCCATTTCTGTTATCTCCGAATGTTAAGAAAGCCAATTAAGGCTTTTCGACTAATTTTGGTGCTCCGGGCTTGATATACCAATCTGGTACATGACCTCCTGGATTGATTTCTTCTTCTTCTTTCCAATGCTTTTCGATGGCCTTATTGGCCTCGGCGAGAGTTTCGTGATATGACCGTTTAAATTCTTTCTGTCCAAATCCTCTTTCGGATTCTATCCAGATTATTTCGTAAACAGCATCAACCATTTCACACTCCATTCATTGCTTCAACAAATTCCATCTGTACCTGAAGAACATGCTTGATATTGGTATAAACGTGTTCTTGGTGTGGCCATTCTTTCCGTGCTTCTTTTAGCATTGGAATAATGTAATCTTGAGTCTCAGCGATGTAATCTTGTTGTTTCTCAGAATCAAAAACACCGATCATCGATTGGTGATTATGCATCCGATCCAATCCCTTACATACGCTAGCAACTGGACAGGGGATCATTGCTGTATAATATAAGTGCTTTGGTTTCTTGGGACTCTTTTCACCATTGACGAAACCATCACCGTATTGATTATTCATCAGTGTCAATCCAGAATCAACCATTTTTAACGAGTTTTCTGTCATCCCCTTTGAACTTAGATAGTCAAGGACTTCTTGATGTTTGATTTCAGTATCTTCAACGATATCATGTAGCAGAACCACTACGATAACTTCTTCAGGAAAAAGCATCAAATCGGACAAAGTTCGCGCAAACATCGCCTGTGAAATCTGGTGTTGAAATTCAGGAGTGACGCCGTCCTTTCGAAATCCGGTATGATACCGAAGTCCCAGTTCCATTGCATTCAGTGCGTTGATGTAATTTTTCCCCAAAAGCCATTGCCTTAGGTTCCGTCTCATCTTATCATAATCTTGTTTCATTGTTTTTCCTCCTATACCATTATAATACAGATATTAGGAGATTGTCAAGAATTATTTTAGAGCTCAAACGTCGTCAATTGGGTCTTATGTATCAATTTTTCTTATAACAGTTTCAGATGACCCGTGATAGGCTGAAGATTTTCATGAGTGTCAGGACCAATGGCGACGGCGGTGTACGTCGCCACACCATCGAAGGCGCGTTCTCTCATTTCAAGCGGTCCATCTCTGGCACACATACAACCGTCTCCAAGAAATACTTGGAGCGGTACGCAAAGGAATTCGAATATCGGTTTAATCGTCGCTCTTGTTCGCAGACGATGCTTTCGGAGCTTCTTTCGACTTTCGAGAAGCCGACCGCTTAAGGGCGGCATCCAAGCGATCCACGTCACCCGGAGCGTCATTCTCGTGCTCCTTAATGAACGTCTCTAAATCACCGGATTTTCGGGCCTTTTTCAGATCCATCATTCTGATATTTTTTCCTGCATAATCCCGATCAATGTATCCAGCTTATCGTTTACGCCATTAATCTTCTCGGCATTCTCTTTAGCTATATTACGAGCTTCAACCGCTTGCTCTACGGCAACACCAGTGATCTGAACGCCACCATCAAATCGGTCGCCGCCGAAGGCAAGCGCGCCAATTATGATGCCTATAACCGAGATAACAGCACCCGCAAACATCCACGCCAAGGTTCCTGTGGATGGGATTTTCCGCAACTCGGCCAATACCTCGGAAAACCGAGCATCATTCTGCGCTTTAACCGTTTCCATTCTAGCGTTTACATATCTCTCTGTTTCTGTGTCCATCCTGCCGCCTCCACTGCCAGACCCGCTGTCCTACCGTTAGACGATTCCCCAATAATTTTTATTATATGTTCTATTTTATGCTGTTTCAATATAAAATACAATTATGAAATATGAAAAAGCACGAGATTCAATCAAATCAGTGGTATCGACTCTTCTTGATAAAGGTTTTGTTCTTTCAAAAATCAGTTAAGCTTGGTGCCCATACGCGGATTTGAACTGCGGACCTTAGGTTTACGAAACCTCTGCTCTACCAACTGAGCTATATGGGCAAATAGATTAAAACCCCAACTGAGGCGCTTCTTCGAGAGGCGGTTGGGGTACTGGTAAGGTAGCAATTTCCTTACGCTGCCCTGTTGATTCAGGGTTGTTGTGGAGTATCGGGGAATCGAACCCCGATTTTCTGCGTGCAAGGCAGATGTAATCCCGTTATACTAACACCCCATAATATGTTTATTCTCTGGCTCGGGAAGCAGGGCTCGAACCTACGACATCTTGATTAACAATCAAGCGCTCTACCAACTGAGCTATTCCCGAACAATTCTTTCTATAAAGTTACTAGAGTCCTGCCAAGACCTGTACAGTTCCGGCGACAAACAAAAGACAAGCAATTAACAATAACCAATATCTTCCTCTCGAATTTTCGAAATAATTGATATTAACCATAACCACTGCCGCGATCATAATCATTACCCCAGCAAATAACTGTATAATCTTTCCTTTCAAAATATGATGTCTGACGTTTTGGAGTCGCCGGTGAGATTCGAACTCACATGATTCCAGTTACTCTTTCAAATCCTTAGGAGGGATAGGAGATACGACGACACTATCACTCTATTCAACTGAGCCACCTCGGCATTCGTATTTTTTTTTTTGACGTTCTGTGTCCATGCTAGTCTCGGTTGGAGCGGGTAAAGGGAATCGAACCCCTGACCTATCGGGTAGAAACCGATCGCTCTAATCCAACTGAGCTAAGGGCACAATTTGTATTTTGGAGCGTCTATTCGGATTCGAACCGAAACCTTGACCTTGGAAGGGTCGGATGCTGCCATTAACACCATAGACGCAATATGTTACTTTATTCTTTTTCTTTAGTCAAATTCTTTTCTATCTTCATTCCTGAACCTTTAAGGAATTCATTGAATTTAGCTTCTTCTTCTTCTGAATAGAATGATAAGAACGATGCCGCTTTATCTAATGAATCCGATCGATCTTGACCATTCATGAAAGCCAGATAATCTAACATTTTTTCTCTCATTTCTTCAGGAGAGATATCCTTGAACCCCAAGGTTCTTGAAGTAAACGGAATCATCGTTTCCGTCAGCTGCCTTTCTGTGAATATTTCTTTCGCTTTCATACTTCTATTTATTGGATCTTTCTCTTACGATGAAATCTTCAAGATTTTTTATGATTTGTCAAGGCTTTTTTGAAATTGGCGGAGAAAGCGGGATTCGAACCCGCGGGACCCCTAGAGGCCCAACACCTTAGCAGGGTGCCACAATAAGCCAGACTCTGTCATCTCTCCAGACTTTGGTAGTCCCTGCGGGACTCGAACCCACAACCTACGGTTTAGAAAACCGTTGCTCTATCCATTGAGCTAAGGAACCTTTTATATTCTTATTTTTCATTTGGACGAGAATCGACTATATCGCCGAATTCATCTTTATTGATATACCAGAATGGTTTCTTTCTATCTTCGAACTGCATCCTTCCAAAGTCTGATGGATGCGTTGCGATATGAGGAATCAAGCGAATCATGTTGGGCTGCCTGATCGTAAAATTGGCGGAAGGTGAGGGATTTGAACCCCCGGTGCTAAAAAGCACAACTGCTTTCGAGGCAGCCACAATAAGCCAGACTCTGCCAACCTTCCTTGGTGCCGGTGGAGGGAGTCGAACCCACACTCTCTTTCGAGAACTAAATTTTGAGTCTAGCGCGTCTACCAATTTCACCACACCGGCATTTGGCGGATGGAGAGGGATTTGAACCCCCGGTGCTAAAAAGCACACTTGCTTTCCAAGCAAGCACAATAAGCCGCTCTGTCATCCATCCATTATTTCTATTTATTGGAGCTCCCGGCGAGACTCGAACTCGCGACACCCAGGGTCGAAACCTGGCGCTCTATTCCACTGAGCTACGGAAGCATTAGGTTTGTGAATCAATCACTTCAAGTGTTGGATATTTTCTTTTAGCTTTTTCTATCACATGTTTTAGATATTCAGTACCCATTTCCGAAGAAGAACTTCGCACCAAAACATAGTGATTTTTTAATGTTTACAATTATCAAAATGCCACCTTTTCATATTATTAGCAGAACCACATTTATCACAGTATGGACATTTTATTTTTGGTTTAGGACCAGTATTTCTGCCAGTGGCACTAGTTGGATTATTTTTATAATATTCTATTATAGATTTTTTAATATTGAGTTTATGTCCATCAGATAAAGTTCTATCAGATAAAGTATTGGATATATTTTTTTTTCGTTCTTCGTTGTGAATGTTATTATAAATTATTTTTTCTACATGCTCTTTAGATAATTTTCTACCCGACAATGCCTTTGACATTTTTCTTTTTGATTCATCGGTATGTGTTCTACCCTCGAATGTCAAACCATTTATATTTTTACCACCCATGCCCCCACCAAGAGCAATATTATAAGTCATACAATCACGTATAAATTCTTCATTGACTATTTCACGTTCTTTATCTAATGCGTCATTTAACTCGGTAAAAACATATAATATTTCCCGTTTAAAAGATTTTTTTCCATACTTTTTAATCGCACACTTTAGAATATAACCAGACCCCAAATAATCATCATCTAAGTCCAACGTTTGATGAACTCCTATGTAGAATTTTCCATTTTTAGCATTAATGGTTTTATATATTATGTATTTCATAATACTATTTATCCTAATCTACTGTCCTACCTATTAGATAAATGGCTTTCCCTCGTGGATTCGAACCACGGTCCCCGGATTCAAAGTCCAGTATTCTGCCGCTAAACTAAGGGAAATCAATGGCTGAGACGACAGGACTCGAACCTGTAGTACACTGGATCAAAACCAATTGCTCTACCAGCCTGAGCTAAAGGACCATCGGTGTCAAAGGTACGACTTGCACGTACTAATCACATCACTTATCGGGTGACGGCCGCACTATATTGGCTTCTTTGACATATTAGAGCGGAGGATGGGGTTCGAACCCACCCTTCTAGCTTGGCAAGCTAGCGTGCTACCACTAACACTACATCCGCAAATTTTGGTGGAGCCCGGGGAACTCGAATCCCCAATTGAAGCTTGCAAAGCTACCGTGATCCCAGTTTCACCAGGGCCCCCATATTGCTTCGAAGGAAATCGTAAACTTCTTCGAATTTGTTAAATTGGAATGTTCCTTTGTGACACATCACTCGAATAAATGATCCGAAATATTGTATCGTACCGAATCCAGGAAATCTTCCATTGCCTAAAACACGATTATTCCATCTAGTCTTCTTTCGGAATGGAACTTTGTAATCATGTTCTATTTGAAGGAGTTCACTGCACGTAGCGTAGAACTCCTGTTCCCGGCGTATCCGGGCTTCTCTCTCTTCTTTCATTTCGTGCCCCAGGAGGGACTTGAACCCCCACGGATTTCTCCGCTGGTACCTAAAACCAGTGCGTCTGCCAATTCCGCCACTGAGGCATTCTAACCTAGTTTCTTAAAAACCAGGATTTCCGTCAATGTAACCGTAATCTTTTTCCATAATTCTTCTTTTTGGTGCCGTTGACAGGATTTGCACCCGCGTCTCAGACTTACAAGGTCCGTGCTAAACTGCCTCAGCTACAACGGCAAAAGTATTTATAAGATATTCCATAAGCAGGATCTTATTCTTTATGTTACATTATTCATCCAAAAGGATCAATAATTTCATAGTAGCGATAGCAGGAATTGAACCTGCGACCTTTCCCGTATGAAGAGACTGCTCTACCAACTGAGCTATACCGCCATAAACAGGATCCATTTTGCTTCCTGTTGCTCTACCATCTGAGCTACCTTCCCTTAGATGTAGGAAGGGTGGGACTCGAACCCACGACCTACTGGTTCTATGCGATGTTGCTGTTAGGATCCTAAAAATATTCTGTGTCGCCGGTGCGCGCTTGCATCGACTTATCCGCTTAAAACGAGCGGCGCTTTACTGTATAAGCTACGACGACATAATCGGGATTGTTTTTCACTTTCCAAAGATGAAACGAAGTGGAAGGCATTTGCTGTGACAATCCCATTAATAGTGGGCCCGGCAGGACTCGAACCTGCAACCTTTCCCGTATGAAGAGACTGCTCTACCAACTGAGCTATAACAGCATTATTTTGGAGCGGATAGAGAATTTCGAAATCTCGACCTGATGGTTGGAAACCACCTGCTCTGCCTCTGAGCTATACCCGCGTATTATTTTAAAAGCAACAATGGTAGGCCCTTAGGGACTTGATTACCTTTGGATCTGTTTTCTTTTATTGTTAGATATTGTAAATTGCTTTCGTGGTGTAGGCCGCCCTTTGATAAAGGCATAATATGATCTACTTCATAACCTACTGGACAGTTTTCATATATCTTTTTTATTATTTCTTTGTTAGCATCTATTGCATACGCTCTATTGTATCCGTGCTTTGCTCTGTATCGAGCTTGTCTCGCTGCGTTAGATGCTGCGACCATAGCAGCATCTTTTTTTCTAACACTACTAGAACAAGTGTTGCTGCAATACTTCTTATTTCTTGTAAGCATACCGCATACACTACACTCTATAGGCGCGGCACCGTGTCGTCTTACGCCTTTATTATTGTGTTTTGCAGCACAACTTCTGCTACAGAACTTTGGGTTATTAGTTTCTATTTCACAATGTTTACATTTATTCATATAAGTATTTATGTGTTTGAAGTCTAAACCACTCCGTAACAGATAGTTGGTAGGGGATACAGGACTTGAACCTGTAACCTTCCGGTAATGAGCTACGGGCCCGTATCAGCTTGCAGACTATTTTAAAGTCTGCCAAACTAACCTTCAAATGGTGGTCCCGAGAGGAGTCGAACCTCCAACCTTTCGCTTCGTAGGCGAGTGCTCTATCCAGTTGAGCTACGGAACCTAATTTTGGCTGTCATGACTGGATTGGAACCAGTATCTCCTACGCGTGGGGTGCTCTAATCATATTAAGCTACGATGACATTGGTGTACCCAGAGGGATTCGAACCCCCGACGCTCTGATCTTCAATCAGACGCTCTACCATCTGAGCTACAGGTACAAAGTATTTGGTAAGCCCGGACGGAATCGCACCGCCGTCTTCTGTATGTAAAACAGATGCTAATCTCCTCAGCTACGGGCCTAAAGTAAAATATTTTGGGTGACTAGCCGGGTTTGAACCGTGCTCCTTCGCATTCACAGTGCGGTATGCTTCCTGTTACACCTTAGTCACCATATTTTGCAACTGATTTCAGTTGCTGGAATAATTTTGCTGGCGCCAATTTTTAAGACCTTTGCTCTTATCATTGGGACGGTCATGCAAGGACCAGCATTCGTTTTTGGTCAGGATGGTTGGACTTGCACCAACGGCCTCTTCCTTCCGAGGGAAGCACTCTCCTAAACTGAGCTACACCCTGTTTGATTATTTGAACTTTCTTAGCGTCATGTTCACTCGTTTACCACAAGGAGCGCTATGCTTAGGGATTCTATGCTGCATTGACAACTGAAAACCAGCTGGCATCACAAACACTGAGCCATGTCCTAACAATTTCTTGTTCTCTGATGGAACAACACCGGATTCACCGTTTGCTCTCCACCATATTTCTCGTTCAGCGCCAAAGCTAACTGAAACAATTGGATGATTATCTGAAACTTCGGGGCTATCGTTACTGTGTCAGCCTAGCTGGTCTCTATTATCTCTATACCCGTTCGTAAAACAGACGTCCAAATCAGTGTCAAGAAGAACATTGACTTCTTTGATTATCTTGCTTACTATTTCATTGAAAGGAAGAGGCGAATAAGTTCTAATCCCTCTTCCTGATCCATAAGTGTAATCCGCGCCGAGACTGTTCATCCAACATTCATCTCTTGGTGCAACCCTTATCCAAGGCATCGCTTCCCAAACAGCTTCAATCTCTTCGCCTTTGAAAACACCTTCGTAATAAATCGGTTTCATCATCTTCTCCATTTTGGTGCGTCGGGCGAGACTCGAACTCGCATCTTTGATTCCTAAAATCAACGTCAATTCCAATTTGACCACCAAGGGGGTATTAATAGAAGACATTTCTTAGTCATCTTCTATTAAAAACTTTCTAATCTTGTATTAGAGATCACTTCCTGAATCGTCACTTCCTGAATCGTCACTTCCAGATTCGTCACTTCCTGAATCATCACTTGATGCGGTATCGGCGCCACCGCCTTCGCGATCGCCTTTATCATTGCCGTCATTTCCATTCGAGCCGCCTGTTAAATCAGCACTACGTGAAAATCCAAAATTAGACAATGCTCTACTTGGTGCACTGCATCCAGTAATTTGATGTTCCTCATCAATAGATACTCGAATCGTTTCACAACCGTTACTGATATAAATTGGCTGTCCAAAAGAATCAATAATGACTCGACCACTAAAAACCTTGACCACAATTGTATCTGTATTATCAATCTGCACTTCAAAGTCTGTCCCACGAATTCCTAGCGTGGCTACGGTGGTATTAATTGAAACCTTTTCTTTGGCTATGCGTCCACTAATAAATCTAAATCCGCCACTGACAAAAGTTAATACCATGCTGTTGTCCGTCGTAGTGTAAACAAAATCATCTAAAATTAGCTGGGTTCCACCATCTAAAAATAATTCTGTTTCATCGGAGAAACGAATTTTCATTGCACCATTATTAGCGACTTCAATTGTTTGGTTTGAATAAACATTATCTCGCTTGTACAGTAATTCACTTTCTGCACCTGGAATAGTTCCACGAGCCCATGATCTAAGTTCGTTAATATTACCAATATTGTCATCTGCTATCGACATAGTCGTTCCAGCACATAACATTAGTGCAACCAAACCTATCATATATGATATCTTTTTATTCTACTTTCATCCTTTCAAGTTAATTAAATCCCTATTCATTATATAAAGATTTAGGATGAGTATCAATAAAAATATTGGCGGAGATAACGGGATTTGAACCCGCAACCTTTCGATCGACAATCGAATGCTCTTCCAGTTGAGCTATATCTCCAAATCTTAAATCAGTTCTTCCGGATTGCAAATTGTGGAGCTTTGATTTCTTCTTTGTGAACGGAATCAATTGATTCAAGCTGTCCAAAATCAGCTTCTAATGCTGGCCGTGCTTCTCGAATGAAATCTTTCACTCGTTTTCCTTTGTTCTTTGAGTCCAATTTTCATACTTTGAAGTCTTCTTCAGGAACATGGAAAACCAAAGTTGCTGTTGCATAAACCGTTGAATTTAACTACAAGATACTTCCGCAATCATCGCGGACGACTTTGCCAGTTTGTCCATCAGCGCATTTATAAGCAGAGGTACCAGGAATCGAACCCGGATTTGCGGTTTTGGAGACCGTTGTGATACCATTATACCATACCTCTAGAATCAAGATCTACTAAGTGACTATCTTTTCGATCTTGATAATTCAAGTTCCTGCCAGACTATCGCTTGGTCTGGCGTAAAATCAAAGAAAGCTATTCAGTTAGTTAGACTGAGACTCACTGTAATCAATACTTTTCCTCAATCGGGGTCCCCCTCCAGGAACTTGAATTTACTTTATTGGTCAGAGTGGTCGGATTCGAACCGACGATCTCTAGGCTCCAAAGCTAGCGGATTACCAGGCTTTCCAACACTCTGTCATTAACCGAACCAGCGTTCCATCCAGCTGCTCAATCTCTCTCCACCATACTAGTCGGGAGCCTTTCCACTGTTCTTTCGGGATGCCGTTTTTTTCATCAAAAGAAATAAAATGTTGCTGTAAGCATCCCATTTGTGTTCCCTAGGGGATTCGAACCCCTGCTTCCGCCGTGAGAGGGCGACGTCCTAGCCCCTAGACAAAGGGAACATATTTGATATTGGTCCTCCGGACGGGAGTCGAACCCGCTTATCGTTTTACCGAAACTGGATTGAAAGTCCAGCGACCCGCCAATTAGTCATCCGGAGGATAATTTCGTCTGCTTCGATTTCTCTCGGTTCTCGTTCCATTTTAGCCTCCTTGAATGTCTATTGGATTAAATTGATATTGGAGTATGTGCCGGCGCTTGCATCCGGTACTTTGGATTTGCAATCCATTGCCTCACTGCGTCGGCATCACATACATAAATCGTTAGATAAGTTGTCTTCTTCCTATTGGTGAGCAGGTGTCGAATTGAACGACTCCCCCGAAGAGAACGGTTTTACAGACCGTGTGCTAGAACCCCTAACTTTACCTACCCATAGTTTACGGTTTATTTCATTGTGGCGCTATGACTGGATCCACCGATTTTAGATCCTGCACCACAGATTAGATCTCAACGGTTTTTATCCCGCGTCTTCCAATCTCCCCAATTTTTCCCTCCACATTAGGAGTTCCATCCTGGGTTCCGCCAATTCGGGGTTTTTATAGTGGGTCCCACAGTCTCGTTCCGTATTCCACTTAGTCTCTTGAGCAACAAAAAGCTCCATCCAGTTTCCTGGTGGAGCTTCAAACTTCAGGTTTTTAACAACCTTACATTTGTCGCTCCGTTTCACTAGGGTTAATATTATCCCAGCGATACATTTCAGCTGTATCAAAGAGTTCACAGCCTAATGACACTAGGGTATTATTCCCTGTGACTTTTACTTGCTGTTCTTGTTTTCGTATAAGCATCGAAAACCTCTACTCCTTAATTGGTACACAACTCCGTGTCCCTGTTTGTTTAACTAAACCTAGTATATAATAGGTTTCTTTCTTTGTCAAGAACTTTTTTCATTTTTTTTGAAAAAAGTTTAAATTTCTTTGTGAAGTCCTGATACCCACCCAAGCCTTTTCGCTTGACCATGTTCTTCAACTTGTTTATTTATACGTTCTTATTTATGTCGGGTCAATATTATTTTTTAATAATGTCGAAAAAAGTGACATTAGTCTATTCGGCGTCTATTTTTAATGGACCACCCAAAATGATTTCTCGATCTGGTTTCGGTTTGATGTTTGGGACGATGATGTTCTTACCTTCACTTTCGTTTTCTCCAAATCCTTTGAATAGTCCGACAACACGAGGCTCTACTGATTGTCTCTGTGCTTCTTTCATCGTTTTCCTCAATTTTTCTGCTTGATCTTCGTTCCAAGGAAGAGCATAACTCAATGGGATTTCGGGTCCAGACTTTTCTTCTTCGATTGGTGTAACCCAGACATATATAGCATTAGGACTATCTAGCACCACGGCATTCAAGGTGTATTCTTTATCTTGGATTTGTTCGATAAATGCTATTTCCATCGGTTTCGGAATTGACATTGCGTTAGAAATCAAGAACCACGCAAGAGGAGCAACTGTTACAAAGATGATAAACCCGGTTATTCTTACCCACAACGCTGATGCGAAATAGTGCAGCAAGAAAGAAAAGCTACCAATGAATAGAATACAGAATAAAAAAGGAATTAAGAATTGTTGCATCAGATTACTCCTCGATTCTTTTGACAATTGGGACGTATGCTGTCGAGAATGATTCTCGAATAATCTTTTTATCCTTAACTCGAAATCGAAGAACAGTTATTTCTTCTCTTCCTTCATAAATTTTAATGTCCGCCGCATAGAATTGAAGAACTGATGAATTCGGTTCTTCTTTGATTGATAAGACCACACGAACTATAACTGGTACCTCTCCAGCGTGCATAGCGTACATATGCAGATTAACAAGGTACCATCCATCCGGAATGCCGCGAGAATAAGTGTTTTCGTAGTTCAATCCAGTGACATCATTACTTTTTCCCGTATCATCTCGCAGAAGATTGAAGATAGGACTCGATTTATTGTTATATCCAACTTTAATACCGTCAGGTCCAAGTACCCAAGTGTCAACATCATGAAATGTTTCTTTGTCCCAGATGGTTTCAATTATGATGTTTCCGGCGGCTTTGATTTCTTGGGCTTCGTCCTTCTTGGGTGGATTGATGAAAGGAAGAAGAAGAATGACGAGACAGATAAAGATGGCGGCGATGGCCAGGCTGAAATCTTTTAAGAGGGTTCCGCTTGCGTCGTCGTCATCAATCATCGTTTTGCTTCTTGTCGACGCCTCGGATAAGAATAAATCGATTGAATCCAATAAGCATCGAACCTAACCCACCAACCAACGTAGTATAAAGCGCGATCCCCATTCCTTGGGCAAGTCCAGCGACCAAAGTTCCAACCGCTTGAACGTCACCAACCGCTTCAACCTGAACTGCTTGTAAGGCGATGATAATACCAACCACTGTACCGATGAAACCAAGCATGACTGATGTATTGCTAAGCATGATAAGATACTTTAGATTATTGAAAGTGACTACGCTTCCTCGATCAACTTGGATCGCCTGGTAACCAGACATCGAAACGGAGAAGAAAACCAAAGTACAAATCACCGAGACAATATTCGAACTGTCACCTGCATAGACTATACCAATCAGTCCTTGGAAATAAGCAGCAACCAAAAGAAAAAATGCAAGCAGGTTTAATGTAGCCCATTTGAAAAAGATTGAAAACCTTTGATCAGTTGCACGCGACTTAGTTAGATAAGATGGCAGCTTCATCGTGTCTCCTTTACCTTATTTAATAAGATCGATGCTTCATTCATGTTCATATTTCCTATCTATACCGGTATATTAACATCAAATAAACAGGCTGTCAAAAATGAAAACATGACCCTAGGTAAAGAAAAAGGGATAACGAATCGTTATCCCTTTGAAGTTATTATTATTTTTTTTGGAAACGACCTCTTAAGAGGCTTCTAGTTTAGCTTTTAGTTCTTCGTTAGAAAGGTTTGATAGACCTTCGAATCCTCCCTCGACGAAAACTTCATTGTCATAATAGAACTGAGGAACCTGTTTATGGCCTTTGTTAATTAGAAATTGTCGATCATCAGGATTCTCCGTAATATCAATCATCTCAAATGGAATTCCCTTTTGTTCCAGTAATTTCTTCGCTCTAGAACAATAATGACAGTTTGGTTTTGAATAGACTTTGATCATTGGTTTTCTGAAAGATTATGTTCTGCGAGAAGTTCTTGTCTAATAACCTTAACCAATTCGTTGGTTATATCAGACGAATCAGCAAATTCTGTACTCAGTCGACATTGGAAAGTATTTCCATTATCTTCTTTTGAAAATTCATATTCTCCATCATCATTCATATTGACATCAACATCAACTGGTAGATCTTTATTGAGTAATTCTTTAAATTCTTCTAATTTTTGCACTTCATCTCCCTTCCCTTATAAACTAAATCCTTTGAAAGTATCGTCGTTAACGTCTTGATTAGTTCCACTGGTGATATAGCTAGAAATTTCTGTTTCTTGCGGAGCCACCTGAACCTCTGAACCTGAAATCCATTTCTGAGTCCACGGTAGAGGGTTTGCTTGGGGAACTTTATACGGACTTTGCAGACCAATCGCGAGCATCCTCTTGTTGGCAATCCATTCTATATAATCCACCAAAAGACGCTCATTCAGACCAATCATCGATCCATCTTTGAAAAGATAAGCCGCCCAATCTTTTTCCTGTTGAACTGCTTGCTCGAAAAGTTCTTGACATTCCTCTTTTGTTTCTTCCTTGATTTTCTGGAAGTCCTTGTCGTCGGATGGAAGTAGCTTGAGCATCTGTTGTGTCGCACCCAGATGAACGTTTTCATCGCGGCAAATCAGCTTGATTATCTTAGCGTTTCCTTCCATCTTTTTGACTTCAGCAAAAGCCCATGAACATGCGAAACTAATATAGAAACGAATTCCTTCTAACGCATTCACACTATTAATGGCAAGCCAGATTTTCTTTTTAAGTTCGTACGGATGAATGTCTCCGGTTGGACTTTTCCATGCATAGACACCATCTAGAAGATCATCATAATATCGACTAATATCTTCAGCACATGTAGTAATCTCTTTGATATTCAAAAGATCATCAAAAACCTTAGACGGATCCGAGTAGATATTTCGGATGATATAGGTGTAAGATCTTGAATGAATTGTTTCATTAAATGACCATGCCTCAATAAATGCTTCTATCTCTGGCAGAGACGCTATAGGTAGAAAAGCCAAATTAGGTGATCTTCCTTGAACCGAATCCAATACTATCTGTCGCTTGAGATTCGAAGTAAAAATATGCTGTTCATATTCTGATAATTCTTTGAAATCTTTCGAGTCTTTATTGATAGCGACTTCTTCTGGTCTCCAGAAAAATCCAAGTTGTTTTTCGGTCAATTTTTCAAATTGACGATATTTTACAGTTTCAAATCGCTGTATCCCTAGATCATCACCCAGAAACATCGGTTGTTCGATGTGTTTTTTGATGTTATTAGCATTGAATACTGTCATGTTTGATCTTGCTTAATAATTGTTTTTTTTGTCTTCATCTTCTCTCCTTTAGATCACACAACTTTCACAGGAATCATCTTCTTCATTTGTAGGTGATATAAATTCTTTCGAGTTCAACGTGTCACTTGCTTCTACTCCCATTTCGCCTTGTCCATCATGGGTTTGAAAATAGTAGAGTGTCTTCCCTCCAAATTTATACCACATTAAGAGATGCTGAAGCATCTCGGACATTGGAATCTTCTCATCATCATAATTCATTGGATTATATGATGTGTTGGTTGATATCGCCTGATCAATGTATTTTTGAAGAACAGCCATAATTTTTAGATAACCTATTGGTGATTTCTGATCCCAAAGTAATTCATACTTATTCTTTAATCTTGGGTAACCTGGGACGACTTGCTTTAAGACACCATCTTTCGATTGTTTGATTGAAACGAAAGCCCGAGGAGGTTCTACGCCATTCGTGCTGTTGCTGATCTGTGCAGAAGTGTTATGACTGGTGCATCCATTTGATAATGCATAGGTTTCAGTATTTGTTGATACATCCCATGTATGCTCAACAGCAATTTGTCTACTGATTCTTCTTATTTTCATAGTTTAACTCCTCTAAAGTAATAACGTCATCATTTTCTTCTAGATCTTTAACTTCAATCCAAACTTCTCTATTATCTCTGTTAACCAATAATTTATGATTATCAGTGAACCGATACACTTTCCCATCTTCAAATTCAATTTCTGTCACAGATTGTGGACCATTATAGTAACATTCATATGCGATGCTATCGCTGAGTGCGACTGGTTTAGTAAATGCGAATCTTTGACCTATCATTTGTTCTTCATGAACTCGATCGATATCTATATTTCCTAAATCCTGGATAATTTCTGCAAGAGAAATTGGCGTCCCATCTGCTAATTTCATTTCATTATTAAGGGATTGACATTCGGCCGGCATAAGCGCCATCAACGTAGAATTTCGAATACCATATTCTTTAAGATCCTTTCTCAAGGTTTTCCAATCCATTCTTTCTTGATGCTTAATCAATTCATCCACATCTTTCTTGTAGGTATCAATAGGTAAGATTCCGTCATGATATCTAGTATGATCACTTTTGATACAGGCTCCTTTCTCTTTCGCAAGGGTCGAGCTCGCTTTAATCAGATAATATGACCATGCTTCTGCGTATTCATCCACTAAAGTCAGGTTAGGCTCTGAATAGGTGGAGTCGTTCTTTGCCAGAAAATAAGCAAGGTTGATTATGCCTATTCCCAAAGGCCGGTATTCCATACTGTGGAGCTCTGCTGCTAGAACAGGATATTTCTGATAGTCGAGCAGTGCGTCGAGGCCACGCACTGCCAGTTCACAAGGTCTCGCGAAATCATCTGGTGAACGAACCAAGCCCCAATTAATAGCGGATAAGGTGCACAATGCTATCCTAGAATCTGTTGGCGTTCTAACCTCATCTACCATATATGCATATTCTTCAGTGTCATCACCAATTTCATCTACAATTTCATAATCAATCATTTTAGTTTTTCCTTATATGTTTGGTATAATTTCCAAGATCCCATGCTCTCTTGCAACATATACACGAAACTTTTTTCCCCTGTAGATGCACAGTACCGCCTGCATTTTTTGACATTTAGTCTATTTGCTATCAAGTGGGGAATAATTGTCCTTTTTCCGTTGTTTCTTCCATTCTTCTAAATCGGTTTTCTTAATCTTAATTATACGCTTTTCGGGTTGCCCGTCAGTGATGTTTTCCATTGGTCGAGTCGGTAGGGTAATTTCGGTACAAAGATTAGACATCCGAATAGGGGCCAGTTCAGGTTTGAACGAGCCGTGTTCATTGGCATGGTCGACGTTCATCAAATAAACTCGACCGGTGTTCTTTCTCTCTTCCATGAAGGCACTGAATAGATCCAGTGCCTTGATAGTCTTCTTGCGAATACGAGTATTTCTTTCGGCAGTCTCATAAATTTCTTTGAACTTTTCTTGATCTTCGAAGAATGCTTCGTATAATCCCGGGACGTCTGCTGGACTAAAAAGGGTGATATCACCATTTTGTATCAGCCGCTCATAAAACAATTTACTTAATTGCACACCATAATCAATATGTCGGACTCTGTTATCATCTGTTCCCTTGTTGTTCTTGAGCACCAGAAGATCCTCTACTTCATAATGCCAGATCGGATAAAATAGAGTAGCAGCACCACCACGGACACCACCTTGCGAACATGATTTCACTGCAGATTGAAACATTTTAAAGAAAGGAATGACGCCTGTGTGATAGACGTCGCCAGACCTAATCGGACTTCCCAGTGCTCTGATACTTCCTGCTCCGATTCCAATTCCAGCTTTTTGACTAACGTATTTGACAATAGAACTTGTTGCTGCATTGATTGAATCAAGCGAATCGGCTGTTTCGATTAACACACACGAAGAAAACTGTCTTTGTGGAGTGCGTACTCCAGCCATAACGGGAGTCGGAAGACTAATCTGGAAGGTAGAAATAGCATCGTAATAATCTTTAACCCATCGAAGTCTTTCTTCTTTTGGGTAATTGCTAAACAGGCTCATTGCTATCAAAATATAAGCCATCTGTGGTGTTTCATAAATTTCCTTTGTTACCCGGTTTTGCACCAGGTATTTGCCACGAAACTGTTCCATCCCGGCAAAAGTAATGTCTTCATCTCTAGAGTGCTTGATGTATCGATTGATAATTTCATATTCTTCATCACTGTAATCCTCAAGGAGAGAAGGATCGTAAAAACCTAATTCGATATTTTGCTTCACTAATTCTTGAACAGTACACGGATCGAACTGTCCATAGACCTGCTTCCGAAGATGGTAGGAGATTAATCTTCCGGCGACATATTGATAATTTGGTGTTTCGTCTGTGATTAGGTCCGCGGCAGCTTTGATAAGCGTTTCTTGAACATCCTGTGTTTCTATGTCTTGATAAAATTGAATATGAGATTTGATTTCAATTTCTGATGGGGAAACTCCTGTGATATTTTCACAGGACCAAAAGACTACTTTATGCAATTTTGCCAAATCTAATGGTTCTTTGGTTCCCTGTCTTTTGGTTACTTGAATCTCCGTCATCTTTTCTCCTCAATTTTGCAAAACTTTTTCCATCGAAATAGAATTCTTCGACTATGTCAAAATCTATATCTGTGTGTGGATTTCTATTACCATAAGAATAATTTAAAACCCATCTTTTGTCAATTATCAAAACCAAACCTTGCAAAGATTCTTCATGAATCATAGCTAATTTGATCCTGTCTTTCCATTCGTCGTCGGCATATATCAAAGTAAAGGCCATGCATAATGCGAGTGCATCCCGGCAGATCATCCCAGAGTCAATCAACTCCCAAGCTGTAGGCCACATAGAACAATCATAAGGGTCAATAGATCTATTTATAATAGGGCATTGACTCCAAAAATCTATTACTCGATCTAGTGTTTCTTCACTGTTATCGAGAGATTGACGAAAATCTTTCCAAGAGGCAAGAAACTTCTTGCCTGCAAAATATTCAAGTTTCATCTATTACACGCTATAATGATATGAATAGCGTAGTGTCAAGTCAGCACCAGTTGATGCATTCTGCAAACTAATCTCTGCTAAACCAACCGGATTAGACATCGCTGCTGTAAAGACAGCAGTTGCATCGGTGTTGGAATCGTTTAATGTCAACGACGCAGATGCAATAGCTGCAGCATCATAGAAAATTGTTACTGTTCCAGCTCTTGGATTGTTTATTGAATCAATTACATAATCAATAGACAAGATCGCATTCTGTGAAGTTCCAAGTGGAAAAGCTTCGAACATCAAAGTGTTGGTATTCGCGATTGCTGCCGTTTCTTGACGATGGTTCGAATCCGATGTTCGACTGGCGTTTATGACTTCGACTTCTGAAGAGGTAACGTTATATCTATTGTCAGATAACAAGACCCGATCACAAAATTCTGAGATATTGATCACTATTTGTGAATTAGTAGAAACTTCATCAAAGAAATTTCTGCTGATTTCTGACCGGACGGGCGCATCACCACTTGAACCTGCAAAATCGATGCACTCGTCATTAATATTAATGAACAAGCCATCGATGATTTTGACATTATCAATTAGACTGTCAACAAAGATTGCTTTCGATCCGGTGTCAAAAACACACGATTCGAACGTAACATTCGATTGTGTCAAGAATCCACCACTAAGTGGAATTTGGAATAAGACACCAGCAGTACCGGCACATTTGAATTTACAACGACGGAATGTGATGTCAGTCATTGCAGTAAGATTCACAACATCAGAATCATTCAGATTTTCGAATGCCATATCCTCGATGATGACATTCGCCGGTTGTGTTGCAGAATTTGTACCAAAAGCTAACAAGACATCATAGAACCCGTTTCCGTCCATGGTCTTCAAAACTTCTGCATCAAGATCAGTAGACTTTTTCAAGATTGTCCTATCCATCCCCTCACCGATCAATTTGGCATTTGGTGGAAGATAGACGCTATTGTCGCCTAGGATATAATCACCTGCAGGAAAAAACAAGGTCTTCTTGTTTTCATTGGTTGTGCTTACAGTATAGACTCCAATCAGCGCGGCATTGATCAATTCTGCATCATCCTGTCCACCATCACCTGCAACACCATAAGCCTTCACCGAAACTCTATCATCAATAACATTCTGTAAAGAACGAGTGATGAGAGTATTGGCAGGATAATTGACACCATCTTCACCGCTTGGTGCGATCTTTAGTTTCTGTAGAGGAGTACCGGCGACATTAATTACACTGATGTCCTGTCCATCAGTTCCAATGATACGAAGAATTCCATCGGCATTAATTGCAAAAATTCCCGATACGGCCGCCGCATTTATAGCTGAGATGGCATTATCAATCCCCGTTCCAGGAGAAGGGCCGGTGGTGAGATCGATAATATTAGTGTTCAAATCAATCGTGTCGCCTGAAGCTAATGCATCAGGAATTGCTGTCCCGGTGATAATAGTCGGGAAGATTGGAAGGATCGAAGCGTTCCCTTCATAACTGTGACTGATGATTTCTAGGTTATCACTAAGTTCAGTGAGAATCTGAATATTTTCGTATGGGTATTGGTTGTTAGTTGCTCTATCTCGTCCATCAACCAATGGATTGTTTGGCGCACCAATTACGACGTCACCGTTATCAGAAGCGAATCCGATCTCTGCTTCTTCCAACGCGTCAGGTAAGTCGGTTGATAATCCTCTTCGATGTTGAACTAGCGCGATTTCTTTTACGGCCATTGGTGTCTCCTACAATCTGTTCTACCTATATTTATTCAACAGATTAAGTCTGCAAAATTTTCACATGCGCTTTATTTTAAACATCCCCTGATCATCTGAATCTTGTGTTTCAACTTCCACTGAACCACCGTACTTCTGATTTATGCTCTGTCGATAGGCCAGTTTATAATCTTCGATTGTCATGTCGGCAACCTTAATACAATTCGCAAAAAGAAAATCGAGATCGTTCTTTCCAAACCTTTTTTCGGCGTGTCGAAGATGAAATTCTTTTTTATTTTTAATTAAGATGCGATCTCCCGAATAAATAATCGACTGGAATCTTTCCCCAACAAACATGTCGACTCCGTTATACTCGAAGACTAAATATTTCGTCTGATCAGTGTCATCATACCATCTTATGCCGTCTTTGATGAGTTCTTGATATTCTTCAAGTGAATAAGCTTGATTAGACTCGATCATAAAGACCAAGGCATTTTTTAACCAAGCAGGTTCATCTAACTCTTTTGCTTTCTCAGTATCAATCTTTCCTTGTTTAACAAGCTCTATATAATTTGCTATCTTAGGATCTTTCTCAGCCTTCTTCCGAAGGAGTTGTGCGGCATTTCTCATAATATTCCTCTATTCTTGCAATCCATTCATCAACTGATTCATCGAATTCTTTCCCCTCAAAAACAAAGGCTTCGAAATTCAATTCTCTATCTACCATCATGATACTGATAGTTCTGATATCAGTTCCATATAGTTCATTATGGGCCAACGCATACGCCACTGCTTGACAACGATAATCACCTAATTGATTTCTCTTCTTCATCTTTATCGTGTTCTTCCAGTCCATTATAGCTGGCTTTCCATCGAACAACCCGACAAGGTCAGTAGTACCTGCATAAAGTCCATCTAAATAAAGAGGTTCTTCTATACCCCATATTTCTTCTACTCGAGAAAATCCTTGCTCGATAAGAATGGTCGCCATCTCGCCACCAAGTTTCCAAATGAAATTTGTTCCTTTTTCAACTGGCCGATCATGTAGGATGAAATTCTCCATATTGTCATGGACTACTGTCCCAAGAGCACTGGCTTCATCTCGGATTTGATTGGCCTTCTTTTCACCTTTCCATTTCTTCCAATTCTCTAACCAGGTTTTATCACCGGTTTGTCCAAGAATAGTGGTAACAGAAGCAACCCATCCTGATGGGGTCTTATAATGTCTTATTCCTGTTGTTGAATCTGTTTTTCTTTCTAGTTTAGCATAAGGATATTTTGTTATATATTTCATCTATTTATTGTATGGATTAGGCCTTGTTTTGTCAAATTAATTTTTGACTCAATCACATTAAAATGTTATTTTACAATATGACAAAAATTCTCACAATAGCTGAAATCTTTTCTCTCGATAGACCGACGTATGTTCTCATCGCCGGTGGAATTGCAGTTGGCAAAAGTTATGTTATTCGCCACCACAATAGCAACTTTGAAATTTTGGATATTGATGAATACCTTGAAATGATTGGAGGAACTCATCAATCTAAGGATGATTATGAAAGAGCATCAAACCTTATTTCTTTAGATTTCGAACGACTTATGTCAGAAAAGAAATCCATTGTAGCAATGGGAACAGCACGCGATCTGAATTTTTCAATTAAACGTCTATTGAATGCTAAGAAGAAAGGTTATCGAACGGTTCTTCTTCATATCAAAACTGATGTCGACACTGCTATTTTTCAGAACAATGAAAGACGAGAAAAAGGTAGCAGAGCAGTGCCAATCAAAGATGAGGCCTTGATTGAACAGACTATCAATGGTTCGGCCAATTCAGTTTCTTTTCTTAAAAATTCAGATTTGATTGATTTCTTTTGTTCTTATGTGAATCAGCGGGTTACCAACTGACTGTCCATTGTAAGACTGTAGCATCATTGCCGTTCGTTTCCCTGACAATTGAATAACCCAAACCTTCAAAATAATTGATGATCGTCATCATTTGTGCTAGTTTCGTTCGATCAATGACGTTCTTCTGCCAAACATCGAAATAAGATTGTGAGGTGACATCAGCCGGTGTACTATTGGTCATCACAGTGTCATCGTCGACAGTCACTTCTAAAAAGGTTGCGTCAGCTGCAACAAGGATAGCCCGTTCAATCGTAGAAATTTCATCATACACGATGACGTCGAATTTTGCGGCGGCGCGGGCTGTTGTTGCTGATACGAAATTTGTCATTATTTTCTACCTAAGTCTCCGATTGACTCTGGATCATCAGCAACTGATAAATTAGCGGGAGCTTCTTGGTGACCGTATCGTTGTTCTGCGTAATTATAACCAGCTTTGAACACCTCTTCAAACATTTCTATTAAATCTTCTCTTGGTGGAATTGGATCATATTGATCATAATCCAAAAGCGGGGTCATCGCTGTTTCGACCGCAGATTGCATAACATAATTTTCTTCATCACTCCATTCGTCTGGAGAATGTTCAGAAATTTCAATTGATTCCATCAATTCTCTCATATTTGATATTGTGGACATATGATTAACTCCTATATTTCAGTTGCAGCTCTAGCCATGTCTTGGACTGTTTCTTCAGAATCTGGTAGATCTTTGTTTTTGATTTCACTATCTTTAATGTCTAGATAAATTTTTTCTTTATTCAAGTCTCGAACCATTGGTAATTCACCATTCGAAAACATCGTGGTTAAATCTTCCATCGTGGTTTCCACACCATAACGTTTTTGGATTTCTTTGACAGCAGCATCAGTAGAAATTTCTTCAATTTCAGAAGCCTTTAACGAGATGAAATAATCTGCAAGCATTCCAGAGATACCGGCTGTCGGATCAAAGAATTCTTTCAGACTAAGAAGTTCACACAAAAGCATTATACGTTTTCCCACCATTCCACAAATTGGTTGACTAGTTCTGAAATTTGATCTAACTCAGCAGGAGGAATGGAAGAATCTGATTCGGAGGTTTCAATCATTGATTTGACTTCGCGTAACATTGACGTTATCTCTTCAATAGGAGAAATGGTCGATCTTTCATTTAGATCGATCGATTCCATTAGTTCTCTCATTTTTTTGATCTCGGAAAGCAACATTACTTTACCTCAAGGATACTTGCAATTTTGCCTTGATTTTCGTTTAACCAATTACGCATTTCTTTGCGAGATTCGAAGAACTTTTTACCTTTCTTTCCGGACTTAGTTTCTAGATGAACTGAGATACGTGATTCCATTACATTTTCTACGTATTCAATGTCAAATTTGCCGGCTTCTGACTCTTTAAGCTTGCGGTCAAGAGGTTCTATTTCACCTTCATCACCGCTTAGGTCTAGTTCATCATCATCACCACTGAGATCCAGTTCGTCATCATCACCACCGAGATCCAGTTCGTCATCATCGTCAAGATCAAGGTCATCGTCCCTTCCAAAGTCTTCAACTGAATCCGGAGAGACGTCTCCTGAAATTGTTAATGATGCGGTGTCGATTGCATCTTTAACACTAGAAAGTGATTCCAGTGCTGTATCAAGCTGAGAAGAAACACTATCATTGAACTGTTCTGCTTTGTTTAGTCCAAATTCAGCCTTAATACGATCAACTAGAGGAGATAATTTTTCAACCTTTGTCTTACTTAGATTCTCAACCATGTCTTGTATTTCATCGACAATATTGCGAGAAGCCATGACGATCTCAGAGCGCTCTAATTCTGATTCCATTAGACTAACGAAACGATGTTTGTTCATTTTCTTTCCCTCTTTTACCTGACCGTCACGAGCAAGCCTTGCTGCTCTAAGTCTATCAGTCTTTTCATCCTGTGCGATTTGATCTTTTGATTTCTTAGGAGCCTTAAATTTCTTACCATTTCCTGAACGACCGCTCTTACGGTCTTTAAAGTCTTTATCACGATCAATTTTCTGGCTTGCTTTGCCAATCTTGTCTTCGGCTTTGGAACCTTTGTGTTCGCCTTCTTGCCCTTTTCTTTCTTGTAAAGTTAGATACTCTATAATAAGAGATAATTTCTTATACTCAGAATTTTCGTGCTGCTTAGAGAAACCTGATTTGTTCTCGATCATCTGTACTCTAGAACGAATTTTGCTTATTTCCATGTCAAGATATTTTCTTACATCGACGCCATGACCTTCTTTAAGTCTGTTTTTGACTTTTGTTAGTCTAGCTTCAATATTAGCGTCTACGTCGTTGAGTTTCATAACTTTGCTCCAGTAATCTTTTAGTTATTTATTTGATTCCACGTAAACCTTCTAGAATAAGTCTAGCTCTTTTCTTTTGAAAACAAGCTTTATCCCTAGCTTGTTCATATTTGTCCTCCGAAATAGGACCTTTCTTTCTGTTAAGATTTGTCATATCGAAGATAGCAGATTTATATTTCATATCAACGTTTAATGCATCGAATGTTTGCGAACTATTGATTGGAAGACCTTCATTAAGTAGCTTGACAATAACCAATGCCGATTCTCGTAGCATCAGATCCTTTGCTAAAATTTCTGCTGTTCCGGTGTGACGAATGGTAAAGTAGGTTTTCTTTTTGTCTTGTCGCTCAATTAATTCCCATTCTCCATAGATGAATCCGGTCGGTGTAGTTCTGGTTTCGAGTGATTCTCTAAGTTTGGGATTAGAACGAATCTCGTCTGCTGCAGAAGTGGCTGCACGATGAAAGGTTTCTTGGATTTTTCCTTCTACTTCAGGCTCTTCTTCGAGGAGACCGCCAAGACTAGATAAGATGTCAGTGAAATCTGCTGTTGATCTCTTCATTTCCTGTGCTGTCATTTCAGTAATCTCTATTTTTTGATCTTCATTTACTACTTTCTCAGTGACAATCTTTTTTGAATCTACTTCATCTCCTTCAGATTTTTCATTGAGTATTTCCATTAAATTTGCCATGTCATTAATGTCTTTCGTAGTAGGTTCGATACTCATCTTAGTCTCCTAGATTGGGTCTATATCCTATTTTCTCATCTTTCTCGATTCTATTCAAAAGCCCCTTACTAACCATTTTATCAGCTAAAGAACAACCATACTCATCGAGTTCGGATCTCCAGACAGTTTCTTCTTTTTCAAGAATCCGAATAATTTCCTGTTCTTCATTATTTACCGGAAGAAAATGTCCTCCTGTAATTTCCATAAATTTCATTATTTTCTTCTTTTCAATTCATGTTTCGCCATCCTACCTTGCACTGAAGAAGGAGATTTGGAACCATTATCTTGTTTAGAGAGCCAAGATAGTCGATCATTATCAGAAGATTTGACTCTTTTTCTCATCCGCATTGGGTGTTCTTCCCACCGTCGAGTCCTGTCATGTCTTTATTCCATCCTTGAAAACCTCGCTTGACTTTTTTCAAAGAAACTTCGTCTACCTTTTCTTCTTCTAGATTTTCGCTTCCACAAGACAAGCATTTCAAACCTTTATTTTTCATTCCACATTCTCTACATTCCCAAAAAGCTTCGGCAACCTTCGGCTATTCCTGAAAGCTTTAGTAGACGTCGAATCTCTTCTTGGAGGTCTTTCTGACTATTTTCTGATAGATCACTGACAAAAAGATCGAATTCCTTAGCTGCTTCTTCAGCATTTTTGTTGGTATTTTTCATCCATGCTTTAGCTTTTTTCACTACTCTACTCTTCACCTTAGAATCTTTTTTCATTGCAGTAGCAACCTCACCTTCTTTAATAGGCTTCACGGTATAGCCCATTCCATAGTATTTGCGTTCTCCGTAAGAAAGCAGTCTCCGCATTCTTTTAGCGTATTCCTGAGCTTCTTCTTTGGAGGAAAATGTCTTGACCGGTTCCGTGTTCTTAACACCAATAGATCCACCTTTGGAATAGACGCCGAATTCAGTTTTTTTATTCTCATAATCTTCTTCATCAAGTGCTACGTTCGATGGATCCACTAGCAGAGTTTCTCCTCCTTGCTTGTTCTTAACAACCGCAACCTTTTCTTGGTTATTCTTTGGATCGTCTGCAATTCCAGATAGTTCTGCATCGACTGATTTCCCGTCAACATTGAGGGTGACATTGGAGCTAGGCCTTTTTGCTGCTTGTTCAAGGTCTTTTGTTCTTTTTTGAATATCAGCCGGTGTCATCTCATTTTCAAGCATATGCTTGAAAATTGATTCCTGAAGCTCTCTCTTGCTCATGTTATCTTCTTTGGCACCTGCTGTTTTCCATCCTCGGTTCTTTGCGTGGATTTTCTTTAATGAATAGATTGATAACTCTTGGACTGCTTCCAATAGATTTCTTTGAGATTTCGGAAGATCTACCTTCATTCTGGTGATCTGTGACTCTGTAAGGTTCGATAATTTGAAATTTTCACCAACCAAACCTGGCTGTCCTGATTTTCCTTTTTTAGCTGGCATTCCTGGTCCTCCTATTCCTGTCCCCTGATCCTGTGTCCCTGGGGGATCTTTTGCTTTTTCATCTTCATGGTAAGATCCGATTAAAGTCTCATCTATTTCTACATCAATCTTCTTATTCTGTTTACGATCTTTCTTATGCTGTCGTTTCTTATCTGGACCGTGCACGCCCATGCCTGTACCAGTGCGAAGCTTATCAGAGATACCTTTTGGCAATCTTTTCTTTTGTAATTGATTTTTATTTTCGGTAATTTGATCAATGACATCAGAAATTGGCACTGTCTGAACTTCACCGTCAAAAAATTTAAGTTCAACATAGCCATCTTCTGTCCAATCAATTATTTCGGCTTTTTCTTCGTTATACCAAACCATTTCTCTCTTTTTCGATAGAGATTCATTAAGATATTTCCCAAAAAGCTTAGAATACGTTGGATTCCCAAATATGAATTCTCCTAAGGAATCCATTTCTATTTCTTTTCCATCGTTATCTAGAATGATAGTCAGGGCCGTATAATCTCCAAGAGGCATTTCTGCTTTATCCATCAGTTGATTTAGTTTTTCGACTTTAATACCAAGGACATCGGCGAAGGTCCCTTCGATGCTATGATCCAAAAGATCTTCCTCTAGCTTTGATGTCTTCCAAAAACGAAGATCGTCAAAATAAACTCTCCAAGCCATATGAAAATCTTTTTCGGATCTGAAATCTTCTCGACGAGGTGGAGTTGGTTTCCGCATTATTCTACTCATTCTTATCTTCCTTTATTCATCTGTTGAATCCGTTTAGAAGCAGGGTTGAAACGCTTTGTCTTTCGAGCTTTACGAACCATTCTAGCTCCCTTCGCTGCTCTGGTTTGTTTCATCTTCTGTCTTTTCTTAATATCGATCGGGGCGTTGCACTGTGATGGGCTGGAAACAGTTCGACCATTTCTTTTTCCTGACGTACAACGATATTTTCTGATAACCTTGTTTCCAGAGCGAGCCCATACCATCTTCGCACCTTCTTCTAGTTCACCTTCTTTGATATAATCGGTATTGAAGTGATCAAGGATTTTTCTAAGAGCATGAATTATCTTCTGGGTTTTTTCGTGTGGTTCTCGAGTCTTTAATCCTATCCTAGAGTAAGACGCTTCGTATCCCATTCCGCTTTTTTCGTCTGAAACTGATGATCCTGAGACATAAACTTTCATGTCTAATCCGGTCTTATTAATGAATCGATCCATTGCTGCTTTGATTTCGTCAATATTTTCTGGTAACGATCCAATACCCCAATCTGCTATGTTGTATGGAAAATAACTTCCAGAATTTTTATCCGAGGTTTCAGTGACTTCATCAAGGGAAATAACAGAAGGATCAAAGTCCTTAGGAAGTGTTACTCTAACTCCTCGCATACCTTTTGAAATTTCTAAATCATATTTTGAAAAAACATGCATTGAAGAATTTGTATCTTCTACCCATTTTACAAATTTTTCTGCATCCTCTAATGAAGATGGGCCAAAAATTGGCTGAGAACCTCGAATGTCATGATCATAAATCACATAATAATCTAGATCATCATCTGTTGAGATATCAAATACTTCGTTTAATTTCATAACAAACCTCTAATAAGAAATAGTATTAGCATTAATCTTATTTACTCAAAATAAATCGAAGTCGTAGATAAAGAAGAGGAGGAGGCCATTTGGCCTCCTCAACTAATCTATAAGTCCTTACTCTATATTATAGGGTTAGGCTATTAACAACTTCTGTATTCTTTAAAGTACCGGAAGAAGTGTTAATGGTGCTGAATGCTGGTGCGGTACCTGCATAAGCCGTCTCAACTGGAAGTGGCAAACCGTCAATTGCTTCTTCTAATGTATTGACTACCGATGCAGTATCGGTCCATGCTCCAGTATGCTCAGTAGCAAACCTCAAAGTGTAGATAGTTGTTGGATTGTTATCCATCAGTGAACCCATGTTATATGGTGCTGCAGTTGCGTCAGTGACAGTTGCATTTGATGCAACAGAAACCATGACCGCTTGTGCACGAGTACCGATGAATTGAATGAGACGGTCTAGGTTGTCAGCAGCAGTTGGTGTAGCAGAGTTTACATCTACTCCAGCCGAAACCGCAGCGACTGTGTAAACAGTCCAGAAATCCATATCAGAAGTGAGATGTTCACCGTTAACGATTTGACCATTAATTTTGTCAGTCATTGTATTTTCTCCTATTGATTAGTTCGGACCTTTTTGATCCTTAATATTATTTAGTCTTTTTGCTCTTTTCGACGTCTTTTCTTATCTTCTTCGCCTTTTTTTATGATAGGATCAAAAGCCACTCCCATTCCAGCGTCTTTGTTCTTATCATTTTTCCGCAATCGTCGATAATCGACAGGATCTTGTCGTCGAACATATCCCTGTGAATTTCCGTTGAATGGAACAGAAGCAATAGAGGCTGAAGATACGGATCCTGCGGTAGAGGTTTCGTTCAATTCTTCTTCCTCTAGTCTCCTGCCATAGTTTGCACGACGAGCATCGGATTTCTTCTTTGCTCTCCACATTCCATGGGCACCACCGATACCTACTGCAGCAACAGACAGTCCTGCACTGGTAGCAGCTCTTTTCATCAGACTTGCTTTTTCGTCGCTGGCAGCGGATTGTTTTTCAGGATTTACTGTATTTTTGATCTCTAGGTTGTTTGCTTTTGCTAATGCATCAAGAACCAGAAACAGCTCTGATTTCCGTGCTCTAATTCTGAAAGCATGAAGCAATCGAGTAACAACCAATGATTTTTCACCATGTGTCAGGTTCTGCCAGTTAGGTACTAAGCGTCTAATCGATCGATAGTTGCTGTTGTCGATTTGAAGACCTCGTTCGAGGTTTAAGAGGAAGCGTTGATCACGATTGCCTCTGTCTAATCCTCTGACGGCGTCTCTTAGCCAATTTTTGGCATCTTGTTCTTTAAAGCTGATCTTTTTATAGAAATTTTTATTCTGCTCTTGGTCTCTAAGTTGTTCACGCTGATTTTTCTTCCCGAACAATGTATGAATCATCATTCCTAAATCATTGTAACTGAACCGCCAATTGTCCCAGTTTCCAGCTTGTAGCGTTGTTTTTGCATATGCTGCAGCAATTGGTGCAGCGTTAAAGTCTTTTTTGAGGATTGTCAAAAGAAGGAAATAGAGGAAGATCAAATCAGCAATGTCTTTAGCATTATAATTGCTGAGCATTTGTTTCGAACGTATCAGTCGAGCCTCACAAAGTGTTGAGATGATGTTTTCTTCTTCCATTATTCTGCCTTTGGGTTTGATAATAGACTAACCAGTGTTTCTAAATCTTTTTTGTCTTTTTGTGGTAGAGCGGCAATTCTTCTAGCGATGTCACTTATTTCATTCGAATTTGAAGAAGATTGCTTAGGTTCTTCTTTTGGTTGTTCTGGCTTTATAGGTTCTTTTGGTTTATCTTCCTGGGTAGCGTTTTGACTATTTTCGAGTTCTTTGGAAATTTCGATAGCTTTTCTGATTCTTGCTTCAATCGTCGCTTTGTCATTAATATCTGTTTCTTCGTCTCCAACTTTTTCCCATGCTTCTTTTCGCCATCCAGCTCTTTTCATGAAATTTTGCATAATGTTCTTATCGATAACATTTGAATTATTTTTCTTAGCAAATTCAATGATTTCTCGTTGCAATTTTTCTACGTTACGAGTTATCATATTCGCCATTATAACTGCTTCAGCTTCAGTATCACCTTTAGCTTGTTTTAATTTCTCTTTATCGTATCCTTTAAGGTACGCATTCTTCATGTTGGACCAAAATCCCTCAATTAGAATTTCATCGTGTCTCATCGGCTTCCCTTGATTTTCTGAAGTCCTCGATCAAATCTTCTATAGTCTTGGTTCTTAATAGCAGAGAAGAATCTTTTCTGGAGATCAGCTGCTTCATCTTTTTCAAATGACTCATGAATCATTCGTAAAAAATTAATAGCAGAAGATATGATGTGGTCACCCTTAGATTCGACTAGTCTTGAATTATCAGATAGTAGCATCTGATCTAGTTCTTCTAAAAGGCTACCTATTTTTTTAGCCATGTCCTTCTCCTTTGTGTAAAGGTCTTGTGAATATTTATGCTGGAATAAATAAACATAACAAAGAAATTACTGGAGTATATCATGAGAGACATCCTAAAAAGTATCAGAGATTTAGCAGAATCGAGCGAGATCCGATACAATTCTAACGAAATCATCAATGCTTTAGATCCACAGGCGATTGGTGCTGAAGACGAAGAATTTGATTTTCTGGAACATCTTAGGTCTCGTATATATCAATCTTTTCCAGATTTTGTAACTGGAAGCGATATCCAAAATATTCTTCGTGAGCCTTCGTTTAGAGATTATGCTTCACTTGATACAACTGAATTGCTTGATTATGTTTTCACTGCGGCAGGGTTTGACGGTATGCTTGATGAAAACAGTGCAGGCGGTGTCGCTTCAGTTGCTCTTCCGATGGTCGGAGAAGAAGAATTAGAAGAAGATTGGGGATCAAGTGATTGGACACCGGTTGTTGATTACATTGACCAAGAGATAGAAGCTAATGGATTGACGCTAGAAACAGTCGAACATGCTGCAATAGCAGCAGCTGACATGTGGTACGATGAAATGGGCTATGAATCACCAGCAAATGCAGTTAATCAGATTATTAGAATGTGGACTCTTCGTTCGGAAACTGGTAAGAAGATGTCTCAGATGTTCGCCGAGAAAATCCAAGAAAAATCTTTCAAAAGAAAATCCAATGAAGATGATTTGGGAGCTGTGGATCCACAAGCTGAAGATAAGAAGAAAATTGATTCTATTCAGAAAGAACTAGACAGCAGGATCAACGAAGAAGAAATTCCTGGTCGTATCTTTTTCACAGTTGATTCTGCTGAAGTATATGATGAAATCATGCTAACACTCGGAGATCGTATTGTTGTCGGCAATGATGGTTTATTTGCAGATGATGAAGAAACTTTTGATAGAGCTGATGAAATCTGCTACGAATACGGCTGCTCTGCCGAAAGAGGAAATGATTCTCAGGATGAAAATTGTAGAACTTATGACGATGAAATCACTGTTCATGATGAAATGGATGACCAACAAATTGAAGGATTGAGTGACTCAGATAATTATGAAGAAATTTCTCGCATTATGGAATGTGTGACTTTCAGATTCTAAGTTTTATTCTTAAGATCAGCAAGCATCCCTATCATGCTTGATTTGTGATCGGGTCTTTCTGTTTGAATTGACTCGCCAGAATCTGATTTGTCAAACACTGGCTTATCGTCTTCGTCTATATTAACCTTCTTCCTTCTTACGGAATCAAGTACCGATTTAGATGACCTATGTTTTTGTCCTTCATCTTCATCCGGATGATCACTGATCTTCAATGTATCAATATCATACGCCATCAAAATCTTCCGGCCATTGCCACTTGAGTTTCTGGTCTTAACGAATTGAAATTGCATCTCACCGCGTTCACGCATCGGCATGCTAGCATAAACCGCTACCATATTATCTGCCGTATACGCTTTTGAAATACCTCCAGCAACGCCTGAAATACTGAACTCCATTTCATCCATGCCGTCTCGATTAATCTGAGAAGCACTGATTATAGTTGTCTTTTTACCTAGTTTTGTTCGATCTACAGCCATTGATCGAAGCTCTTCTGAGACTAGTTTGTCTTTCATAAAGAAATCACCAGCTCCAATAGTTTTGTCTGATGGTCTCAACAAATCTAGATAATCAACTATGATAATATTTGGTAAGATCCCTGTTCTAATTTCATACTCATGTAAATAGGCTTCTACATCCAATGTGGTGGATTGTGGTCGCATGTACTTTAATTGAAGTCGTCCTACTCCTCTAGTCTTTCCTTTCAGTATGACAGCAGCTTCAACGTCATCGATTTTTCTGTTCAGCAAATTTAATGGGATACCGGTCAGTTGTCCATCGATACGTTTAGCAACCAATTCTTCTTTCAATTCCAATGTGATATAGACGACATTGAGACCATTCCCCAATGCACGTTCGATCATAAGACGCGAAATATTCTGCAATGCTACTGATTTACCACCACCAGTAGGAGCCACGAATATTTCCAATTCTCCCCAACCAAAACCACCAAATAAGACTTTATCTATTGATTTCCAGCCAGTCGACAATTCGCCTTGTTCATCTTTGAGACGCTCCATTCTTGCACGAGGATCTTCAAAATAATCCAATCCTAGATCACGTTGTAGACTAATCAAGGTGGCATCCTTGACTATTTTTTCAATTCCCGCACTGTTCCCACTGTTAATTCTCTCTGCACATTCCAGAACAGCCAATTCGACTGCTCTATGCTTGCAAAATTCTTCTATCATGTCCAGAGCAGCGATGCTGTGATTTTGATTGAAGTCAGAAATTTTATTGAATTCTTGTTTTGTCTGTGCTTTTAATTGTTCAACCGTTGGAAGAGTACTATATTCTTTACTAAATTGATGCAAATAGGTGACCGTGTCTTGAAACTCAATGTGAAAATAGTTTGGTTCTAAGATGGGAGCTGCTCTGACAAATAATTCTGGATCAGTTAGCAATGTCTCCAAAAGGAACTTTTGTGTTGTTTTGTCGTAATTTATCTTAGCCATTGACTCTTCTTAATTTTTATCATCATTTCACCATCTACTGCTGAATTTATTATACTATGAACAGTCCATGTTCGTCCATATTTTCTTGATGCCTGTTCTGCATCTTTTATTTCTTCGTGCCATGGCGGAAAGGCCACCATCCACTCTTGTTCTATAGCTTGATCAATCATCGATCCGCCAGCCTGATCCCTATCTGCTAAAACTATTATTCTTTTTTCTGTTCCCTTCAGCCATTGTAGCTGCTTTTCTGTGATCCTATTCTTCATGATACCTATACCGTCAATGGCGGCGGCATCTAACGCCCCTTCTACTAATACCAAGTATTTACGATAAGGTTCATCTAACAGATCAGCGTTATACATGAAACCCGAAGGAATATCATTAATATATTTTGGATGATCATTCGGTGGTCCATCAAACCATCGCATACTTGTCCCAAGAATATCACCTTTGTATTTCAAAGGAATTATGATACGTCCATCTTTTCTCCCAATATGATCATCAGTCCAATGAAAATCAATTAATTCTAGAAGCTTTGCGTTTCGTTCATTGATATATTTCAATGCTTCAATGAATTTTTTAGGTGGATCATCCATTTGGATCCACTCATTGAAACTCTTCGCTCCTTTTGGTAGTTGTCGAGGTTTTAGATCAGGATAGAATTGAAGTTTTTCGACTTCATCCATCTGCTCAATCTTAAGAGAAGCTAGCTTTAGTTTTTGGATCTGTTCGTGTCCTGCACCCAATGCCTCAAGGTACATCGTTACTTCTTTGCTGATAGGGAAACCAGGTGACCAGCCCGAACTGAAATGACAGTTATGACAATAAAAGAAGAATCCACCTTTGTTGAACACACTCTGTCCTCGTCCCCTCGTGTCTCGGCTTGATTCTCCATTAAGATGACATATCGGACAATTGAATAACTGCCATCCAGTTGGTCCAGTCTTTCTTTTATGAGGAAGGAGAAGAGCTACTTGTTCTTGAATTTCATTCATCTAGTTATTATAGACTTTTTAAGGTGGTTAATCAAATATTATCTCCAGAGTAGATCGAAAGTTCCCTTCATTACCTGTTTGACTGTAGCGGTCTTACCAGAATTATGATCAGTGACAATATCATCTTGGAAACGATAGGTTCTGATTTTGTCACCTCTCATCCCCGAACCTACCTGATTTCTTCGACTTTCTGCTGTTTTATCATTGATTTCTCCAGTCGTAGCTTGATCAAGTAATTTTTCCAAAGCTATTCTAGCATCACGTTGATTATTTTGGCGACTTCGTCCTTGTCTGGTCTCCACTAAGCCTGTGGGTAAATGATACAATCGACAACATGATTGGGATTTATTTCGTTTTTGGCCACCTTTTCCGGTACCACTAAACCATTCGACATAAAAATCATGACTATCTCTTTTTTGATAGCGCGGATCGATCTCTATATCTTGTCCCATAACCGCCACCGTGACGGTACTGGTATGAACTCGATCTCTTTTTTCGGTGGGAGGAATCCGTTGGATTCGATGTCCACCTTTTTCCTGTTCTAATTTTTGGAGTTTTTTGCCAGTAAATTCAATGGCAATCATAAAATGTCCCGAGCCAGAAGGACGCTCTTCAGTGACTCGAGAAGTTCAACCTAAACGAATTGCTAATTTGTGGTACGCTTGTGCGAGATCAGCTACGAATAATTGACTATCAGCTCCGCCTTCTGCGGAACGAATTTCAATGGTTCTTTTCATTTTCTTCATCCTCCGTTTAAGTTAGTGACGGTTTATTCTGTTGCCAGGAAAACCGTCAAAACCCCGAATAAATTCACTTAGGATTAAGCCGCTAGGCTAAATTCCATTTCGAAATTATCATTGCTCGCCGTTAGGTTTGCATTTATATTGTTTCTTCGCGTTAACCCAGCTTAGATCGGGAATACCTACACTTCACCTTTACTACACCTGTCGATCCTATTTCGATCCCGTATTGCCATCATTCAGTGTTTCTAAGCATTACCTTAAAGGAGTCAGTCTCCTGTCTGGCTGTTGGTGGAATCGCGGGGTACCGCCCCCCGGTCCAGTGCGTCTATTCTGTTTAGTATCAAACAGTATTAAGTTTATTTATACACTCTTTATGCGAAAAGTCAAATTAAAAATTCATTCGCTGCTCTAACAACGGTCGAAGACGAGATTCAAGGCTATCAAAGTTTAAACCATGCAATTCATCAAATTGGACAGGAGGTTCTCGCATGAATTCTAGCGCCGACGTCGGAATGTCCATCTGTTCCATTTAATATAGTCATTGAGCGATTGAACATTTTATTCTCCTTACTATTTTAATATAACGAAAATTTGCACAAAAATCAATAAATAAACGAGGAGACAAAATGATAGAAAAAGAAACCAGCGTAGAATTTAAAGAACCCGCAAAAAAATGGCACATACGCTTTTTTTCATTTCTGAATGACGTGAAGCTGCTAGCTGGTGCATTAATTCTTCTTCCTTTCTTTGGTTCTCAGATCAACAGCATGATCAGTTGGGGGAGACACTATCTACAACATCAATGCGCGGCTTTCTACGTACGCGACCGCCGAAGACACCGTCGACGTCGCGTTGGACGTCTTGCTTTTTATTGAACCAGCTATCAGAGACGATATCATCTCCTTGCAATTCACCATCGATGAAATAGTTAAATTTGATGATAATGGTCCCGAAACACTAGCGGTTCTTGAAGAGCTTCGAAGGCAATATCAAAACAAAATCTTAGAGCTTGATCGCATCCAAAATCGGATTAGAATCTACGATCCAGAATGGTTAAGCTTAGAAGAACAAGAGAAGGAGTTTTACAGATGACTCGATTATTTGCTGGTTTTTTGACAATGGCGTTAGGTATTTTCTTAGCGGGAGCGTCAACGGGAACTAACCATATTGATTTGATTTCCATAGAAAAAAGAGCCACTATTCAGGAGCAAGTAGCAACTGTTATGCAAGTTTCTGCCACTGTTCAGCAACAAATTAGAGCATGTAATAGAATTCCAAATCTAGAATTAAGACAAAGATGTCTGAATCAGATCAAGCGTTAGAAATCTCCAGGATAAGCTAAATCTCTTTCCTTTTCATTCATTGCAAAATATCCTCGCACAATTTCCTTAGCAGAATCGAGATCTGACCCTTGTCTTTCACATTCTTCGATCATAGCGGGGACGTGCTTCACGTCTGCATATATTGGTCTAGGTTCCATTGCTTGAGTAGCTTCGACTAGGTTTGCTCGTGCCTTAGATTCGTAAAGGTCTTGAAGTTGTAAAAAGCTATAAACAATCATAAGCTTTTCCCCGTTCCTAGAACGATGCCGGATGTCTGCTGTTGAAATTCCTGGACGATTGGATGGTTAAATGGCGGCTTCGATCTGATAGCGATCGCATTTTTCTCGATATCAATATTTTGTGTCGGTTCTGAAACCATCAAAGCAGGTGTCAATCCCAGTGCTAATCCTTGAGGAGTATTTTGAGCACTGATTGAAAATGCTTTTGATATGGTAATTGATAGACTCGATTCTGATTGAAATCGTCCAATAATTTCTTCACCTGAAACGAGTTTGATAACGATCACGTCGTTCAGCGTGTATTTCTGTGATAACATTTGGGTCTCCGTTGTTTAGTTACTGTTTATTTATTGTTCTTTTTCGTGTCAAAATCAAGACAAAAAAAGAGCTACCAGAAGGTAGCTCTTTTTTGGGAACCAAATGGAACCTCCACCACTAGCTTTTACGAAGCTAGAAACGTTCTTTAGTCTTCTTTAGTCTTCTTTAGTCTTCTTTAATCTGGTTTTTCGAAAACCCTACGTAAGGCTTTAGCTGGAAATTTAATCGACTCTTCGATTACGTCAATCACAAGGCAGACAATGTTTCCACGATCCGCACGGGATATTTCCGGAAGCGGTTAAACCGGAGCACACTGAGGAAGAATCCGCTTTTTGAAACTAATTTAGTAGACTAGACAGGAATCGAAGCCTGTATTTCTCATCTCAAACGAGTGTCTTGCCATAGGAACGTCACATAGGTAACGATGCCAATTAGACGACTAGTCTATTTGATAGATTTCTTTGTCGAGAATTGCACCCGAAGTTGGCCAGATGTAGTCCAACTGCATGCCTATCCATGCTACAATTACTCAATACCAACATTAGGCGCATTCCACTTATGCTACCGAGATCATCTCGAGATGGATTCGAGCCATCATCTCCACTAAGTAATCGGCTGTCAGGATCGACCCTTGGTTTTGGGGAACCACCCCCAGGACCACGCCCTATTCAACCTATCCGTTCGCCTCCTCCTAAGATTAGCTTTGGTCCAACGAACTATAAAGCCCTCCACTAACCTGCGTTTTCTTTTTTTAACCCCCAGCTTTCAGGACAACTGCAAAACCTCCACTGATGGGCCACTCGCCTCTCAGGCGAATTAGTATTAGAAGAAGATTTTTTCAGTAGGTGACCTGCTGGTATCTTCCCTTGGATCGCCATGCTGCTCTCCGCGTAAGGTGGCCCATACATCTAGGTCACCAAGGGTCTGTCTGCTTTCAATGCCCGGCACTATCCTTACTAATAGGCTTTATTTGACATTTCCAGTCCCAGCTCTTCTTCTAATTTCTTTTCGATGAACTTATGGATTCGAACCATTAGTCCCTAAGACCGCGCCAAGCACCTCAAACCCTTTCGGGCCTTGCAAGATCGAGGTAGTCATCGAAATAATGTTTCGCCGGGGGTGCGCTTACCACCAAATGGATTCGAACCATCTTTATTGACAAAGTCAATATCCAACCGTGGCCCTGTAGCTATCCAGGGTCCGACGAAATAAAAGGCCAGGAGCATCATTGCTGTAGCTCAACTGGAAGTCTAAATAATTGGTATCTGGCGGGGGGTTATTGCACCCTAGTGAGCGTATTGATCACCTTTCTCACTATTTTATCCTTCTCCTCCGGGTCATGACTCCCCTTGGACGCAACTATGCGAGACCAAACCTCGTGTAGTACAGGATCAAGATCCATGTCATCCCGTACCGCGTTACCCTCTCTCAGCCATTCAAGGTCAGCTATTTCAGGGCCGTTTAATCTTTGCAATCCACGGTAGCTTCCGCCACCTGATTGCACTCCCCTTGAATATTTCATATTCAAGGTCAGCTGTTGTTCGCCATTTTAGGGCCCTTTTCAGTTATTCCCTTAAGGTAGGCGTTCCCTTCCTCCTCTACAGCCACTTATCAGATGATCAATCTAACAGCCCGGCTTATCTTTGAAATTCTGCTAATAGGTGATGAGCCCTTACCGGGTTAGCACTCCGTCGGCCGCTTCCACTGCCTCACGACAGTTTCAATTTTATCCTACGACCTTTGAGGTCATCAACTAAGGTAATGTAGGAGCAACCAATTCTAAAATTCTGCACCGTTTGATTATGCTTTGAGCGCTCTCCACATAACCCGTGTTATTCCCTTCCGGGCTGCCACGGTGCCACTGCATTTTGTGTATTGGGTCGGAGTCGAACCGAAATGCCGTCGCCCATTTTTACTTCTGGAATTGAACCAGTTACCTAGCCACCTAGGCCCAAATTCTTTTTCAAACTTCGAAGTCCGGCCCCTCACTCCGCCGACGACGCGACTTGTCTCATGCCAAACGACCTTAGTCGTTCATCGTACAAGTCTTCCATGTTCCGTAGCACCCGTCTCCGCCCCTATGTCGGAGATTCTAAAACCTGCTACTCGGTTCCTTTGGCCTTCTCCCAACCGGGTCCGATTGAGGTGATCTCCAAAGAATTTTCTCGAGCCTTTGTCTTCTAAGTTCGTTTTTCAGGTGGGATTTGAACCCACGGCCTTTTTTATGGATACTTCATTCAACTAGCAAACTTTTCTCCAACCTGCGAATTTTTCGGGCCATTTACTCATCTTAGCAGGAGTTGCTCTACCGCTGAGCTACCGAATTCATGCGTCTTATGGGCTCTTCACCCTGCGCTTGTTAAAAATTTTGTAAATCAACCAAACAATTGATTCGCAGAATCTTTAACTCTTCCGCCGTATTGTCTCCGCAGCCTTACCTGCCAACGAGTCCTCCACGGTCCCCTTGCTGCTTTGTGGTTTTTATTGAGGTCACTGGACCAAGGTCTCCGTCCTCATTACTTTTTAAGTATATAGTAACTTAAACCTCTTGTCAACACCTTTTTTAGGTTTTTTTAAACTTTTTTCGTCTTCTCAAGGTCAACGTCTTCGTCTTGTTTCCCTTTATGTTAACCTTACTATATAACAGTTCTAGGGTCTTGTCAACAACTCATTTGAGTTTTTTTAAACTTTTTTCGTGCTGTGAAATTAACATTGCTGCGTGCGTCTTAAACAATTCAAATTAAACTAGACAAAAGACCGACGATTTGACGAATTTGAATGATAGTCTTCTGAAAGGCGATCTTATCAACTATTCTACCGGCTATCTCATTAATCTTCTCAAGATCGGTTGCATCATCAACAAGTTCATTAAATTCTTCTCGAGAAATTTCACCGTTAGTTAGAGATGATTGATAGGTTTGAAGCTCTTTCATCTTCTCAAAGATAAATTGATCAGTCCCCAAATTCAACAATTCCGATACTTTGTTCTGATATTCTTCAATCATCTTATCTTCTGTCCTACTGTTCTGGCTATCACAGTTGCTGCCTGGTTAATATTTTTCATCTTCAGTTTACAATAAACCAGAGAAAATCCTTCTTCAGAAAGGGTCCTCTGATAAAACTCTTTTGTAAGACCCGTTAGCTCTATTGCTAATTCTAGCGTTTCAGTGCCAGAACTAAACTCAGAATAAAGCTCAAATTCTCTCGAAGAAAAATAAAGCTCACGAGATTGTTCCTTGGCTTTTTCTTGGTTATTACAAACTAATGTTTCAGATAGTACTCTGACTTCAGAGAGATAACGAAGCTCATTGTTATCGTATTGATTTCCGGCGAAACATCCTACCAAAATGAGAAAAGGCGTCAGGAAGAAAATTCTCATTTCTTTTTCCATTTTTGATATTCTTCTTCGACAGAATCAATGGATTCTTTGATGGTCTTCTTGAGGTCTTCTTCAAGAGGTTGGTTAGATCCGAACATCTCTGGATCAACGGCTTGCATATCTTTTAAAAGAATATTGTAATATTCGTTCTCATCTTCTGCGCCAGTAATTTCTTTAATCTTCTCACGGACTTTATCTATGTCGCCCGGGTCAATATCAAAAAACCTTCCAATATTAAAAATTTTCATCATCGCATCACTAGGATCACCGTCAGGGAACGTCTGACTGATTTCATCAATTAACTGATTGGCTTTTTGTTCAGCTTCTTCGTCTGTGATACCGCCATATTCATATTCATCTTCATATTCATCTTCATATTCGTCTTCGTCATATGGATCTTCGACTGGAAGATCAGAATGGGTTTCTTCTCCGCGAGAAGGGTCCAGGAGAGCACCTTCACCTTCCCAATCCCCAATGATTTCACCAGTCTTTGAATTCACAACCTGCCACGCATCATTTGGATATGTGGTCTGTGCATAATCAAGAAGGCCATCGGGATCGTTAGAATATTCTCTAGCTTCTTCATCATCTACTGGTTCATAATCGATTTCAAGTTCATATTGTTCTGCAAGAAATTTTTGAAATAAATCTGTTGCTTTATCGGTGATATCTATCTCTTTTCGCATCGATTCTCTAATTGACATCTTGAACTCCTAATCTGAAACTTTAGTTTATTTAGTCACAAAGAAACTAAGAGGATTAGGTTCGTCCAATGTATTCTTTTGCAAATTCAATTAGTTCATCTAGGGTGTCTACTTGATCAACACCATATCTTTCACAGACTATGTCTACATTTCCTTTTCGCCAGAAGTCCTCAGGACAACAGACGATCATGTTCTTGTCATAATAAAAATCCTCTTCATCAATAAATAAGTGAAATTAGTTCTAGAGGAGCATTTAATGTCAACTGCTATTAAGCGTAGAAGAGGAACTTCAGTTCAACATTTGACGTTTGCCGGGCTTGAAGGTGAGATTACCATCAACACTGACAAAGAAACCGCAATCGTCCACAATGGTGCTACTAATGGCGGGTTTACTCTTCTTAGAGAAGACATGGCGAACTATGATGGGACTTTGATCAATAACCTTCGCTCTCAGGCAATTGATGACAACGCAACGAACGGAACAGCCCAATTGATCATCGCTGATGCTGGGATTTTAGTTGGAGCTGCAACTGGAGGGACTCAGGGTGTAGATAGTCTTAATGCGGCGGATCTTTACATCAACGGTTCTCAGGTTCCTGGAAAATCAAACGATGAAACCATCACTGGTGATTGGACCTTTACTGGAACAGTAACCAATGTCGACACCGTTGACTTGAACGTTGCAGACAACGTCATTCTCATTAACTCCGGTGAAGTCGGTGCAGGAGTTACACTTGGTTCTGCTGGGCTTCGAGTTGATCGCGGTTCGTCCACCGATGCTAGCCTGATTTTTGATGAAGCAGACGACACTTGGAAAATAGGAATCCTTGGATCTGAAGTTGCCATTGCGTCGGGTGGATCATTAAGCATAGATGACACCAGTTTGGTCATAACTGATACTGGTTCCGACGGTACGATCACCTTTACAAACGACGGTGCAGTTTCTGGTGTGATTGATAATGTAGGAGATTGGGATTTTCAAAATGGTAACTTAACGACTACTGGCACATTAGACGCTGCTGATTTTTTTGACAACGGAACGAACATCAATACGATTTATGCTACTCTAGCGAGTCCGGCGTTGACAGGAACACCATCAGCTCCAACTGCAGCAGGTGGAACCAATACCACTCAAGTGGCGACTACAGCTTTTGTCCTAGGTGAAGTTGGATCAGCATCGAGTCTAACAGTTGGTGATACGACTATCGTGTTAAGTGATACTGGAACCGACGGTACCATTATTTTAACCACTGACGGAGCAATTGGTCTAACAATAGACAATAATCAAAATGTTGTCATTGGTAATAGCCAATTGGCGGATGCAGCTACTGACGGATTCATTTATATTCCGAATACCACCGCAGGTCTTCCATCTGGTTCTCCAACGGCTTTCACTGGAAGATCACCATTAGTGTATGATGACACGAATGATTTTCTTTACGTGCATAATGGAGCATCTTGGTCACAGATAGGTGGTTCAGATCCGGATGCTGGACTAGCCTATGCTATTGCATTCGGTTGATAAGACTAAATAAGACAAAGGAGTCATTTAGGAGAAAACTATGGCCAATACATTTAAAAATTTTCGTGGAGATGTGACAGCGGCGACCGATACTGTAATTGTTCCGGAAGCTGGTGGAACCGCTTTTACTAGATCAAGGGCGGCGGCGTCTACGTGTGTGGTTCACGCCATTTATATTTCAAATACAGATGGTGCGTCTTCAGTAGATGTTGATATCACGGTCTTTGATGGATCGAACAGCTATTTTATTGGTTTTGGGATTCCAGTGCCAGCCGGCTCAACACTAATTCTAGATAAGCCAGTCAATCTCGAAACGACCGATCGTCTGCGTGTTAAGACCACGTCAACTGATGACGTTGACGTTGTCTGTGCTGTTCTAGAAATCACATAAGGAGCTTAGAATGAGCTACGTTGGAAATATTCCGGTTTTACAATTATTCAAAAAAACTGATTTCACTGGTGACGGTTCGACTACTAGCTTTGATTTAGTTGATCCAGTCACTTCTGTAAATGGTATTCTTGTGGTTGCCGGTGGAGTTCCACAGGAACCAACCACAGCATATACTATCGAAACCAGCCCTTTTGCAACCACACTAGAATTTTCCGTTGCACCGGCGAACGGAGTTGACATTTATGTCGTTTGGTTAGGTTCTCCAGGTTCAGATGATATCGACCTTTCAACCTATGTACGAGTAACAGATAATAGACTCAATGAAATTCATACCTTAGTGGTTTCAGATGAGACTACTGCGTTAACTGCTACAACTGACGTCTTTACCTTCAGGATGCCTTATGCTTTTACTTTAACAGAGGTTAGAGCTTCTGTCAATACTGCACCAACTGGCGCTACATTGATTGTTGACATAAACGAGACAGGAACCACTGTCCTTTCAACAAAGCTTTCGATCGATGTTGGCGAAACGACAAGCACGACAGCAGCGTCACCAGCAGTGATTTCAGACGCAAGCATAGCAGATGATGCAGAAATTTCAATCGACGTTGATCAGATCGGGAGTGGAACTGCTGGCGCGGGATTGAAAGTCTATTTGATCGGTTACGCAACGGCATAATCTTTATTCTTTATCAAAATATCATAAAATTAGCGTGACTTCAGCTGACGCTAGTGTCAAGCAAAATAAAAAGAAACTCTAATAAATACGAGTGTAGAATTATTGGAGAACAAGAATGTCGTTAACAACCATCCCAGCAGATAAGATCCAATTGCCACTAGAAGGTGGCTTCTATAGCACGCCTACGGTCTTAACAGACAGTGCGTCGGTAACACCTGATTTCAGTGTTAATAATTTCTTCACTTGGACTATTTCACAAGACGCTACACTTAACTTTCCATCGGCTGTTCCTGGAGCCGGTGTTTGGCATATTTTTGTGACACAAGACTCGGTAGGTTCACACGGCATCTCATTGGCTGCAGGTTACCATATCATTGCTGGAACTTTAGAAGATAGTCCCGATGCCGAAACGATTATTACGGTAGTTTCGGATGGATCAGGAACTGACCTCGACACTTGGTTCTATGAACAAACCGGAACCGCGCTTGTTCCACTCGACATCGTCTATTCTTGTAGGTTCAATGATAATGACTCGGCCTTCTTATCCCGAACACCGGCCACTGGTGGAAATAGAAGGGCCTTCACCTTTTCTACTTGGATTAAGCGTGGAAATTTAGGTTCTATTCAGCAGATTTTCAATGCAGGAGCTGGTGAAGAAATTCAATTCACGGCAGCAGATGCTCTGTCTGTAACCACTGCGGGTTCGGGTGCGTACACCACTACCAGCTTATTCAGAGATCAGACTGCATGGTATCATATTCAGGTTGCAGTCGACACTGATCTTGTTCTAGCGGCTGATAGAATCAAAATTTTCGTAAATGGAGATCGAATTAGCAATTTCTCAGTGTCGACAGCACCGACCATTAATGTAGACACCGCATTCAATAATACTGGCGTCCATCATTTGGGTTCAAGCGAAACACCAGCTGAGTATTTAGACGGTTATCTTAGTACCGTGAACCTGGTAGATGGTTTAGCTCTAAGTCCGGAAAACTTCGGTTTGTTTAATAGCAGCGATGTATGGATTCCTAAACGAATCGATCCTACAACCTGGGACACCAATGAACTGCTTTTCGATAGAACAGCAGGCACCAATATCGGTGGAATGATTGGTGATGGTGGACTAGCGGCAGCTTTCGATGATACCGCTTCACAGGCAGCAACGGCTTCTGCTTCTGAAACGGCCGTTGCCTCTTCTTTTGTTGGAAAAAGCTATGGAGCAGGAAATGGGAAAACCGTCACCAGCTACATTGTTTTCCCATCAAATGATCTTGGCTTTAGTACCAACGCAAATGTCACGATCCAGCTTTATGGTTCAAACACTACACCATCCAATTCAACGGATGGAACGTTATTACATGATTCAGGAAGTTTCGCTGACACTACATCATCTCAGACTTACGATTTTGTTGACATTAATACGACTACTCCTTATTTGTTCCATTGGGTGACCGTTGTTCCCGCAGCGACAGCTACTAATTACATAGCTGAAGTTCAATTCTATCATCGGGCCTCTTATGGACAGAATGGTTTCTTCTTCGATTTTACCGACAACAGCACGGCCAACGCTCTTGGGACCGACGGATCAGGTAGAGGGAATGATTACACGGCTTCGGGATTGTCGATCACTGATCAGTTGCTAGAATCGCCAACTGACAACCATGCTACCTGGTTAAGTACAACTGGTCACACTACACAAAACGCTTCGTTCAGCAACGGCAACCTGACCATCACCCATTCTGGTACGGTGGTTCATAACTGTTGGGCATCAATTGCAGTCAAGGGTGGAAAATGGAAAATCCGCCTCATGAACAACGGTGTTCGATCTGGTGATGCTTATTTTGGTGCCATTCAGGAATCAGCTTTGTCGTGGTCCAGTGATCTTGATGGAATCACCGGTTGTTTCACTTATCGTTCATCCAATGGTCAAGCGAATGATGGTGCAATAGGTTCTGCTTATGGTAACTCCTGGAATGCCGACACTGATGAGATTGATATGTACCTAGACCTCGACAACGGAGTTATTTGGTATAGCAAGAACGGTACGCTCCAAAATGGTGCCTCCCAATCTGAGGTGGAAAATGGTACTATAACGAACGCCGCTCATTCTGGTTTAGACATCACAGAGACCTATTATATCGTCTATAGTGCAGATTCTGGTGGTGTCACAACTGACTTCGGACAAGATGATTTTGATGGTGACGCGCTGTTCAATGGATTTTTTGGCTTAAGAACCACTGACTTCAGCGAACCAGCTATTACGAAACCAAGTGATTATTTTGAAACTGTCCTCTATACCGGGAACGCAACCGCAAACAGAAGGCTTTGGAGACAGGACTTCAAACCTGATTTGGTTTGGATTAAGAACAGAGACACCACGACAACCGATCATAAATTATTTGATTCTGTTCGCGGTGCTACATCTCATCTTTCATCTAACGATCAAAATGCAGAAGCAGCAGAAGCAAACAGTCTTTTGTCTTTTGACTATCAAGGTTTTACACTAGGTAACAGTACGTCGACCGATGTGAATCTAGATGGTATTGATTATGTCGCCTGGTCATGGAAGAAATCGGCTTCTTCAGGATTTGATATCAAGGCGTACACCGGAACAGGAACCTCGGGTCTATTGGTCAATCATGATCTTGGTGCAGTTCCGGAATTGATGATGATAAAGAATAGGGGAACCGGCACAACCGACTGGGCAGTCTATCATCACGGCGTTAATGGCGGAACAAATCCAGAGCAATATTTTGGTTGGTTAAACAGCACTAACGCTTTCACCAACTCTGGTGGTACTGCTTATTGGAACGATGCGACACCATCTACTACTCAATTCACACTAGGTAACGATACCGACGTTAATGCTTCTTCTAACGATTATATCGCCTATCTTTGGAGATCGATCACAGGCTTCAGTAAGATTGGAAGCTATACTGGAAACGGTGCTGCGGATGGTCCGTTCGTCTATCTTGGGTTTAGACCTGCTTGGCTTTTAGTCAAACGAGCTGGAACATCTGCAAGCTGGTATTTACATGATGCCAAGAGAAATAGTTTCAATCCAGTAGATAGAGAAATAACTATTAACACTAACGCTGCAGAATTTGAAAGCGGGCTTGATCCATATGATTTCTTGGCAAATGGCATAAAGATTAACGACAATAACAATGCTTGGAACGCGGCCGCAAATCTTTACGTTTATGCGGCATTCGCTCAAGATCCATTTAAAACCACAAGAGCAAGGTAAATAAGAATATGGCATTAACAAAAATAGACAACAGTTTAATCGACGGAGATTTCACGCTAGTCGGGATTCGCTCAGAAAATGTGGCCTTTAGTTCTTCAACAGCAATCACGCCTGATCTTAGTCTTGCTAATTTCTTTACGTGGAGTCTAGATGAAGATAAAACCTTGAATCTTCCGTCAACTAATCCGGGCGTGGGAATCTGGTATATTCTCATTACACAAGATGGAACTGGTGGATGGTCGATTTCGTTAGACTCGAATTACAACATCGTTGGAAATTCAACACTAGATGAAACGCTCGATGTTTCTACTTTGATGACTCTCATTTCAAATGGAACAAGATATGATATCTGGTTTCAATCTCTAGCATAGGAAATTACATGGCTACTTCTCTTATCAATCCAAATATGATAAATCCAAATCTTAACAAAGCGTTCTTTGGCTCTGCTGTTGCTATTCCTTTCGCAGCTAATATCACACCTGATTTATCCCAAGGAAATATTTTCACAGTTACTCAGACTGGAAATATGACCATTGGCAATCCGACTGTTTTAGACAATGGTTTCTATTTTCTCTATGTCATCGTGGATGCAACCGGAAGCTACACATTAGGATTTGACAATGAATGGAACCTATTAGGTTCTGGTTCATATTTTAATACTCCTAATTCAGTAAATATTATTGAATTTATGACGTTCAGTGGTCAAACTACTGTCCAATATTACATTGATCAGAGGTAAGAATGTTTGGTAATCTAAAAATAGGACATATTCCAGTAGCAACAACCGGCGGAACTGACATACCAAATGATGGGTTTGATTTTCTACTCACCAATTCCTGCAGGTTCAATAATGATGACTCCGCTAGTCTTAGTCGAACAACCGGTACCTCAACAGATGATACCAAGAGGACGATTTCTTTCTGGACGAAAAGAACAGGAATCGCAAGACAGGTTTTCTATTGTACAAACACAGGTGCAGTCACTGGTCATCTCGACGAATTTGATACAAACAATAAGTTGTCAATCAAAATAAGTTCAAGTAGCTCGATAAAATCGTCGCTTATCACAAGTAGAGTTTTTCGAGATCCTTCGGCATGGATTCATGTCTGCTATGTGATCGATACCAATGAACTTACTTCGACCGAAAGAGTGAAGCTTTTCGTAAATGGTGAAAGAGAAACAATATTTGATACCGAGACGATAAATTTCACTGAAGGAGAAAGTATTCCTGGTATCTCAACCATCACAGAATATATCGGCGTTCAAAACACTGGAACTTTGTATTATGATGGTTACCTTACTGAATTCAACTTGATCGATGGCTTGGCTCTGGGTCCTGAAAGTTTCGGTGAATTTAATCTATCTGGTCTATGGAGACCGATTAATACAATCGCATTGACTTTTGGAACAAATGGATTCCGGATGGAATTCAAGAATAGTGCTGCATTAGGTACTGATACTTCTGGAAATACCAATACTTTCACACCTTCTGGTTTAGCATCAACCGATCAGATGGTCGACACCCCAACAATTAATAAAACCACGATGTCGTCTATCTTCAATAACGGCGTTACTATTTCTGATGGTGGATTAACCACTTCCAGTGGGACCCTAAACGACTATGTAGTCGCTACACAAGGAATCCCAAGCAGTGGTGATTTATCAACCTGTTATTGGGAAGTTTCAGTTGACACAGTAGGAAATAGTTTTATTGGGATAAGCAGGAACGGACAGCTTGGGGTGTCACTGTGGCAGGCAACTGATCAAGGTGTAGCTATTGATAAAGCGGGTGCTATTTATGCAAGTGGAGCCACAAGTGACTCTATGGCCTCTTACACAACTTCCGATGTGATTATGGTAGCAGTAAACAACTTGCTGAAAAAGATCTGGTTTGGAAAAAACGGAGCGTGGCATTCAACCGACAATCCAGCAACGAACATCGGCGGGTATGATTATTCTTCGGATATAACGACAGACGTCGTTCTGCCAGCTGTCGGCTTAGGTGCTGCCGCCACGACAACCCATACTCTTCATTTTGAAAAATCGACATGGACTTACTCTGCTCCTGCCGGATTTTTCGAACTTAATGCTGCAAATATAGTTGCACCCACTATCAATAATCCCGCTGATCATTTCAAGACCATAACCTATGTAGGTAATGCAACAAGCAATAGAAAAATTACAGGACTAAATTTTCGCCCTGATCTAGTTTGGATCAAAAATAGAGATCAAACTGACGAACATAAAATTATGGATTCTATTCGTGGCGCAGGAAATCATATTTCTTCAGATTCGACTAACATTCAAGCTGCAGATTCTGGTGCATTGATAAGCTTTGATGAAGGTGGATGGACAATGGGAACAGGAGCCAATGGATACAACGATGATGGTGAATCATTTGTTGCGTGGTGTTGGAACGCCGGAGATGGTGATCCTGTTTTGAACAACATCGGTTCCATCCAATCTTCAGTTAAAGCTAATCAGGCAGCTGGATTCTCTATTATTTCTTACACTGGAACAGGGGCGGCAGGTACGATTGGGCACGGACTTGATGGTGCTCCTGAATTCCTAATCAGTAAAAATCTGGACATAGTAAGATCAAATGCTGTCTATCATGCTTACTTTGCCTCTGATCCAGCGACTGATTATATGAACCTTAACTTGACTAACGCAGTAACTGATGATGCGACTTTTTGGAATGACACTGCTCCTACCTCGACAGTAATTTCTGTCGGTTCAAATAATCAAGTGAACGAAAACACTAGAGCACAACTTCTTTATGCTTTCAGGTCTATTCCAGGTTTTTCAAAAGTGGGATCTTACGTTGGAAATTCGAACGACGATGGTGTCTTTGTTTATCTCG
>Ga0222634_1000059_pt1 | contig 67099 bp, 63 predicted proteins | sample AntAcemetageno50_FD_179807 | JGI IMG/M metagenome (GOLD analysis project Ga0222634, IMG submission 179807) | Saline water microbial communities from Ace Lake, Antarctica - #50 | ecosystem: Environmental > Aquatic > Non-marine Saline and Alkaline > Saline | place: Antarctica: Ace Lake | collected... | reverse complement strand
TGCCTGTGCTTGTGCTGCAGCCTGTGCCTGTGCCTCTTTCTGCGCCTGTGCCTGTGCCTGTGCCTGTGCCTGTGCCTGTGCTTGTGCCTGTGCCTGTGCTGCAGCCTGTGCCTGTGCTTGTGCTTGTGCCTGTGCCTGTGCCTGTGCCTGTGTTGTAGCAGTGGGTGTGGGTGTAGTAGGAACAACCGGCGTAGGATCAGATGGTTGATTATGTTGCGAACCATATGCACTAGCGTATGCACTAGCATACGCAGCCATTGTGTTTGCAGCAAGCACATTGTCGATCTCTTTTTTTAATATATTTTCTTCGACTGTCTCCTTTGTCGCAGCCTCAGCCATATTATTCTCCTCGTTTTGTGTTAATATATCCTGAATCATATCAACTGCGGGTTTGTTCATATAAAGTTCAACTGAGGTTGTAGCTGGTTCAATCAATTCATTATCTACAATATCATACGTGAGATACAATATACATGCAAATACAACCGCATGTAGTATAGTCACGGCTAAATGATTTCTTGTCGACATTTCAAATATGAAATTTGGCGTTGTGATAATGAATAGTGAAAATATGTATATAAATAGCAAAATGTTCATTTTTATCTTATACATACTAACTGTATTAAAAATATGTGTAAACTGTTCTTTGAATTTATCGAAATAATATGTTTCAATAAATTTTTTACGCTACCATCAAAACTACATTAAAATCTTTATTACATCACTACAAAGAAGTCCAATATGTTATTATTAATTTGGTTTTTGAAATAATCTCTCCAATAATTTGTTATCCAAACATCCCTAATCCTTGCGGGTAAGTACTGCTTGTATTACGCGGATTCGTTAATGTGCCGCTCCAAGAACTGACTTTTGAATTATCCATACCGGGTACACCATAGAACATATAACCTGTATTCACTGACGGTATTACACGCCAGTTATTGAGATTCTGGTTAAATGCCCTAGTATTAGCAAACATTTGGAACATACTGTTCACCCTCGATACGTTCCAATTACCAATATTATCGTTAAAAGTGGTTTTCCCGTTAAATAGATTACTCATATCAGTGACCGCACTCGTATCCCAACCACTAATATGTCCATATGTTGCGGTTGCGGCGGTCGGATTAGCTATCCATGCATTCACTGCGGTTGGAATATTTGCTTGCGTGATTGGTGTTGTAGCAGCAGCAGCCTGTGCTTGTGCTTGTGCTGCAGCCTGTGCTTGTGCTGCAGCCTGTGCTTGTGCTTGTGCTTGTGCTGCAGCCTGTGCCTGTGCCTGTGCCTGTGCCTGTGCCTGTGCTTGTGCTTGTGCTGCAGCCTGTGCCTGTGCTTGTGCTTGCGCTTGCGCCTGTGCTGCAGCCTGTGCTTGCGCCTGTGATTGTGCTTGTGCCTCTTTCTGCGCCTGTGCCTGTGCTTGTGCTTGCGCCTGTGCCTGTGCTGCAGCCTGTGCTTGTGCTGCAGCCTGTGCCTGTGCCTCTTTCTGCGCCTGTGTCTGTGTTGTAGCAGTGGGTGTGGGTGTGGTTGTGGGTGTGGGTGTAGTAGGAACAACCGGCGTAGGATCAGATGGTTGATTATGTTGCGAACCATATGCACTAGCGTATGCACTAGCATACGCAGAATCATACACAGCCATTGTGTTTGCAGCAAGCACATTGTCGATCTCTTTTTTTAATATATTTTCTTCGACTGTCTCCTTTGTCGCAGCCTCAGCCATATTATTCTCCTCGTTTCCTGTAAATATTTTCTGAAACAGATTAACTCCTTCCTCATTGATCTTAATCGTGCCTTTGAACTCATTCGGTTCAATTAATGCATCGTCTACAATATCATATGTGAGATACAATATACAGGCAAACACAACGGCATGTATTATATAAACTACTAAATTGTTGCGAATCGGCAATTTAAACATGAAATTTGGCGTTGTGATAATGAATAGTGAAAATATGTATATAAATAGCAAAATTCCCATTTTTTATCTTATATACATCGTTGAGGATTTAAAATGAATTTCTTTTTTATTTTTTACCTTTCGTGGTGATCATTGTGATTCGTTGAAGATAAGTCTCGATCGTTTGCATATTTTCTCTGTATTGTTCGTCACCGCGTTCCGCTATCGAAAACATATCATTCTTTAATTCTGAAAATGAAAATCCAGGTTGTAATACATGATACGCAGGTGCACTATTTGGTTTCACATCAACCGGTGAACGAACAAAATAGAATTTTTCATTCGCAACACCTTTACTCCCGAGTTTTAACCATGTAAGTGAAGACTGTAGGTATTTTAATGTGGTAGATGAAAACAGAATAACAGGTAACTCCGCCGTTTTACAGAATACCCACCAATCTAAATCCGTTATATAATACTCTTCGCTAAATACGAGTGCTTCAAATGTAATTTGCCCCGATTTCACCCGATCAATCATAGTTCGTTTCCCCTGATTTCGAAGAATGGAATATATTTTATTTTTGTTTATGGAATCTTCCATGAGACGTGCATACTCTTTCCATAACGAAGTTTTAATGTGTTTCACGGCTAATTCAGAGTTGTATACTTGTTGAAATACATAAATTATGGGTATGAAACTACATTCGCCGGTATTATTAAAAATCATTTCCTTTGTCGTGGACGGGAATGTAGTTCGCCACAAACCCTTTGTATTACCAATAACATTGGGCTTGGTTTGTTTTATACAGTCAATTATGTATTTATCGATTTGGTCAACATTATCCACTGTAGATTTTTTGGTCGAAATAATATCGTGTTGTTCCTGTATTGTGACTTTATTATCATATGTTTGCGATAATTCGGGTTGGGCATTATCGAATTCTATATTCCGCACGTATTTATCAATATTATACGGTGTAATATTACGAAAATAGTCACGCGTTAGACGACTTTCCAATAAAAACAGTTCATTATCGTTTACCTGGAGGTCGGTATTGGTGATATTCATATACGTTTTTGGTTGGAACATAAAAAGTCGTATGCGGCTATAACGAACAAGTTCGTCTACCATACGTCCAAAATATATGCGATTGTTTTCATTTCCACTCAATAAATGCAATTTTGGGAAAATAGTCAAACATTTATCGTCGTCCGTAGTTAGGCAAAACTTTGTAGATGAACCGGTTTCATTGTTAGACTCGCATTTTTGTGTATCTTTATTTACGCCACACATGACTACTGTTTCCAAGCCACGTAGTTTGTCGGGATTTATTTCATTAAATGCTATTTTATCGTCCATTAGTTGATGAAGCCGTTTTTCAATAAATTTCATTTTATTCGCGTATGAATAGGACGCATCATCGACGGCATTTACAATCTCTTTTCGTAATTTGCGATTATCGTATTCATTTAATTGAATGCGAACTATACTACGAAAAATGTTATAAAATTGTGTCTCTAAATTGATGTTTCGTATGACGCGTCGACGTGTTTTTGATTCAGAATTATCGGTAGTCAACGTTTTGTCGGCGTCCGAGTAGGAGTTGCTCGAATGTTCCACTACTTTGATACCGTCTTCGTCCAATGGTTGGGTTGGTGGGTTTATTTGAACAAATTGGTTTGTTTCGGTCAAGAAACCGACAACAAGTCCGTCATCGACAACCTTAATGGTTGGTTTTGTTAATAAGGCGCCCTTTGTATCGATTGAAATTTCATTAAGACGGTCTCGCGTTTTCCTGTAATCTATCCATAATGATTCATCATCCATATATTTGGTATTCATGTCTGGTATAATCGCAGAAGGGAAACATGGTATGAATATGTGAGATTGGTCGTCATGTTTTCTTACCAATACACCGATAACTTTATTTCGGTAATTCAAAATCTGAAAATCGACCTGGTATTGATGTGACTTTAGGATTCTGATAACGTCGATTACTGGAATATTTCGTTTAAACGAGTATTTGCGAGGCATACTGGGTAGGGGTGCGCAATATTTGGTAGTTGTTGCCTTGATCAATGTTAACATGTCTTTTATTATGTCGATTGCTCTATTTTCCAGAAAAGCCTTCTTGAATATTGTCTCGCTTTTCTTGGTTTCACCGGGTTTTAATGTGTATTTAACATTTCGTTTCGCATCCGTTACCTTCTGGTTTCGAAGTGATTCGTGACGTTTCATAGTATATACCACGTTGTCTGTTTTAGCTACCACAATATGGTCAATTTGTTCATACAGATGAATAGGTTCATAGAAATTCTCTTGTTTGACCAAGATGACGGTTTCTTTGCGCGCATTATATTCAACGGGTGAATAAGCATTGGATGGACAAATCATTTGAACTTTTTCAGTAATATCATTATCCGAAATCTGTAAAATGACCAGATTTAGTCCATCAAGCATTAGTTTGGGGTTACGATTCGCAAAAAAGTCCCAAAGATAGGAGTGGTCGATAACGGAGGTTTCGTCTTGGATAAATTTCAAGAAGTTTTCGTATGATGCGATTGTATCTTCCAAATAATCAACCTGTGTTTCGTCCTCAAGTTTAATCGTTTTATAAAATGCGGTTTCGTCGTATTGTTCAATTTCAATTTCCGAACGAGTTACAATTTTAGGACGGAATATGGATACAAGATTTCCATTGTGGTATTGAATAAACATGTCCAGATTGATTGATTCTACAAAAATCCCTCTCATTTCTGCAATAGTGGGGGGGGTCGGTAGTTTGTGTTTGTAAGCATAATAATAGGCAAAACAAGCCAAGAAGGATTGATTGTCTGATTTTTCGACACCATATCGCAATAAACTAGATTCTCCAGATAAGATTAGCGCAGAATTTTGTGGGTCGACTACCTTGGAACTATCGGATTTTAAAAATAGCTGTAATGCTTCGGGCATGAACCCCCACCTATTTTGTGGAAGTGGATATGATACAGCACTTATAACATACGAAAGCATTTTCTGAGACTGAGCTGGTTTGTTACTAGTTTTCTTGGCGCTAACTGGTTTATTATCACCCTCCTTTTTATCTGGGTCTTGATATTCACATACATCACGGCGCCCCTTTTGGTCTTTCGAGTCCCATTCTTTGCTGAAACAACATGGAACACAAAGTCCGTCAGGATGTTTGTTTTTTTTAAGAAATCCTGGTACATGTTGCACATATTTCCCATCCTTCATGTGGACTTTTGGGTTATTGAATTCATATACATAGGCACCTGGGGGGACGCGGTCAGTTCCTCGTGGAATGATTGCGCCACATTTACCGGCTTTGACGTCAGCATCACTAATGCTGGAATTTGTTTTGAGACACCAATATCTTGGACATACATACCAATGTTTCTTATCTTCAGATGAACCGTGTAATAATGCCTTTCCATACGACCCTGGATTTGTCTTGTCTATACGTTTCTTCTCTTCGTCGGTTAAAATAACAGGTTGTCGTTTATCGCCGGACGGACAAGCCTTTGAGTATAGGGGGAATTTGCTCGATTCCTCGGTAATATATAAAGTGGGATCTTTTTCGAGCATTCGTTTATAGAATGGGCTTGGGTTTTTGATAGACATACCGTCAATGTTTACTTTGTATTCCTCTTCTTCATCACTATCACTATCACTATCGGGCGTTCCATCCCCTCCATAAAAATCTGCGTCGCTGTCTTCCTCGTAAGATGCATCTTTATCGTCTTCTACGACATCACTATAATCGTATTCATCTTCAAAATCAAGACCAGCGGGTGTATCTTTTGCGATTTCTTGGACATCATCGTTTATAGAAGTTGCAAACATCATAGGTTTATAAGAATCTTTATTTATTTCAGTAGGTGCGACGATCACATCAATATCTTCAGTATGTTCTATACTACGTGTCTTGGTTTTAAAGTTTTTCAATTTCGGTGCAGCTAATGTAACAGTTTTGGGTTTCTGAGACAATCTAAGTATGGTATCTATATATAAATGAATAACATCGATGTATTGTGGCGATGATATAGAGGTGACTTCGACAATAACCTCGTTTTTAAGTGGACGCATTTTGAATTCGGTTGGAAACCCTGGATTTTCAACGATTCGTTTGTTCAAAACTTGGAACTGAGAACGAAATTCGCCATATAACAAGACGGCTTCTTCATCGTTCATATTAAAATTGTCTATTAAGCCTTGGACAACGTGTGTGACGTCTGCCGTTTGTTCGTATATTTTGCGAATAAGGGTAAACTTGGCGTCCATTTCTTTATAGTTGCGCACACGTTTAAAATGCATCTTTGCCCCCTTGGACACGTTCGTGCTGAATACATCAAAAATCGGTGTAATGTTACCCAATTGTTGTTCAATATTCAGGTTTGATTCAATCTGCAACACTGCTTGATATGTAAATGATGATTTATGAACATGATATCCATGAACCCCGTCAAAATGTCGGACTGTATAACCGGAGGGGGTTAATATATCGTTCATTTGACGTATGATAGGGGTAACTGAAGCTATGAGCATTTTATCCAAATTGTCTACGCTCATACTCGTGGACAGTGTCCCCGCGATTTCAATTTCAGAATTCGCCTGAATATTTATGTATATTGGATATTCACCTTGGACATAAACTGTTATTTGGCGACCCTTACCGGTATCCTTGGATAATCTCATGATAAGCGGTTCGTCCAAGGCTGGTATTTTCCGACCATCTGCTGATATTTCCTTTGAATAGAATCGATACATATTTTCTCGTCGATTGCCGGGGTTGTATTTGATGAAAGGTGTCTGTTCAGTCGCATGTAAATTGCGAAACAGCATGTCCATAGGAAGAGCATGTGAAAAATCGCTAGCTCGTAATGTAAGTGAAAAATCTCGAATACCACGTTCAATGTATGGGAGGTCAGAATTATCGCGACGAGTCCAATCAATAATACGATAGGTATCCAGCACCTCTGTCTTACGTTTAAACGATTTACTATCTATTTGTGCTAATGTTTCTTCAGCAATGTCCAAGGCTGAACCAGATAGGAGTTGAATCGTGGTTAAATTGCGTTTTTGTAGAAAAGGGAAATACAGATTACAAAAATGGTCACTTGGTATATTTACAGTATTCGCATATTCATATACGTTCTTGGCTAGACATACCATAATGTCGGTAGATTGTGTATAATCCAAGAGAACCGATTTCTCAAATGTTAGTATTGGGTTGGTTATAGTCTGTTCGTATTGGATAGGTTGTGTCCATATTTGATTATTATAGGGGTTGCATGGAAACCTGAAGTCGTATTGTTCTTGGAATTCCATTCCGATGGGTGCAAACATATTACGAACACCCGACTTCGCAGCCGCCATCCAATCGTCGTAATGAAACACGTCGCGGTCTAAAGGATTCTCTGTGCTATAGTTCGCCTCTAATACATATGGATCTGCAGATATGTTGGTAAGATATTGGAAAAAACGCTCTTTTGATAGAGGGATTTTCTCGTCCTCCGTCACATCTTGGAAAAACTTCACCATATCTAAATCTTTGGTGGTGTTACCAAACAAATACAGTTCGTCCACTGAAATGTTATATTTACTTTTATCGTGGTTCATCTGAAAATCAATCAATTCGGCAACAATCTTTTGTTTGATTTCATGAATAGTATCGTCCTTATGAATTAAACGAGCCGAGAATACAATATTGACGTCGTTTTCCTTATAATGAATCAATTCGGTTTCGCTAAAGATAGTAGATAAATGGTCAGACGTGTAGAAGTTGGCGCAAAATACAAATACGCGGTCAACATCACCCATTTCGTTCAAAATGTGCGTTTTATAAACTTGCCCCATCGGAATCGGGATATTAATATCTTTAATTTCAGACTCCATTATATACTATAAAATTATGTTTTTATAGTATAGATGCGGTATACGCCAAATAATTATTGAAAATGTTGATTTTGTGGTTGAATCGAAAATGGTTGAAGTATATCACCATTATACATTTTATGTTTACCAACCACATTTGGTTTACCGGACAGACTACGTTGATAGTCCAATAATTGTTTTTTGGTTTCAGGTGTTATAACGGTATCTCGTAAAATGTAGTTTGTAATAGCAGCGATTTCATTGCTGATAGGAGGGTGATCTTTGTTACAAATTTTGGTAGTTACACATGGAACAGATTGTCCTTGGATTGACCACTTGTTATCCCTTTGATGCCAAGAATACACCGCTTTTGTTTGACGATGAACAAAATGTATAAGACCGTCGTTGGTTGACGACCAACCAGATGTATCCCTTTCTAGAACATAGAATGGAATATCTGGATAATCGATTTTTAACTGGTCGCTAAGTATTTTTTGTTTTCGTTCCATATCTCGTTCGTGTCGAATTTCGTGTTCAAACCTTATACGTCCGTCAGAATAATTCTCTTCGGTATTCATTATAACGTATATATATATATATATACGTTATATATATATACATTATAACGTATATATATATACACCGATGAATATTTAAAGTGGCACGCTTTGCATGCCATCTAATTCATTTATCGGTAACGTTGCCATTGGATTTAACACGAGAATCATTTATGGTCTTCCCAAGTATTTTTTACTGTCTTTATGCTACTTTTAATAAATTCTAAATAAAATTCGATTTCGGATGGATTATCGCTATTTTTAATTAATTCCAAATAAAATTCGGTTTCGGCAGGATTATCACTATTATCTATATCCTCCTGACTAATGTTTTTAATTTCTTCTGAATAAAGGTCAATATTAGAGTCATTATTAACATTCTTATCACATAGGCTTTTATAATATTCTAAATCTTCTTCCGAAATTTCAACTTCACTCTCGTCGCATACACGACTTTCATTCACATGATTACTCATGATATAATTATTACTAATATTTTGTATATGTAAAAAAGATATCAATTTTATATTCAATGGTGGAAAAAGTTAGACCATCGTAGATTTTTGTCCCATTTTAAATGTTCAAAGGTGTATACAATTAAGGAAAGAAAAATTATTAAATAAAATTACTACTGTACCATTAATTGTTGTATCAGCATTTGGTAGTATGGCTCTGTATAATGGATTAACTTCAACCTGCTCAATATCTATATTACTCAAAGAATATTTAAATTAAAAAATCGCAATTGAAATGTAAAGAGGTGTAAACAAAAACGTGTATGTATTACACTAATATCCATGTTAATGAGTGTGTGATTCACGAATTGTCGATATGCTCTTCCAATTACTACTTGCGAATTAAATTTATTCAATAAATCATCAAAATACATATACATTTTTATGATTTTATTTGTCGATGTTCTCAATATAGTAAAAAATAACCGGTAAAATATAATACACGTTCATAAATTGAGTTAGATTTAAGTTCTCCTGGTATGCCTGGTATGCCTGGTTCTAGTCATCTTGGATTTTTTACGAGTGTTTATACCTCCAACTTGTTGGTAATTCTCACATAAACCTGTTAACTTTTTGAACTTAGTCTCAGATGATAATTTACACCCTGTATTTTTATCTGGATGGAACTCGCGTGTTTGACGAAGATAATCCGCTCTGGTTTTACAGTACACAGGTTCTTTTCTATAACTGGCACACTTCCCGGCTTTGTTCGCGGCTTCTTGCTGTGCGTTAGTCTCAACGTTCGGAGATGACTGTTTCGCGTTACCCGGTCTAGCTTTCTCTTCATATTCCTTGTAAGCTGTACCCGGTCCCGCATTATTCCCTTTAGCTCTCTCCGGTTCTCTCTCCTGTCTCTGTCTATTAAAATTATCTCTATTTTTCTCCCGTCTTTCATTATCCGCCTTCTCCCTATTCTTCTCTCTCTCCTTACGCTCTCTTTCATACTTTTTATTACGCGCTGCGTTGCGTTGTTCGGGTGTCGCAAATAGAGATGGGTCTTTTCTACGCCACGCGTCAATTTTTTTTTGAATTGCCTCGGCTTCTTTATGCTTGGTGTCTGCATATTGTTGAGCTTTATCACTTGCCGCCTTCATTTTTTTAACGTTATCGCTATACTTTCCTCGCAATCTTGCCCAAAGTCCCATAGTTTTTTCTTCCTCCATCTTCATCTGGATTAAGGTCGTTAATAGCTCAATGCTGTCAAGATGCGCTTGTATTGATTCCATTGTTACCGGATTTAACTGGGCTGACAATACGTTCAATTCATCATCCCACGCTTTTTGTCGCTTTTCGTATTCGTTCAAATTCTCGTCGTCAGCCTTAGCCTCCGCCTCGGCGCGTGCCTTAGCATCTGCATCCGCCTGTGCGCGTGCCTTAGCATCTGCATCTGCGCGTGCCTTAGCATCTGCATCCGCCTGTGCGCGTGCCTTAGCATCTGCATCTGCGCGTGCCTTAGCATCTGCATCCGCTTTAGCGCGTGCCTTAGCATCCGCCTCTGCGCGTGCCTTAGAATCCGCGTCCGCCTTAGCGCGTGCCTTAGCATCCGCCTCTGCGCGTGCCTTAGAATCCGCGTCCGCCTTAGCGCGTGCTTTAGCATCCGCCTCTGCGCGTGCCGCGGCATCTGCGCGTGCCTTCGCCTCTGTGCGTGCCCTTGCATCAGCATCCATACGTTCCTTTGCCGCAGCATCCGCGCGTGCCTTTGACTCAGCATCCATACGTGCCCTTGTCGCGTCGTCTTCGTTCTTGCGTTCATTCGAAGCACTATTTTCATATTGTCTTTGCATCTTCTTGATGTTTTCCAACTCATTACTTGCTGTTATAACTGCGGCTTCATTTTCTGCCGGTTTCTTTGCATTAGCATCTCTCTTGTTTGCCTTTACCTGTGCCGCAGTCAACTTTTTTTCTGCCTTTGTCACTTCTGCCGCCAGCTCTTTTTCTGCCTTTTCCTTTACTTTAGCTAAATCCTTTTCTGCCTTTTCCTTTACTTTAGCTAAATCCTTTTCTGCCTTTTCAGATTCTTTAAGTAAAGCTCTTCTTGCCTTTTCTTCATCACTCAACGCTGGTCTTCCACCGCCTAGACTAAACATATATATATTATAGGTTTAGACAAAACAATTGAATACAAAAGTAATTTGGAGAACGCGACACACCGATAAAGTAATAGAAAATTGAAAAACTTTATGTAAGTAATAATAAACACATAAATAACACTATTAACGGATTGACGTTAAAATGACTACCGAATGGCTTTTAAGAGTTGGTGATGGAGAAAACTTCATCAATTCTTCTCAATACAGAATTTGGGGAATTCAGTCAACATCCCCATCGAACAAACACTTTCTTAAAAATGTTAAAATCGGGGATAGATTATGGTTTGTTAAAAGTAAATCAAATGGTAAAGTATTAGCGGTTGCCACATATAGGTCTCATAATAAACGAGATTTAGGTCCACTTGTAAATTTTACAATGACAAATCAAGAGCTTGGATGGTCCGGAGAAGGTCCAGATTGGACGAGCGATATAGAAGTACATTACTCAGACATGTATGGATTAAGTGACTGCGAAATTCTTACACATATAAAAGGAGCAGCAACCATAAGAAAATATGACGACAACACTAGAGTGAACTTAGCGATAGAGTATAATCATATTGTTAGGTATAGTAGAATTACATTTGAGTTGTAACAAGTCAAAAAATAAAAATAAAAAAGGCTGTATATATGGTCTTTTTTATTTGTGTGAATTAAGTTACATAAATAATTCATATTCACCATTATCACATATATATATATCTTCCTGTAAAATACGAATTGTATCAATAAATCATCAAACAATAAATCATGAAATTAAGGGTATTTTTTGATGATTTATGTCAATGTTCTCAATATAGTAAAATAAATTAGTTAAATGGTATACAATAATTGTTATGTGAATATATTCAAGTCCATAGAACCGCGAACCAATAATATGTAGACAAGTGTATGGAGGGCTAATCCGCGTGTTGTGGGACTTCGCTTTTATGTGAGGGCATTCAGTATATACACCTTTGAAGATTTAAAATGGCACCCCCCAAATTATTTTCTATATTTTATAAATTAAAAATATTCCAAAATGATTTCTGGGTTTTAGTTTTTATTTTTTTTTTTATTATTTTTTTTGTTTTATTTACTTTAGGTTTCCACGATTTTGCTAAATACTTTTTATAACTCATTTCTGTTTTTGGGTTCCATTGTATTATATAATATCCTTTTTTTTCTTTATAGATATCACTTCCATCTTTCCACGAACCATAAACTATTTTATCATTAGATTTAACTACCATGTACTAATATGATATAATATTTAATTATAAATGTGCGGTTTTAAATTTATACCGGTGAAGATTTAAAACCGCACCTCTGCGAGGTGCTTGATTTCAAATCATTACTGGTATCTTACTTGAAGAATGAATCCGCTATGCGGATTTAATTCTTCAAGGGTGTAAATCTTCAAGGGTGTAAACAAAAACATAAAAGGTATAATCCAAATCCACCACTTTTTTTATAAATAATATATATAACGATGGTATTTACACCAACTACAAAAAAACAATTAAAAGATGCGGTAGATCAATGGACGACAAATAATAGAGGAGTTTTAGGAAATATTTCAGAATGGGATACGTCAAATATCACGGATATGACTGGATTATTTCACGATAAACACAATTTTAATGACGATATTCGTGGTTGGGACGTCTCGAAAGTGACCAATATGCGTCTTATGTTTGCAAAGGCTTATGCTTTTAACCAAGATATTAGCGAATGGGTCGTCTCGAAAGTGACCGATATGAGGTCTATGTTTCAAAACGCTCGTGCTTTTAACCAAGATATAAGCGGTTGGGACGTCTCGAATGTGACCATGATGCAAGAAATGTTTTTTGAGGCTTATGTATTTAACCAAGATATAAGCGGTTGGGACGTCTCGAATGTGACCATGATGCAAGAAATGTTTTTTGAGGCTCGTGCTTTTAACCAAGATATAAGCGGTTGGGACGTATCGAATGTGACCGATATGAGATGGATGTTCTATGAAGCTCGTGCTTTTAACCAAGATATAAGCGGTTGGGACGTATCGAATGGGACCAGTATGGAACAAATGTTCTATAGTGGATACACACATCGAAAACCAGGTCAAGCTCCGCCTCCGCCTCAGATTATGTCTCAAGTAGAATATGATAAATGTAGTATAGCAGATGGGGACACAACCCCGATTGATCCTATTTTATATGACGAGATATATATAGCAGATGCAGTAAAATTTCCTGAACAACCAACCATATGTTATAATCGTATATCATTAAGAGAATGGTTTAAAATAAACCAAACAAATCCGTTTTCCAGAAAACAAGTAACACAAAAATGGATCAACGAAAATATCGGTGAGCCACAGACAGAAGGAGGAAAATGGAAAGGAAGAAAAACCAAGAAACGCAAATCCAATAAACGCAAATCCAAGAAATCTACTAAGAAACCGAAGAAACAAACCAAAAAAAAAGCACCAAAAAGAAAAAAACGCACTTACACAAAATACATTAAGTAAATACACTTACACACTTGAAGATTTAAAACGGAACAAAATGTATAAAGTTAGTTGGGATTATTTGTCTCAAACTTCATTATCATAATCACATACGGTTATGATAATGAATAGAAAACCGATTGTTATACGGACAGTTTGTTCCGTTTTAAATCTTCAAGGGTGTATAATAAAGTAAGATAATGATCGTAATATGATTTCCAATCATCAAATGATAAATGCGTGCCGTTATTATGTATATTTTTCAAATCTATTCATTATTTCTTTAATATGTAATCGGTTAGTAATACCATTTGGTTCGGCGGGTCCGCCTTCATCTTCATTATGATATACAGTACCTTCAAAACCTATAAAATGTATTTTGTTTCTCGTAGCATCTAAAAATAGACTGTCGGGGTCATGTCCAGCAATAATTAAAGTATCAAAATTTCGTATTGTATTTTTTATTTTTTCATAATGTTCAGGTATGGCGGTATTCGTATAATAATGAACGGTTTGGTCTCCGTCTGAATATATTCTAAGATTATCAATTGTATTTATTAATTCCATATTAATACTGGTCATATTTTTATCTAATTCTGGTATAAATTTTGGTCTTGAACAACCATCCGTAAATTTTCCGGTCCACACTCCATCTTCCCATTCTTGAGCCTGCATTGTTCCAAATTCACTGAAAGGTTGACCATCAATATAATAAAAATTTTTTATGTATTTTAAAAATTGAATAGGGCGAATATCAACTCCTGCACCTATGTAAATTGCCGTCATTATGTTTATGTATGTCATTATGTTTATGTTGTATTAAAAAACAATATATGTACTTGTTTTTTACGGACATTTTGTTCCGTTTTAAATCTTCACGGGTGTAATCTATTATTCTCATGTATAATCTCATCAATATTATTATCCATTTACTAAATACATACATCTAATTTTTAAATATTTTTATGTATATTTATTGTAATTTATTTAACCGTGCCATTTTAAATCTTCAAAGGTGTATATCAATTCTTTATATAGTTTCTCTCTCTCTATATATAGTTTCTCTCTCTAATTATCGTAATACGGATTGTCCTTGATATTCATACCACAATATTCAGTAGGTTTTTCTTTATAATCGGTCGGAACATGGATACCAGCCTCTTTCGCGTTCTCAAGTAAAAATTTGAAATTGTCCCAGAATTCGGTTTTGTGACCGATTGATTTGGTTGCTACATGGGATAGTTCATGTATGGCGACAAACATCAATGTATGTTCATCAATCATATTTGAAACACCTTCACGTTTCTTATTGAGACAGAACGCCAATTTCTCTCCTTTATTTTCACTAAATGCAGTAAATTCACTGGTTGGAAGTGTTTCCATAACGCGTTGAGGATTGTATCCCTCAACTAGACGTTTGACGTTTTCCTTGTCGCCATGATGTTCATTTGTATATTCGACGAGTTCCTTGCATTTCACTGTGATGCGTGCTAGCATATCAGCAGCTTCTTGTAATTTTTCACGTTCACGCACACAATATTTGTTTCCATCAACGGTTGATACAATACATTTTAACTGAAACGCGTCTGAATCGAAATACATATATAGACAAATTCCAAGAATACCTAAAATCAATATGTATATAAAACAATCGGTTTTATCCATTTGTGATTTATGATTATATATATTACAATCATAAAATCAGAATCGAGCAAAAAAATGTCTAAATCGTTGAACCCACAAGTTATTAACTTCTGCAACCGAGCTCAAGAGGAACGCGAGCAAGGTCTGGTTCAAATGTGCTGTTGTTCCATGGACCAACATTTTGCTTTTGAATGGTGGGGTCAGAACGAAGCTGCAAGTTAGCATTACGCATGGTTTGACCGATGGTATCAATACCAACACGAGACACAGCGTTCAAAAGGTCAGGCACTTGTGCACCCTCGGAAGTGCTAACGGGGTTCATATCACCCCACTTGCTGTTCTCATCCTTGGGAAGAAGTTGGTCAGGATTTGCGGTAGGGGCGGATTGATAATTAGACACATCCGTGGTCTGGTCAGTAGCGTCTCCGAAATTAGAAGGAGCAAGTTGAGGACCTTGAGCAACCTCTGAACCAACGGAAGGCTGGGCACTCATACCGGTGTAGTTGTCCATGATCAAATCCTTACCATTAGAATAAGACATGATGGAATAAGCCATAATACAAACAACGACGGCTACGAAAATCCACTTAGCATTTTCAGATTGGACGAAACTAGTTAGACTTTTAAACATTTCTTTTATATAAACAATGGATAAAATTTTTAGCGACAACGGATAAATTAGTACTTTTTACTAAATATATATCATAAATTATCGGGTAGTGGCTTCAGATTGTAAAATCGTATTATAAAATGTATCTTCCTCGTCACTTTCAATATCATCTAAATCATATTTCGTCTTAATTTCCTTTGCGTCTAAATAAGATTGCAAAGCCATATTTCTAGAGATACGTGCCTTCTTTCGCGCTTCCTTGTATAATTCATAATATACGTCATTTCTCGCCTTGATTTGAAATGGTTCAGATTGGAAATCATTTTCTAAATTCATATCAATTTCAAATTCCTGTAAATCACTAAATAGATTCAAATCCGCGGTGTCTGTATTCGCGTGAAGATCCGGCATTTCTGGATGTTCCAAAACATCGATCTTGGTTTCATCAGGTGGGAGTGATTCATCCTCTTTTTGCACATCTTCTAAAGAAGGAACATCTTCGGTCGATATAGTATTTTGTTCAGATTCACATTTTTTCAGTAAAATACATTTATCGAACATATCAACGTCCGACAAGATCAACATTTGTTTCACTTCAAATTCAATTTGAAAACTGCGCGCGGAACATTTCACACCTTGAACCTCTAAAATAGTCTCAATATTTGTATTTTCTGTAATCGTATCGGGGTCAATTTCTTCTTCATGTTCGTTATAAATTTTCAAGTTCATTTTACCTAAACGTGTTGGAATATTCGTTCTGACTAAATGAAATTTACCAGACTTGTAACTTTTCAAAGGTGATGCGAAATAATTTTCAATGTCGGACAATTCCATATCAGTTTCAAACCATTTTTCACGATTTTCATAAATTTGTTTGCATGTATGTGCTTCTAAATCTTCCATCCATTTGATTAATTCAATATCTTGGTTTGAAAATAGTAAATCGCAATAGGAACGCTTACTCGTTTTAGAGATAGCCCCCTTTGTAGCACATTTAGGTGTTCTGATATAGAGCATCGATTTTTTCATAGAATATTTGATAAAATGGTTACCTCCAGTGATAACACTTGGTGGAGATAATATCAAATCGTCAAATGCAAATGAACCGTTTACTTCGTGAATACCATTCATCGGGCGTGACTATAATAATTTTATCGCAGATTTCTTTACATGCGACATTACGCGTTTACGTTAAAATATTCATTGTTCTATCTACTTATATGTAAAAACATTATTTGATATGAAGTCGATTCGTGATAGTTGTATTGAATTGCTTCGAAGTGAAGATACTCGGAAAAATCTACGTGAGATAGTCCAACCTATTAGTGACATTATTTACAATGAGGCATATCCATATATGTGGTTTCTATGTATATATATAGTTGTCGTAACATTTATCATTTTGGTGAATTTGCTGTTACTGATTCGAGTGCTAAATCATCTAGGTGGTTTATATGTTACACAAACGATAGATTATGTATATTCGCAAAACGCTTAGAGTTATATCAACAATACTATTAGATATGAATACATATAATAGTAATTATGATAAGATGGTCGAACCGATGTATGGTGTAAAACGAAATATTGAAGCGGATGAAGTATTATTACAAGACAATATGCTCCCTTCCGAATATAATATACACGACCGTGTAGATATGACGAATCAATCTACGTATAGTATTGATCCAGATGGATGTGAAGATGCAGATGACGCATTTAGTATATACGAAGAGGATAACCGATTATTGTTAGCTATTCATATAGCTGATCCAACTGAACACATAAACCCGGAATCGTCTTTATGGAAAGACATTGAAAAAAACGTCGTAACACGATATCCTTCCAATAAAAAGCCGATACATATGATGCCTTCTGAAATAATGGAGAAATCAAGTTTAATGGTGAACCAATATGGAGATATAAAATTCGCAATAACTATATTGACGGAAATCAATAAAGAATCATACCAACCTATCGGTAAAGTTAAATTATTATTCACTAAAGTAAAGGTTTCACAAAACAACGCATTAAGTTACGCCGTCGCCGGTAAATCAGTAGATTCTAACACTACCATATCGAATGGGTTGAAAATAAGTAAATCATTACAGGAACTAAGGAGTGGAAAAACAAGAGGAGTTGTTCTAAATGAAATATCAAACTCTTATCCAAAGTATGATAATCAGAACGATACTTCACATTTGCATTTGGATTCCGTTACGGAAATATCGATGAAACAGATGATAGCTGAATTTGCGATATTTGCGAATTCATTTATAGGTGAATATTTAAAGATCAATTTCGAAGGCAGTGGGCTATATCGTATTTGTTCTGCAAAAGATTGGTTAGATACTGTATATTCGGGAATATCTGGACAGGAACTATTAAACGAAATTATCGTAAATGGTATCAAAGCCGAATATATATCAACCGTAAGTTCTCATGATTTGGTGGGTGCTTCTGAATATAGCCATTTTACCTCCCCAATCCGACGATTATCTGATTGTGTATGTCATTATTTGTTAAAATATATACATCTGAAAAATGATACACCTGGTTTGGCGGTTCCGTTTACAAATGACCAGTTGAAGAAATATTCAAACGATTGTATGAGACTAACCAAATCGATAAAGAATATTCAGTATAAGGATACAAAATTCCGTCTAGTTCAAACAATCAATAATATGTTATGCAATAATGAAGTAGTAAATATAAATTATTATGTAAGTAGTTATACTGGTGTATATTTGAATATAATTATTTGCAATATCAACCAACACTCGATATATTTATCTTATACTTTGCGAATTAATGATTTGCAGACAGAATATGAAGTGAAACAAGTTAATTCGTTGACGATTACACGGGTAAACTGCATTGGAAAATTTGACGAAGGTAGTATACCCGAATTAGATGCCGTTTTCCGGTCAGTGTAATTCGGTGCATCCAGGTATAAATACTCGCCAGTTTACATATAAATGAATTCCGAAAATGAACAACTGGTGGTGTCTCGGGATAATGTAACGAATAAATTGAAACGATGGGTTCAACTCGATACCCAATTAAAACTAATCAACGAAAAAACAAAGACCATGCGCGACGAACGTGCAAGATTATCGGGCGAAATATGCATAGATATGGAGACGGCTGGTATTTCGAAGCGAAAAATTATTCTACCGGACGGTGATATCAAAATATACGAAAAAAAGGATTATTCGCAACTTACATTTGGATTTTTGGAGCAACATTTAGGGAAGATAATGAATGACCCACAACAGGTAAGTTTTGTGATCAATTATTTAAAAGAACAACGTGAAGTGAAAAGTTCGAACGATTTAAAACGAACATATTCACGTTAGCAAACGTGCAAGTATCTATACATAGTGTATATCATATGATTTCGCAAGAAGGATATCCTACATATTGTTCAGGTGGGAAATGTATATACCCATCTCAAAATGCGATTCGCCATACCGAAATTGTGAGTAATCCCGAATATGATGAAAATGCTAGACAGGTGCATGGAAACATACCGAGTCAACATGAACGATTTCGCGATTTAGGAATTCCAATGTTTGTATTGCAAATCAAACCGAATATGTCTGAACACACATTCATTCAAGATGATGAAACGCCCGTAATATCAGATGAAATGTTCGACAGACTATACGATTTAGTCGCAGCACATAAAGAAACATCAAAAAAAAGGGTTACTAATAAAGAACGAAAACCTAAGAAGAACAACAAATCAAAGTCTAAGAAATAAATTGTTCCTGGTTAAGGATGGACCCACGAGTTCCCTGCTTCTTTACTCGCACGGTTTTTGTTTTATTGAACATACAACAAAACCCTTTCATTGTTATTTGCGATTCGATGTTATTATGCATAATTTTTTCACATACCGAACGATCTTGTTCGTCTGGTTCATATCCATATTCTTGATAAAACTCTTCCATATCATCATCGTCTAGAAAATCCACGCGAAACGTATCATGGTTAATCGTCCCATTGTATTCAACAATTCGCTCACCCCAAATGGGTGAGAATGACGCGAAATAGAGCCAGTGATGGTCAGTGCGATGATACTCTTGCAATTTTGGGATATCAAGTGAAATGCTCTCATAACGTATTAATTTCATCATATTTTTACACGATGAATACAGACAAGCTTTTTGTAAAATATTCCGAGCATCACTATCATCCATATAAATGGTATTATATTTAACGACAGCATCAGGTAAGACGTGAATAAACACGCGCGTTTCGTTTACATGGTCTGGGTCTAATTCGCAATCCGTTTTAGGAACATCAAAATCGCTAACTGTGAACTTGCGGGGTTTGGATACCAAATTCATAGCCATTGTCGCAGCTATATGTGAACCGTCTGTGATTTTCGTAGACAACTTCTTTAGAAATGATTCAAGACGTGGATTTTTCGTGCGAAAGAACTCCTCGTATAGAACGATTAAATATTCGGAAAGTGCCTCTTGGTGTCCAGAGTGATACATTTCACATACCCAAAACATGGTTTGGTCGATATCCTTATTCAAAACGGACATCATGATAGATGCCCACACATCATCTTTTATATATAGATACCGGGTTAGAATAATAAATGGATCTACCATAATTCGTAAGTGTTTTAATAACAATTATGAATCCTACATAAAATCAATTTTACACGATTTAGCGTTTGGGTAAAATACCCTAATACTTTGACCAATCATTTGTATTAAAACTACTAATATTAACACTGTTACGCAACTTTGTAGTTTGGTCTTCTTCTTCGATGACTATATCCAAAGGCTGTTCAGACGATGGAGGTATCCAGTTATCGGGTTGCTTCGGTTTCACACCATAACAATTCGCCCCGAATCGAACATATGGATTACCAATATAACCACCATTTACGCCGGGTCGACCACATGAATTTTTTGTTTTAGAATTTTGTTGCAATTTCGACCAGGTTGATTTTTGTGTTGGGAAATACGCCATCTGCCCTTCAGACCATCCATAATTACACCATTCGCCACCAGAATTATACGAAGACTCAACTTGATCATATGTCGCCAAGGAAGAATCGAATGCGTTACATACAGATTGGGCTTCCTCATATGTGTATAGATTATTGGATACGTTGAACACTTGATTGTCTCCATCGCATGGTGCGGGACTACCGGTTGTAGTTGTGGTAGTAGTAGTAGTCGAATCATTATTAGATAAATCATTTGAAAGAGAATTGTAAATGGATGATGTCGAAGGCTGTGAATTTTTCAAATAATTCATAAAAACATTATTGAAAAGTAAACTAACAATTGGAATTCCAAGAACATATTTGAAAAAATAAATGATACCAAACGTTGCGTAAAGGATCCATATATTGTTTTCTACCAAATGAACTAAAACTGGACTTGCTCCCGGAGTCATGGGAACCTTTAAAATATACACAAGTGCAAAAAAGATGATAGTAAACCATATTAAATCAAATAAAGCCCATGGATCATCGAAAAAAGACTGGATCCAAGATATGAAATGCCCTAAAATATTGTCTTGGTCAGATGCAGTAAGACTGGAATACGCGTAAAATATATACAATAATAGACTAACTCCTAAAATAATATCAATCGTTCTACTATAACTTAACTGAGAACTGGATGCGTTACTCGAGTCACGTGACGCGAATATAGCTGATCCCAATCTATAGACGATATACATTGAAACAATCCAAAACAAGATAGAAAATGTGGAAGCATTGAATATCTCATCGCGAATCTGTGTGACGTTACTATCACTTGCACCCGTGAACGGAACACTAGCACTCGGTGATGTGCTAGTTGTCGTTGTTGTAGTGGAATTATTACTACAAGTCGCCGCTGGCGACGATGTTGTCGCTGCAACAGTAGTATTCTGACTGGTTATACCAGGTGCAGGTGAAATTGTATATGTTGCGGATGGAGCAGTGCTTGGACTAATACCTATATCATTTTCTAAGCTAGAAAAAAATCTAGAAAAAAAGGTAGATAAATCATTTCCCATTATTACTATTTCTGTATATAAAAAGGATATATTTTATACACTTGAGGAATGCTAAATGTTTCAAAGCGCCCATATTATATTATCGCTTACGATAAAACATACAATATGCCTTTGTCGATACAACTTTATTAACCTTTATATTGCGTTCGACATGTGTATCATTGTAGTGAATCCATTCACCATCCCATGCTTTTACGTAAGAGGTATAATGTCCACCCGATGTCCCACCAGAATGGTTACATACGGCGTATAAATCATACACGTATTGTTTCCCATTATAACCGCTAACATATTTCGACAAATTCAACTCTTCCAATGGGAAATCTACAAGGTCTTGTCGCTTCTTACCCCCATCTGCGGAAAAGCGTTTCAAAGTAATAACCAAAATTTTAGGAAAATTCCAAAACGTAATTCGTTTACGAACATCCTCGCGTTTCTTCGTCTTTTCGTTATACCATGCATTATCACCCTCCATTACTTCATGTGCAGTAAAAGCATCAAAACAATCATACAAAGATGCATTGTGTTTTGGAATCTCTAAATCCAGGATAAAATAGTTTTCGGGATTGATTGAATGAACAACCGAATCATTTTTTGAGGACAATTCAGACACATAGATACCATAGAACATTTCCATAATTTCAGAATACTCTCTAGAATAGGAATTCTGTAACATTTTATAACATGCGGTTGCGAGTTTGTCTGTTGAATTTTTTACATTCCCATTTATAGTCATATTCACAGGTCGCGATACTGTATTGTGCATACAGTCAATAAAAAACAACAAAAATTCGGGCAAATCGTTTTGTGCCCAACCTGTAAATAAATCACGGTCTTTACTTTCAGCAACCTGTTGCACATTATGAACAAATCTATTTGGCGATACAACACCATTTTGTGACCACATAATATTCCGTAGATGAATCCATTCGGTAACTAGATTATTGTCTGGGGAAGAATTTTGTAACGCGCGTTCAAATTTACTAGAACGAAACACGTCGTTTAATTCATATGTATGGCTCAATGCTTGCATACATGAATTTAAAAAACATGTATTCCCTAAATTAACTAGTCCGGTTCGTCCATCACCTTTATCTGCACGATTTATCATAGCTCTATATAGTTTAAACTATATAGAGCGTAATCTTTATATTGTATTATTACTTCTATGGACAATGACGCAATTGCCCGAATGTCTCGTGCATTTGAAGATGGTATATTAAATATGTTAAACCCATCTGCACCCATACCCGCATCTATACCTGTGCATGCACCCATACCCATACCTGCACCCATACCTATACCCATACCAGCATCTATACCCATACCAGCATCTATACCCATACATGCATCTATACCCATACCTGCACCCATACCTGCACCTACATATATGTCGAATCGATTGCAAAATCGTCAATTGGATACACTATATGATATGATGGTTATGTACAATCGAAATATGACTGACTACAATGCGAATATTGGACATTTAATCGGTTTGTTGCAAGGTTCGCAAAATACAATTGCACCTACATCGTCACCATTATATGAACATAGACCTATATCTTCAATTAGACCTATATCTTCAACTAGACCTGCCGCTTCAACTAGACCTGCTGCTTCAACTAGACCTGTCGCTTCAACTAGACATGCAGCTTCAACTAGACCAGCTGTACGCACTAGACCTTCTGTATCACGTCAATATTCACCAAGTGATGCATTAAACGATAATACTTGGTTGTTTTCATATATGTTTCAACAAAACGCAGAAGATACAGAAAATGCTGCCCCTGCTCCATTAACTATAACTGAAGTTGCTTCATATACAACTACATACGGGTATACTGATGATATGTCGGTCGATATAAGTGGAAATAGATGTCCAATTTCACTTGATACATTTCAAATCGGTGACGTAATATGTAAAATAAATGGGTGTGGGCATATATTCAAGCGTCGTGCATTGATGCGTTGGTTCGATAGAAGTAGTAGTTGCCCAATGTGTAGATATAATTTGAGAGCCAATCCTACGGATATGTCTAATAACATACCCAACACAATACCAGTTCCGAATACGAGTCCAATTGATAATAATCTAACACAATCGTTAAACGATGTTATGCAATCATGGGTAAACGGATTGACTGTGGGTGAATATGGATTTGATATGTCTATGAACTTGGTCAATCATGAAATGCGCAATCAGGTAGCACCTACAACCAGTAACCCGATACCATCTATACCAGTCCAAGGTTATGAAACGAACAATACCGAGGACATTGAAAGCGATATAAGTGATATTCCCGACGACAATTATTCGGTTGATTAAACCCTTGGTAATTTACACCCTTGAAGATTTAGACCGTCGGACATTCAAAATGGGACATTTTTGCTTGTCCGACAACCAGATACCGCTCTGGAATTTGTAATGACGCCCCCAATGGGCGTCCAATTCAAATGTCCAGCGGTATAAATACCAATGGTTTAATGTTTCAACCATTCTTCATCATCCCAATCATCATCATCATCAACCAAGTCATCACAAACATCACATTGCTCCCACCCTTTCCATTTGCGAATATTTCTTGGATGAAATCGGTTTTTCACCAAGTCTTCCTTAATCCCACCATTACTAAACATTTTATCTTTCATAGCCTTGTAATCGTATCCAAATATATTTGGATTTTGAGACAACCTGGTCCAATTCACTTTATCCAAGTTTTTTTCCAACATATGAATAGCATTTGGATTGAAAGACAAATACTCCCAATCAACTTTCTCCAAGTTTTTTTCCAGAATAGGAATCGCATTTGGATTGGAAGACAATGTATACCAATTAATTTTATCCATGTTTTGTTCCAGAATAGGAATCGCATTTGGATTTTCAGACAACCAATACCAAATAACTTTATCCAAGTTTTTCTCCAAAATAGGAATCGCATTTGGATTACCAGACAACACATACCAATCCACTCTATCCAGGTTTTTTTCCAAAAGATGAATCGCATTTGGATTCATAGACAAACCATACCAATCCACTTTATCCAAGTTTTTTTCTAAAATATGAATTGCATTGGGATTTTGAGACAAATGATACCAATTAACTTTATCCAAGTTTTTTTCCAACATATGAATCGCATTGGGATTTTGAGACAAATGATACCAATTAACTTTATCCAAGTTTTTTTCTAAAATATGAATCGCATTTGGATTGGAAGACAATTCATACCAAACCACTTTATCCAAGTTTTTTTCCAGAATAGGGTTCGCATTTGGACTTGTATTTCGAGACAATCTAGACCAATCCAGTTTATCGATAGGAATCCAGTCGCACAACTTCATAAAGTGGATTCCTGTATTAGATGCTGTCGTCATTTTACTATGAGGTAGTCTTGTAATATACTATACATTCCAAATGTATATTTAGAATCAATTTTTACACAATTACATGTATTTACAAAGGAACTCTCGTTTTCTAAATGAGACTTAACTGATGTAATCTTATAATCATCGATTTTACGTGAGGGCATTCAGTATATATACTATGAAAAAATATATTGAAAAAACGCCGTTTTTAAAATACCAATGGTTTAATGTTTCAACCATTCTTCATCATCCCAATCATCATCATCATCAACCAAGTCATCACAAACATCACATTGCCCCCACCCTTTCCATTTGCGAATATTTCTTGGATGAAACCGGTTTTTCATCAAGTCTTCCATAATCCCACCATTATTAAACATTTTATCTTTTATAGCCTTGTAATCGTATCCAAATATATTTGGATTTTGAGACAAATGATACCAATTCACTTTCTCCAAGTTTTTTTCCAAAAGATGAATCGCATTTGGATTGAAAGACAAATACTCCCAATTCACTTTATCCAGATTTTTTTCCAAAATAGGAATCGCATTTGGATTGGAAGACAACCAATCCCAATCCACTTTCTCCAAGTTTTTTTCCAAAATAGGAATCGCATTTGGATTTCTAGACAATTCATACCAATTAACGTTATCCATGTTTTGTTCCAGAATAGGAATCGCATTTGGACTTGTATTTTGAGACAAATAATTCCAATCCACTCTATCCAAGTTTTTTTCCAACATATGAATCGCATTTGGATTTTTAGATAACTTTTCCCAATTCACTTTATCCAGATTTTTTTCTAATATATGAATCGCATTTGGATTTTCAGACAACCAATCCCAATCCACTTTCTCCAAGTTTTGTTCCAAAATAGGAATCGCATTTGGATTGGAAGACAACCAGCACCAACTAACTTTATCAAAGTTTTTTTCCAAAATAGGAATCGCATTTGGATTGGAAGACAACCACATCCAATCAACTTTCTCCAAGTTTTTTTCCAAAATAGCAATCGCATTTGGATTCAAAGACAACCGATACCAATTAACTTTATCCAAGTTTTTTTCCAAAATAGGAATCGCATTTGGATTTTCAGACAACCTATCCCAAACCACTTTATCCATGTTTTTTTCTAAAATAGGAATCGCATTTGGATTGGAAGATAACGCAACCCAATGAACTTTATCCAAACGTCGTTCTAAAATAGGAATAGCATTTGGATTTCCAGACAACCTATACCAATCCAGTTTATCGATAGGAATCCAGTCGCACAACTTGATAAAGTGGGTTCCTTTACTTGATGCTGTCGTCATTTTACTATGAGGTAGTCTTGTAATATACTATACACTCCAGTTGTATATTTAAAATCAATTTTTTTACATTTACAAAGGAACTCTCGATTTCTAAATGAGACTTAACAGGAAGTTTGAATCCGCTGTGCGGATTTATACCGTTGGAAATATAAATCGGAACAACTTTGTTGTCCGATTACCATTTCCTTACCGGTATCTGACCTTTGAGTAAATCTTCAAGGGCGTAAATATTCGCTGGTATAAAATCACAGTGGATCAGATACCGGTGATAAATACTTATGTGTAAAAATGGTTTATACATAAGTGGCGTGTATTGATAACGCAATAATAGTATAAAATGTTCAGTTGGTTTAAAAAACAAACAATTCGAACAATCGGATTCGAAGATATATTATACGCCTTGAAATATCCGCACAATTATGTTATAATAAATACGTTACCAACTGATATGCAGAATTGTTTAATCAACGGAACATTACGTTATGATATTGAAGAGAAAACAATAAATGAATATTTGAATTTATCATCTACAAAATACCCCATAGTTATTTTATACGGAAAAAATGCAACCGATGCGTCGGTTAATAATAAAGAACAACAATTAACGGAACTCGGGTTCAAAGATATATATATATATAACGGTGGGATGTTTGAATGGATGTTGTTACAAGAAACGTATGGGACAAATGAATTTCCGACGACTACAAACACTCTTGATTTATTAAAATACAAACCGACTGGTATTTTTCAAGTACATCGAATTGAAAATTAGTCACTATGTTAACCGCAATAGTTTTTGCCAGTGGGCTATGCGCGAATGAGATTCGAATTCTAACGTTTGTGAAAAATTCTTCGAAAAATCGGTTATAAATAATCCGTCGTTGTTATGTTGGAACACACGTATATTGAATAAGTTAAGTGAATCGTTAAACGCGCAATCTATACCCGTGTTATGTGTATGCATATGATAAATCATACAACGGTCAAAGTCATATGCACACAATAGATCAGCCTCTCTTACAATATGATATGCTCGCTGATATTCACCAAGATCTGGAAAACCGTATTGTTTCACCTTGGAATAAGACATTGTATTCACGATATCTCGAATCGCATCTGTATCGTTTATAGAGAGGTTGAATGAATCGTCTGTTGATAAAAAATCAATAATCGTGTTTAATCCAGCGACCGAATCCATATATTTGTTATCGCACATGTCGTGAATAATCGCTGCTATATAAATAATTTTTTCATATTGTTCCAATTCGGGAGACGTCAGAACCTCGCTTTCATATATGCTATTCGCTTGCATCAATACATTAAACGAATGGGATAATCCATGCGATTCGTCGATGTTATACTTTGCTACAATCGTCATAACGAAATTGAATAATGTAGTGAAAATAGGCATTATATTCATATAAAATACACTGTTTATATCTTATGCAAAAATTATATAAAATTGATTCGTTAACTAGAATAACCAATATAAAGCATCAAAGGTAAATTATACTAATCAACAACAATAACAATGGACTTAACGCAAAAAAAACTCACCAAGGCGGAATGGACGAATATTGAGGTTTCGGTGTCCGACAATGAAAAACCTATTCTTAGGATGATTATTGATGGGTATAAAGAACTTAACATGCGTCGCAACGACAACCAGTCTATGTTAAAAATAATGAAGTTGGAAAACACGATTAAAGGTGTCCATGAATATTTATTCCAAGAATATTTCGAAAAGACGATTACCGAGTTACTCGTCAAATATCCCGGTATATTAACTGACGAAGTCGTTTCAGAAAAAAAAGGTAAGGGTGGTGAGAAGAAGTCCAAGAAACAGAAGAAGCACCAGTTGAAAACCGGCGAATTAATCCGTATAGACTCAATCAACAAGAGAATGGATACCCATCGTGAAAACATTTTCGAATATACACTCATGAACTTCTGTTGTGAAATTTTGAAATCAATCCATTCGCACAACGACAAATATGCATTTTATTTGTATACGATTTTACAATTGAAGAAGTCATCGATTCCTGACGTCAACCCGTATGTTATACAGTTTGTAGACCGTGTAATTCGTAATACGATTCATACATTGAAAATGAACGACGTTCTTACACAGTCTTACCAGTTTATCGAGAAAAACCCTCATTTGATGAAATACGAAGACAAGACGTTATTCGAGCATCAGAAGCAAATCTTCGCAGCGTTTCACTATGATGAAGAGTCTAGTCCAACGAAATTGGAGGCGATGTCTAAAATCCCACCCAAACTAGTTTTGTATACAGCCCCTACCGGAACAGGTAAGACATTGACCCCATTGGGTTTGTCTCAAGGACATCGTATCATATTTATCTGTGCTGCTCGTCATGTAGGTCTTGCTCTAGCAAAAGCGGCTGTTTCGATGAACAAGCGTATTGCTATTGCATTCGGATGTGATACCCCCGATGATATTCGTCTACACTACTACTCTGCATCTGTATACACAACGCATCGACGTTCAGGTGGTATCGGTCATGTAGACAATAGCGTAGGAGATAAGGTCGAAATTATGATTTGTGATGTGCAGTCATATTTGATTGCGATGCGATATATGATCGCATTCAGTCCATACTATGGTCAGTCAGGTGCTGCACCAGATGTCGATATAATCACATATTGGGACGAACCTACAATTTCGATGGATTACGATGACCATCCTTTGCATCAAACGATAAACACCGTTTGGCGTGAAAATGTAGTATCAAAAATGGTGTTGTCTTGTGCAACACTGCCGCATGAAGATGAAATCGGAGATGCATTGAGTAATTATAGGTCAAGATTTCAAAACGCCGTTGTAGAAACCATTTCGAGTTATGATTGTCGGAAATCGATTGCGGTATTGAATAGTGAGGGTAAGTCGGTCGTTCCTCATCTATTATATCGCGATTATTCGGATTTACAGGCTTGTGTGGAACACTGTATCAAGAATAAGACCATGCTACGGTATTTTGACCTAGTTGAAATTACTCGTTTCCTACTCAAGGTAAGTCAGACCGAAAATGCGATCGACGAACGATATCATATGTCGAATTACTTTTCCGAAGGAATTACGGCGATTACAATGAATAGTATCAAACTGTATTATTTATGCGTATTGCAAAACATTGCGCCCGATTCATGGGATGAAATTCATGCAACCCTTTCATCTGAACAGAACGAAAAATTTGGACCAACTTCTGTGTGTAAAACAAGTTGTGCGATGAATATTGCTACAAAACCATCGGCACTCCCAAGTGGTGTTTCTGTGACTACAACTGATGCTTATACCATGACTGATGGACCAAGTATCTTTCTAGCAGATGATGTCGAGAAGGTCGGTAAGTTTTACATCAAAACATCGCGTATACCCGAACATGTGTATAAATTAATCTCAGAAAACATTGGTCGTAATAATATTGTTCAGAGGGAGTTGACTGACGTTGAACACAAACTTGAGGATATTACGAGTGCACGTGAAAAGGCGGCAGGGACTACTGCTGATTCGAGTGCAAAAGGTGCTTCAACTGGAGGTAAAAAGAAGTCTGACCATAAACACAATCGCGACGAAACTGTAGTCCACGACAATAAGTTATCCCGAACCGCTGAACATCTTCGTTCACAAATCGTTTCGGTGAATCTTGAACGAGTTTACATACCAAACACAACAGAACACCAAAATATATGGGCTCCCGATGGTAAGGTTGTTAAAAACGCATTTGTCCCAAATATATCTGACGACGAAGTATGTGAGATCATGGCTCTCGATGTAGACAACGACAAGAAAATGTTATTGTTGCTCGGTATTGGAATGTTTGTAAACGAAAATACGGCAAACCCGAGATATATGGAAATAATGAAACGTCTTGCTACAGACCAACAGTTGTTCATGATTTTAGCATCTTCTGATTACATATATGGAACCAACTACCAGTTCTGCCATGGTTTCATAGGTAAAGACCTTCAATCAATGACCCAACAAAAGACAATCCAGGCGATGGGAAGGATTGGGCGAAATCAAATGCAACAAGAATATACCATCCGGTTTCGTGATGATGTTATGCTTAACCAGTTGTTTAAACCGTCAACCGATAACAAGGAAGCCATTATGATGTCGAGATTGTTTCAATAATCGAATATTTATTCTAATATAGAATACCCAAATAGTTCAAAATCACGTTTGTAGTATAGATTAATTAATGAAATTGAGCGTGAATTTAAAGCAGCACTATATTTTGTTTCTTTTGATTCTAACACGTGCTTTGATGTTTGTATGTTAAAATTAAAGTCTGCAAAACCAATATGTTTCATGTCGGCAGTCAGGGTTTCGGTTCGAAGTATGATTATATTTTCAATCAAATTACCATCGATATCTGTAATATACATATATTGAGGTAATTTGTGATTATCGAAGGTGTCGTCCTTTTCTAAATATTTTTTTAACTTGCTGTATACAGTTTCTTGATTTTGAATCGTGATTTCCGTGAGAATTCCATTGAATAGTAGGTCTGATATTACACGGTCATATGGATTACGAACAACCGTCAAAATTTCACAATCATTCCTTTGGTATAAATCGCTCGATACAATCTTGCGTAGATTATCGGTATCCCATAATATATTCTTGTATTGTTGCATTTCATTCCAGGTTAAATGATGTAATGAATGCTCTAGTTTTTTTATCAACCGAACCCGTTTAAACTCTTTCAACTCAAAACTATTATTGTTAGAATCATTGGATTCATTGGATTCATTGGATTCATCATCGATTTCGTTATACATTACAGATTGGAACACACCCTTTTTCGGTTTTGAGGAAAACATTTTTTTGTCGGACGCGTTTTTGGATTTGTATAAACGTCGATACTTATCTACCTCTGACTGTATGGTATTTTGATAATATCTCAAATAAAGGCTACTTGGTCCTAACGTGGTTTGTGTGCGTATACCTAAATATTTTTCAATACTTGTTCCACCAGTCTTCGGGATATGAATAAATAATATTTTCCCTTTTTCAAAGTACGGCATATTGCTAGCTATATTACAATTATATATAAGTTAGAATATAATTGTAACTTATATTCTCAAAATCAATTCACGATTAGACAATGCTCAATGCATATGGATTACCCTTTAAGGCATTTAACACATCTCCTTGATTTCGGTCTTGTTGCATACCAGAGTAAAGCTCGTTTTTCCCCTGTAATCGTCCCATTGTATTCACATTGGGTGGTTGACGAGGAATTACAGGAACTGGTGCACGGTTGTTTGATAATTTATCAGTTCTATCAACAGTATTCATATTGATATGATTATTCATCATCGACATATTACCTTTTACTAGACGTCCGTTAATTGTCGAAGACTTCACGTCATTATTGCGTTGTCTATATTCGGCATCGTATGGGCGAACCTCTCTCGAACCATCTCCAGCAGAAGCATTACCTGCATAAAAGAAATCAGACTGGTTCATGCGATTGTTTGATATTGGCTGCACATCAGCAACCGTATATCCACCCTTATTCATCTCATTTGTGCCGGCATTTAAGTGGAATTTCGACTGCTCCGTTGTTTCACGAATAGTAGTGCCCAAACGATCAGATGGGTTAAATAAATAAGATTGAGGAATAATTGAACCAGCATTTTGATAAGGGCGTAATGTGCCTATCGTATTTTCTTTACGAGAAGGTCTGAGTATATCCAATAAAGGGGAGATAACAGCTCCAATAGCACCACCGACCGCTCCAAAATAATCGGATTGTTGGTTCGCCGAACGATTATTTGTATAGGATACTTGTGATTTTGCCCCATAATCAGCCTCATTTGCGCCACCTTTTCCTACAGCAGATGCGACCGAAATTGGAACAGAACCTAGATGCGTTCGAGTAGAAGGCATGTATTCACCATCCACAAACATACCTGGATTTTGTGCACTAGCAGTTCCAGTATAATCCGTAGTTGTTTCAGGTCGATTTGTGAAACGATCATTCTGTATAGGACGAAGAGTAACACCCTTTTCTGCGCCAGTAGTAGTCATCAAACGGTCGGCACCGGTTTCAAATGTGCGTTCAACTCGATTTTTTTCCATCGCACCAATCGAACCCATTGTTTGGACATTACTATTCGCTGGACCTTCATGTCCATATAAAGCTACACCTGATGCTTTCCTGTGATTATTGGTTCGCAGTTCATCGATACCTTTGGGCATCCAAGCCTCACGATTGAGCATACCAGAATTATATCCGGCACTCCCTTCCGTCTCATATCCAAGACCGATACCTGGACCAACTGTTTCTTGCTTGAACGGTAAGACATTCGACATCTTTGCGCCGGGATTCACTCTAGATTGCATAAAGTCGGTCTGATTAGGTGTTCCATAAGCCCATTGGTAGTTATCATTGGGTGCGAATAATGGGGATTGCTCCTTTTTATCTACCTGTTGCGAACCTTTTCCTAAATAAGTGTCCATGAGCCCTTCATTTTGGTTTGCCTTGAAGTCACGTGATGTAACCTTTCCACCAAAAAAAGGAACCATATTATTATGCTTCAAATCGTTTACATCGACTGAGTTTCCTGTTAAAGATGTGAAATTGGTAGGTTTACCATTTGATGATGGTACAGCCGTCCCACTTTCATTCGCACTCTTTGACCATCTATTCGGGTCGTGAATATCTTTCGGTTCAGCTAATCCGAAATATTTGTCTGTATAAGCCCCTCCGGTATACTTATTATCATTCGCTAATTTTTGTGTAACATCTAATGCTGGTGATTTTACTGGTTTCTCGGTGGGGAAATTCACATTGTGTAAATTCGTGTTTGGTAAATCTTTATAATCGGTAAATCCTTCGTTATATTCCTCATCGTCTGAATTTTGTTGTTTGGAAGCTATATATAATCCCGCCATCGCAATTAATGGTATCGCCAATTCCATTGTATATAATGATTTATATACAATACACATAATAAATTGCTAAATTTATGAGATAAAAATCGGCTTTACATAATTACTGTTTGGATAAGTAATAGTCAATACTCATAGGATCAGTATTGGAAATATTACCCATTCGAACGGTGGATTTAGGTTTATAGAAATCTTTCTCTAAAATACGTGTCTGTATATTGTCGTGAAATGGCTTCTCAAGATTTGCCTGAGGATTAATAATGGGTGTTTCCCATCGTGGATGTTCCAAATCGCGATACATCCACGCTGGGTGACTTGCTCTACTTTCTTCGACAAAAGGTTGGTTTGTAGAATAGGATATTTGTGAAGAAGCCACCTTTTGGTCCTTGTAAATATTTGTTTCAATGTTGTCCCTCTGTAGTGGTCGAGTTAATCCAATTAAATCGCTTTCTAAATTAATGGTATTTGTTCTCAGATTCGCCCCCCATTTTTGTAATCGAAGATTGGTATCATCCTGAAACGGCATAGACGCACCTTGACCTGGAACATCGAGTTGATATCTTCCAACGTAGGTTAATTCTTTTAATTGTTGCTCTATTCTTACTTCATCGTCATTAAATCTAGTAAACGACATAGGTATATATACGTTACATATAAAAAACATACTAAATATACTCTGCTAAACGCCCCCGAATCAAATCATATGTAGTTCCGCTTCTTTACATCGTCCATATGTTTTCCGATGCCATTGTGTAATACCATGTTCCAAAATGCCGTTCAAATGATGTTTTGTGCCGTATCCTTGATTATTACTTAGATGGTATTTTTCATCAAGTTCTGGATGTTCTATACAGAGGTCGTGAATATAGTCGTCCCTCGCAACTTTAGCCAATATAGAGGCTGCTGCTATCGAAGTGTATTTATTATCCCCACCGATGACTGTTTCATGTGGGACAGCAATTAATTCTTCAATATCCTCATTAAATATAGTATAGGGTCGAAAATCGTTACCGTCGACTAATAGGAAAGTTTCATTTGGAGTGATTTCACTCTTTGTAAATATATCACGCACTGCATTATGCATTCCGCGATGAACCGCTTGTCGAATATTTATGTGATCAATAACGTCGGCTTCAATATATTGGATTGACCATGAAATTGCATGTTCTTTAATATAATCAGACACTTCATGAATCTTCTTCTTGGAATGAAACTTTTTTGAATCCTTCATCCAATGATGATGAAACTCGGTTCCTTTAGGTAAAACTGCTGCTCCAACATATAACCGTCCAAATAAGGGTCCACGTCCGGCTTCGTCGATACCGATTTCATATGTATTGTCTTCATTATAACAAGATGATAGAGACATTTTAAGTGATACAGTTGTTTCAATACACGTGTCTATATCAATTTTTAATATACGCCAAACCGGTATTTTGATAATCGTTTGGACTAATATTTTCGATATATACATTATATTAAAAGTTTAATCATGAAAAGTTTTAAACTCACACCCTTTGTTTTATTCCTTATATTATTACTGACTTTAGTCATAGCGATGATATTCGGATATAAATCGAGTCAAATTATGGAAGGTCTTTCTCCAGCAAGTTCCGGAGAAGTATATCCATTATATCATGCTTCAATTGAACTAGACAGCATTCTAGTATCACCTAATGTGTTATTTGACCAAGCAACTGGTAATATAATCATACCTGGTGCATCAACTGGATACACATTGGTTAACAAAAATGGTGTTTCAACTGACGAAACTGCTGTATACACAGGGGTAGCCCCCACAAGTGTAGTGACACCGTGGTCGGTTGAAGGACCAAATCCAGACAATTTGAATATATTATACACCGATTTGAGTGGATCTACACTTGTTATGATAATTGACCCTGCCTCAAATGATATCAAATCTATTTTTAAAAACGTTAAGAATGGTAACGCATCCTCATTATCGATACGGGCAGATACTAAAACTGGATTAAGTTCCACAGTTCTTACCACAGCCCCCGCGTCATATGCAAAAAATGCTACAGTCGACGGAACTCTTACATCTATTACGATTAATGGCGACAAGAAAGATGCTATGAAAATCGCAGATGATGTATTTTTTGATAAAACGCTAGGTATATGTGTCCAAACTGCGGCTGGTGTCTATGAATCGTCGACTGAATACACTACTGGTTTTTCAAAACAAGTCACAAGTGGAAAAGCTTTAGTAATATCTACAATGGTGTCCGATGTAGTTGTAGTGAATATGATTACAAAACGAACCCCATCTGGGACGAATCCAACATATGTTTTAGAAGCTTCTTTACAAATAACAAAGGAACTGATTGAGACTTCATTTGCAGGACCTAAAATCAGTTTTGATATTAAAACACCCGAAAATAAAGACGGTGAATTATTACGTGATTTGGTTGGGTTATTAAAAGACAAAAACGGTGGCGCAAATGGGTCTGCATCTACACCGGTCGCTTCGTCCTCTAAATCGTCTGATACGTGCACCGATCCTCGTTTTATGTTGAAAACCGAAGTCGTTCCGCCTGTATGCCCGGCATGTCCGGCATGTCCGGCGTCGTCTGGATGTAATTTATCGATTAATACGAACGGTGAAATCGTAGACTGTAACGGGAAAAAATACACACCGGCTGAATTGTATAAAGCAGCTGGTTCGTCACCCGCAACATGGGCTGGTGCTGCTGCTTCAACTGCAGACAGTATTGGTGGAGCAGTCGAAACCGGTCTTACTGAAACGGGTGATGTCTTAGGTAAGACTGTAGATGCTGCTGGTAATACAATAACCAAGACGGCAGATACAGCCGGAAATGTAGTAACCACTACTGTCGATACAGCCGGGAATATTGTAAATAAGACGATTGATACTGCAGGAGACTTAGCAAAGGATGTGGGTGGTGGTGTGTCGGACCTGGCTTCTGGTATAGGAAGTGGTTTGGCAGGATTAGGGAAGGGGGCTGCCGAACTAATTTCTGATGCCGGATCTGGTGCAAAAGATGTGGTTCAAGATACCGGTTCGGGATTGATGGAACTTGCTCAAAATAAAAATCAAGGTCAACAACAGCAGCAACAGCAAGGTCAACAGCAAGGTCAACAACCGCAACAGCAAGGTCAACAACCGCAACCGCAACAGCAACAGCAAGGTCAACAACAACAAGGATATCCACATGGACATCAACAAGGATATGATTATGGTTATCAACAGGGTGGATACAGTAATTACCAAACATGTAGTGACCAAGGTAGTGATTATATGCCCATAACAAACGATTTTTCACAATTTACATAAACCATATTTTTGATAAACGAGTAATGTATTACACCACCATTATTCGTTTGTTTATTTGTATTAAAAAAAATAGTTAGAGTAGAACCTCTATATATATCATCTTATTATGAACGCTGTCCAAGAATTATCTACATCAAAAACGGCATCGAATAATTCTGATTATTCATCTACATTGGGTCGCTCTGGTATAGTATCTGAGATAACAGATATCCTGAATTCATTTGAAGATAGATGCTCTGACGTTCAATTCAAAAAAGGCATCTATATCTATGGTTCACCTGGAACGGGGAAAAGCCATTTTGTAGTAAATCTCTTGAAAAATATGGGATATGACGTTATTATATATGATGCAGGTGATGTTCGCAATAAATCTATGGTCGATACAATTACAAGTAATAACATATCAAATCGAAACGTCCTTGATATGATGAATAAAAGGGTGAAGAAAATAGCCATCGTAATGGACGAAATAGACGGGATGAATAACGGAGACAAGGGAGGTATCAACGCACTTATAAAGCTGATTCGACAGAAAAAAACACAGAAACAGCGTTTAGAAAACGTCACTCTGAATCCCATTATATGTATTGGAAACTATTATATGGATAAGAAGATTCGTGAATTAATGAAAGTATGTCACACGTTTGAACTGAAAACCCCTAGTCCGATTCAGATGGAACATCTACTAAAACATAATGTGTCTGCTATCAAAATTGCTCCATACAAGGATATGCTATTGGATTATATCCAAGGCGACTTACGTAAACTCGATTTTGTCGTAAATTTGTATAAAAATAAATCACATCTAATCACACACGATATTTTACAGAATATTTTTCAAATAAAGTCTTATAATGAGGATTCTAAACGGCTTACTGCGACACTTTTCAATGAATATATACCATTTAAAGACCATAATACACGGATGAACGATACAGACCGAACCGTTATCGCTCTATTATGGCATGAAAACTTAGCAGATGCATTAAGTGTTCTACCTCAATCGAAGCAACTCACTTTTTATGTGAAAATATTGGAAAATATGTGTTTTGCTGATTACATCGACCGAATCACGTTTCAAAACCAAATTTGGTTATTTAATGAAATGAGTTCATTGATAAAAACATTCTACAATAACAAATTGTATCATGAAACCGTCCAACTACAACGAAGGCAGTTTCATCACGATGAAATTCGTTTTACCAAGGTGTTGACCAAATATTCAACTGAATATAACAATCAGACATTTCTAACAAATACATGTTTAGAGCTGAATATGGATAAGAAGGACATGGTCGCATTTTTCCAAGAATTTCGTATGAAGTATTTGACTGTAGATATACCTGATATATTGTCCATTCCGAGTAATTGCGAACAGATTGAAAACATGTTTGATGGGTATAATATATCGAAGTTGGATGTGCGAAGAATGTATCGATTCTTAGACAAGACTTCGAAAAAAGATGCGATAGTTATTTCAGAAGAATATGATGAATAATTATATTTTCTGGATTAAAGATAATGGTATATTACAGTATATAATGACAAACGTTAACGATCAAACGACACAAACGTCTCAAAAAGAGCAGTCCCTCACTACAATCGTGGAATATGTATGGATTGGCGGTGAAGGCGAGCTTCGCAGTAAAGCACGTGTTATGCAGTCAATAGTGAATACAGTAGAAGATCTATCAGATTGGAATTATGACGGTAGTTCAACAAAACAAGCCGAGGGTCATGCTTCTGAGGTGTTATTAATACCACGAACATTATTTAACGATCCTTTTAGGGGGTCGCATCATAAGATGGTTATATGTGAGGCTATGCTTCCTAATGGAGAGCCAGCATTGAATAATAACCGTTACTTTGCTAAGAAGTTATTTGACCAAGCTCCGGAAGAGGAGCCCTGGTTCGGTCTAGAACAAGAATATTTCATGATGGATTCGACAACAAATCAACCACTCGGTTACTCGGACGATAAAGAACAAGGTCAATTTTACTGTAGTGCTGGTGCAGCGAATGCATTTGGTCGCCCTTTGGTGGAGGAACATTTACAAGCATGTATCACAGCCGGTATTAAGATAAGCGGTGTGAATGCGGAAGTTGCAGCTGGACAGTGGGAATACCAAGTTGGACCATGTGTGGGCATTGAACAAGGCGACCATTTATGGATGGCTCGCTATCTGATGGAGCGTTTGTCCGAGAAACACGGTATAGTTATTAACATTGAACCCAAACCTTTGGCTGGTGACTGGAATGGTTCCGGTTGTCATGCGAATTATAGCACCAAGAATATGCGCGAAGGAACCGAAGTCAAGACAGGTTTGGATTATATATACGAAGCTGTAGCCAAATTATCACATAAACACATGGAACATATGGACATATATGGTAAGGACAATGACCAACGATTGAGCGGTGCCCACGAGACCTCCCCCTATGATGAATTTTCCGTGGGAATTGGTAATCGTGGTTCCTCTGTTAGAATCGGAAATGAGGCAATCAATGATAAAAAAGGGTATTTTGAAGATAGGCGTCCTGGTTCAAACTGCGACCCTTACTTAGTGACGGGTATGTTGTTTAAAACGACAATTCTTGACTAATAAAACCACCATTATTGTACATAATACAAAGATTGTAATTCTTATTATTATGTGTTATCGAAAAACGTTACATGTATGGTCATATAATTTGCAAATAAAATACTATATTGTAATTATATGGACTCGGATAATAAAATAATAGGTTTGCTGTGTAGTACGATATCCGTATTTACAGCAACCACTATGGTACACGGGTTTGATGTAATTCGGATATCACAACAAATCAATATGAAACCGCAATATACATTTAACTATTTATATCGAGGATACTCGGCTGGGTTATTGCGACAATTAACCTATGCTGTTCCGAACTTGACCATTTTTACAGAGTTGAATCGTAGACACAAACAAATACACAATACTGAACCAAGCGTCATATACAAGGCTGCATTCGGTGCAATTTCGGGAGCGGTTGGTGGATTTTCTGGGACACCAAGTGAAGTAATAATGATTCGTTCGATTAACCCCAGTTTACCTACAGTTGGTTTCACACATCATTTGCGCGATATTTATGCGACCAATGGTATTCGTAGTTTTTTTCAAGGTTCATATGCAGCCATAATTCGTTCTGCATCCTTCAATAGTATACGATTATCAGTGTATTCTGAAAGTAAAATTCGAATACAGAATGCATACCCAACATTAGAGGGGACTAGCACGTTACATTTTGCGTCGGCATTTTGCGGAACCTCACTCGGTATATTCATAACAAATCCAATTGATTATATTAAATCACAAATGCAAAAACCGGGTGAAAAAAAAGGTGTTGTTGATATCATAAAAAATACACAGTCGCAACATGGTATACGTGGTTTTTACAAAGGAATCACCGCGAGTTTATTCAAAAGTGTTCCACATTCTATCATCTCATTTGTAATATTAGAACGACTCACGCGATTTATGACCGGACGTGACGCTATTTAGACCAAAAAACTATATTTATAGTGTATATAACTATAGTATGAATTTACAAGACATTTTAACATGGATTACCCAAATTATTATTATAGCGATAATACTATTTGTTGTATACCAATTATACCGATGGCTTATACAACCCATCCTTTACAAGGGTCGTGGATATAGCAATATAAACGCTGATTATATACATCCTGTATTATATCCTGATTTTATCACACCATCTGAAAACAATCACATTTTGAGTGTAGCGACTCCAAGGTTCGCCGAAAGTCAACTTGTAAGTAGAAATATGGATAGTGTTCGTAAAAGCGAAACTGCATGGTTATCTAGAGATGACCCTATTATTTCTAAGATTATACGTCGAGTTTGCGACTTAACGAATTTACCATTCGACAATGCCGAAAAAATGCAGGTTGTGAAATATGACCCAAATGGATATTATAATCCCCATTACGACGCGTCGTGTGACGATTGTCCAGAAAGTGTTGAATTTGAAAAAAATGGAGGTCAACGTGTAATCACAATGTTGCTTTATCTGAACGATAATTACGAAGGTGGTGAAACCGATTTTCCAAATTTACACGCGAAGTATAAACCCGCAAAAAATACTGGTCTTTTGTTCTACTCTCTTGAGAAGGAAGGTAACTTATGTCACCCTCTTTCACTACATGCAGGAACACCCGTGTTATCCGGTAATAAATACATAGCTAATGTATGGTTGCGTGAAACGGCTTATGATGTGAATAAATAATTAGGCATTTGCAGACATCTGCATCACGGCGGGTGTTGTAGACGAAACACGATTTGTGATTACACCCTCTAGTTCTTGGATTCTAGCAATAAGTTTACCTATATGGTCTTGTTGTTGACCTATATGAGCTTGTTGTTGACTCAATGCTTGCACAATCTCGTGTGGGGTCATCGGACGTTTTGGTTCACCCGGTTTATCAATCATAATTTGTGGTGCTGGTTGAGCGGCAATTAGACGTTTTTGTTCTTCATCTATCACTTTTATTTGTTCTAATACATCTGGTTTCATTTCAGGCTCACCTGGTTTATAGTTGTTTAATTTATCGCCAATATCTTTCAAAAAATATTGACGTATATCTGATTCCGATGTATTACGGATGAAGTCATCGACTGTCTTGGTGCTCTCTTTAAAATACTGCGCATGTTCATTGTTTAACATATTGCGCTTATCAAACGTGTTATGTATATGTGAAAACACTAATATCGTCTTTAATGGGTCGAGTTGCACCATAGGTATTGTAAAGTTATTCAAAAATAGCTTCTCTTCTGCGAGAGATGCATTTTCGTCATATCGACATTCATTTAGAAGTTGGCTACGAAATGCGAATGTTCCGGCAGTCGCATGATTGGGTCCATATGGACCACTCTGATACATTTTTTGAATATGGTTGTAATATACATAAATTTCACTTGCACCTGCACACATAATGGTAGGATTTGTTGTTAACATATCTACTGCATGTTCCACGCGTTCTGGTGGGTAATAGTCATCATCATCCATATATACTAAGATAGAACCGGTTGCTTTTGTGTGCATGAAATTGCGTTTCGCACCTAGTCGCATTTTTTCATCAATTGGGAAATATTTGATTTGAGATATACCTGAACTTTCTACCAAATCTTGTATTTTATCTGTCCCATCATCGACGATAATCCATTCTATATGTGAAAGTGGATATGTTTGATTCTTGAAACATTGGAACATGGATTCAATAAACGGTCTACGATTAAATGTAGGAGTACATACAGAGACAAATGGTAGGTCCTCTTTTTCCATAATATGATATTTTTACATCATATTATTTATGTTGTTTTTAATCGTTTATTGTTATTGTCCGTCGCCACTCCCACCAGTAGCAGCAACAGGAGTAGTAGCAACAGGAGTAGTAGCAACAGGAGTAGTAGCAACAGGAGTAGTAGCAGCAACAGGAGCGCCTTTTCCAACCGTATTACTTGGAATTATATTCTCTGTTTGTCGTGCCTGTATTTTCGATTTTTTCATAACCGGACCGTTCGAACTCAGTGAATTATTCAATCCAGCCATACGCGAACGCATTGTTTGGTCACTTTTAAACTGGTCGGATACTCCATCTGTTCCACTTTGTAGTCCAGTAATTGTCTTATATTTATTATATAGGTACATACACAACATAATGATCAGTAATATATTTATCAAAATCAACCACGTGAATAACTGTTTGAATGATTCTTGTATATTGAAAGTTGATGTAGCCGACATTCCGACTTTCCCCGCGATCGAGGAATTCCAATTTTTACTATATACACCAATACCACCCAATAATGTTAATAGGATCAAAATTTCAAACATATTAATCGATGCATAATTAATAACCGTTTTGATCCAATCCCAAATATATTTTGGTATTTGAGATACTTCAAATTCAGGTTTACATGCTTCATCGGTCAGGTCCGGAACGATTGTATCGATTGAGTCCGTTATTCCTGTAATAATATTAAAACAATTAAACCCTTCGTATACGAACACACCCATAAAAGAATAGACAGCTAAATAGGTTGATACACATAAAACACCCAATGGAACATTCACCGCAACCGTCCACATGGAATAAGCCATAATACACAGAATCACAATTACCAAGAAGAAACACATGGAAAATATGCCCCCCTCATGTTGAGTAACCAATGCCTGTATTTCCATATTCCCATTTACGACTGAACCAAACATAAATTGCAAACTATATATTGCGACTATCGCGATGGAACCCAATGATAAAACGGATATGCTATATTGACCACGGAGTGCATTGAAAAAATTAGCCAGTAAAGACGTTTGGAAATTCATCTGAACGAGTGAATAAAATAATAGAAACATTCCAAACATGATAATCGCATTTGGTATCTCCCATTTCTTTATTTTTTTACCAGCACCAATAATTAAATAATCGAACCATTCTACAACGCGAAATGCGGGACCCAATGCTCCGTATAATATTTTGTTGTAATCCTTTAGATCATTTGTATTGATTTCATATCTTACATTATCCTCGTCTTCCAAGAAAAACACAATATAATACCAATTATATACAAAAAACCAAGTCAACAAAATGGAAATGAATTTCTGCGTTTGGTCTTGAAATGTTGTAATTTCCTCTTTTGTTGCAGTATCTTGGGTAAGTGCGTTGGCTATGTTCGTTATCAATGTGGTTACATATCGATTTGTTCGTAAGAAAAATAACATTATCTGAATTTTGATTATCCGTAAATAGGCTCCGATTTTTAAAAATACATTTGTTATCATTTTTGAAAGAGTTAACATCGAATCACCCACCTCAGTTGCGACCCCCTTTATTCCTTTCATATTATTTTTTAAACTGTCTTTTAATGTATCCGATGAAACAACACTCGTTTGGTCATCACTTGTTGAAAACATACTGCCAATATCCATATCAAAATTTCCTAGTTCACCTAGTCCATCGAACGTATTAGACATGTCGTTTTGTAGACTATCTATCGGATTGGGCATAGATGAGAACGCCTTTCCAACATTTGATATTTTGTCTTTGATTTCATCCCCTATATCTCCAGTAGATGTTCCAGGAGCCGATTCATGTGTAGTTGTGTCGTCATCTCCGAAACCCTCGATATTAGACTGTTGGGGTCTCTGGTATATATCTTCAAACTCCTTTATTTTTTTCGGATTCTCACGTCGACGGTTGACTAAGTTAGACATCTTTTTTTTCATATCTCTTATTTCGAAATTTTCGGTCGAATCGGAACATTTCTTATCCCACTTCTTATTCCATTTTCCCATATTCTATTATAATTAGTATACAATAGAATATTATATTTAACACGATAAATACACACTAAATATTGCTACTATGTCCATTATCTCGCATACATTAATCCACAGTTACCACCAACAAAAGATAGCACATTATATCTCTCCTCGAACACGTGTAAATTGTAGTTATATACATAAAGTGCCCATGCCGGTTTTGAAGAAACAGTTATAGGAACACCACCTGAATCACACTCAATATTCACAGTTGACCCACTCACATCAATTGGTGGTAGATATGTAGTGAACTCAAATTCTACTGTTTTAAAACGACTTGTATTTACAGCACCTGATGGTTGATATTCATATGGACTTGTATTTAAACAGAAATTATAACAGTACATCCCTTCTTCTGCAAATCCCTGGGTTCGCGTATATTTTTCAACATAATCATAAACCCCACTCGGCATAGACACTTCACGATAATCGCCTCCAAACAAAATACCAAATGTTTGCATAATCGACCTCTGGTTTGCGGAACTATAATTTCCGGTAATATACTGTTCAGTAGACGGGTCATATACGATGTTCGAAGGGATTGTTTTGTATGCCCAGTTTGTGTAATTCGTCCATTCGTTTCGAAGGAATGCATCGTTTCTTTGAAAATACCACATCCAATCTGCAACCATTCCAGACGCCGATTGTAATTTTATACGATTTGAACCGACCACATTAAGATAGTCATGTTCGTAAATCTCTTTGACTAAATAAACTTGATCCTCTGCTGCAAAAAGTGCCTGTTCTTCTTCCGATAAAAAACAATATGTAGACAGCAGATGGACATCCGCATTCCAGTTGTTTGTTTGATTTGTGTAGTTTGTGGAAGTCAGATCGTCTGAAGGTGGTGTTTGTAAAAAACGATACAATTGGAATTGGTTTTCACCCGCTCTAATCTTGATATAAGGGAAATCATCCTCTGGATTAAATACATCGCGAACTTGAAATAGGTCTTGGATGGGACGTAATGTAACATTGATTATTAGTTCTTGGTATTGTAGTGCGACCAATGGGAATGCACAACGACTATCTAGTGAAAACCATGTATTTAATGGAATATATAACATTCGCCCTCGAATAGAAGGTTCCGCACCAGAAGCATTTGCAGTATATTTCGCACATGGATATGTATTCGCTTTGAATGGATATGTTAAAACGCGTGCTGGGTTGTTCGCTGGATCGTTCAATGCCGGCACATTACCAGTCATCGCACTAAATAGATCTTTTTTTTGTTTACTAAAGTCTCGGTTCACCATAGCGTTCAGATACTGTCCTGAATATTTTTGCAGGGTGTTTGCACCACAAACAATCTCAATATCCTGGATAATCTGTGTTCCTAGATTCTCGATCCATTTGAAATCATAAGGAGACGACATATTACCTGTCTTATCGCTGGATTCCCATATTGGGCTCCATATATCAGGCAAATTGATAACTAAATTGGTATCCATCAATAAATCAGCATATCTTTTTATTTTAAAGGTGTATTTAGAAGGTTCTGTTACCCGGAGTTCACGTAAACCATCAAAGTCTAACCGAAATTTCTGTAATCCGAAATTCGTATATTTTGAATACGCTACTTTGAAAAAGGTCTTTGTCGGATTTCCTGTTAAAATGATATTAGCTTTACCAACAGAAATAATATTTAATAATCCTCCAGCCATTATAAATGAATATATAATAAGTGTCTATATTTTTGTTCGCGTAATTACTTTATACATTCATTATATACCACGATCTAAAACACAATACAATGAAGGGATTAATCGATTATGTTTTGATACTAGGATTTACCACCATTGCCGTGTATATTATCTATAATATGATTATTAAAATGAACGGGAGTAAGCCGGGTAATATACCACCACCCTTCGTTGATACACCCAATGCGAAACAGATTGCACAATTGAGTAGTGTGGAAAGTTCTAATTCTGGTGGAGGAATCGCGAATGCATCATTCGACCCATCGAACGACAATGCATTACGTAATTATTGTATCAAGGCATCATCAAATAGTGCTTATACAGGTGAATATATGAACTTGAATATGGTAAAATACGTTTTGTCCCGTGGTTGCAGATTCTTAGATTTTGAGGTCTATATGAAGGATGGAGTTCCGATTGTCGCGTATTCCAATAATAAAAACTCGGTTGATACATTCACATCAGAAGCGCCCGCCGTTTCTTTAGCAGGAGCATTCTCAACGGTCATGTCCAATGCATTTTCAGATACATCTCCGAATTCGAATGACCCCATTTTTATACAATTACGTATCAAAACGTATTTATCGACTGCTTATTCCAAAATAGCAACAATTATCCATGGAACTCTTGGTCCAAAATTACATGGACAGGCTGTGTCTAAAACAAAATATGATGCTGTCCCCGTTACGCTAGATACTCAATTACCGGAATTGAAAGGAAAGGTTATTTTGATAGTAGACCAATCTTCCTCTCCCGGTTATGCGAATTATGCAACATGTAGTCCAGACAATACCGATTGTGCTAGTTTAACCGATTATGTAAACATGAATAGTAACAGCCAATCTATCCGCTTATATAGTGAAAATAGTTTGTCGTTTCAACCAATAAATCCACCTGACCCGGCAACATATCTATTGCGCATTGTATTTCCAAGCCTCGGATTCTTTAATAATCTAACTAATGCCGATACATTTTATTTAATCGAAAACTATGGTGCTCAAATTATAGCTCAAGCCTTTTATACAAATGATACAAATTTGTCTTCATATGAAGCACTTTTCAATGAATATAAGACAGCTTTTGTTCCACTAACAACAGCAGTTCAATATAGCAGGCTTCAATAAGAATAAATACATTTAGATAATATGTTTGTGTGAACACATTATCCACGTATATACTAAGATACCCATGCGCCAGAAAAAACAAAGAACACGGAAAAATCGATTCGAGCCAAGCGAATGCTCAAATAATATGAATTTCCAAGAATGTGAATTGGCTGTATTAAGACACGCAATCGACAAAAATGAAAAGATTCTTGGACAAAAGGTCGCGAGCAGTGACGAAATTAAAAATATGGTTAAAATCGTAGAGGACTTTTTAATGAAAAAGAAGCTTGTGTGTTATGGTGGAACTGCTATTAATAACATTTTACCGAAGCAATCACAGTTTTATAATCGTGAATATGAGATACCCGATTACGACTTTTTTTCGCCAAATGCCCTAGAGGATGCTAAAGAATTGTCGGACGTATTTTATGCCGCCGGTTATTTAGACGTTGAAGCAAAATCCGGTATTCATTCTGGAACATACAAGGTTTTTGTTAATTTTATTCCTATGGCGGATGTTACCTCTATTCACAAGGAACTTTTCGACTCATTGTCCAAGGAGAGCATTTCCATTGCTGGTATCAAATATGCACCACCCAATTATCTACGCATGGGAATGTATTTAGAATTGTCTCGACCTGCGGGTGATACGAGTCGATGGGAAAAGGTGATGAAACGACTGAATTTGCTGAATAAATTTCATCCAATGAAAGTTAAATATGATTGTTCTGCTATCGATTTTCAACGAGAAATGGACGACACATCGTCAGAAAGCGAAAAAATATATATTACTGTTCGTGACACCTTTATTGACCTTGGTGTAGTATTCTTTGGGGGATATGCAGCAAGTCTATATTCTAAGAATATGCCCCATAAGGAGAAACAGTTTTTTCGAAAAATACCTGATTTTGATGTATTATCTGAAGATATACACAAGACAGCTCTAATCTTGGAAGAACGTTTACATGATGAGGGTATTAAACATATAACACAAGTTCATCATCCGTCCATTGGTGAACTCATTCCGGAACATATCGAGATGCGTTACAAAAATGAGATCATCGCATTCATTTATGCGCCTGTCGCATGTCATAATTACAATACGATCCAAGTGAATGACTCAGACGTTAATGTAGCGACAATTGATACAATTATGAGCTTTTATTTGGCTTTTTTATATGCGGATGCGAATTACTATTTCAAGGATCGAATCATGTGTATCGCAAAATTTCTGTTTGAGCTACAGCAGACAAACAAGTTGGCGCAGAAAGGTGTTATGAAACGTTTTACTCCACAATGTATTGGTGTCCAAGAAACAATGGAAAGTATCCGGGCAAACAAATCAGTCAAATTCGAAGAACTTCGTGGTAAAACGGGGGGTGCAGAATACGAAAAATACTTTTTGAAATATTTACCTGCTGATATCGGAAAAAAAAACGGCAAGAAAAGTAAATCCGATGGAAAGAACGACGATTCACCAAAGGACGAGGAGTCACCAAAGGACGAGGAGTCACCAAAAGAACAGACATCGCGAAAAAAGACAAAGTCCAAGAAAACGACTGCTAAAAAGCGTGTAACATTCAAACCGTTTGGTATTCCACCTATATTCTAAATCGATATGATAAAATTGATATAAACCGTTGTTATCATATACAACCATACAACATGAACCGAACCGGATTGAAACGAGATACGATTGATAAATTTTATACAAAACCCGATGTAGCGGCACAATGTATTCAGTGGACATCAGACAATATATCGATTAATAAAACAGACATATTGATTGAACCCAGTGCTGGAAACGGGTCGTTCATAGAGGGAATGCGCGGATTATCCGACATTTGCAAGTTTTACGATATTGCTCCCGAACATGGCGACATAGAGAAACGAGATTTCTTGGAATTCGATTCTATTTCCGAACTAGGAGATATTGGTCTGAATCAAAAAATACATGTTATTGGAAATCCACCATTCGGACGTCAATCTTCGTTGGCGATTAAATTTATTAAAAAGGCGTGCTCTTTTGCGCATTCCATCTCCTTTATTCTACCCAACAGTTTTAAAAAGGGTAGTCTTCGTAATAAAATCCCGCGTAATTTCCATTTGTTATTTGAGTCGTATCTACTCGATACATCGTTCAGTGTAGAAGGTGATGACGTGAATGTCCCATGTGTATTTCAAATATGGGAAAAACGCGATGTATTACGAGATAAGGTGGTGGTTGAAAAACCAATTGGATTTAAATTCGTATCCATGAATGACCAACATGATATTTCATTCAGACGCGTTGGTGTAAATGCCGGTGTAGTTGATACAAACACATCGGAAAAAAGTCCACAATCCCATTACTTTATTCAATTTACAAACGGACGAGGAATAGCCGATAATGTGGAACGAGTTCGGACATTACAATACGAAACGAATAATACCGTTGGACCTCGGTCGATATCAAAACCTGAGGTAATTTGTGCGTTTAATCGCGTATTGTAGAATACGTAAAATTGAAAGTATATTTATTTTTCTTTCCGGTCGGTGTATTTACGTATGCTAGGAAATACAATGAATCGTCGTATTATGCAAATTGACCTTACGGGAACATTACAATTTGGTGTTCTACCTGTAGAAACACTGATCGATCATTTCAAAGATGGTCGATGGGCATCCACTTTATTGGAACGATATATCCCAATTATATATCCAGATTTAACATGGGTTTCTGGTAACAAAGACCATGACCATATAGATGTGGACGGAAATCTATATGATCTGAAATGTTTTACGAAAGGCGGATTGAGATTCATGCCTTCAAATCAAATCGGTGCAAAGCGCTCCTTCGACAAAGACATCGCACACGAAAAGGCGAATAAGTTGACCTATATATGCTGTGATATTACACAGTTTCCAATTGTTACTGTAAAATTCGCAAACGGATGTGACCTAATTGTGAAATATCCAAACTGTTCTATTCCATTCAAGGACCGAAATGCGTTCTTCACCGACTATACCAGTGAGACTATATAATAACTAGAATTATAATTCCACACACATTTAACTCTATCCCCAATTTCAATAGAATGTTTATCGACCGTATCAAGTTCGCTACTGTGAATTGTCTGTTTTTTTAAAAATGTAGAAGACACTGCAGACAAGTATATATCATCTACTTTTGTCCAATCATATTTTAATGCAAAATATTCATTCTTATTCAGACTAGTAACACGCATAGACTTATATAAATATTTGGTATAATTTTTGATACCACGTTCATCGAAAAACATTTTCTGTTTTAAGTTACTAATATTGAAGGTATTCTCTACTGGATGTATCTGGTCTAAAATCGTAATTGGGAGTCGTTTGTAATTATTACAATCAACATATGTCACGTCTTTGCGACCGACTGATTGAAAATAATCGTGAAATTTAGTATCATCACCATTGATCTCATCTCCGAATCTAACCCATTTATTCGGTATATTATATGCATCACTTACTATTAATCCATGTAACGATGAAGACACAATCTTCTCGCAACTTACTATATCGTTTATTACGGATTCGACATTTTCATTATTTAAATTAATAACGAACACATCATCAAAGTCTGCATACATTTTATTTATAATCTCGTAATGCACAACATGGGGAATAATACCAAAAGGATGTGTTTTTACTACAGTTGGTTTATAATACTCGGGTAATAATAACCCCGGGTCACCATAATCTGGAGGACAATAACAATTTATATCGAGTAATCGTTTACGGGTTAAAGGTCCTCTTACTAACTGAATTAATCCACTATTTATGTTCTGGTCAATGTCTCGTATTCCACTTCCATACACTAATGAATCCGGTTTACACAATCTCATGATAGAACCGCAACTGATAATATTTGGTTTAGTTCCAGTTAAATCGAATGAATAATCTACATCCTTACAGAACTTCTCTAAAAAATAAGGTGTAATCAAATCACCAAAGTTTGAGGATCCACTCCAATAATAAAAAGGTATTTTCACGTCACTAATATTTAGATAAATCTCTGGTAAATACTTTTCAATAAATTTTAAATCAAAATTGTTATAAATAAATTCGATTGTATTTTCATATCCATATCGCTGGATGGGATTCATATTAACTACATTTTTTACTTTCCACCATTTTGAATTGCCGCTATAGTGAATCATAGTTAAACTGTCCATCGTATCTTTATCAAAAGAATATAGTTTCGCGGAAGTATTGAGTATGTGGGTTTCGGGAGCTAATAAAGCTACATGTTCACTGTTATATATTTGGTATAACACCATAAGTGAATCATCACCACACCTTGGTGCCCCTATATCAAACGAACGTTGATAATAATCAATAATTTTTTCATAAAACCCAATCTCTGTTAGATTTTTAACATTATATATTTTCAAACCACCTAATATACGAGGGCTATTCAAATTACCTTCACCAAATTCTTCTCGGATTTTAGGATAATCGCGCACAATTGCTGGGAAAGACCCGATTGAAACTCCTTCTTTGTATGTTCCACCTATATATGCAACTGTATCTAATTTAATGTCAAGAGATTTATTGATATATATATCTGGTTCTATCAAAACCAAAAAGTCATAACTGGCTAATGCTTTATATGCATAAAAATGATAAAAACACTCAAGTGGATACTGTAATCCATATGGACGCTTTTCTAAATGAGGGAAATCATTTGTTAAATCAACCTCGATTAAGTTTATATCAAAACGACCGCACAATTGTTTCATATCATCATCGAATGATTTTCCAATAATTGCCTTATCATAATTTGCATTATGGCTTTCAAATTGTTTCAATGAAACGATTGCCTTGGAAACATACTCATTATCACAACACACAATTACACAATTGTTCATGCTATATATAATATGTATAATATGAATAATGCAAATAAAAAGAGGTATAGACCTACTATAAATTACTAATCTTGGTTGAAACATAATGAAATGAATAAAAAATAGAACCGAACATGAAACTTTTCATAGTTAATCCCATGAAATTGAAATTGCCGTCGTCATGATAAATCGTCATAAAAGACAAATACTTCCGTAATAACGTATTTATAACCGGCATTTGAAAAATAAAATATAACAGAGCAACTAAGATAGGCAATTGTATATCGCTAATTAAATTATGCGATGCCTCCTGTCTATGTGTGTGTTCATGATGTTCTTTACGTGCTTGTTCATTTACCGCTTCATATTCGCGTATATAATCGGACGTTAATTTCACCTTGGGAACATGGTTCGCTTGAATCTCTTCATCCTGTTGATAATCAATCGAATTCATTGGAATATCACGAGACGGTAGGCGCTGTTGGGGCATGGTATCAACCGTATAATTTACCTGACCGGGTGCAGCAGTATGTTCTGGAACCATACTATTTGTATGGGGTGCTTGTCCACGTTGTGGAGACGATTCCGGCATAGGCATCTCTTCTGGTGCGACCGTATTATGTCCATATGGATTAGGGTGAATATTTAACGGTTGATAATTTTGATCATCTGATTCACCCGTCATGGAATGCTGTTGCTGCTGTTGTTGTTGGGGTTGTTGCGTGTTGGCAGACACGTTACCATAAAACTCGTTCGCTATATGTTGTGTCGATGGTTGAGTATTAAATGATACAGAACCTGTTTCTCCAAGGTCTGAAATACGAGTGGTGGAATGAGACATAAACTATACAATATTAGACATCTAAACATTGTGTTGTTGGCGCATTATTCTACATCCACTATTTGCTTATTTTCATCACAAGGAACCGATATCGAATTGTATTCGTAACATTTCTCACCATGTTTGTAGATCTTCCCGTCAATTTCCCCTAAAATAGGTCCTTTAAAATCTAGACAATTCTTGTCTTTACAGACCTTTCTAAAAAGTGTTGCTAAACCGAGACCTAATAGAATCGATATGAATATTTTCCCTAAAGGCGTGTTCAATAATCGTTTTAAATGCATTGTATATATATTCGATTGATTTTTTACACATACCATTATAATAATGGTATGTAACTAACCTTGCGTCGGAATTTTCGCGATGTCCATTGGATTTAGTGGACACGTAACAGGTTTTTGCTCGAACGCAAAACATTGGCTTGCTTTGTCCCGATAAATCATCAATTCCGAGTTCTCTGGACTTGGATAAATATAAATGGTTCGTGTGTCGCCCAATGTGGTATATACAATGAATATACCAATTGCGAAACTGATGATAAATACAGGAATGCTAATATATTTTGTGAGTCGCATCATTTCTATATATTGAGCAAGTATTATTATGTTTCCAGAACATAATCTTACACCTACCGAAAAGAAAAATGAGACAAATAATTAACAAAATAATCTTTTTCCTGATGATCCCTCATTAAAGTATTTTTTATAATTTTTAATAACTTCTTCAACACTTTTATTTTTGGCTTTTCTATATAGTTCTCTATAAGCATCAAAACTAGGACCACTATCTAAAATTGCTATAACATTGTTATTTTCCTCAGCCTTCTCTTGTTCTTCTCTAATATTTTTTCTAATTATTTTATAACTTTTATCCTTATAAATAAAAACACTATGTTTTGTATCGGCTAAATCTAACCAAAAATTATATAACTCTTTATTTTTATTTCTAATAATATTATCATTATCTACGTCTTGTATATGTTTTGTTCTATTTTTTTCAGTTTGTTTTTTTTTAATAGTTCTATTTTTTGATATTTTTAACCAACGTTTTGCGTCATTTTTATTTTTAACTATTTTCCACATATTACCATCATTACCTTTCTTTTTTGTTCCTACACTAAATTTAGTTGCACTAGAAGCGGGTCCTTTTCTCACTTTTAAAGTTTTAGCCATTATATATATAAAACACATTTTTAAAATTTATAATTGACTATTTGGTTTTGTCCCATTTTTATTTTAGGTCGGTGTAATTACCAGAAGCAACATTTTGAGCCTCTTTTTTCTCATTATTCGCCTTCTTCTTGAGACGTTTCTTTTTACTAGCCGACATTTCAGCATCCGGTCTCGACGTCGATTTTTCCTGTTTATCACCTTCTATGCGATACACCAAACTGTTTGGGTCTTCTGTATCAAACAGATTCGGGTTTTTCGCCATAAACTCGTCATACTCATTTTTACGCTTAATATCTTTCGCGTGTTCTTCTAATTGTTTTACAAGTTGTGCTTGTTGCTTTACTTTACCACGTGCTATAAGACGCTCCTTCACAGTCAGACGCTCTTGTGCTTGGTTCATCGCGTTTGTATCGACACGTGCTCCCTTGGGAACATTCATACCCATGTTCTTCATCATTTCTCCCATACCTTCTGCGCCTCCCATGCTCTTCATCATTTCTCCTATACCTTCTGCACCTCCCATATTCTTCATCATTTTTCCCATGCCTCCGGCACCTCCTAAGTTCTTTAACATATCACCCATACCTCCGGCACCTCCTAAGTTCTTTAACATATCACCCATACCTCCGGCACCTCCCAGGCTCTTTAACATATCACCCATACCTCCCTCACCACCTAGACCATTCATCTTCTTCATCATTTCAGAAGCCTCTTTCATCAAATCTTCGCGAGATATTTCACCAGATTCCATCTTACTAGCCAATTTATCCTTCACGGAATTGACGACATTTTTAATCTTTTGGGGATTTTGCATCAATTTTGATAAAACATCCTTTGTTGACGTCATTCCCTCCATATCATCACCAAATGAAGCTGCTATATCTCCACTCATATCCTCGGCTAATTCTTTGGCTAACTGTCCAATTTTACCGTCAAATAAGCCTTGTAAATGACTATGTAAATCTTCCATCTTAGGTAGACCTGCTGTTTTCGAAGTCCCTTCATCCTGGGGTTGTTCGCCACCTTCTGGATCAACCTTTGCTGTCTCCACCTGTTCAAAAAACTGTCCAATATTCTTCATCGCTCCTTCCAATTTAGAATGTAAATCACCTTCGTCTAAATTATCGAACATTTTCATGGTATCCCCAAAATCAACCTTGTCTTTCATCGAATTCACTAAAATTAAAAGAACCACTTGCAAATATTTCCAGATTGTTTCGCGGGTTTTTTCAGACACACCATCGCAATTATAGAGCATTTTAAAATCAACATTTGGTAAGAATGAAGTGTTTATATTGCTATCCTCAGAAAAAATATCAGCATTCTGATTCAGAATATCAAAAAAACGTTCCGGATATACTTGAGAACAATGCTCGTATAACTGATTAAATTCTGAATCCAGAGTTTTTACATTCAACCATTTTGACCATAATGAGGTATACTCTGGAAAAGTTGTAGAAAGATCAGTTGCGAAATCGATAATCGATGCGCGGAAATTATCTGGTGTAGTAGTCGCCATTTTACTATGACTGTATTAGAATTACACGATTTAAACCCTTTTGTTACGAATTAATTTTATCTGGTTATGTATATGTCTGAATATATCAAAATACGATTTTATGTTTACAAACAACAAGTTATTACATATATGAATCACACAACGAAAACACGACCCAAACAAACGTTCTGGGGATTATTTTAGTTCCATTATACTTGAATTGTATTGAATAAATATATAAAGATAACAATCAACTGTTATATATTAGAATGTATCGCGACGAACTACTTCAAACTGTGCGTAGCATTTGTGAACCGGGTAAAGGGATTTTAGCCGCAGACGAAAGTTCCGGAACTATCGGTAAAAGATTCGAATCGATTGCATTGGAAAACACCCACAAAAATAGAATATCTTACCGCGAACTATTGTTCACAACACCGGGTTTACATGAGAATATTAGTGGGGTCATTACATATGAAGAAACCTTATTCGATAAGACATCGGATGGTGAACGCTTGATTCAACCTCTCATCGATAACGAAATTATCGTTGGTATTAAAGTCGACAAAGGTGTAAAACCATTATACGGCACAGACGGTGAAACCGTTACCCAAGGTATGGACGATTTAGACGTTCGATGTCGTAAATACTATGAAGCTGGTGCACGTTTTGCGAAATGGCGTTCTGTATTACACCCTTGAAGATTTAAAACGCCGTTTTTTCAATATATTTTTTCATAGTATATATACTGAATGCCCTCACATAAAAGCGAAGATTACATCAGTTAAGTCTCATTTAGAAAACGAGAGTTCCTTTGTAAATGTAAAAAATTGATTCTAATTATACAACTGGAGTGTATAGTATATTACAAGACTACCTCATAGTAAAATGACGACAGCATCTAATACCGGAACCCACTTTATTAAGTTGTACGACTGGATTCCTATCGATAAACTGGATTGGTCTAGTTTCTCTTCCTGTCCAAATGTGATTTATCTTTTGGAAAAAAACTTGGATAAAGTAAATTGGAAAGAATTGTCTTCCAATCCAAATGCGTTTCATATTTTAGAAAAAAACCTGGATAAAGTGGATTGGGATGAGTTGTCTAGAAATCCAAATGCGATCCCTATTCTGGAAAAAAACTTGGATAAAGTGGTTTGGTTTGGATTTTCTCAAAATCAAAGTCCAAAAGCGATTCATATTCTAGAAAAAAACTTGGATAAAGTGGTTTGGGATAGGTTGTCTGAAAATCCAAATGCGATTCCTATTCTGGAACAAAACTTGGATAAGGTGAATTGGAAAAAGTTGTCTTTGAATCCAAATGCGATTCCTATTCTGGAACAAAACTTGGATAAAGTGAATTGGAATATATTGTCTCGAAATACAAGTCCAAATGCGATCCCTATTCTGGAAAAAAACTTGGATAAAGTGGATTGGAATTGTTTGTCTAGAAATCCAAATGCGATCCCTATTCTGGAAAAAAACTTGGATAAAGTTGTTTGGTATAGTTTGTCTGTGAATACAAGTCTAAATGCGATTCCTATTCTGGAACAAAACTTGGATAAAGTGGATTGGAATGGTTTGTCTTTTAATCCAAATGCGATTCCTATTTTGGAACAAAACTTGGATACAGTGAATTGGACTGGTTTGTCTTATAATCCAAATGCGATTCCTATTTTAGAAAAAAACTTGGATAAAGTGAATTGGAATTGTTTGTCTCGAAATCCAAATGCGATTCCTATTTTAGAAAAAAACTTGGATAAAGTGAATTGGAATTGGTTGTTGTCTATGAATCCAAATCTATTTGGATACGATTACCAGGATATGAGAAATAAAATGTTTAGTAATGGTGGGATTAAGGAAGACTTGGTGAAAAACCGGTTTCATCCAAGAAATATTCGCAAATGGAAAGGGTGGGGGCAATGTGATGTTTGTGATGTTTGCGATGACTTGGATGATGATGATGATTGGGATGATGAAGAATGGTTGAAACATTAAACCATTGGTATTTTAAAAACGGCGTTTTAAATCTTCAAGGGTGTAAAGATCGATGTGGAGAATAATCTACCATCCGATTTGTCTATTCATGAAAATGCGGTAACGCTTGCACGATATGCATCCATTTGCATAAATAATGGATTAGTTCCGATTGTTGAACCCGAAATTTTGATGGATGGAACACACACAATTATACAGTCCCGTAATATATCCGTCACAGTATTGAATGCGGTATACCACGAATTGGCGCGTCACAACGTCGATCTTGATTGCACCCTACTAAAACCCAATATGGTCAGACCCGGGATTGATTCGACTGAGAAAATAGACTGCGCTGAGATAGCCAGACATACGATTTCTGCATTTCAACAAGTAATTCCTGTGAGTATGCCGGGTGTGGTGTTTTTATCAGGTGGAATGTCGGAAGTTGATGCGAGCATGGCTCTGAATGAAATAAATAAGTTTGAAGCCGTCAAACCGTGGCGTCTTACATTTTCATATGGTCGTGCGTTACAAGCAAGTGTATTGGAAGTATGGAAAGGAAAGGTCGAAAACTATGTGGATGCACAAATGATGCTATTGAAACGCGCCAAAGCAAATGGGCTTGCGTCAATGGGCACGTATCAACCCGAGGCAATGGGTGATAAATCACTCCACGTTAAAGATTACGTATACTAGACCTCGTATATCGAGGGTGTTATATGAATTACTTTTTTCTATACTAATTACATATGGAAACCATCGATTCTAGGTTATTCTACGAACTATACCCCAGCTTTAATTGGGAGTATTATCTTAGATTATATCCAGATGTCGTGAACGCCGGGTTTATTACCGAACAACAGACAATACGACACTATATGTTACACGGACGATATGAGAATCGTATATACTCAAAACCAATTGTTGACAATACTCGCGAGGAGACACCCGTTCTATATGATATGACCGCCATTCGCAATAAACAAGTGAATGTATCCGACGCGCTAGATATGTTAGGCTTTAGTAAAGAGGCTACAATTCTTCGCAATAATACAAAAAAATAACACCCCCATATTCTGTTCAAATATTGTCTATTTTCAGTTCATCGTCTCTCGCACGTTTCGTCTTTTTCAGAATATCCATCTGGCGCGTTTTACTATCAAATAAACTCATAGTATTACAAACGTTCGTTTTTATACTACCGCTCGATTCTCGTTTGCGAATATTATATCTATACAACGCATCTTCATATTCGTCATCATCTTCAAAATCGTCTTCATTCGGTGGACTTCCTATCTCATTTTCCAATTTACGAACAAACTCTGTTTGTAACGAAAAAAATGATTTGTTAATAGCTTGTCCTATACTAGCACCTGCTCGTTCAAATCCATCCACATATTTTATGAATTCGGCTTCGCCATATAGTTGACGATTTTCATCCTTCTTTTTCTCCTTTACATAATGAACACCGTTTTTTACGTCGGTTGTTTGTATAAAATTCATGTATTGCGGGTTATCTTTCAGACATTTGAACATGATATTATAGACATTCGTCGCTAAGCAAATCTCTTTATTTGCGATATGTCTGTAATTTTCTTTGAAAAAATCGGTGCATTGCTTCACATACCTGTCTGTAAAATCGTGAATTGATTCCGCGTCTTTGCACGTGTTCGTCAAATAGAAGTTTAGAGTGTTGTTGGTCGTATTATTGGTTGTATTACCCATCTTGGGTATTACATCTATCACCTTGTTTACTAAATCTTGATTCCCCTTTACGGCTTCTTTCAATATCTCTGTGTTTTCTTGGTATTTTTCCATCATTAGTATAAACATCGATTTCATCTCATTTTTTTCAGTTCGTTCCGTGTGTAGCTCCGCTAATAGTTTATCAATCATTTCATCTCGTGGGGGGTGAATTGGTATATTCGTCATTATGGGTGTTTCTTGAATATTCGTCAATATGGGCGTTTTATATGAACATGTTCGTTTATGTCTATATAGACCTGGGCTATATTTGTAAACCTTACCACAATTACAGGAAAACTTTTTATTATCATTTGTGGCGGTTTCAATACCATTTGTGGCGGTTTCAATACCATTTTCAGTTCGTTTATGTTTCATGGTTATAATATGTCGGTCGTAATCACTTTGTTTACCACATGTAAAGTTGCATTTTATACAACTAAATTTTTCGGCGTTTTTCGGCGTTTTTTTAGAAACCATTTATACCTTTTTTACTTATATAATGGTATAACATAAAAACGCCTAAACATAATACGCGCGATTATATTCAAAATATGGATGCAGTCAAAATGTATTATTGGTTTTCTAAATCACTGCATTCCTGTAATAATTCGCGTTTTAATAAAAGGTGTTTGAGAGAGTTCCTCGGATATTCGATTTTGGAACTTTTTAAAAGTTCCATTTGGAAAAACTTTCAACTCTTTTATTTTGACTATTATACAAAAAATTCAATAATAGTCAATATTCGATTTCACAACAATATTATTTAAGAACGCCAATGTTTACTGCAGTCGAGACATGTTACGAAAATAGTCGCCGATTCATCTGCACTACGAGTTTGCATCTCGTAGTAGGTGCATCGGTTAGACCGGCAACGTTTACAAGTATATAAATTAGTGCTGGCTTGAACATTTTCAGTATACTTTGATGCATCGCGTTTCATCTTCTTTTCAATTAAATCCTTCCAACGTTCCGGGTTATATTCCTGATGCGTCATACTCGCAACATTTTGCGGTAAAACCTCACCAGTAGACAATAGTTCACACAATGGTGGTGACTTCTGTAAATTGACGTAGATAGAACGAAGTCGATCTTTGTAAAGAGTTACAAATTGTGGATTTTCCCATTTCTTTACAATCTTTCGACGCGTCGATTCCTTAATCGCATAATTGTAAATCCCCTTCTCCAGATTAATACCCGATGCTTCATCACATCCGTCCAAAATCCCTAGCAACTTGGTGCGAACATTTTCACGGAAGACAGTTGAATTGGATAGTTTACTCATTATACTGTAAATATTTACACTATAATGAATCGAAACGTTTAAATCAATTTTACAACTTTGAATAAGTGTTATTTATTCGGTAATATGAATGTGTATATTTTATAAATATTCTTCTTCGCTCAGCTCGCTTGTGCAGTCTAAATACTCGTCAACAGTATCGTCAATTGTTGTAAATACATTTTCAGGAACGACCTTCTTTTTCTTTTCCCGAGTTGACTTCCTAAGCACCGGTTTGGATTTACGCTTTGGGACATTATCTTCTTCTTCATCTTCATCCCCAGCATCTTCGTCTTCATCTTCATCCTCATCATCTTCCTCCTCCGAATTAGCAGCGTCGTCGTCTTCTACAATAAACCCATCCTTAACATATCCATCTTTTGTGCGTGAAACATCGTCGTCTTCGTCGTCTTCCTCTTCTTCTTCACTATCTTCCGCTCCAATATCTTCAAACCCACCAAACAGTTTTTCATAAACGACGACCCATTGTTTTACACTAAGATCCAGCGGTTCATTATTATCAGTAGTGTTAACCAGTATACAAGAACCGAATAATAATTTGCTATCAACTGGTGGGGGGAAATCATACTTGTTTTCCTGACCAGCACGTCCAGACGTCTTACCGAACAACCTAATATTCACATTCGACCCCAATTTCCATGTAGTTTGACGAGAAAATCCGGCACCCGTCTTCATACCTGCCTTTTTATATAATTCTGCCTCATCGTATGATTTAAGCGACACGCATTTAAGCGAACCAGTTTTTTCAACAATCAAAATCGCAACCATTGTTTTACTAATGATATATTTAGTAAAGTTTCTATATTGATTTTACTATATATTTTATAAGCAATATATATATCATATGTCCGTGAATTCCATATATAAGCCAACTGGTGGAAAACGCTTGTCTAGAAAACGCATATATAAAGTTTCCAACAACAATAAAATGTCTGGTGGTGGGTTTTTTGGTGAGCTTTTTGGTGGTGAAGAACCAAAACCTGTCGATGGTGCTCCTGTCGATGGTGCTCCTGTCGATAGTGTTCCTGTCGATAGTGCTCCTGTAACCGATGGTGCCCCTGTAACCGATAGTGTTCCTACACCGGAACCAACTGTCGATACACCTCCTGTGAATACACCGGAAATTGACGGTGAAGGTAATCCCACATCTCTTGATAATACAATTCCATCATCTGAAGACAATAACGAAAAACCTGGTATTTTAGACAATGCCGTGACCGCCGCAAAAAGTATGGGCTCAATGATGACTGAATCTGCTCAAAATACAATGGATGATTTAACAAACACACCCGATAATGATACGACCGAAGGGTATGAAAGTGACGACAATGCAGAAAGCGTCGATGAATCTGAAAGTGACGGTGCAGAATCGTCTCCTGGTATGAACAATATGGATTATAATGAATTGATATCTATCATAAGTGACCAAAATAACACAATCAAAGAGCAGTCTGCTAAAATCGAAAGACTACTCGAAGGTCAAATAGAACAATTAACTATCAACTCAAACCAATCGTCTCCTCCATTAACACCATCACCCAATGAACCTAATCTAGTAACACCATCACCTACTGGAACGACATCATCCATACTAACACCCTCTCCCCACTTTGATTCGTCAATTTCTCCAATACCAGTTGTGGAAAATAGTGGTATAACACCACTTGAATCCAATTCAATATCCCCGGAATCTGATATAAATGTTGTTTCACCTTCACAACTTGAATTCAATTCATCATCCCAAGAATCGGATATAAATGTTGTTTCACCATCCCCAACATCTACACCACAATCTCTTCCCTCAAGATTGCCTGGTGGAAAAAAAAGTACGTATCGTAAAACACATAGAGTAACCAAAAGGAAATCAAACCACTAAGTTTAGATAACTAAATCATATTCTCGTTCACTCGTATATGGACAAAATTATCCAAACAATATTTATTTCCATCGTTATTATTTATATATTAGACTGTCTAATCAAGTATTTTAGAGATACTTACACTACGAAAAAAACGAAGGATGTAGTGGGGTTTCATATAAAAAAATATCAATCCATGATGGACCAAATGCGAGATAATCCAGAAACTGAAACAGCGCCGACTTCAACAAAATTGAGTGAACAAGAACTCATATATATGAATGAAGAACTTGAATCGCTATTACTAACTGAATTAGGACCAGCATCTCCCTAACTTATTGTAAAACGACATAGAGGTTTCATATGAATACATATAACCATACGTGCACACCAAATATGTCCGTGTCCCAAAATATGATGAATGAATTACTCGGGCGTTTACCCCATTTTGAACTTTCCTATGAAACAATATCACATAAGAAAGTTTCCACTGATTATAATATTACTTTAGCCATTCCATATGGTAAAAAGGCTTATATATGGTTTACATTCTTTCGAGATAAGGATGCATGTTTCCTTATGGAAATTGGACGCGATAAAAAGGTTACTTCTATGAGAATATTATCAGATGTCGATATCCCGACACAACTTGCATATGGAACTATCCTTTACGGTAGTCTGTGTGAAATACCCGATAAGGGTCGCTATTTTGTAACAGAAGACGTCTTATATAGCAGAGGTATCCATGTTGCGAAACAACCCTTTCAGGAAAAAATGGGTTTCCTTTATGAATTATTTACACTGTATCCGCAATGGTTCTGTGAGAATATGCAAATGCCGATTGTGTTGCCCATTTGCTGGAGTCAAACAAGTGATATAGTGAATACTGTTCCCGTGCATATTCAAGAAACGATACCATACACAGTTCATCACATCCAACATCGTTCGCTACGGTTTATTGTTCCCTATATCAATGTGCCTTTCACACGTAATATTATTCCTTCGGCTAACAGTGCACCTAGCAATCTTATCTTTATTTCCCCCGCACTCCCACGCTTCGATTATTCCAAACCACAATATAAATCTTCGACTACGTTCGAAATAAAGGCTGATATTCAGAATGATATTTATCATCTTTATGCATTTGGAAGAGGATCAGAACGCGTTTATTGTGGTATAGCTTATATTCCTAGTTACAAATCGAGTTGTTTCATGAATTCAATATTTCGAAATATAAAGGAGAATCGCAATTTAGATTCTCTTGAAGAAAGTGACGATGAAGAAGATTTTCAAGATATGCGCGAAGATAAACACGTGAATTTAGAAAAAATTATCCCAGTCGAATGTGTTTATACACAAAAGTTTCGGAAATGGACACCCGTAAAGGTTTCCGATGGACGTGGAAACATTGTTCATATTCGTCAACTTTAAAAAATGTCGGTATATACTATAAATGGGTGATAATGTATTACCACCATATAGTCTAGGTGGAAACACAATTTCATCAGAACCCACCGGATTATACAACGCCAGTAGCTTTGGTGCAGCTTATACTGATCCTCCTGGATCTGTAATTCCACCACCAGGGACAGGTATTTATTGTGGAGGTAAACGGTCTAGAAAACGTTCTATGCGAAAATCCAAAAAGTGTAGGAGTAAATCTAAGAAAATGGGATGCAAATCTAGGAAGATGGGAGGCAAATCTAGGAAGATGGGAGGCAAATCTAAGAAGCGTAGATGTAAATCCAAGAAATGTAAATGTTAGGATTTTTCCTCCATTATGTAATAATTATACACATTAAATTTTCAAAGGTGTATAATTGAATATTTGTATTTCAGAATTTGATGATGACTGATAAAACAGACCTCATTTTCTGTATTGTTATTGTATTTAGCATCGTGCGAAATAAAAAACTAGTATTATTGTATATACTTTATGAAACGTGCGGCAACTAAAAGTCCTGGCGTTAAAAAACGTCTCGCAGTATTACTAATAACCAGTCATGGAGAGGTTGACGTTGAACGTGAAATGACCGTTCCGGCTATCAATTTGCATAAAATAAACGCCACTACGAAAGGAGTATGTAACTTAGTGTCGGACGAGTTTCTACTACCATTGGGGGTGATTATGAATTCTGTCGTAAATAAGCGAAAGTCACATTGGAATACCAACGGTATGGATGAAATTACATTTGATAGCGAACCACTTGGAAATAAGGCTATTTCAGATTTAACCAAAAAATTGCGCACCACTATTCGCAAAAATGATGCGGTTTTTACTGACTCTAATAAAAAGGTGAAGGCAAAATCTATCGGTCGCCAATATGATTCCATATTTGGTTCAGATAGCGATGACGACGATGACGACGATGATGACGCCGCTGCCGCCGCCGCCGAGGTCAAAGATAGAGAGGCTGTATACGAAGCACATCTCGACGAGGCTTACGAAATTTCTACGATGAAACATGGCGACAACATGTTGGACAAAATGTATACTGTTGTTCATTCTGAACGTTCAGAAACGAACGCAAATCCATACAACAATGGTGTATTTTATCTCGGCACTCCAGGTCTCGGAGAGTCTCATGTGGTGGGCACACTCCCACATATTCGAAGCACTACTGCTGCCGCCGAAGATGCCGAACATAAGACGTTTCTATTCAGTGAGGTGGTGGCAGATTTGGTAGAAAAGGGATACACCGATGCTATCGTCGTGGATTTGTCTTGTTCCGCAAGCACCAGTAAGACAGGTGACCGATTTTTTATGCGCAATCGCAAAAAAGGCGATAAATCATCTTACGGTGGAAAACAAAGGAAAACACGTAAAAAGATTACCCGTCGCGTGTATAAGAAAAAACGAATCACAAAAAGAAGACGAACCAAACGTAAGTAATGATCGATGAAACACGTAGATATATTAAAAATAATCAGTTTTTATATTCATTATCATATGTGATTATGATAATGGATTTTCAGATAAATATTTCTAACTCACTTTATCCAAGTTGCTAATTTATTTTTTTTCGTAAGGACTATTATACAGCGACGTATAAAAATCTTCTTCAATAACTTGATTTTTGTCCGTAATAATATTTCCAAATAAAAAATTAACATAATCTACATTTGATGTATTTGGGTCATCAATATTCATATTGTATATTCTAATGTCATTTATTATTTTATTTTGTTCAAACCAGAATGATATATAACGAAAATAGTCTTCTAATGAACTTTTATATTTACCGTTTACTTTTGTTTGAATAAAACAGAATTTAATTCGTTCCATCCAACTAGTAGGTAATAATGGTTGGTTCATTCTCCTTTGTATGTTATATTCGGTTGTTTTTTTAACAATTCGTTTAATAAAATTGTCACCTTTCGACTTTACCCAATAAGTATTAATTATAGCATTTAAAAATTCATATGTGTTTTTAATATTTTTAACCAATACGAATAACACCGTGATTAATTTTTCGAGCAATTGTTGTTTATCGCGAATTATATTATCATCTGTAAATTCATAATGTTGTTCAAAATAATTAATTTTTGCATATTTAGTTTGTTGTTCAAGATGGTTATCTGATTTATTCGTATCTGTAACACGACGACCTTGTTTTTTTGTATTCATACTATTCTGAATTTTTTCATCATTCATACGATAATTAGATATAAATAGTGATAATTCTATTATTTCCTTAAATAATTTGGTTAAATATTGTTGGTATTTTTCACTGGTCATTATTATTTCACGCGTTAATATATGATTATTGTCTACATATAAATAATCTATTTTTTTCAAAAAATCTTGAATCATATCTATATAATCGGAATATGCTTTAGTATTGAGTTTAATTTCTTCTTCTATTTCTAATGTATGAGTATTATCATATACATTATTGGCTATATCTAATTTTGAATGTGTAATATTCAAAGCTATATCATTTTCAACACCAATATAATAGTCTGCATTTATTGTCGATACCTTTCTTATTTTTGCTAATTCGAATTCTCTTTCTTGTTTTTCTTTATTATATTTGGATTGTTTTAATCGTGTGATTTGGTCTGATGTTCTTTCATAATTGTATACAATTTGGTCATTAATTTCTAAATAACCAGAACATGTGGGTATTTCTTGAGAAGGAATTCTAATAAATACATTTTTAATTTCAGTTAAACCAACAAAATTTTCAGCTTGGGTATATATATCCATATTTCTACTTAATAGAATATGTTTATGTTTATCTTTATGTTGTTACACATAAACATATTCTAGTAAGTAGAACATTTGAATTTATCCAAGTTAGAGAGGGAAATGGAAATCGGACAACAAAGTTGTACCATTTTTCACATCGTCTAATTGAGTTATTTCAATAGATCTGTTATAATATTATAATCTTGGTTATGATTGTGTTCGCATATTTCAATAATATTCTGTTGAGTTGATACACTACCATTCCCTATAACTAACTCCCCATAAAGGTCATTGTTACTCATATGTATAAAATATTTATTAGGTTGTTTGATAATTTGAACAATGTGTGATTTATTTAAGATGATTGATGTTAACTTAATAAATTGTTTCATTTGTAAATAATAATAATAAATATATTTATATCGTTTTTACAATAAAAACATATGTTTTTTACACCTTCGGACATTTAAAATGGGACAAAATCCCATAAAAAGAGTCGGTTTTTAGACCAGAAAATAGTATTTAACTGCTGATAATTTATAATCACTACGTTTATAAGTTGACGTTAATATACTATTATAAATAACAATAATATATATACTTATATTATATGTCCAAAACAGTCAATGTCGACTCTCTCACGAAAGACGGCGAATTTTTTACGAATGATGTTTTAGAACAAATGAATGGAAACGGTAAACTGAATGAACATTTACACCCTTGGTAATTTAAAACGCCGTTTTCACAGCATAAAAAATAATCAAAAGTGTAAAATCAATAGGCAATCTTTTCATTGCCGATCGTCTTACTTACCCCTGCTATTGTTCCACAGGTGAAA
>Ga0222634_1000058_pt1 | contig 67238 bp, 79 predicted proteins | sample AntAcemetageno50_FD_179807 | JGI IMG/M metagenome (GOLD analysis project Ga0222634, IMG submission 179807) | Saline water microbial communities from Ace Lake, Antarctica - #50 | ecosystem: Environmental > Aquatic > Non-marine Saline and Alkaline > Saline | place: Antarctica: Ace Lake | collected... | reverse complement strand
TGAGCACCACAACGATGACAAGACAAACGGTTCTGTTATCGTGGTTGTCTTCGAAAAGGATGAACTGTAATGAGTGATACATCTATATCTGATCTTGATGAAGACGCTGCTGCTTATGTAGCGATCGAGCGACTACTACTGGGTGTAGTACAGTGTGTGATCACTAATTGGCAGCATGCTGATTACGTCTCACCAGAACCTTTCTGGGACCGTGGTATGCTTACTGTATTCGTTCATCGCGTGGGTCCAGTGACTGTAGAACAGTTGGAGGAGTCGTTGCAAGAACGATTTAGAGTAGCCACGTCGAGTATCGTGGTTGTTTGTAACCAAGACCGTAAAATGTCAATACGGTTCAACTTTAAGGTACCTTCATCATGGGCACGGAACCAATTGATAAGATAGCAGCCGGCAAGCATATCCTAACCAACTAGTAGTACTTCGGCCTCTCGCTCTCGAGCGAGGGGCCATTTTTTTATTGTTTATTACGGTGGTATACATAGAGACACTGATACCATAGTATAATAGAGATCAGGCGCATCGCACAGTGAACTGGTGCTCAGGGACTACCCTGGCATGCAAGGAGTGCGATACGGTTTGATTGTGTAACGCTATTTGACATCGTGAATAGATCCAATTCCCTTGATTAACTTTCATGGAGAGCTATCACATGTTCAAATCTTCAATACATGAACAGACTATCCGTACGACTCCTACGATACGTACACCAAGAGCTGGACTAGTAGTAAAGCGGACAATTGTATACGGCATGACTGCCGTGAACAAGCGGTCCGAAGTACTAGGCACAATCGTCGAGTGTGTGCGCTCGGAGCGTATCAAAGGTGCTTGGAAGTGCATCATGAATGGTTACCGCGGTATCAACCGTCTGACCATACGTGATGACGATGACCGTTACATCTTAGTGGAGGCATAGAGCATGAGACCACGCCACTCAATGATGGCAATGCTCATGGGATCCTTGTTCAGTAACATGGGCGGAGCAGTTAATGGACTGTTGCACCATGCGGCTGGAGACGCGATCCCTAGCCTTCGCAGCATGATGACGAACCCTGGCACAGCAAGCAAGGGTTCGCAGCGGTTCCACGGTAAGGGCACCAAATTCCACGCTCAGATGGTCAAGATACGGACCAAGAAGAGACAGCGTGGGAGGCCAGCAGCATGCAAGCTCTAAGATACCCCGATATCACTGTCAAGCTTGTCGGTACCGATGGTAACGCATTCGCTATCATTGGTGCTGTCAGAAAAGCCTTACGGCGGGCTAAAGTGCCGCGTGAGGAGATAGACGCCTTTGAGAAAGAGGCTACATCCGGCGACTACGACAACGTCTTGCAGACCTGCATGAAGTGGGTAGACGTAACCTAGAACAGAGACCCTTGCACTCAGGTGTGAGGGTCTTTTTTTACCCGCTGTTTCGTGGGTTTAAATTACAATTCAGTTATAATACTATCTGCGTACTGCCCGCTCTTTGACATTTGAATCAGAACAACATATAAGGAGGCCAGACATGGCTTTAGATGATAACGGACAAGTCTCTACATGGTTCCATGATCGTAACGCAGAGGGTGATGGACCCGGACCAGAGTACGACAGCAGTATAAAACTATGTCACATAGTCCTGCTCAAGGCTAATACAGCCAAGGTGAACAACGTAACGGGTGGGACCGAGCTCCCAGGAGAGGGTGAACGGTACTATCAACATCCAGCCATGCGTGTTATGGTAACTAAACTGTGGTGGGACTACGAGTGTGGATATCGATACGTCGGTCACATCATGGATATGGCTAAGATACGCGGTATCGATAAGCAGCTAGACTGGACACGTAAGCTAGATGAAGACGTACCAGCACGCGCTACTGAAGAGCGGCTGGAGCGTGTGTTTGCTGTGCAGACTGGCTGGCTGGAGTACGCACCTAACAAAGTGTACTTCAGCGAAGGTGACGCCGCAATGAACTTAGGCGAGTTGACTAGTCTAATTGATATGGCTGAGGCAGGTGGTAAGCAGGCTGCAGCTGAGGAGTTCGAGACTGAGAAGAACCAGGATAAAAACGACCTATGTGACAGCCTCGAAGCACTTAAAGATAAGGTCGACCGGCTGATAGAAGATAATAGGTTGTTTCACTAGCGCATACAACAAAGGCCCGCAGTTAATATGCTGCGGGCCTTCTTTGTATATAACTTATCGGGTGTGGTTAACTGCCGGAACCTGGCATGCCATACGTACCACCCATGCCACGATTGCCGAGGCTCTCTAAGCCACCATACAAGTTAGCTCCCGTTATGTTGTCAACGCCTTTAAGTACAGCGGTGCCACCGGGACCAAGTAGTACGGTCTGCATCAGTAACTCCATTGGAGAGAACTGGTTGCCGGTACCATCATCGTTAGACTGAACACCGGGTATGAGGCGTGCCAGCTTAGCTGCCCAGCTGGCTTCGTCGTAGCCCTCTGGAATCTGGGCCCCGTTGATCTGTGATAGATCAATACCATTTAGTTTGGCGGTGTTGTACAGGCCTTGCTCTTTCATATCAGCTATGCCGCTAGAGTTTGTGATGTTTGCTCTAGCTTCATCACGTCCACGAGGACCTTGCCGACCCGGCTTAGCACCCTCATTGCCAGGACCTTGGTTAGAGAATCCGTATCCACTGACACCAGACCCAGGAGGCAAGCCACCCGGACCGGGACTATAGAAGTTACGGTTCACACCGGGCAGACCTTGTCCGCCAGGAGCGAAGTATGTACCGGTTAGATTTGGACCCATATCAGCCCACCCAGTAACCGATACCGAAGGATACAACTACGAGAGCTGCACTACGGTAAGGGTAGTTAACGAGAGCTGGTACAAACCAATTCCCGATCTTTACGATAAAGTTCTTGATTTTAGTCATGTTAATATCCAACTAGCTAGTTTGAACAAGACTACTATACACCGGTGCGAGACACCAGGTAACTGATTTAACCACGCAGCATAGTCACGGGCACACTTTCAATTGTAGCCGTAAGCGTGAATGAGGTGAGTTCATTATAGACTACATAGTTGATGAAATCCTCTGCCGACTGTTTGCTCGCGAACTGTATCGAGTCCTTCGGATTGAAGCACATGTGGAAGTCAGTCTGGTCTGGCAGTAGACCGAGGTACAGATACACAGGTGTACCATCTTCCTGCTTGCTGTTTATGTTCCGTGTCTTGAGACACCAGACGTCTTGTACGACAGCCATTATAGTAACTCTCCTTGATCTGTTGTTGGGTCTACATCTGGAACGCGCTCATTTAACCACTCTTTGTATTTCATAGCAGCATCTCCATCTGTACTGGTTTAGGCGCATTGATCTTTTCCTCAGCAATCACGGGCTCTGGAACCCCGTCACTGCCCGCATATTCCTCGAACATCCAGTTGATATAATCATACCACTCTTTAAATAACTCTGGTCTGCGCTCTTTAAGAGCGAGCATGGGATACATATGGCTGAGCCAGACTATTAAGCCACGGTTAAGTACTAGTTCAATGTGGTCTAGATCATCACGTATATCTAATTCAGTTATAGGTTCTTCAGTGCGTAGTTTAATAGCGTTGTCATACAGCAAGAACCAAGGTGTATTATCCCAGACGATGAAGTGCTGGTCAGGAGTATCCCTGACCAGCGCCTCAGTTAGTGTGCCTCGATTAATTATCAGGGGCATGTTCAGGGTCCGCCGTAGGACGCATTCCCCAGGCATCATCACGCTCATCTTCTGTGATGTCGTACCCGAGATGCCGTTCGATAGCATCAACCCGTGGTGAACCGTCTTCGCACCACTCCTCAATGTTACCTTCGGGTGTAGGATACGGCATAGTTGTGAAGACACCCATGATTGCTTCACGAATAGCCTGCGCTTCCTCAGGTTTCTTGATCTCAGGTTCAAACTCTTTCTCAACAGTCTCATCTTCATTGCTGTGATCGATTTCGTGGAAGCGTCCTTCGATCTGTTCGTCTGGATCAGCTGTCAACAGAACGATGGGTGCACCAGTAGGTCCGGCGTACACACCAATCTCGTTGATAGGGATAATAATGTCTCCCAGTGTGACGTATACAGGAGCATCATCTGCACCCTCACCAAGGCAAGAAGTGACGCCGTGGTTTAAACGGGTTAGGTCTAATGGGGTATCAACTACTACCCCCTCAACCTGGTCGTTAGTGCCTTCATTATTGTCCATTAAAGTATCTCCTAATGGTCTATCTAGGGTCAAGGGTCCTAGAGCCCTTGATGGAAGTCCCTCCACCGGGGTATTCATAATGCTTTATGGAACTGAATTTGCTTGTTGAATCTCCTACACTTGACGCACTAACAGGAATATTAGGCCTTGGTAATAGCGGTATGCCACTACTTAGAAGCCCATATATTACATCTCGACGGTTCACTTAATCTCGCGCGTATAGTCTCGTAGCTCCTCATCAGACAGTTCCCAGCGCTCGTTAGCCTCGGCTTCGTTAGAGTATTCACTGGTAGTTATGATCTCGATTTCCATCAACGGAACCAGGGCTACTCTCTTAGCGCCGTTTTCAACTGAGAAATATGTTATGTGCGTAAATGCACCGTCGGGTGTTACGTGCATGTTGAATACTGAACAGAACAACCATATTTTCTTCATCTTTAGGAAGACCTTAGCTGCGTATAGTTTCCTATGAACAAGCTCGCTAGTGTCTGCTTCTTTGAATGTTAATCTGATGAACCGCTCTTGTACGAATATGCTGTCTTTATTTGCTGCAGTTTCCATTATACGTGCCCCATCAATTTCTTTTGAAACTTGAAGTTCATCCACGTCAGGAGAGCTTCGCTAGTGTCTGTGTGGCCGACAGCGCAGTACCCGTCTTTAGTTACAGCTACCATAACGAGGTGCTCTAGGGCGTCTGCGTCAACGAGCGCGGCTTCAAGCAGCTCACGCGCAGTATATGTAGTACCATCTGGCTCTCCTTTGACATCGTTTGCCGGAGCCTTGAATTGGAATACGTTATCGGGAGTGTCTTCGGTTGTCATTCTTCCTCCTTCGGAACTATCGCTAACTGGAACCCCATCGGTTCTATTATCTGCTGCAGCGTCGACAGTGTTATGTTGTCGTATCTGCAGGCATAGTCTATTTGTCTCTTAGAGAGACCCGTGATCTTTACAACTTCTATTGTAGTCAATCCCATATATTTTAGAAATACACGTAATTGTCCTTTAATGGGTGCGCGTATACGATGTGCTACGCAGACGTCTAGCCCAATCCCTTTGGCCATCGCCCATAGTGTGCGTAACAAGGGATCGGATCGTCCAGCCTCTGTATCTACTACAGACGTACGGTATACACTGGTCTTGAGGACCAACTGGTTATAACTTAGCTTCATGAGACATCGCCAGCGAGTGAATCCTCGAACCGGCTCGATAGCTACTGAATTAACAGGACCACGACTCTGGGCCATACTCTACTCCTACAAAGAAGAAGGACCCCGGCAACTTAGGTCGTCACCCGGGGATCACCGAGGTCCCGTAGTCTTTGACATTGAGAACAACACACTCTCAATAATTACATAGTATATTATCGGCAGTATTTTTTAAACCATAGAAATTTACGGGGGTTTCACTGTGTATAATGATGAATTATAAATACCCCTAAGATTAAAGAGACTCATAACATGGTGGAAAATAATGCCTAAATACAGAAACAAACGTATTGATATTACCGCAGTCCAATTTCTATTGGATGGCAGTAAAGAACCAGTTGATGCCGTCTTCAGCTGGTTGGATAGACATGACCCCCAACAGTATGTATGTCAAAACGTACACGGACTCTGGATTGTACATAACCATGACGGTATGACAGGTCGGACTGCTCCGAAAAATAGTATACCTATGATAGGTGACTGGCTTATTAAGCATGAAGGTGCGGAGCGGGTAGAGGTATGTGGCCAGTCTGTTTTCTTCGCGACGTATGAACTCCTGCCCACTGACGAGGACGACTAACATGCCTGTATTTTTTGTGAATGAAGAAAAGGTCCGCGAGTCATTGGTCGCTGTAGTGGATGGCCTATATCGTGACCTAATCAAGCACGGCTTCGACGTAGAGACAGACGTGCTTGATTCCACACTCGTAGAGAGGCTGCTCGACGACGACCTACTGTGGAACATTGTTGGTAAGCACGCTAACAAAGAGACCCACCCCTGTATTGATACTGACGTGGCGAAGCCGGTATACCCCAAGCGTGGGCCGATGTATAAGGCCATCGTAGGGGGTACGAGTCATGATGCTACACCAGTCGCTGAGCCACACAACCTAGCATCTGAAGATAAATCTGATGAAGAGCAAATTATGTTCAGGCTTAAGTCAGTTGCGCCTATGGTTAAGCACCACCCAGTGGACATAGCCATCGACCACGCAAACCCAGCATCGCCTGTTGTTGTGCTAGTATACGACGCGCCTGACGTATTCCCGGAACCTGCACAAATAGCAATCATCGAAGGTTTCTACATAACTAAAACCCCGGAGGTTATATCTCAGTGTGTGAAAAATCCTTAAAGAAACCTCCACTCCCAGCCGGCAGCTGGGTTACAACTAAGTACGCGAGTAAATGTACTAGCTGCTCTGAATGGATATGGCGTGGACAGCCTGCATATTGGATGCCAGGCGTACAGTGGAAATACTGTGGCAACTGCATGAAAGTAAAGGAGGCGTAGTGGTTGATACTCCAGAGATACGACAAAAGCTTAGGCGTGCGCATGCACGTATTAGTAGTACAGTAGACGCTATTAGACGAAAGGCTGAGCGTGGTAATGAAGATCTAGACGATCTGAAAACTATAAGCCGGTCGTTCAAAGCGTATGTTGTTAGACAGCGCCCAATTAAGGTAAAAAACGCAATCGCCGCATGCGAGAGGGAGTACTCTGATCTAGTCCACAATGCCACCTAATAGCTAATTTACTTTCTGCAAAAAGTTTGATATAGTTGCAGCACATCAGATTGTTTCGGAGTTTTGCATGGTTAAGATGATCACAATCAGCGACATGACCCCTTTCTTACGAGGGTTGCAAAGACTGATAGATACGAAGATCGCTGGCAACTTAAGAGAAAATGTATTTGTAGTCAGCATCACACAAGATGGAGACTTACTGCGACAAGAGTTCTCACGATTCAATAGAGAATTATCTGACGATATCGAAGTCTACATCGGCGACTTTCCAATAGAACAACTCACAGCAATAGATCAGGGTATGATGGAGGCTTGTATACAGGGCCGCATTAGCTTGTGGCACAAGGTCTTATTTACCGCGGACTTTGACACAGACATATTCCCTACTGTTGCAGTGATAGAGGGATAAGAGTATGGATTTTTTCAAAGGTTGGTGGATGCTACTGCAGATTGTTGGTGGGTTCCTGTTCTTCTTTGGCGTGTTAATTCCAGTCATGCTTGGGCTAATTGGATTAGGTTAATTTCGTATATTTAAAAAATAATGCGGTTGGTATAGTATAATTTCATAAATTAAAATGAGGTAAGCATGCAACCACAACAAGACGACTGTGTCGAGTTTGTAAAACCAGTTCGACCGTTCCCGATGAGGGACTTAGTGGACCCTGATCATACAGGTTTCACTAATAGAGAGACAGTGCTGGCTAAGTATGGTCAAGCGTCGTTCGCAATCAATCGCATGGGACACAACAGCATAACAAGCGAACCTTGTTACTACCTTGTGGGACACCTTAAAAATAATCTGCCCATACGCGTGTTCAGACTAAGAGGCGTGACGACAGCTTACTTCGTCGCTGGCCCTTCAAATACCGGCAAACTGCGCGGTATCATCCCCAAATTAAAATGCATCGGCAACCAGTTCAATCTCAAAGAGATAGCGAAACTGATTGCGCGTATAAAAGAGGAACCCCGAGCCACACAGTATGCGTCTGTCGACGCTGCGGCGCGAGACCTGTGGGCTATCATGTGTGAAGTTGCAGTCGACTATGATCCTTATGACAAGGACGTTGGTCAGACACGAGGTAATTCAGGTCGTAAGAAAACTACTGACACCGATATGTTCCGAGTCCTAGATAAAAAGCCTGAGGGATTACCTAAGCAGGCTGTACAAATACTAGAACTCATGAAGACTAACGGAAAGGCCATGTACATAGTTGACATCATCAAGGCTATGCAGGGCGTGGTCAAGAGCAAACAACCGCTGGAGCGTATCTTCAAGTATTATAAGAAACAACTCGTCGACGGCGAGTGGATGGAGCATGTACAGAGATGAGTAAATTACGAAGTTGGAAAATACTTGTAAAACCTGTTTTTAACAGTTCTACAACACGTGCTAAGCCGCACTACGTAGTTGCACGTACAGCTAAGTCCGCTATACGGCAAGCTAAGGCTATGGAGGGATACCCTTATAGGTATTTGGACTCACGCGCTGGTGTTATAGGTATAAATGTACTAGAGGAATTAGAGTGAGCCCGCGCAAGGAACTATAGCGTTTGCACAAGCGTCTAAGTAAGACGTACAAGCACCAGGTTGCAGTTGGTATGATGTTTGGCCCGAAGCCTCCTGAGATGCATACGCTTATAAGAGAACTAGAGCGGTTAACAAAAAGGGTAATACCGTGACTACAAACGTTAACAACAACTTCATGTTGCAGAGTATCTACGTATGTGACTGGTGGAGTGACTGTCTCCAGGACGAGGAGTGTTACGAAATATGGGAGTCAGGTCAGAACCACATGGCGCTAGCAGAGCTAGACACTGCAAAGGATATGTGTGTCCTTGACATCTACACGTTGATGCTCAACGACTTGAATCATAACTTCGAAACAATTAACACACTTAACTGGGACGTGGAGCAGTTTAAAGATGCCATCTCATTCGAGATTGGTACGGGGTATCAGGATGAGCAAGACATTGAACTCCGAACTAGACTCAGTCGGTATCACTTTTGGGAGCCGGTCTGGGGAATCACTAGCACTAGTGTACTTGACGATGAACCCAAAGAGTGGGAGCTGACGTACCCGGGCGATCACATAGGTGACGTCTGGACCATACGCAGAATTGTGCTAGCGTAATGGGCGTATTTAGTACAAAGCCAGGCTGGCGAGCCTCACCGTACAAAAGCTACGTCATAGCTATATCTGATATACCGAGACATATACTAGATAGTCTCTTAGGTAATGGTCCAAGACGCAAGGCCACGTTTGGACTTACGCACGCGAAAGGTTATGAAGTAAACGCAATTTTAAACTATAGAGCAAGGAGAGATGAGATGAGTCAGATGAGTAAAGATCGAGTTGAGTTCGTAATTCCTACATCGGTGGTTAAGCCATGTAGTCTGGATGGTTGGCGTATCATCTTGGTAAAAGCCTTCGGTTATACCACAGAAATCTCTAGAGATTTCCGTGGTATAGGAGAAAAGCCTGTACGCATACGTTGTCGTCCTAGCCAATTTGCAAGGTTCATGATTTATCAAGCTGAGGAAATTAAAGCTGGTGGCCTTGGTAGAAACGCGGTAAACACTTTTACCGAGCTCCATGCCAAGCTTGTTGCCGGTGATGATGAGTCTATCTACGACGTATCAAATAACCCGCATAGACACCGTTAACTAGTATAATTTCGTGGGTTTAAATTAAAACCTGGTTGGACTAGTATAGTCTTGTTCAATTAACAAAGGAGGGACGCATGTCCCATGAAGTAGAGACCATGGCCTACGCTGGGGAAAAGCCCTGGCACGGCCTCGGAAAAGAGGTTAGCCACGAGCTGACACCAAAGGAAATGCTTGTTGAAGCCGGACTAGACTGGACTGTCAGCAAGCGTCCACTGCGCACGACGATGCAACCCGTTATCCATGGCGAAGAACAGGAGTTCCAGCTACCTGTCATAGATCAGTTTGCCTTGGTGCGTGACACGGATAATAGGATCCTAGGTCCGTGCGGTCCGAAGTATACACCACTACAAAATGTCGAGGCATTCGACTTCTTCCAGCGCTTCACAGAGGCTGGCGGAATGAAGATGGAAACGGCTGGTTCACTTAACGAAGGTGAGCAGGTCTGGGCGCTGGCTAACCTCGGCGAGAGCTTCGAACTGACTGGACACGATGAAGTCGGAGGCTTCCTTCTGCTTAGTCATCCACACAAGTGGGGCAAGGCGATGGTGATGAAGTTCACGCCTATCAGAGTCGTGTGCAACAACACCTTGACCATGGCAATGGATACACAGTCCACTGGCAACCGTGATAACTTCCGTATGCCTCACACACAGGCTATGAGTGAAGACGTTATTAAGGCTGCTGAAAAAGCGATGGGCTTAGCATCAACACAGCTCGCGATCTTCAAAGAAGTTGCAACGGTTCTATCTAAGAAAAAATGTACCGAGCAACAACGTCGCTTGTTCCTTGGTCGTCTGTTCGACGCACCTAAGCACGCTGAAATCGAGCGTGACATGTTCCTTGGTGCTAAGAAGGACATGACTGTTATGGAAGCGCAGGCTATGTCAGCGAAGATTGAGATGTCTCTTGATGATGCTTCGCGTACAGTCAACGACATCTATCAGTACGTCGACCAATCCCCAGGTAGCGATATGAAGTCTGCCAAAGGGACATGGTGGGGTGCTCTGAACGGTGTAACCTACGCCATCGACCATAAGTTAGGTCGGTCTACTAATAACCGCTTGGACCGTGCATGGTTCGGAGACCGTGCAGCTAAGAAGCTTCAAGCAGTTGCGCTCGCCACTGAAATGGCAGTGTAAGAACTACTCAGTATATACGTGCGGTAGATACTGAGTTAACCTTAGGGGTCCTTCTTCGGAGGGACCCCTTCTTTTATATTAACGTATCTTTTTATTACATAACATTAGAAGACTTAAGTAAGCCTTAGGGTTTAGTGCTGATGTTATTTGTGTTGGTGTTGATCATTGTCATTTACTACTGAAGAGAATAGTACAACAAACCCTTTGTTCTATGATGTAGATTTGTCGTCAATAAAAATATCTCTATATATAACACCCAATTCACACATAAATAAAAAGAAATTCATTTCGGGTGTGTACATACTCTATATGTGGGTATAGTATTATTTCATTGTTAAGGAGTCACATGACTTCTGGCACGTCAGTAGAATATCTACGTGTTTTATAAATAGAACTGGAGAGCACTATGACTGATAAATCAGCCAAAGCTGTTGGCACTGCCGGCAAGACAGACACACCAGAGACAGCCAAACCTGCGAAAGCCAAGACCGTACGTAACATCACGTATTCCTTTACTAAGCAAGTCGGCAAAGACGAAAAGCTTCCTCCCCAAGCACGCGTGTTGCTTAACCACCTTGAAACCCTCGGCACGACTCCTCGCGCTGAATACCTGTCCGCACTGAGCGCGGCTAACGGTAAGGGCGTCGAAGGTCAGGACCTTAAGACTCGTCAGCCTGTTGAACGCATCCTCGCGTTCTATCAAGCAGACCTCGTCGGTGGCGGCTACATGAAGACTGCCAAGGAAGAAAAGGTCGAAGCGCCGGCCGAAAAGAAAGCCGCTTAAACCACCCCTGATCGTTTACCCATCAGGTTTGAGCAGGTGAGATTCCGGTCCTTGTACCCCCCAAGACATTGCAAGGGCCGGAATTGTTTTAAAGATATGGAGAGCGCACATGTCGAATGCACGCGGCAAGGCCGTAGACAATACCCACCTTTCAATTGATCAAGCCGAACAACGCGGCTTCATTCACCGAGATTACCTCGCGCACTGTTTGCGCTGGTCCCATGTTATGAAGGACCTCGGTATTGGTCAAGCTTATAAGAACTCCAGAATTTTAGATGTCGGATGCGGAAAAGACGTCGCGTTCGCTAAGACTCTCTACTCGAGTCGGTTCATAGTCGAGCACTTCCTCGGCGTGGACGTTAACAAACCGTCATCGCTTAACATGCAGCCATTTCACACAGGTAGGTTCCCTATTGACGTGTTCGGTAGCACAGACTTCGCTGACGATGAAGACGTACAGCTCGACCTAAAAGATAACGAGCTGATTGTTAACGGCCAATGTTTCAAGATGCCTAACATCTTAACCTGCTTCGAGGTGATCGAACATGTCGAACCTAAACATGCCATCGGAATCCTTAATCGAATGCTTGCAATTCTTAAGCTGGGCAAGGGCACAGCTTACATCTCCACACCCTGTTATGATGCGCATGTCGGAGCAGCCGCGAATCACGTCAACGAAATCACTCACGAAGCGCTTGGTGCCAAGCTCGAAGACCTAGGATTCTATATCGAAGGAGTCTGGGGCACGTTCGCTAGCATACGGGACTACAAACACAGGTTAGCTGAGCAAGAGGGCTTGCCCGAGTTGTTCGAGAAGCTGCGGGCGTATTACGATGTCAACTACCTTGCGACTGTGTTCGCTCCGCTATTCCCCTCCGAGTCTCGCAACTGTTTGTGGAAGCTCAAGGCTACAACCTCTGACAATGTGTCTGAACCACCTAAGTTTAGGTCGTTACACAGTATTCAGGGTCCTTGGGGATCGTCAGAAAAATGGGAGGAATGGAACGATGGTTGAGACTGTAGACCTGATCGGTCAACCCACACCCAAGGGAACCCCGGTTCCAGACTTGCGCGCCATGTTGATGCTTATGTTGGACAACATTAAGAACCAACGCCAAGCAACTCAGATGGACCCGTCAATAGCTATTGGCAAGAAAGCCATGATCCGGCACGCATACGGAGAGCGTGAGAATGCTCTGCACTATGCACTGTCACAGGTAGACCCGTTTGAACTGGTGCAAGCCTTTCATCACAAGTATGGGCTCATATACAGTGGTCCGCCACGACAGCTACCAGCGGACTTACAACAGTTTAGGATCAACTTCTTAGAGGAAGAGCTGGATGAAATTAAACTCGCGGCCGACGAAGGTAGTTTGCCTGATTTTGTTGATGGACTTGTTGATCTTGTATATGTTGCTATTGGAACCTTACTCCTTTCCATGGATGTGAACCGCGTACGCGCGTGCTTCCTTAAGGTACAGAAAGCTAACATGACTAAGGTCCGTTGTGAGAATCCAGGTGATAGTAAACGTGAGTCTACATTCGACGTGATCAAGCCACCTGGTTTCGTGCCGCCGAACTTCGACGATATACTCGCGGTAGTTTCTTTAGCAACGTCTACGGAGGGGGAGACCGATGAAGAGCCTGGGGATGGAGAAACAGACGCACCGGCTGAATCAGATGAACAAGGAACTTCAGTATAAGGAGTTGTACGGGTATCAAAGAGGAACCGTAACCGGGATAATCTACATTGATGGACCAGATTGTACAGGAAAAACCACCCTCGCGAACTACTTTGTTGAGAAGTACGGCGCACTGTACATTCACGGGGAAGGTCGATGGTTTGGAAACATGCACGCTTATCACACAGCTCTACTTAGACGAGCTGTACAGGCTGCTGGAACAAGGCTGGTTGTCATTGACAGGCTATGGATGTCTGAAATCTGCTATGCAGATATATACAGGGGCGGTACCGAGTGGGAGTACAGTGCCAGACTCCTCGACCGTATATTACTTGGGTCTGGAGGGATTAGTATCATTACAATACCCTCCGACGGAAGTGTCGGTGCCCCCGTCCGTCGTCATATGGAACTATCCGAGTCACGCGATGAGATGTATGAGCCCGATGAAAGAATTGGACTCGTGGTTCAAGAGTATATCGACCTCGCCTTTGGGTGCCAGCCTCGTGATCCCAAGTTTGAAGACTACGGAACCGTAACCAACAAGTATACATACACAATAGATAATATCGGTGGTTTAATAAATAGACCTGATACTCTAGTATACGATATCGATCAATGGATAGATCAGGTCGAGCGGTTCGGTGAGTTAGCGATTGAGACCTTGATACGTAACCAAGTGGCCTCAGACTCCAAGTATGTACCATACGGACCGTTCTCTGTAACAGGATGCAGGTGGGGAGCTAGGTACTTGATAGTCGGAGACCTGTCAGACGTTGAGTTCAGAAACCCTGGCTTCCGCTTCAACGGATACGGTGGCAGTAACCTCGCGTTCACGAAGATGTTGCAAGACCTACAGATCGACGAGACCGAACTCCTTTGGTACCACTTAGACGAGGATCAGTTCGCTCCGGTAGAACTGATGGAGTTAATTAGTGAGACTGACTTGATACCAGTCGCAATAGGTCCACAAACGTATACTAAGTGTAGGCGACTGAATAAGGACTCAAAGGAAATCTGGCATCCGAATTTCTTAACGGGCTATACAACGCTCAGGGAAAAACAACGATACGAAGATCAACTTAAGGAGGCATTAGACTTTGCTGAATAGAACAAACGTAAACGACTTCCAAAATCCTAATCAGGTGTGGCGTTCGATACTGGATAAAATACTAACCCTTGGATCATACTGTGAACCAAGGGGGTTAGGCATAACGGAAATACTCGGTCACACCTCTGTGTGGGACATGAACCGGCCGCTCATTACGACTCCGAGCCGAGCGCTAGGTTACAAGTTCGCTGCAGCTGAGAGCTGGTGGATTATGGACGGGCGTAATGACCTCGAGAGTATAGGTCCTTACTCCAAGGCTGTATCCAGGTTCTCCGACGACGGCGAAGTATTCTTCGGTGCGTATGGACCGTGGGTTATAAGACAGCTAAGATACATTGTTGATACGTTATTCATGGACAAAGACTCTAGGCAGGCGACGATGTCTATATGGCAACAGAACCCAGGTTTCTCTAAAGATATACCGTGCACGCTAACCCTACAGTGGTTCATAAGAGAAGAAAAGCTACACTGCATGGCCAACATGCGTTCATCAGATGCGTGGCTAGGTGTACCATACGACGTTGTTAACTTCAGTAACATATCCATTGGCATACTGTCTGAACTTAGGTTTAAGTATCCTGACTTAGAACTAGGTAAGCTAGTGTTGAATGCTGGTTCACAGCACATATACGATACCAACTACCGCGCAGCAAGAATAGCTGTAGATGATATAGATACCCTATTCAGCTACCTACCGTATGGTCGCGCAGATCAGTTGGTTAGTTGGGTAGGTACTGTTGATCACTTGCGCGGTCTCAAAGACCTTGAGGCTGGTGTAGATACCTGGCTATCCGAGATCATAACATACTACAGACAGAAGGATGAGAAGAATGGCGAAACCTAAATTAGGCGTATGGTTCGAGGGTTTCTTATACGACCCAACAGAAGACAAGGTATTGGACGGCGCGTGTGAGTGGCTGGTGGATGCATCAGAGCACTTCAGAGTATACGTGTTGGTGAACGGAGCAGGGAAGCCTATGCGTCGCGAAGCGGCTGGTGGTAAGCTGTACGCGGCTGGTCTCACCCGTGACTGTATCGAGTTAGACCGTATCACTACACCTGAGCGTGATGATGCAGCTATCTTTACTGGTGACTTCGCTGAAGAGTCCATCATGTTTCCTAAGCACATACCAGATGTACATGTTATTGTAGGCGCTCATTGTTTTGCATGGGCACCAGGCGAGGACCGCCCCAGTCCAAAAGCCCTAGAGGAGTGGCATATATGGTACAAGGAAGAGCCAAAAGAAGAGTAAGGCCGGATGAGCTTACTTACCATACCAATCTTGCGCAAGACGTTTCGGAGCGTGGGACTTGTATTCGTCGGGCTGTTGGGTGCGTACTCGTTGATGAGCATAAGCGTATTCTTGCCACTGGTTATAACGGCGCTTCGTCAGGAGCACCTCACTGTATTAAATCTCCTTGTGCCGGTGCTACTGCTGACAGTGGTCGCGACCTGGATAAGTGTGTCGCTATACACGCGGAACAAAACGCTCTTCTTCAGTGTCGGGAAGTACGGGATATTCATACGGCCTACATCACAACATCACCCTGTATCACCTGCATCAAGCTCCTCAAAAACACAGGGTGTCAGCGAATAGTATTTGCTGAAAAGTACGCTGAGCCACACTACACTATGGCCATGAATGAGTGGCTAGGGCACGAGCCAACACAGTCTATACCATCCCATGCACAAGATGGCTGGTACGCGTACTACCGAAAAGATGGAGAGGTTAAGCAACGAGCGTGGGTATACAAAGCTTCTGTTAGATCATTAGCGAAGGACCTACTGGAGCCTGGACTTGCATCACTACCAGGTGCAGTAGCAACAGAGCCGTGTCCACTCTGTGATAGTCCATTACACCTAGATCATGATAGTTCTGGTAACTGGTGGTGGCAGTGCATGGAGGGCTACTACTGCGGCACGCAATTTCCACTAAAACGTAAGGGTACCATTAATAATGGTGAAAACACAGCAGTCTCCTAACCAGATATCTATGGGACTCAGCATGCCTGAGTCTGATTGGGTTGCTCCGACGGAGTGGCCCGATCTTTCTAACTATGAATGGATCGCGTATGACTCTGAAACCAGAGACGGTAACCTTATGTCTAAGGGACCTGGGTTCGCTCGCCGCGATCCCGATTGCTACGCAATTGGGCATGTCTTCCATGTCCCTGGTCAAACTCTCTATCTACCAGTACGGCACGAAGGTGGTGGAAATCTACCTCTCAATCGAGTTAACGCCTATGTTGAGGAACAGTTGGGCCGTCCAAGACAGACGATCGTCATGCATAATTCAAGCTACGACCTTGAAGTACTTATGTCCGAAGGCGTTGAAGTGGCCGGACCTGTCTTCGATACTATGGTCGCTGAAGCCGTCATTGATGAGAACCGAAGACACTACAGTCTTGATTCGGTGGGCGATAAGTATGTTGGTGAAAGAAAGGTTAAGAACCTGGTCCGTGAGGCAGCGCTTGGTATGGGCTGGGGGCAGACTCCTCGAGCGTATATGGGGCGCATCTGGGAATTACCCGCAAGGTTTGTTGGTCCCTACGCTGAAGGTGATGGTGATCTAACCGGTAAGGTCTACGTCGAACAGCTCAAAGAGATAGAGAAACAGGGTCTAGGTCCAGCGATTAAGATGGAGATGGCTCTGCTTAAGCTGCACATGAAGATGCGCTGGCGCGGTATACGCGTAGACATGGATCGGGTAGACCAGTTACGCACTGAGTGGCAGGCTAAAGAGGTTCTGATACATGACGAGCTGCGTAAGCAGCTGGGCTGGAAGCTAGACATCTGGAGTCCCGGTTCTCTTGAGGCTGCTTGGAAGCAGGAATCACTTATAGTGGAGCGTACAGAAAAAGGTAATCCTTCTTTTGCTAAGGACACTTGGTCAGAGAACCCTCACTGGCTTCCTAAGATGGTATTCCAGGCTCGGGAGCTGAGTACTATTTGTTCAACCTACCTGGATGGAATGATTGCAGGAAATGTAGCCTTCCACAATGATGAGTATCGTATACATGCTGGCATCCATCCTACTAAGTCTGACGGAGGCGGCACAGTATCCTACAGGTACGCGTACCGCAACCCTAACCTGCAACAAGCTCCGGGTGACAACAAACCCCTGTTAGGCAGACAATTCCGAAGTTGCTTCATGCCTGAACAAGGGGATAGGTGGGGAGTATTCGATCACAGTCAACAGGAACCCCGCATCACTGTTCACTATGCAGCTATATTAGGTTTTGAAGGCGCCGAAGAAGCACGCAACATGTTCATCAACGACCCGAGCACAGACTTCCACCAGATGGTGGCTGACATGACTGGTCTCGCTCGTAAGCCTGCCAAGACGATCAACCTCGGCATCACATACGGTATGATGGAAGCCAGTCTCGCGATCAAGCTGGGCGTTACGAAAGAGGCAGCAAGAGGTATCATCGCACAATACAATGAGAATGCACCATTCATATCCAAACTCATAGAGCACGTAAGCAACACAGCAACTAACCGTGGCTGGTTGAAACTTGCGTTCGGCCACCATAGTCGCTTCCCACTATGGGAGCCTGCAGACTGGGGAGTAAGGACTGCGGCGACAGACTACGCGTCAGCTCTCAAGTTACAGAAAGATCCAACTAATAAGATCTGGTACAACAAACCGTTGCGGCGCGCGTACACACACAAGGCTCTCAATAGACTTGTTCAGGGTTCAGCTGCAGAGATTATTAAACGTAACCTGATCTGCGCCCAAGAAGCCGGCGTTGCTGATCGTATCCTTGTTACAGTACACGATGAACTGGACGCAACAATCGGATCAGACAAAGACATCAAGCTCATCCAAGAAGTAATGAGGGACGTTCCGCAAATCTCTGTACCTATGAAAGTAGACACAGAGATTGGTGCTAACTGGGGTGATGTTAAAAAATATGACCTGGCGGCGTAAGCTTAACAGAGACCCGCGTGCTGTCGTACCCGCCTGGATAGGCACCGAACCTAATAGAGTCGGTGGCAAGTTCGCTGTACCTAAAGAGCGCAGTGGTAATCTATGGCAGCCACGCAACCTGGCAGTAATGATACGCAGACCTACCAAGTATGTAGGGTCTGTTAAGTGTAGGCCGCTACCCAACTGGCCACATGTCCTTCCAGACTCAGAGCTTAGCTCGGTTAAGTGGCATAAGATACCTGGGTTCGAAACATACGACATCGCATTAACAAAGGGTTGGATCCAAAACCATCGGTACAAGATACACCTGAATCCTGTATACCAAATAGATGCCACTGGCGAGAGAGTCACGTGGCTGAGAGACGGTAAGGGAGAGTACCAGGTTGTCAGGCTGGCAGACATACACACGGCAATCAAGCTGGGACCCAGACCCTCAACTCACTGCGTCAGGTTCAGGGACTTCAATCCAGAGAACTGGCAAGACATAGAGAACCTGGACTATGTGCTCATGGGCGAGAACCAGGGCATCATACCCAAGCAGTTCCGCAAGAAGTATAAAGACATACTGAGTCGTAAGGACTTAATGATACTGGCACAGACCCATCCTGAGGCTGCAAGGTTCTATCGTCAGTCAGCCCTGTCGGCTGCGCAAGAGTCCGATATTAAATCGTTGGTAGCATCCAACCTCATGACGCCTGAGCAAGCCGGTGCAGCGTATAAGATTTCATTAGCCGTTATAAATAAGCTGCTTGACATCAAGGCACCAGTCAAGGTTAAAAAGGAAAAGCGAAAGATGACCGAAGCTAGATTCTGGGGTGCAGTTAAAAATGCACTGGACATGGTTGAGTGGACTAGGATAGAGAACACAGCAACGTCTGGAGTGGCTGACGTATTCGGAGCTATAGACTCTCACTCATTCTGGATAGAGCTTAAGGTTACTGACACCAACAAGGTGTACGTGCGGCCGTCGCAGCGTGCGTGGTTCGCTAGGTACGGGTCAACTAAGCTGTGTCGATTTGTACTGGTCCGTAGAGATGACTGGATATACCTGTTCCATGCAGCTGACGTAGCCTGGCTATGCAAGTACGGCATCAACAAGACATGGTGCGTGTGGAAAAGTAAGCGGCCATACGACTGGCAGTGGTTGCTCCAGTGTCTTATGGATCAAGAAGCCTTTATCGAGTGGACAGACTCAGCCAATGTGATCCACCGTAAAAAAGCCTGGAACGACGACAAGCTAGTAGGTCAGATGACTGATCAGCGTATCTCCATGGCGAGGACTATAAAGCCACATAATAAGTGGTGGGAAAAGGGAAAGAAGGTTATTAAGTGAAACGGGTGGTCTTAGAGGTTGTTGTCTATATACCCACTCTTCCTGGTGGCCTTGGCTATAAATGAATTGTACTAAATAAACAGATAGACAAGGTGGCTATATTATATATAGCTTTCCATCAGGTGCTAAACGACGGCGAACTGACTCCTCAAACCATGCCGCTGCGTTCTCTTTACATGTCTGTGAGCCATGGTAGTCACCCCGTATTGCCACGATTTTATCAAACTGACGACCCATGGGTGCAGCGCCCCAGCCTATTACGTACCACGCTTCGGCGTCCAGATCAAACGCAACCATAGTGCTTTGTGCGAAGTCCCCCGCCTGGCTCGAGCCATTCGGCATAATTAACAAGTTACGTGCTGCAGGATTACCTTGTCTAGAGGTCATAGTAATAACCCGTGTTTGGGGTCACGATATATAAGGTCTCGCGAGCCCTGGTTATGCCAACGTAGAATACGCGGGCCTCATCGTCAGGACGGTCCATCATCTCATCAAAGGTCCTGGGTGCTACGTCCGATAGTAATACAACGTTGTCAGCCTCACCACCCTTACTGCCGTGCATCGTCGCCAGCTTGATGCGAGGAGTCTTGGTCAGCGACTCTCCATTACGCAGTACACTAATCAGATATTCTCTATCATCTGGATCTATACCGTCTAACGCTACGTGCCAGATGCCGGTACTAGGAATCCAGCCCTTGTCGAATAGTTCTTTGAGTGTCCACTCCTGCGAGTCAGTATCAGCGAAGGCATCTACGTCAGCCTTCCTAACATAGGCCAGTGCAGACCGAACATGAGCCTTAGCCAGTGCCTTACCTCTGCGCATGGTCTCCCATACGCGTATGGCTGTAACAGCCGGGTTACTGAGTGGAGACTTACCTTGCATGTCGTACGCGTAGCCCTGCAGTCTTACAACCCTCTCGAGTTCTTTGAGCATGTAGGAGTTCCGAGCCAAGAGAAGCCAAGTGCCCGCAGATAGATCAATGTCTTCGGGAGAGGTAACATGGTTAACCTTACCGTCAGTACCTGGTCGAGCAGTCCAGCTCTTGTCACGTCGTGCTTCAACTGTTGAAATGATAGAGAGTGCGAGGCTCTGGATTTCCTTAGGGACGCGATAAGACTGGTCAAGGATATGTACAGTTCCTTCGAGCTCAATGAATGTCTCAACGTCAGCACCTGCCCAGCGAAAGATACCTTGATCGTCGTCTCCTGCAATGTTGACACTTTTGCTCCCCTCTTCTAACTTGTTTACGACCTTCCATTGAAGCGCGCTGAGGTCCTGTGCCTCATCAACTAGTAGTAATTCAAACTGTGGCGCGAACCCTACACTGCAGAACTCAGACAACATATCCGTGTAGTCTATAAGGTTGTACTGTTGTTTGTACGCTGCCAATGCCCTTGATAACTGATCAAGCCCCGCCCAACTAACCGAGTCAGACTCGTAGTCGTCGAACTGTTCTCGTATACTTACACACCGCGTACGTGATAGGTTCTCTAGGAATAGGAGCTTATCGTCACCGCGACCAGTGGAGAATAAGTCTTCGCCAATGTTGACCGCCCCTGAGAGTTCGAGTCCAAGCTTATCTCCAAGGTCGGAGACATGGTCCCTCTGAAGGACCCTCGAACGAGATAGGCCGAGTTGTTTGTAGCAGAGGGAGTGAACAGTTCTGAAATAAGGAAACTGATCTGCGCTGAGGTTAAATTTTTGAACGGCCCTGCTGATGGCCTCCTCCGCTCCTTTGCGACTGAAGGTGAGGAAACAGATTTGGTCTGGTGGGATTCCATTTGTGAGTGCCTCGTCTACTAAGCTAAGGAGATGGGTCGTCTTACCCGTACCAGGGGGACCTAGGACAATGTTACGCGTCATGCTCAACCCAAATACGTGACGTCTCTTTCAGACCCTTGGCAAATTGCGCTTCCCAATCTTTGGTTTGTTGCAGTTCAGCCTCAGTACGTACCTGTGTGAAGCCTTCGTTTAGGGTCCTAATGCAGCGTGCTTCCCACTCAGCTATTTCCTTATCCCAGTCGATACCGTAGCCAACAGAAATCTCAGGTCTGCGCCTAGCGTACTCTTCAATGGTTATGATTTGCCCTAACTTAGGGTTCCATCTCTTCATCAATACACCTGATCTTCATCACGTAAGTTATCTGGCACGTGGAGACTGTCGTCAGACTCTTCAGCAAACCCTGGTAACTTCCACAAGTTAATATTACGGCCCTTGATGTTCATGCGTATAGACTCACCACCGTACTTCTTTAACAGGCTACCCATCTCATGTACCTTGTAGTCTCTGAACCTGTTCCTGTCCATGTACGCGCGTAGGTCTATCATGCGTATGTAAACGAAACCATTGTCCATCCAAGGTTTACCGAGAACGATTTCCTCTTTAGCCTTGGCCTGTGCCTTCTGAGTACAGAACTTCTCGACCATCTCCCAGAACTGTCCTTGCGGGGACATGTCATCCGGTGCCTCGATTATAACTACGCCCTTCATCAAGCCAGCAACCATGTTCTGCCACTGTTGTTTGTTCATAGAAGGAGTAACAACGTTAATCTCGTCCATGCACACGCGTTGAAAGAGATTCTGAGACTGCAGCTCTTCAGTGTCTAACTGGATGCGGCAGCCGTTGATATCGAGGAACCAAATTGGGGGACGTGAGTCAAGCTTTGAGAGTCCAGAAATAGTTGGAAATGCTGACGCACCACTAACTGTGCCGTCGTGGCCGACACCAAATTGTTTAGTTCGGCAAAGGCCCATGCTGCAGAAAGCAGATATGGGCTGTTGCTTACAGGTGTATTCATACTGCCTCTTGTCCAGAGTCTTTTGTACAGATAAGACTTCCATTGCGTTAAGCGGTGGTTGCATATACTCTTGATTGAACTTCTCTAGTTCCTCTTTCCACGTATCAGGCCGCGCCTTCCTGAGATACACGCCGAGGTTAAACAAGCCAGAGTTCCTGGTGCCTTGCGGAAAACCTTGTCGTATGAGATGTTGTAGACACGGGGGACCTTCAGCCAGCGAGTTAGCGGCTTCCGGTATTGATATGTCGCCGACTGTACTAGCCTCGACCGTTCTCTTTTTCGCTAACTCTAAGAACTGTTTCAATGATAAGGCATTACCCTTACTATCGAAGGCGTACCTGTCAGTCTTATCATGCCTATAGTACGGCATGTTAAGCCAGTTGCCGACGTCGCCACGCTCGACTAGGACTTCAGTTTGTTTAGGAAATACTTCCGAGCCGCCGAAGCCTAGCTCGTTTGATAGTAACTCAAGCTGTTCTTTTATATCCGCAGCAGGAACAGGACTATCAACAAATAGATATAGGTGCGCTCCACCTGATTTAGTTCGACAAGGTACGAGTGGTAATCCGTACCTATCAATTTCCTCTGCTAACCGTGCATGATTAAGATCATACTGATCAACGTCGATAGCTCCCCACACACAGCTGTTGTCATCACGTATTGGTATGATGCCAAGGCTATATGTCCCAGCTAAATGTCTACCCCACAGTTCAACTGTAGGCGGGGTGCGACGGGTGTATCCGGTACCTTCAACTTTGTTCTTCTTAGCAGCGTTCGTCTGTGCTTTACTAAAGTCGTAAGTTCCGTGAGCCCTATCGTCCCCCGCGAACAGTTTCATGAGGTCCTTATCAAAGGACGCCATGCGCGCCTCCTAACGTTAAAGGTGCGCTGTACTAGAGTTTATCGTCTGCTCCCATTTCCTTAGGAGCACCGTCGTCGTTGTCAATGTTAACGGTACCGTCTGCGATAGCTGCGGTCTGAGGACCATCAAGCTGTGCGTACTCACCAGTAGGTGAACCAACTTCGATCTTACCTTTAACAACGTCTTCAGACATTGGGATGGCAGAGTTCATGACGAAGTTAACGTCTTCAACCTTAGTACTAATATCCACACCCCAGTTGAACCAGCTGTTGTCACCCTTAACGATCACGCCTGACGTGAAGTTAATGATACGCGAGTACGTTGGTGGCGTAAACATAGCACCCGGAGGTCCCATCTTAATACCGGATAGCTGTGAGATGAGAAGACGCGAAGGCTTGAGCGCGGATGAAGACATTGAGACGACGGCTTGCTGAGCATTGTCAAAGTCGAAGACGCGTGTTTCAATTGGGTCCTTCTTAGTGCCAGATGTTTCGACGCGAGAAGGTACTTCAAACCCGTAGTGGTATGCAGTTTCCACAATGATGTTGCCGTTGGGTAGTACCAGTTCGATCTTGCCGTCAGAGTTCTCTTTAGGTACGGCAGTGTTACGAACAGGGTGGTCAACAGAGTATGAACCCTTCAGACCGCCACGCTTGGGCGCCCATTCTACTAGCTTCTTTACGAAGCCAGTTTGCACGAACCAGAAACCGTCTTCAGCTTCGTAAAACTCTCCGGTGACGGAGTTAATGATCATGCCTTCTTCAAGACCCGGTATATGGGATGGAGTTCCCTTCTTAACCTGCGGTGAATTACTCTGCAGGATCATAAGGAAGGGCGTGGTTAGATCGGCTCCAGTAACATTCTGTAGACCGTCGGATGCATGTGCTCCGTAGACATCCGCTAATTCAGTAGACTGCTGTTGTTCAGCCATAATGCTGATCTCCTAACTAGGTTATAGTTTGCTGGGTTAGATTTTGGGTCGTTTGATCTTGGTCTGAGTGACCGGATGTGCTGTGATAGAGTCCGGTATACTCGAACCCTCAGCAAGTCGTTTAGTTACGAACGACTTGAGAGTCTGCGGATGAACAAAACGCTTGCGAACGTAGTTCATGTTATGTTCGTCAAGGATCACCGCAAGTTTGTCGGCTTGTTCTTCTTCACCACGGCCGAACGTGGCTTTAGTTTCGTTCTTAATCATGTCGTCCAAACCCTCTTGTTTGAACCACTCGAACGCTTCATCCGCTCTTTCAAGCGGTATACTCACTGCATACGCAGTCTTGCACGTCACAGTAGAACCGTCATCCATTACAAGTTTCTCTAAACCAAGGGATTGGAATACCTCTGGTAATGCCTTGTCTTTGATGGCGGCTAGTTGCTCGATGATGATGCCGGCTTCAAGCTGTTTACCAGCAAGCGCATCTTCGAGTTCCATTTGTTGTTTAGCGAGATTAGATAATATTGCCAAGCTATTCTCATCTTGCGTGGCAACCTGTTCTGCGCCCGCACGTAGGACGTCATCCATGCTCTCAGTCATTAATCGTCTACCTTCCGGTTGATTTCCACCTTCACAATATAGTATGTGCCGGTAGCCTTGTCCCACTTTAGGAACTGAATGCGCCCGTCATTTACTTCGGACGCCACCATAGAAGAAAGAGCTATTGCAACTGGATCGCCGATCAGCAATATGTAGTCATCATCAGAGAAGTTCTCGAGTTTACGCCGAAGCGTTTTAACTGGAGTGACTGAATCTAAGAACACATCATGATGAGGAAGTAAGACTTCCAGTATACCATATTTTGTAGCCGGTACTAAGTTCCTATTGGGAACTTCCTGGACGACGAATACTTTAGACATAACTCTCCTCTCTAATTATGGTATAGTACACTGAATAGATTGATATGTAAAATACTTTTTAACGGAAACAAAGTATTTCCTATATTAGCCCCCGATGATATATAATTACACCTTATATACTATAGAGAGGAGAGTTGCATGTATGAAGAGTATGACTTCGGTAAGTTCAAACCTTACGACCACCAACTAACTACACTAGAAGAGAGCGCGGGCAAAGAGTACTGGGCCTGGTTCCTTGAGATGGGGTGTGGTAAATCCTATATCTGTATTCACAACTTTGTACTGGCCTACAAGAAGGGCTGGATAGATAGAGTAGTGATCGTCGCACCCAAGGGTGTGTACATGAACTGGGTACACAATGAGATACCGAAGTACATGCCCGAAGACATGGACTACGTAGTAGAGAACTGGGACTCTGCTAAGATGGCTGGCAAAGCTTGGCAGCATAAAATGGCTAAGTTCCTCAATGAGGATAAGCCACGGCTACGTATACTAGTGGTAAACCCTGAGTGCTTTAGAGTAGTACGTAAGCGGGACGCGGACTCACTAGCCTACATCCGATCTTTCGTTAAAGCTGGTAAAGCCTTTATATCTGTGGATGAGTCTACAGTGATCAAGAGTGTTAAGGCAGGGCGTACCAAGTGTATAGTAGACATAGGGGAACTGTGTGAGATGCGGAGGATAATGAGTGGTTATCCTAACCCAGAGAGCCCGCTTGACTTTGTTGGCCAGTGTTTTTTCCTATCACCGAGTACCTTTAGTCTACCAAGAAGTCTGAGTGCGGCGTACTACGCCTTCAGAGCTAGGTACGCTATCGTAGAGAAACAGTTCATGGGGAACCGGAGCTTTGATAAGATAGCCGGGTACCAAAGGCTTGGGGAACTTAGCTCGCGGCTCAGTAAGTTCTCCACCCGTATTAAGAAACGCGATTGTCTAGATCTACCTCCCAAGATCTATAGACAGCATGTAGTTACACTATCACCCAAGCAGCGTAGGGCTTACAACGAGATGGTGGCTGACTGTGTAACTACCATCAGGCATCAGGAGGAAGAGCACACCATCACTGCGGAGATTGTACTGACACAAATTATCAGACTCCAGCAGATACTATGTGGCTTTACCAAGAGTCCTGACGGTGACATCATACCAGTAGACCCAGACATTATACCCAGAGAAGAGGGGCTGATGTCTGATCTACGCCGTGCCAAGGGTAAGAAGGTAATCATCTGGTCCCACTTCAGAGAGTCCATCCGGCGTATTGAAGCTCTCGTAATAGCTGAGTACGGTGCAGACTCGGTAGCGTGTTGGACTGGTGGAATGAAGGATCAGACTAAGGTAGATATAACTGCCGAGTTTCAGGACCCAGACTCTAAGCTACTGTATATCATAGCACAGCAGCGTGCTGGTGGGTGGGGTAACACCTGGACTGCGGCTACAGAGAACGCATTCTATTCTAATGAGTATTCAGCTGAGACTAGGATTCAAGCTGAAGATAGGACGCACCGCATAGGTCAGGAAGAATCTGTAGGCTATACAGATTTCCTAGTTCCAGGTACAGTCGATGAAGCTATACTGAATGATCATATTAGAAAACGGGCGCTAGGCGACAGCGTCCTTGAGGGTGAAGCCAGACTATCAGACACCAACATTAAAGATACTTGGTTGTCTCTGTTCAAGCCTATTGCTGATTGAGTTCGGCCTGCTTAGCTTTGGTAGCTGCGTCGAGGTCCTTGATCTTATCAAGCTTTACTGCGCAGTTACCAAGGTCTTCAGCCATTTGAAGAGCCATATCCCCGAATGAACGTTGATCGAACCCGGGACCTGGGACCTGGGTTGTTGGCTGGAAATCTAGTAGTGCTGGATCAATACGCGTATACAGCCACTTAGTCTCAGTCTTGACTACTGGCTCGCACGCCCCAATTACTTTGGCTGAGGAGCCGCAGCCTGTTAGCAGTGTACTCAAGCACAGGAGCTGCAGGAGCGTTGTCGGTTTCTGGAGCATTTGATAGTTCCCTTCTACTCTCTGAAATGTCGGACCTTATCCGAGTAATTGTTTCCCTCGCCTCAGCCGCCGCCGTATCAGATATATTAACGAGTTCCTGTGCGGTGTCCAGTTGAGTAATGAGTTCGTTGTTAGCTGCACCCAGCTCTTCAACCTTGCCGGCAGCTCGACTAAGTGCTGTGAGTGCATTAATTTCACCTTGTTCCGCGGCCTTAACATCTGACTTAAGCATACCTACATAGAAAAACAATGAGATACCACCAGCCGCAGCTAAGGCTGCACCAATTAACTTTACCTGACCTAGTCCTGGTATCATCCTGAACCTCCAAGTTGACGGATCCAGGCTTCAAGATCCGATTTACGCGTCCACAGGTCTTGAGGCACGCGCTTACCACTGCGTTGTAAGGTGTCTATACGATCTTGCACGTCCCACAGTTGCTGGTAGTAAGACTTCAGTTCAATCGTATCGATACGCGCAGCATTGTCAGCAACGGAGGCTGCGGATGCAGGCCAGAATCCCCACGTCTTTACTACAAGACCTAGTCCAGACAGCGTAATAATAGCTGTACCAATGATAGTGAATTTCTTCAACAAAGGATTCATCTGTCGTACTCCATCTGTTCCCACCACTGGCGTATGCGCTTTACGTAAGTGATCGTTTCCGCAGAGTGTCTACCTGTGATCTCAGGGAGGCATTCAATAATGTCTGTATATAAGCTCGCGTTGCCGCAGGCCCGTTGAGCTTTGAGTAGGTTTCCAAAGCCCGCGTTATAAGAGGATGCCGCAAGCCAATGGCGATCAAGAGCCGGTCGAGGAGACGACCAACCACGGTTGAGCGTGGACATATAGTAAGCTCCGGCATGTATCGCATGTTTTGCATCACGTGGGTTTACTCCTTCGATGCCTAGCTTCTTGGATACTTCTGCCCAAGTTGCAGGCATAAACTGTGCGAGACCTGCTGCTCCGACGGGTGATACAGCGAGTGGATCAAGGAGGGATTCCTGATACAGCTGGGCTTTCCAGGCTTTCCAGTAAGGGAAGTATCCCCAGTACCCCTTGGTAGCTGATCTGATTTCCCGGTCATACTTGTCAGGAAAATATCGCGCCTGCGAGGATGCAGAGGCCAATAAAACGCAGACCGAAATAGATGCAAAGAATACCACTAGAGTCTGAACCGCTTTTTGCAAGCGCATTAATCCATTCCTTGAAATTGAAACCGATAAGGCGGTCAGACATACGCGCGACACCAAACAAGGTGGCAATGGCAATGACTGCCCAGATAAGGTTTGTGAGGTTAGATAAGATAATGAAGTCCATGCTATTCTCCTGCTCTATGAACCGTTGTAGACTTTACGTAAAAGCCGCTGCACGTTAGACGCAACCTTGTTACGCCGTTCGATAAGTATGTCATCCATATCACGCTTAACTTGCGCTGTAAGACGAGGGTTATCATACAACTGTCTGCGCGCGTCGCGTACCAGTGTCAGTTGATTATGTATTATATTAAGCCTTGACCGCACCTTAAGTAAACGACTCTTTCTTTCGTCATCTAGTATGTCTTTGGCCTTGTCCTTCTGACCTTCATCCCGCCACTTAGTTAGCGTACGATGTGTCTCGTTAGCTTTGGACCTAAGGTCATAGAAGTCTGTTAAGTACCGCGTAGTACTAGCGGGTTCTTCTTGGATGAACCGCTTGAACACAGGCATCTGGTCAATGCGGAGTGCAGGACGTTCACCGTCTTCCATGAGACGGTAGATACCGTCGGACGCAGCTAAGGCATAGCCACCGATTGTACCTAAGTAACCCTGCACAAGGTGCTCCAGTCGCTTAGGACTAGTCAGCGTCTCAGGTGCTTTATCACCGAACAGTTCATGCATGAAGCTAGCCACGGCTCGCATGGGCTTAGACGTCATTGGATCGTATTGCGCTGGTGGAGATAGACCTTGATCGCCGATGCCGATGATGGGTCTATCTGTAAACGTGTTCTTGTTAGCCCACTGTTCAAGCATAGGCCAAATCACCTGGATACCAAGGGGATTGATAGCAAAGGTGTCTGTGATCATCCTTAGTGCAGCGTCCTGAGTATGTTTGTTCTCGTCGGTTCCACTGAAGTTAAGCATTGCACGCTCAAGTATAGTAGAGAAGATGGCTCCGACTTCGAATGGTTTAGGTATGCGGAAATGCTTGGGTGAATCTCCGAACACATCATCAACAACGTCTCCAGGGAAGATAGTATCCAGATAGATGTGGTAGTACGTATCCTTGTCCCAATCTTCTAGAGCTTTGTACCGCTCATCATCCTGGTTGACAGCGTACAGAGCAGCAGTGGCTGCAGTGATAGCCGCACCACGTAAGAAGAACCCGCCTGGGTCTTCATGCGCGCCACGACCTAGACGATAGAGACCCTGCATACGCGCGTTGACGAAAGGTATAGTAGCAGTCAGCCAGCGTACAGCCTCATGAGAGCCACGCATTGAGAAGTTCAACACGTCCTGCGCCTGAGCAGCAGCTTCAGCCTCTGTTCCGCCGTTCTTAAGCACGTGTTTACGGATGGCAATACGGTTAGCCATTTCAGTAGCACGACCGAGTCGTTCTAAGAAGCGCCAAGCGCGTTTAGGTGAGGACAGTATGCTCTCCACCACGGTGGCCTTACGGCCCTCAGTGTGTAGACGCTTAATATTACCACGCGCGGAGGCCGGTGCAGTCTTGTAGAAGCCAAAACCGCCACCACCCGCTGCAACTATGGCGTCAAGATTCTCTCCGCCTGTGTAGCCCTCGTGTACCCCGGCTATGACATCACGTAGACTAGTCTTGCCAGTTACGACAAAGGTCGAGACCGTATCCCTAAAGATATTAGCAAGCATAAAGCCTGGATCGTGTGTGACCATGTTAGTGAATAAGGTCTTCATGTTGGCTGCAGTCGAGATAAAGCCGGGTAAGGTGTAGTCCATACCAGTTAGTGCCTGAAGCGTAAGCGCATCATTCACCTTGTAGTACTTAGGCTTACCACCAACCATGACCGAGATAACGTTGTCACCCTTGGGTTTAGTAAGTGCAGCAACGTTCTCAATCAAACTGTTAGCTCCGGGGACCCCGGTCCTAGACACATCAAACCCGAGTTTACGCAATGCCTTTTTCATTTCCCCAACTGGGACCTGGGCTCTGGTAAACGCACGAGAGTTCTGTTCAGTAATAGTCTCGGTGCCTTCAAGCATCTCTGCAACCTTAATCATCGCGACGTTCTTATAGCTAGCATCTACTAACTTAGACAGGTTCATGACGATACCTTCAAAGGGATCAACCTGTTTGTCAGTGCCACCGTATAGAGCCCACATGCCTGACTTCTGGTTGGCTAGACCCTTACCTGCGTTAGGACCTTTTTTCAGTATGTTCTGTCTGAACTCGTCTTCCATGACTCTATAGAACGGTACGTAGTCAGTGGCTTCCCAAGACGGACGGGACTCAGCATCAATGATGCCAGCTGACTCAGCCATATTCAGAACAGACTTGTTAAACTTCTGCCATTCAGCATCGATGTCTTCAAAGCTTACGGCATCTGAGTGCTTTTCAGCTAAGGCTAGGAACCGATCCATATCCTCTTTGGACAGCAGTTCCTGCCTACCCTCTTTAGTTAAACGACTAGCGCGTTTAGCAACCATCCACGCTGCCCACTGATCCATAAGATCAGCATCAACTAACGGTTGGAATACCTCGAGCAGTCCTGTCGAGTCCTCCTGAGCTTCGAAGATACCTTTTTCAGGATTGTAGATAGTAGTACCGCTCATGAAGTAATAGTTCATGACCGAGTCTAGGTTCTGAGATAGTAAAGCTGTGCGCCACGGGGAGATAGATGCATCAAGGTACTCACCGTAGATTTCCAGCTCGTGCTGTCTCAGTGAAGAGAACTGATCGAAGAAACCTTGCTTAGCTGCGAGCCAGCCGTAATCCTTGAAGTAGTCAATCCAGTCACGGATTCTCTGGCCCCATGAACGCACGTCGCGGTGGAATACTTTGTTGTAAGAGTCTACTGTACTCTGGTCTTCACTATCAATTGACTGACCTGTAGTAGAGAACTTAGCGTTTGCTGGTGGCTTGTGAGAACGGAAGTAAGCGTCCTGCGCCATTAAATAACGCTTCAGAATAAACTCTTCGTTTGATAAGTCTGCATCCTCTTGTGACGCATTCTTAGATTTATAGAAGTCCTCTTCGTAGATGTCCTCTGTTGCTAGCCGTTTAGCCGACCTCCATATTACTTCGCGCAGCCACTTATTGGTTTCTTCCCAGCTCTGAAATATCTCTCCTGTATAGTCGAACGCTTTTGCGAACTGAGACATGATAGAGTTATAAGTGGCCGGGTCTTTGCGACCGTCTTCCAACGACCAGGCGAAGTGATACTCAGCCGTACGTAATGCTGTATCTAGTTCTAACTCGTTTGAAGCGTACAAAACTGAGTTGTTGATAGCATTCGCTTCATCACCAAGCTCACTTGCATTGCCATAAGGATGTATAGTACCACCATCTGTAAGTATGTCGCCTATGATAGTTAGTGTGTTAGCGATACTATCAAACTCTTTATATCCAGCTGTGCGGGATTTCCAGTCGTAACCGTAGTAAGGATTAGCTTCACTATCAAACTCTACTACGCCAGGTTGTTGAACAGTGTCATTGTGCTCACTCATCAGTTCATAAATCTCTTGCTCTATTCCAAGAGGTATCTCATCAGCGTTAATTCTGCGAGGAAGGTTTTTATTGAATTTACTGAAAGGATGTTTCCTCTCATATTCGTCGCGTACAGTAATTACAGGGTCAACTGAATATCTTTCGAATAAAGCTTTAGAATGTAAAGGCTGCGCTGTTTCTATATCGTGGTAGTACGCCGCGTTCCAAGCATCGTTTAATTCTTCACCGCGTAGTTCCTTACGCGCTTCACCCCAGCCGTCCAAAACGCGACTATGGTTAACGTCATAGCGATCAAATACACCATCCTCGTTATAAACGTCTGGTATATACTTAGACAGCAGCTTCTCACCTCGAGCAATTCTTTGCAGATACCTAGCAAACATTGCGCTGTAAGCTCTAGCTCCTGCTATCTCTGGAGTAATGACCTGCGGTAGCGGTGCTATGTCCAGAGGCTTAAGCGCAGTAATCGTGTTCTGTAGATCGGTAAACCGCGTAGCCCATGTAGCTGCTGCAGACATCCCGCGTAAGAATGCACGGCGAGACGTCGGTACCTGCAGCATAGCCTGCACACCGTCCTTCAGCTGAGTCTTAAGTTTCTCCTCTAGCGGAGACAGTACTCTGTTGAAGTACATATCCTTTTCGACGTCGTTTTCTATAGTCTCTAAGTGGGCAAGCCCCTGTTTATATTCGGCAAGCATCTCAGGTTGTGCGCCGTATTGTACCGGCAGATTAGCAGCTCCAGGCTCTACAGCCATAGCCATACCCAGTAAATCATCGACTGTGTTATCAAGGGATTGGGTCATGGTCGGAGTTACTGAGAACATCGTCAGCCGTTGCTTAACTGCATCTACGATTTGAGGAGACATTTTCAGTCCATTAACCTTGGGACCCTGCTTCTTGGTTTTCAGAGGTTGACCGAAGTTCTCCTTAACATTATCATTGAAGCGTTGTGAAACCTCATCAAGTATACTCTGGGCTATACGAGGATACTTAGGTAGCTGACCAGACACCGCGGACGCATCAGCATCTATCCTAGCATTGGACGCATAATCAAGAATCCCCCCTGTGATACCAGTAAGCTGCTCCAGCTGCGTGGCGAAGTTACTCTTATACGCTGGTGAATTACTTGGGTCGTTTACAACTAATGAAGCCTTACCTATAAACCGGCCGAGTAGGGCATCAGGCCGGATGTTCATTGTCTGTGTAAAACCGTTGATAGAATCAAACAGACCTAGCGGGTCAGCCTGGCTGTCAGCAAACCAATGAAGCAGCTCAGCGTTGCCGTCAGCAGCAAGACGAGAACGCAGACCGTTCTTGTTAATGGCGAAGGCTATATCATGCATGCCTTCCTCTACGTCAGCACGGTCAAACTTGTTAGCAACCAGCGCGTCTTTAAACTGTCTACCTAATTCTGTTAGCTGTACGTGGCTAAGGTCCACAGTCCGGTCCCATGATGCGTAGTCGTTACTGCGAGCCGGGGGTTTGCCTGCAGCTGCCTGCATACTACCGTAGATTTCCCAGATGATTTCCGCTAGAGTGTCTTCTGTAAGTTCACCTGATTCGTCAATGTGACCACGTAGCTGATCGCCTGGATTAGCTACGTTACGCGTTGGAAGGTCCTGCACAAAAGGATTATCAGGTAAGTTATCACCAGGTAAGGAAACGACGTCAGTCCAGCGCCGAGCTTGACCCACACCCTCCCAGTGCGTATCTAACTCTAGGATATTACGTGCGATGTCGCCAGCTATAAAGTCATGCATCATTTCGTAGGTATCAGTATGCACTGTAGTCAGAGACTGTACGAAGGGGTATCGAACACCAGGCACAGAGATACTTTCAGATCCACTAGGTTGTATGCCTCTCTCAACCTGCGCATCCGTAACACCTATACCTTTTAACCACTTGCGTACATCGTTAGCAACCTGCTTGTCGTATAGATTGACGAAGCCTGGATCAGCAACAGTGATTGGGTTGGGTAGACTGATCTCAATATTGTAGTTACTCTGGTTAACACCCAGCGCAGACGCAACCGCTGGATCATATTCAGTGGTATCATAGTCGCGCTCAAGCTGCGCAGCTACGTCAGGGAATTTCTTTTTAGCAGCTTCTATGTCGGCAATATACCGTTTATTGATCTCAGCTACCTGCGTAAAGATGCGGTCCATAGCCTCTTTATCTGTTATGTAACCCCTTAGTGCATCTTTGTTATGCAGCAATTCGTACGGGTTAGTATACTCGAAGTTATTATCTTCTGAACCCATAAACTGGTGTATCTGTCCGTCCTTAGGGTCTACAGCAAAGATGCCAGCTTCATCACCAAACATAGTAATGTCTATTTCAGTCACGTCCTCGATGTGGACATGGTTCCAGCGATCGTTAATCTCTTTTCCAGTAGGCCACAACACATAGCCGGCCTCGGTCTTAACAGCTTCTTGTACAGCATTCTTGATGACAAGTAACGGCCACTGGTTTTTATCGAACGCATGCTCAAAGTTCTCTTGGGCCCTACCAATAGACAGTTCATCAGACTGCAGCTCTACAATCCTAATAGCGGCAGCATCACCAACCTGTACATCCTCAAGAAGACTCCAGGCGAATGGTCCCATGCCGCCAGAGTGTCTGCCCCAGTGTCCGCCAGATAAATGGCCCTCGGATTCTACACCAGCTTCAGTGGTAACCTTAGTAGACTTGTGTTTCTTAGTTTCGATTGTAGTGCTAGATCCTGAATCAGCGAAGCCCATTAAGTGGCCGGAGACTAGGTCACCGAAGTCTTCGAACCAGTTTTGCTGGGCCTCTGTGGCTTCGTTAAGGTCTTCGAGATGCGCAACAGCCGCAGGACGCGTATAGTAAAACGTTGGCACAGTATCTTTTTGTGAAGCGTAGTACTTCCACATAGCGTCTTGTAGTGAAATACTTTCAGTGCCAATGTCCAGGTCGTGTAGAAGATCCATATTCCAGGTGATATAACGATCAGCCATTGTCTTGAGTCTGAGGTCTAGATTCGTATCATCCGCGTGGTTACGATTCTTAGATGCCATCTCTCCCAGTGAAGCGAAACCTGCTTTCTTAGCTATGTATTCAAGAACTTTAGCTACGGTCTCAGGTCCGGGGTTACCGAATATACCCTTGGTTATAGCCTCGAAGCGTCTGGCATGCTGCATATCCTGCACTTGCCTATCAAGAGCTTTGCCGGGTGGTAGTAAAAGCCCCTTTTTCTCTTTGTTAGACTGAATAACGTGGAGCGTGACAGCCGCTTGAGTACGACCTATCTCACGGTAAACCACTGCATCGTTTGTACCCATAGGAGCATCTGATCCAGGGTAAGCAAACACATGTTCTCGATAGTTAAAGCCGTACAGATCACCATTAATGTAGCTGCCAAACTTGGCATCATTACCACTATACGTGGTCTGCCATACCTCAACAGTGTTAGAGGCTGTGAAGCTTAGAATCTCTTCCTTAGTGATCTTATCATCAGCCTTACTCTTGAGCCACGCAGGTAAACCTACCCAGCGCGCTTCATTCACATTGAGGCCCTTGATCTTAGACATTAAACGAGGTTCGAACTCACCGGCTTTATTCAGTTGGTCTTTAATACGGAGACGGTAGTCTGCATCAGCCTCGTCTTGTTTCTGTTTAGGTTTCTTAGTATATTCAAACAGGGACCCGAACCATTGGTTACCATCTGCCTTACTAGGAAGTTTCAGGTTTGGATCATCGAAGGCGCGTTCAATGCCTGAGTCCCAGTCCTCGTTAACACTCTCCACGGTTACAGAGAACTTCCGTCCGGTCTTAGGATCAACGCGTAGTGCAGGCTTCTTACGCGTGTTAGTCCCGCGCAGTGTCTCGGGTTGTTTGACGGCTTTCTTACGACGCTTCTCTTCACGCGCAGCTAACGGAGCTAACCCAGCCTGCGCCATATCAACGCCGGCGAGAGCTTCCGTGACTTGCTGATCTACACGATCTGATTGACCCTCTGGTCTGCTACCAACACGGCCAGTGGAATAGCTTTCGAACACAGACTCAATAGTCTCGAAGCCCTGTCCAGCCAGAGACGATTTAATCTGACGCATAATCTTATTGAATTTTGCCCATGCAGTCTTGAGCACACCCTTAACGTTGGCAGGGTCTTTGCCTTGATGCACAAGTGTATCGTATCGCGCGGCGGCAATAGCGAAAGCTTCTTCGTTAGACAACCGTTCCTGATACATGTTAAGCAGCCGAGTCCTAGACTTGGCATTAAGCTTGTCCCACTTCGCTTGGCCAACCTGCTCTATAGTAGCCATGCGAACCAGCACGTCTCTGTTGTCAGCGATAGCTGAGAGTTCATCTACAGTAAAGAACCCGCGCTCCATAAGGAAGTGGACTACTTCGTGAGCAGCTGCTTTACGCGGATCCTTATTAAGAGCAATGGCAACCAAGTTAAGCGTAGGGTCGTAGTAACCAGCAACCTCTATTTCAGACTCACCTTGCTCTAAGTTACCGCCAGATGCATTAAGAGCTTCTTGGTTATCAGCAACATCAACCTTAATGGCCTGACGTAAGACAATACTTGGTTTGTCCTTAGGTAGGATCCTGTTAAGTATGGCTTCGACTTCTTGTCTTATGACCTTAGCTGTGGCCTTGAACTTAGGAGTAGTAGGCGGTGGCTGAGTGCTGAACTTAGCGTCGTCAGGATCGAACCTATCGTTGAAGACTGATTTGAACTGCTCAGGTCTGAACGCAACATAAGACGGCGCACCCTTATCTTCGTTCATGTTCTCGTAGGTGAAGCCGTCGTAGCCCTTCTCTTCGAGTACGTTGAACAGTTCTTCTTGCAGGTCTTGGTTGATGCCTGCAAGAGCGGAGTTACGCTGACTCTTACTACGGGACATTCCAGCTTCATCTCCGTAGTACATGTCATATGCTTGTTGTAAGAAACGCTTATCGTTCCAGACACGCTGCCACATTGACTGTATCTTACCAGTCTTCGTACCGTTCTTGTCGATCAGTCTGTTAACAGCATCCTTGAAGCGTGGTCCGCCTGCATCTACTATTCTGTCTATATCAGCTGTTTCTAATATACCCGTCTCAACAAGCTCTGCAGCGTAGTCAACTGCAAGATTGCCGCCATGGTCCTCAACCTGTAGAGGATTCTGTATATTCAGGTAGCCTGGGATTACACGCCGGTTGTCTGGGGTTATATCAGAACCCAGTCTTTCCTCGGCTGAACCCCTGGTACCGTAATGAGTTCCTGGTAAAAAGGTATCAAAGGGGTTTCGGGACGTAGTTGCGTGGTACACTAACCGAGGTACGCCGTTATTATAAGCTACTTCAGTTCCGCCGATGAACCTGTTAAAGAAAGGAGAGTTAGATAAGTTAGCGAAGATACGCGCTTCAGCTGTCTCAGCCTGTTCAACCGTACCGTTCAACCACTTCTTAAGTCTAGGGAAGTTATCACCGACGTAGTTGTACGCAGCGTCCTCATCTAAAGAAGCAAGTGTTTCTAAGTCTACTCCAGGAGTAGTAGAGAACTGTTTGTAACCCTCTTCCTTTTCACGGAAGGTCTGTTTAATCTGTTCAGGTGTTACGCCGTTGTCGAGTAAATCTTTTCTGGAAAAGAACTCAGGCAGTTCACGACCAGTATTAATAGCTTCCTGCTGAAGACGCTGGCGTACTGAACCAGGCAGATCGTTTACGTCAGCCATCTCCAAGGATGTAGCCTTGCGCGCCGCGTCTAAGATAGCACCTGTCTCAGCCTGTCTCTCACCTAGTGCAACAGCTGTCGCAGCTTTGAGTCTCGTCAGATCAACGAAGCCATCTTCACCATAGATACCTGGTGCATCGTCCTCAAACATAGTGAAGCCCTCACCCGGTACCTTACCGATAGGTGGCTCTAGTAGAGGAGTAGGCGGACGGTTCTGCATAGAAGGTGCGGGTAAAGCAAAGTGTATCAGCTGTTCCCCTGGGCCGGTTGGTTGAGGTGTATCACTAGGTCCCGGTGGGTCACCCGGTCCATCCTCGTTGCCCTTATCGTCACCATTGTCAATCCTCTTGGATGCTCGTCTTAAACCAAAGGCTCCAAGGATTGCATTAAGTGCACCACCCAACGTGGCGCCTACACCCGCGGCCTCTTTCGTATTAACGAAGTATCCTCTTTCCTCATCGTAGCCTACCAAATCCTTAGCAATAACGTTCTGACCTAGTTCAGCCAAGAACTCCTGTAGGCCTTCTTCGCCCGCGCCCTTAGCTACGTTGGCGAGGAACTTAGTCTTGGCACCGTCAGGTAAGAACTTGTCAATACGGTTTAGTGCGTTGATAATAGGAACAGCTTCAGTCGTACCTAATCCAGCACCTAGGAAGAATGCTTTCATGGAGTCGTCTTCGCTAGCACCATTAGCTTTCGCATCATCATACAGTTGCTGTGCAGTTACACCAGCACCCATAGCTCCCACGCCGATATAGCCTGCAGCTGTCGCAGCTTTCTTCATAACGCGGTTTGATGCAACCTGACCTACAGCACGTAGCGCGGCTGGGTTTACTACCATGCCTGCGGCCTTAGACTCTAGCGCTGCTGCACGCGCGGCGTCTCTACCGGCAATCCTAGCTGTACCGCGTGCACCAGCTGTACCGATAGCTTTTGATACTATACCACCACCAGCGAAAGATACCCAGTTACCTAAGCCCGATGATAACATCTGAGGAAATGATGGGTCAGCTGTTTCATTGATTGGAAACATCTCGAAGATTTTATCTTCGATAGCTTGGCCTGCAGCGTACGGACCAAATTTAGATCCTTGGTCGGCTGTATAGTCTTCGGGGACTAAACCAAGTTGCTTGTCTATATACGTACCAAGGGTGCCGGAGGCTTTGAGTATGTCGGCTGGGATACTGGCTGCGCCGCGAATGAACCGATTAGTTAAATCGCCTTCGGGTTCCGACTCACCATCAGACTCTGTAAGTCCAGGAGCTTTGTAATCATAGAAGATGTCATAGAGACCACTAATAACCTCAGGGTTCACAGCTTCCGTATTCTCTTCATCTTCTTCAGGCGGACCCGATAAGTCCATCAACCACTGCTCTGCGCGGCCGTCACCGCTCATGTCTGACAAAGTACTCTCCTAATCCGTCATTGATCATGTTCATCTGTTGTGTGATGATAGCTTTCTGAGCATCAAACTGATCTTGCGTTATCATGTTTGTCTTAAGCTGCTCTTGAATAGACTTAAACCGCTTAACGATACGCGCACGACCAATGTGTCTACCCTGTTCGCTATCAGCACCAAACTGCTGGATAGCACGGCTATCAACGTAGTCGTCTAGTTCTTGCGGTGTACGATCAGGTGCAGTTGGGTCTTCACTAATCTGTTTCTTTAGGGTAGTACTAAACTCACCAACCCGCGCACCAGCTTCGTTACGAATGACTCGTTCGTTCTGCTGTATCTCCTGACCAGATATAATAAGCTCAGCTCTATTGTTTGCACGAGTCTCATTGTTAGCAGCTGTATCATTATGTGCACTGATACGACCTGTTGTAGCTTCGTACGCGTCAACAGCCCGATCAGACCTTGCAATGCCTTCAGTACTAGCGCGGTCAGCTCTGCTCTCACCCGAGGCATGCGTGCGCTGGTCCCGAAGGTCCTGATACCTAGCAAGTAATTCAGTTGTGTCTAACGCACGGCCCAGGTTAGCAGTACGCGTGCTAGCACGCTGTGCCCTGAGCTTGTCGCCGTAATTCATAGCAGCTACACCACCAGCACCGATAGACCCCAGCGCAGTGGAGCCGCGCTGGCCTGCAGCCTGCATAGTAGCTAAGCCTGCACGCAGCCACTGAGCCCGTTTATCTTTCTCAGTAAGCTCCTCTTGTTCAGGAGCATTTAAGAACTCGCCCATGAGTTTCTCTAGCTGAGCTGCGTACGCATTGCCCGCAGGCGTTGTGCCTGCGGGTGTGTGTATAGGTCCTGACATATCAACCTGCGGTCCTGCAGGTATAGGTCCTGACATATTAACCTGCGGCGGTAGTCCACCAGCTTGCTGAGAAACCTGGGGACGACGGGGAGGAGGGTATGGTAGTGTGGAAGGTGGCTGCACAGAAGGTGGCAGTGTTGTTTGGCTTCCAATAGGTGGTTGTACACCAAGCTCTTCCCCATAGCCAATAGGTGGTTGTACACCGAGCTCTTCCTCATAGCCAATAGGAATCTGAACAGGTCCACGGCTAGGAATAGCTGATGTTACACCCCATGGCTGCGAGCCATCAGGAGTATATGAATGTATGGGAGCTTCACCTGGTCCAAACATCCTACGCGCAAGCGGATCGTATCCGCCCTGGCCAGTCGGTTGAAAGTTGTCACCGAACCGAGATAAAGCCTGCGAGACTCTAGGTCCTAGTGGTCGATACGGCATAATCTATCCCTAACCTATAAGTCCGGAACCGTACGCACTCAAAGCTGCACCAGCAACTTGACCACCGACGGATGGATTCTGTGTAAGTACTTCGCCAGTCTGCGTGGTTGAAGTTGGATATGGCGTTCCGCTTAGTGCACGTAGGTATGCGTCTAAGCCGCGCGTATCCCAGTCACGCTCATCAACGAAGTCTGAGTATGCTACGTCTAAGTTAGCTTGATCTACACCCTGTTGGTTCTGACCAGTGGTAAGCAGGTTGTTAAGGTCCTGCTGATCTAGGTTACCCTGCGTCACACCCAGGGTACCAACCTGTGCAGCTGAGTCAAGACCGAACTGAGTCTCTTCGTTGAACTGATCAACGTTAGTATTGTACGCATCAAGCGAGTACGCATTGTCTGCGTTATGCTGATCAGCACTAGCGTTGAACGCGTCAAGTGAGAACTTCGATCTGCTCTCTTCAGCTGCAAGCCGGCGCGCATTCTCAGAGTTGTACTGATCTGTGTTGAGTTTGAACTGCTGCGCCATTGCACCTTGGTTAGTAGTCTCAACGCCGATGCGCCTGTCTTCATCACCAGCGTACTGACCGTAAGCTGTATCATACGCCTTAGCTAGGGTGTCTGAAGTGTTACGTGCAACTGTATCGAAAGTATTGCGGTCATGTTCAGACTCTACAATACCGTGCCGCGATCCACCATAACCCCCAGACAAGGCCGCGTTACCCGCGATCTTACTACGCATCTGATTAGAGCGTCTCATCAGTTCGTCGTTCTGGTATTTCAGCTGTGTGTTAACAAAGGGGTTGAAGTACTCGTTGGCGTTCTGCGTGTTCCACTTGGTGGCATCACCTACGCGATCTGCAGAGTACTCGCTACCGTAGCCAGCTTCACTGAAGTTAAACTCACCATCAAATCCGCCGAACGCGTCACCAGCTTTGTAAGCACCGAAGGAGCGTTCGCCCATAGCTTGCGTCTGCGCGATAGCATCAGTCATAGCTCCGGTGTGCTGACCAGCGCCAGAAGCAGCCATATCATTTGCAGTGTTCTGATTGTCAGTTAGACCAGCAACACGCGGTCCGCTGTATGGTGTGTATTCCTGTTCAGCAATGTTTGTAGCAATGTCAAATGCGTTTTGAGCAGGACCCTGAACCCAATCAGGTATCTCTGTCACAGTGTTACTTGTCACTTGTTCCACGTCATCACCACCGCCGAACAATCCAAAGAAATTACACATTAGCTGCCGGTCTCCAATACGTTCCGCCTAGATTGACGAAGCCGCGCTTAGTTAACATTGTATTCATCTCTTCCGTATTAAGCCCAGTACCTACTGAGAACCTAAACGGCGCGTTGTTTTCATCCACATACTTAATAGCTTCAACGTACATTCTACCAGCAGCAAGAGTTTTTCTGTAGTCCTTATGAACGTAGAACCACGCATCCTGCATAAAAGGCTTACCAGACCAGTAACACCCATTGTTCATTATACCGATCGAACCTATAACAATTCCATCGAATACTGCAACCAGACAAAAGCATTTAACTACTATGTTGGTTATGAATGGGGCTAGTACGTGCGCCTCAATCTCGGGTAGATTAATGTCTCCTGTTTCACTATGTAGATGCTCAATCAGCCTGTAAATCTTTGGTATATCCGCTACACCTGCGTATCGTATTTCTAGCGTGTTGTCTTGCTCTGTGTCTTGCTCTGGCATGCTCTGTTCCTCTGTTAGTAGTATCCGTTAAGCCCCAATCCAAACTGGTCGTAGAAGTCTGCACCAAGGCCTAATCCACCTGTACCACCACCTTGACTACCATACGTAGCGTACCAGTCCAACCACTCCTGTGGATTATTCGGATCATACTGCGGCGGATTGTTAGGGCCGTAATCGTTTGGTAAATCACCTGGATTAACCTCTACCGGATTCTTAATACCGTTGGGCGTAGAACGGTTCTCACGCTTCTGAAAGAAGGTGTGGCCACCGCGTTCGCCATAAGTCTTATAGTCACCCTCATACTCATTCTGGGGTTTCGAATAATCGAAGTGACTCTCCATCTTTGGAGACACGCGCGCGTTGTTATCTATGCTCTGGGCTGTAGGTAAACCACTCATGCGTGAAGCTTTCCAGTAGCTAGTAGGTCTGTAATAAGTGTACCAAGGATATCACCAAGCTGCGTATTAGTTATTGAAGCAGGGTTAGGCAATGTTCTATCCTGTGTAACGTTTGTAATACTCCATCCCACACTAGCGGGCTGACGCTGGTGGTTCATCATATCTGTGAGTGCAGCCATGGCTTGGTTGAGTTTCCTAGCCGTCATATCTGGATCATCATCAGCTAAAAACGTAGGTAGCTTAAATACCGGGACACCTATCGGATGGGTCATCTCTTACCCGACTGTCTTACTTCGATACCAGGGCTATCCATGCGCCAATCACCATCTAGTGCTGTATCACCTTCGAAACGTAATGAAGCTTGTCGTGCTCTAAGTCTTGGATTAATTTTAACGACTGTCGAGTTAATAGTAAACGGACCTTTGGAAACTTGCGCGGAGTTTGGATACTTCTTACCGCGTACGTACACGGATAAGTCACCCACGATGTGTGGTTCTTTAGTCTGCTTATCTATAGCAAAGTTAGGTATTAGCTTCCTGAACAGCATGTTGTGCTGTCCCTTACTTAGGCGGAAATCATATGTCTCTAGGTATTCACCCATGGCTGTAACACCGTCGTTGAAGCCAACTTCGTGCGTCCATAAGAAACCGTTAGTACACACCGCGTACGGGGAAGCATATATGCTGGTGTCTGCCCAGGCCGTTCTATTAAGCGAGCCATAGTACCACACCTTTTCCTGGTAGTTATAGATAGCATACCGATCGTTAAGTTGCGCGGCTTCTGAACAGTAGTGCCACCACACCTCATTGTTAGCTTTATTCAACCCGCAAGCTATACCTGACTTCTGTTCATAGTTAATATCTTCAAATACCTTAGACCAGATATCGCAGTTCATGGTTTGCAACGTACCATCATAGACATAGAACTGATCCCGGCCCATGAAGTATATAACACCTGAAATAGATATACCTGCGTTGGGTCCAATGATACCAATCTCAGCATCTAATAAGAAATTAGAGAATACGTAAGGAAGTCCAATGAAGGTCTGACGATAGACTGAACTATCAGTAAACACAAGAGTCTCACGCTCAGTGTGGATGGCTGCAAGTAACTCAGACCCTATAGGAAATCTGAAGTCAGCTGAGTAGTTATCGTCAGTCGCAGTCCAATCAGTATAGTCAGCTTCATCACACCACTGCATGTATAGCTTATCTTGTGCGCCGCTAGTTGTACAGGCACACGCGACTAATATCTGGATGAAGGGCGATACGTATGAAAAGCCTACAACCGCCGGTGAATTAGTGATAACCTGGGGTCTGGCCGGGTGGGCTGATACGTCGTAGTAATACAGCCCTTCGTTTCTTGGGTTGATGACTACGTCTTCTCCCCACGTAGATAAAGAGTGTGTGCGTAGATCAAACAGTATAGCTGACGTTGTGCGCGGGGTGTTCCAGGTTGAATCGTTCCAGGTACCTGCGTTGTAGCCTAAACCCGCGGTAGCTTGAGAACCACCAATAGGCACCTCGTAGCCAAACTCTACTGCAGCTCCACCTACAGATGCGTCCGTGCTACTAGCTGCAGAGCTATGTGTGATCTTAAACGTGTTAGCATTCACCAACGTAGTAACGTCGTATCCACCGTCTATAGTTATACCACCACCTGCATCTACATTGCCATACCAAACCCTTGATCCCACAGTTGTTCCATGAGCTGTATGCGTCACAGTAACTATAGCTGAGCCACTAGTCATGGCGAACGGATTAGTTAACGCTGTTAAGCCACCCGCGTAATCAGAGGTAGCCTTCATGTACGGTGTAATGTCTGTTACGGTACTCAGACCTGCTATACGGTAGTACTTGGTGTTCGTACCAACAGCTAAAAACTTCTCGAACGAGTTGCTTGCCCAAGGTAGTAACGCACGTGCAGCGCCCACCATAACCGCGTCAAGAGCACTCTGGAGCCAGCCACCCATCTTCTCAGGTAGCCTGTTCTTAAACCGAACTCTATCTCCGTCCTTGTACCTAGACGAGATTTGGTTATCTGCGCCTTCGGTATAGAAACCCGGTAGTAATACCAGGTCTACATCCTCTTGAACTCTTGGCTTGCGCTCGGTTTGATCAGACATCTAGATACCTGTATCTGGGACTCCGTTATCAGGCCATCCAGCCTGAACATCTATAGCATTGATCTCTGTTAAAGTTGTTGCTGCGTTTAACTGAGCTTTCAGTAAGAGCTTATGTTTGAAACATGCCACAACATAAGCACCTATTGCCAAGCCAAACGCAATTAGTTGTGCATCAGTCATAGGAGTAGGATTAGCTGCACTATCAGCTGGCTGCCAACCGCCTCCGTGCGTGCCACCTGGTGAACCAACCTGACCATTCAGAGTAATTGCGTTATTAACTAGGGCTTTGGAGTCTGGGTCTATTTCGTATATGATACCTTCAAACCGTAGCTTATAATTCTGCAGAAAAGTCTTTTTAGTGCGTATAGTGTTCATTTTATGCAGGCGAACAGCACTAACCTGAACAGCGTCAGACTTGTTACTAACAGTACCACTTAACACAGTGTCTAGCACACTATCATACAAAGCTATACCATCAGTACTCTGCGTAACCCGGTCATACGGAGGATTCTTAACTACATAAGCGCTGTGTTCGGATAGCCACGCTTCGTTAACAGGAAGGGGTTGAGTAGGATACAAAGTACTAAACGGTCCGATAGAGGCTATTTCACCGTCCGATACAGTCGCTAATCTAGTAGACTTCAATATGTTTGTCATTATTCTGCTCCTCTAGTTGGTAGGAATGTGTCGGGAGGAGTGAAGGTAGTCGTGTACCTAGCTGCGTACGTCACACGTATGGCTTCGATGTTAGCCTCCATCTCGCTGCTCCCTGCGTATAGATCGCCGATCTGTATCGCGTCAGCTCTGATAGTATATACGTTAGCGTCTGTGTAATCTGATCCAGTTTGTGTCCCATCAAGGAACATCTTTGTTGTGCCACCAGATCGACAAACAGCAATATGATACCGAGTACCTGCAATTAAACTTGCTCCGGTAATCCGTGTCGCAGCCGCAGCATGTAGAGTTATAGGAGCACCAGCACAATACAGCAAAGGTGCCGATGTATTTGAGGCGTCTCGCATCTCTACGATACCTTGCCCCGCAGCTCCGTCGATAGTAATTGGCCGAATAATACACTCAATAGTAAAGTCCTGTGCACGGATTGGTAAGGCATTACTCGCGCCTGTCAGTGCGTAATCAGCTGCACCATCTATAAGTAACGAACCATCATCATAAAGTATCTGAGCTGTGTCTACTTGTGCATTACCCGCGAGAGTGATGTTGGACCTACAAGTTGCATCCCAAATTCCTGCACCGGCCATACGCACAAGCAGCTTCGTATTTGCGTGTATAGTTGCGGGGGCTGTAGGTACAGTAATATCTCCAGAACCTGTACTCAGCGCAGTGCCTACAATTAAATGTACCTCACCAATGTCACCTTGGAAAGCATCTACACCACCACCACCACCGATGTAGGCATCTTCCGTTGAGTTATGCAAAGAGCCTAGTACCGCGCTACCTTCGTGAACTCCGTTGACCCACAGCCTATGAGTTGTTCCGTCAAACGTGACCCGAAGGTGAGTCCAAGCGTCTAGAACCGGAGTGCTTGTTCCATCCAAATCAGTCTGCGCTGTACCATTGGTTGACAGCGCAACATACCAAATCCCGGACTCCTGCCGAACATTGAAACTTCTTTGATTGCCTGTACCAAGGTGGTGTGAATAAACAGAATGAGAAGTCCCACCAGAACCGCCCGCAGCCGTAGGGTAAACCCAGGCGTCAAACGTATAGTCATCATCTTGCGTGAAGTTGGCGTGGTCTGACATTGATAAGTAGTCGCCCGTACCATCGAGCGTTACAGACCCGCCGTGTACCGCAGGATTGTAAGAAACTGTTGACAGAAAAGGTCCGCCCGCGACAACAGGTAACTCACCTGCAATAGTAAACGCCAGGGCATTTGAGCTTTCATCCATCAAACGGCTTGACTGGCAGCACAATACCAGCGTGTTTGTTATGGCAGTTAACGCTGTTGTCGGCACAGTATAGCTCGAAGTACCGTAGACGGTTGTAGTGGTTAACCGGACATTACTAAGTATTCCTACATCAGCAAATTCGCCTGTGTTGTACAGGTTAATTCCGAAAGATGTACCTATTGACGCTGCGTGTGCAACGTTACCCTGCTGCACGCCGTCAATACCCACATAGATTGTGCCCGATACACGCTGCATAACATAGTGATACCAAACTCCGTCGTCTGGCCTACCATTGGTTATAGTAACGCGCTTCTCTAAAGCATCGAAGTTCCATACAAACTCGTCATCAATGACGCCAACGTAACCCGCATCCATTCCAATTGGTAGAATGTACGAAGCATGTCCGATTTCCTTCTTGAACCAAAACTCAAGCGTAAAGTCGCCCGTACCGATTGTCGTACCTAGCGTGCACGAAGCATAGTTTCCGTTGTGGTTATCGCCTGTGTGTATGCCCCAACCGTTAGGCTGGAACGGGCTAAAACTTCCTTGGTGACTATTGCCGGACGCTGTAACCGTATGAGCACCAGTACTGCTATCCGTAAACGTGCTATTATCCGCACCGTCGTTGCCGGAAGCCTTCAGCAGCAACATAACTTTATTAAAGAGCGCATCTGTAGCTTCTGCTGGTCCACCACTAGCGGGTATGAGGCCTGATATCTTCACTAATCATAGTCCCCTTGGTGCGAGGCTTTTACTGTAGCACCCTCGTCATTGGTCCAGAATATGACCTCAACAGTTTTACTAGCTGTGAAACTAGGGGTTCCGACTGAGCCCCAATCAACTGCGTTGCCTGAAGATCGCTCAAGCGTTAGTGAATACGTTGATATAGCTACCGAAATCTTCCAAGCTTGGAATAAACCAGATTGCCAGTAACTATTGCTTGTACCAAAGATCAGTGTTAGGTTGCTGGATGCAGTTGCTGTAATAGCATCACCGAGAGCTAAGTCAACGTTGTTTGATCCGCCAATCGTACCAAGAGCATTATCCCTTGTGATGTAAGCTGGTTCACCTATGCGGCGCGCCGTAGTATCACCACGTGTCTGTACTAGCATGACTGTACCGCGGGGCAGTACCACACCAGTACCACCTGTTGGTTTAAACGTAATGTCGAAATTGCCAGTGGTGTTGTTATGAACGAACCACCAGCGCTCTGTATCTTCTACAAGAACGTCGATGTCGTCGGTTAAAGCACCGGTAAGGTCTAAGACACGCTGGCGCGACTCGTCTGCTGTACCGTCAGTGGCTGTGAGTGTTACGTTAGATGAACCAGCAACAGACTTGGCTAAGTAACCGTCTACCGCTTCTTCAGTCTGTGAGATTACTGCATTGAGCTTAGTTCCCCAAGCGCCGTCGTTCTCTCCCGAACCCTGTAACTCAACATTCCAACGTGTAGTATACGTCGATGGCATAGCAAGAACTCCTAAGCTAACCGTATGAGAGCTGTTGAAGCTCCGGGCGCTGGTAATTGCACTGTAAATGTACCTGAACTAACACCTACGTCTGAACCAAAGTCCAGAACACATATAGCTGCGTTCGATTGTGATGAATTATACAACAGCGCACCACGACATGTAAACGTCGAAGATGTCCACGGCACGTCGTCGAAGTCGAAATACGCCGTAGTACCAGACAGTGTGATAACCGGGGTAGTTACAGTTTCACCCCCAGCACTATACCCTGTACCTGTTGTTTCGTTAGTTACTGCGTACGCAGTAGTAGCTGCACCCAGCGTAGCTGAACTTGTGAACAGTGCCATCTTAATAGTATCTGTGTCTAAGTCATGTATCCCGCCTAAGAGTTCAGTCTTAAAAGAACTACATAACGCCTGTGTTATAGCCATTTATTCTTCTCCTATGTATCGGCCGAAAAACCGGCTGAGTCCCTTTTGTCTGTGGATAAATGATTCTTATATTGAGCGGCGTACGCAACAAGACGCGGGTCATCATCAAAGAACTCCAACGCCTTCAGACACGTTTGGTAAAACAGGGCATTGGGTGTATTAAGTGAGATCCAGTTACTAGGTGCGGCATCTGATAGTGGATCAGGTCTACCGATAGTTTTAAACACGTAGTCGTACGATTGAGCAGGCGCGGGTGCTACCCTAATATTTGTTTCGTCAACTACTCCGAAGAAAACAGGCTCAGTCTGCACACTATCGTCTGGCGCATAGTCCAACAGCCACTCTTCTGAACGTTCATCTAAGAATACCTTAACACCAGAGACCACTATATAGAACCAGCGTATACCAACCATGGGTGTTGTGTAAGCCTCGAGTGGACCGTTAACAGCGCCAGATACCTCTGCATCAAAGATACGTAGATTAAGATCCTTAACAACTGTCATCTCAGCAGAAGGAATAGCAATAGTTTCGAGATACGTTACGAACTCCGCATCGTCTTCTTCTAACTCGCTCTGTACTGCGGTCTGAAGACTATCGAATGTGTATGAAAACTGCGCCATCTAAGCGTGACCCCACGTACCTTCGCTAAACGCGTAGTTGTTGTAACCACCGACAATAACCTCACCTAAGCTCATAGTCATAACCTGCGTGCTTACTGGATTAGCAGAGTCTACCGCTGCTATAGTGCCTAGTGCGCTAGTTATACCCGGTGCCTGGTTCGCAATAACATAACCAGGAAGAACAAGCTGTTGACCTAATGACATCGTCGCGACCTGGCTCTCTTCGATTGCCACGGAGTTGATAGCGATGCAACAGCCAAGATAGGAGGACATATTGAAGGCTAACAAATATCGCTCACCAGTCTCAGGGTTCACGCGGCGAGGCGTAACTGTCTTATTCTCTACATCATTCTGTGGGCGTGGGTTACGTAGAGCTGTACTGTCTACTGGTACCTTGCGACGCTTGCGGAAGTCTGGGTCCCAGCATCCAGCGCACGCGTATGTGCCTGTCTGCGGCTCCAATGTAACCGTGTCATACGGTACCTTATACCCACACTTGCATTCTCTGAATGAGTGTTTGCCTGATGAATATGTGGGCACTAGCCTCTCCTACCGTACGCGTACGGTTGTACCCTCAGAACTCCCCGGTCTCTATCAGCGCCCGCCGCCTTATCTTTAGAGCGCATTGCGTCTGCAGTTAGCTTACGCAGTATATCGATTTCAATAGCGACACCAGTCAAAGCTTTCTTCTTCAGAGCTAATCTAGCTGCTAGTCCAGCAGCCACAGCTTCCTGAAAGCGGTAAGGCATATCAGCATCTTGGTTACCAGCTGTAACACGCTGAAACTGCTTAATGCCAAAGCCCTGGATAGTATCACCTGCGACATCTGTAACTGGCCAAGTGATTAACTGCGGTTGGCGTGATAGTAATATGTGATAGTGTGTTGGGCGACCTGGGGAAGATTTGTTTGTGAGAGCTTGGTAGTAGTCGTAACTCATGCGATGCATGGGATACTCTTTACTATCACGGCGTAATGAAATGTCTAGTACGTCTATGAATGCGGTTTCAAGATCGTATGTAGCTGTGGTTGCTGTAAGTGCTATACCTGATAGCTGCGCAACAGCCCACTGGTTAATTTCGTCGTTAGCCCAGTCAACGAACATCAGGTTCAGAGACGTGCGGGCTTCTTTAAGTATGTGGTGATTTTGGTCGGTCCAGCCAATACCGACGCGAGAACACGCCTCGGTTACAACTTCTTGTACGTTAACCGTACTGTTATATATTCCAGAAGCCGCCACACTTACCTACCATCGCCTCCGTCTGAAGGTCGCTCCTGATACTGCGTATACCACCGCTCGTCGAACCGACGCATCCAAGCGGCCATATCAGAATACTTGTCATCAACACTCTGCACTGCAGCTTCTATCTTGGCCAGTTGAACTGGGATTTGGGTTAGTGCCGCTACATCTGATTCTAAGTTATCAACACGCGTATCAATCTTACCAAGCCACACTGTGCCGAGCACTAGCTGTCCCACGATAACAAGAACTATACCGACATTTATTTCTTTACTAAGATGCCAATCAGACATTATACCACTACCTTCTAATGCTGCATCAGACATGTCAGGACACCCCAGCTGGTGTTAGATACATCGTAGCTGGATCTGTTCCTGAATTAATCTGAAGCCGCACCGCGCGGCATCGGTTGGGTAGTGCTTGATCTACGTCTACAGCTTTGGCAGAGATAGCAGAATCAGTGAAAGCAACAAGACTGGAGTTCAGCGCATCTCTATCCCACACATTACCCTGGGTCCACTGAACTGTCCAGTTAACTGTACCAGCACCTACTGTCACAGCAATACCTACATCGAAGGTGTCTGTCCGGTCATCCATTGGAATCCAACCAGTTGAACCTACACCGTTCGTGCCGATTATAATATCACCAGTACCTGCGCCAGATATAACTATGCTAGATACTGTGTAAAAGTGGCCAACCGAGACTGCTACACCTGTATCAAGACCCGCAACTACTTCAGTTACATAGTTGCCAGATTTAAGTATCTGGCCGGTGATGGTGAATGTTACACCTGTTTCATCACCAGCTGATGTGATGCCGACTTGTCGAGGCCAGCCGTGGCTGTCTAAAGTAGCAACACCGTCTGTTGCTAGTGCGCCTGTTATTGCTAATTCACCTGCACCGCCCGGTGTTGCAGACAAGAAGATCCCGTTCGGATCCGCTGCTTCCATCGAGATTGTTTTCGTTTTGGGTCTCATAAGCTAACCTCCTCAGTTAGAGTTTAGCCGCCGTATTGGGTGACACCAAACAGATTTTCTTTGGAGTTATTTGCAGCAGGTATGATACATGCAACGAAGTTGACTGTACCATTGCACGCTGTGTTGGGGGTGATTGTCCCGCGGACGTCGCCCGTAGTTGAAGTGGCCGTACTAGTAACAGCGACGACCGAAGTAGCTTCTGTAAGCTCTTCAGTGTTATCTGCAAAGAAGGCGATACACGTTCCAGCATCCATACGGATGGGCAAACCTAGTGCGTTACCCCAGCCGATGTTGCACGTATTGGCTTCAGCGTCAGCAGCCGCGGTAATTGCGAGGCTGGTAACAGTCTTAAAGGCTTTGACCGTTGCATCAGCTTGAGATGTGCCAGTCGCTGCAACGGTAACTAGCTCAACCAGCGTTTCGCCGTACTCGTCCGTACCAGTCACAGTAACTGTCATTGCTACAACAGATGAATCGTGTGTGGTAGTGACTGTGACGTTACGCGGTACGTCTAGAATCCAGGTTGTACTTGCGCCGTCAGCTGGCGATGTGCCGATGCTGTCGAGGTCGTATGTGACTGTTTCAGTGTCTGGGAGTTCAGTCGAAGTGGCCGCTTTGATTAAGCCGTCAGCGTCCAGAGTGAGAGGAGCGCCAAGAACGTAACGAGCCACCATGCTAACAAGTTGCCCCTTGCGACCGTATCTCGCGTGGGCAGGACCGTATTGTGCCGCCCCGATGTACGTTTCATCTGCATGGCCCATGTGCTGCTTCGACATATCGTATAATCCTCATCTATTGTTTCAAGACACTGACGCGCACGTCAGCAAGAATGTTGATACTATTGTCGACAGTTTTTAACTCGATGTAAACATTAAAAAAAAACGGCCCCACCGTTAAGCAGGGCCGTCTCTCTTAGTAATCTACCCAGCAGGGAGATTAAGCGCCTGGTGAACCCCAGATTGCGCGCCAGTCAGTCCAACCAACTGAGAAACGACAACGTGTCTTATAACGCCAGTTGCCTGTTTCAAAGTCGCCCTCGCCTTTACGGCTTACGGCAACCCGGTCAAACCAACGCAGACCGTCCATGGCATCAGTCTTGATGAACCATGCGTCTGAATCAGTCAGTCGCGTGATGACGCAGAAGCCCTGGGGAATCATACCCATGGACTTGAGCGCGTTGACGTCGTTGTCCTGAGTGCCAGGGCGATACATGGTTTCCATGATACGCGTAGCAACGAACATCAGCTCAGGTGGGATAACGAGCTTTTGCCCATTAAATGCCGCCGGGATGCCACGGTCGTCTGTAGCATTCCGAATGTCGATTAGCATCTGTTCGATAGAAGCTTCAGACAAATCGGCCGGAGTAGCAAGCTCATTAGCATGCGTACCGCCACCAGCCAGTGGGTGCAGGCGTGAACAAAGTTCGACGCCGTCTCCACCGAGGTAGAAACTGTTGAATGCGCGGTTAAGAATCAGTGCGCCTTCAATTTCTTTTGTGTGGTTCACGGACCGAGCAAGGTACTTCGTATACTTGCTGGATACTTCCATATAGAGGTTATCTTCGATAGCCTCTTCAGTAACACTGAAAGCCAGTGCGTACGTTTTATGGACGTAACGTGAGGTCCAGGCTTCGCCACCTTCGTCGTATGAGACGCCGGCGCCTTCACCTTTTTCCTGGGCTGCACCCAGACCGTAGACCAGTGTGTCTTCTTCAAATGCCTTCTTTGAGGAACTAACATCGAACACTTGACTGTATTCGTTGATGTACTCTCCGTACATTTGGTCGAAGACGGTATTTAGTCCAGGTTCAAGAAGACCTGGTAGTGATGAGCGAGTTACCGCCATGATTCAGTCTCCCTAAACCGCTGCGGACGTTGCACGGTTGATGTGTTCGTTAATAATAACGTTCACATCAGCGTTCAAGCCGACTTCGTTATCGACACGCTTCGTCAAGCCGAGAATCTTCAACTGACCACTACCAGACGTTGCGACACTAGCTGTGCCGAGTTCCTGCGTAGTAAGACCAGTTGCCGTGTTCCCGCCTGTACCAGCAGTGTCGGCCACATTACCTTCCATCGCGGCGGTATACGTACCGTCGTTCTGGATAGTAAAGATAGTGTCTGGATCATCGTAGACCAAAGCCACAATATCGGTACCGACTGTACTAGCCGTCCAATAACGCGCCCAGACTGGGTGACCATTTGCATCAACATACCGAACGCCTGCAAAAACACCCAGATTGTCAGCGTTGGTAACACCTGAAACGGCGATGTTACTACCTGTGCCCGTTCTCTCAACAAGTTGCCCTGTGAAGATATTAGTGCCATACGCTGACGCAATAGAGTATTCATTCAGTCGATTCGGAGTGCCGCCTGACAGATGGCCTGTAGGCACTAGCCCACGAGGTGCATCAAGATTTGTCATTTGTGCTTAACTCCAAAAGTTAGAATGTATCAGTCCCGAAGAGCGACGCCCCTGGATACTGAGGACTCATTTTTGTGATCAACAAAAGGCATCCGTTTATCTTGGATAGATAGTGCATTATCCTGTACCGCCCGTACGAGCAAATCATTCTTCTTGGCAATCATATCTTTTTTGACCTTCAAGAACGATTTAGGTATCTTACAGAGAACAAGTCCCTGAATACCTATCATCCCGTTAAAGTCCCCGTTCTTAATTGTGGGGGCGTGGAAGCCAGGAAGTTCCTCAGGCTGGACTGGAACGAAGCCGCGTTGCAGGGCTCGTCCAAAGTTCCCAGGGTCTGGGACGTTGGCCAATTCCACACGAACATAGCGATATGCAAAGTCCGCATTAGCAGGTGAGTCTGGGGGTGCAGGAAGAGTACTATAGTCCCAAGCAACCGCGCGCGACATAGCTAACCGCTCTTCTTCAGAACGATCGTCTGCCGCACGGACCTCAGATGTACGATCCTCGTTTGCTCGAGTATCCTCAACGTCTTGGTCCGAAGCTTCATTAGCTGATGTGTACACAGTAGGTTCTGGTACATCAGCTTCTTCACTGCGAGATTCTCCGGTTTCTTTAGATGCGCTACTCTTAGTCATGCGCTTGGTCTCCTCTGTCTAGGCTCAGTTTAACGGCGTTAGGTAGCCTGTTGGCGCCGCAGATTCTTTGCGTAAGTTTTCATCAACTCAGGGTTACCAGCAAAACCAAGACCCTTAGCAATATCAATTTCGTCCTGGTCGAACGTGTGTTTCCGTGGGTTCTTATTTTTGGTACCATTCTTAGGTTTTGTACCATTCACCGGAGATTGTCCAGACTTACGTGAACTAGAGTTCTTCGGTGGTTTACCAAGGGCTTCCTTAAGCCGTTTGGATAATTCTTTGTAATAGCCGCGTGTCTGCGGTGTCATACCCTCTTCGGTAAGTTCCGCGTCAATTGCATAAGCAAGAGCGGTCTCACGTTTAAATCCAGCTTGACGGAACCAGTGTCCGTTCTTGCCCATCCAGGATTTACCCTCAGGAGTCTGCATGCCAGTAGGCCTAGCCGCAGGCTGACCTGCATTTTTCTCTGCGTTCGCGCGCTGGGCATGAAACTGTGTTTGAAGTGCTTTAAGATCAGACAGCCGTTCTTGGAGTTCAACCTCACCTTCGGCATCATCGTCCCGCTTAGCTTTGACCAGGTCTTTCTTGGTTTGAACAACGTCAGCATCTAATCCAACCAGCGCATTATCAAACTCTTTTTTATGCATGCTTGATACACTTGCAGTAAGAGATTCGATCTGCGTGGAAAGTGTTTGAATTACCTCGCCAGCTTGATTAACGTCTGACGTTAAATCGCTGATGCGCCCCTTAGCAGATTTATCAAACCGCCTGGGCTTGATGCCTACGCCTAGGTCATCGTCTCCGTCGTCATCTCCGTCATCGTCGTCTCCGACAACGCTCAGGTCGTCGTCATCGTCGCTGTCATCATCATCGTCATCGGGCTCGTCAACATCATCACTGTCATCAGCATCATCCGAAAGCTGGACAGTCTTTGGTATACCGCGATCAGACAGATCAATACCACCGATATCCGGTAAGCCGTCCTCGTTGCTACTAAGGTCGTCGTCTGTCAGTCCGTCTAAACGCTTAGGTTTAATTGCCATGGTACTCTACCCTCTAATCAGCAAATGAAAGATTTGGCGTGAACGCTGTAATAGCGTCTACGTCTGTTACGCGCCCGAGTATGTTATCGTCGTTAAGCATTGTAAACCAAGCTTCTCCAACTCTAAATCTTTGACCAGCGAACTTTGGAATAAGCACCATGTCACCTGTGTCGCACCACGCACCTGACGCCCAGGTTTCACCCGAGGCTCTAGCCTTGTAGCAGCCGTTGCCCATTGAGACCACTTTAACTACGGTAGTTTGCAGTGCATCAATCTCCTGGGATGTCCCGGGGATTATGATCCCGCCGGCAGACATTTTCTTAGAGCTACGATATTGAACCAAAACTCTGTGACCCACAGCTTTTACACCTGGATCAATCTCTGGAAACGGCTCGAATGACGTGTCCAGTTCTAACGCGGCACCAGCAATAAAAGTTTCTGGCGAAAGGTCTTGTGTCTGCTCTGACATACTCTATTCCTCTAATTTAGTGGGCGCGCTTTCTTCACCATCATCACTGTCTTGATCAGACAGACGCTTCATAATAGTTTTAGTTTTAAGAATTAATGCATCGCACTGCTCAACTTTCCCGACGTGATACCTGTATGATGGAAAAGAATCCAACTTACCTGCAACTATCTTTTCTGCTAGAGCACTACGCTCTTTAACAAAGTCCTCAATGATTACGTTGATAACTTCTAAATCAGAACTATTCATTTATATTACTCCTGCTCTGTGGCTCTTGTAAACGGCTAAATTAAAATTAGTTTATACTTAACGATGCAGCGTCTTCGATAAACTTCGTTTCGTCGTTGATATCATCCAGCATCTCCTGAACAGCCTTGGCCCTAGACGCAGCGGGTGTTAGCATCATAGCCTGCAGCTCGTCAAGCATCTCTATAAGGTCCTTGGTTGCCTTAGCATCTGTTGCCTTATTACTGGAACTGGCCGTCGTCTCTTGGATGCGCAGCTTAACACCAGCGATCTGGTTTTTGACTCGGCTATCTTGATCACGTCGATCCTGGTCGCGTGTTGCAATCGCGTGCATGTTATCATCAGCCCTCGTCTTACGCTCGATTTCAGCCATCTTGATCTTATTACCTGCATCCTCAGACTGTTTCTTTTTGTCTTCGTCAGTAGGTTGTTGCTTCTGGAGTTTCTCGCGAAGCTTCTCAGTAGCTGCAGCAGCCATCATAGCAAGCTTGTTGGCAAGCTCCTGCGGTACGTCGGTCTGCATTTCTTCCTTGTCGTCGAAATCTGGGGTTGGTAAATACTCCATACCCATTTCTTTCTGCAAGGCAAGCTTGTATGCCCACATCATATGCTCAGCCATGTGAGCCATAAAGGTAGGCATCAGCATCTTCTGCATGTCAGGCTGTAATCCTTGGAACCAGCCAGTGTGTACCTGCATATGTGACTTGTGCTCGTCCGGCTCCCTGGCAGCGATGGGTGATCCCTTCATCATTGCCATGTTCTCAGTTACAGGGTCACCACTAAACGCTTCCTTAGGTGAAGGCAACAGTTTATCTGGGTCTTCAACCTTAAGGAGATTTAGTGCACGTTTGTTAATTTCGTAGTCGTCATACAGTTTAGGATACGCCTTGGCCAGCTGTATAACAGTCTGGATAATAGCCATACGCTGAGCATTACTGAAAATGTTAGGATCAGACACAGGTATGATCTGAATATTGCCATAGTAATCCTCCTGACGAATGAAGTCAATACCAGCCATCTCATTGTAGCTGTATACACTTGGCAGGTGTTCTTCGTTTAACTCTGCAAGTAGTTTAAACTCATGCTTCTGCGCACGGTGTAAGCGCTTGTGAATTGCGGAGTATACCTTACTACCTTGTTCAAGCAGGGCTAGTGTAGTTCCTACTGGACCTGTGTTCGCTCCGTCACCAACCTGAAGGTCTGCAGTCTTTGCGAAGCGTCTCCCAGTCTCAATCATCAAACCAAGGAGTTGGAATAGGGTGCTGGACGGTTCCCCAAACGGTAGTGGCATAATTGCTTTTTGGATGTCGTCTACTGGTACATCTATCTCTGGGAACGTACCTGGCTCAACAACAACATTCTGAGCAGAAGATCGTCCACCCTTAAGCCTGAACCCACCCTGCATATTTGAGAAGGCAGCAGAGTCTAATAGAGCTCGTAGTGCACCGGTTGCTGCTTCGTTGATCCCTCCGATAAGATGTAGGAATCCAATACCGTAAAAGCCTCTCCACGGGATGAACTTATAGTGAGTGTACCAGACGCGCTTTTTCTCGTTAGGATCGTCTGTCTTCCAGTTTCGTCTAATCGATAGAATTTCGTGACTGAAGTAATCTTGAATGACGACGTATGGACGCATGGTAGTGTCATCAGCATCTTCCTCATCTACGACCAGCGCAAGGTCTACGTGATGTTCAATGAGTGTACGCCAACCCTTGGTAAACTCTTTTGCCTGAGTAATACCCTCAATGCGGTTGACTTTGTTCTGAATGTCGTTGATGTTAATTTCAGGAACTTCGGGAAGCTCTACGTCTGCCCACACGCCTGCACGCATCTTCTTGTTGACTGTGTTGTCGTGCTCATGAAATATCTCTGAGTAGTGTGGACAACCCGCCAAGGTACTGTAAGAGTAGCCAATAACGAAGTTCTCGGCCTTAACAAACCTACTCTCAGGTCTGAACTCAAGGTCATCCCAGAATGTTTTCTTAAACGCACTACCCATAAGAGAGTAGTCAATCAGCATGGCATCCATCTCATCATAGTAGTCAGGGATTTCCTCCGTGACTTGGAAATTCATATGCCGTTCAACTCGTTCCGCCTGTTGACGGATTTCAGTAGATGCGTTTTTAGGAACAGTCTTTACTTTTACTGGTCCGTCTACGGGCAGAACCTCTGGCATTGTTTTAGCTTGGAACTCGATGGTAGCTTCGGCAATGAGTGGATAGAAAATTGCGGATGCGCCATCGAAGGGTTCCGATCTAGTATCATCATTACGGTCGAAGCCAAGCATCTCAAGGCCGCGCTCTAGGTTCTTCTCCCAGTCGCGCCTAGACTCTACGTTAGATTCAAACGTCTCTAGTAGGTCGGCGCCTAGCTTATCAAGCTCACCGGTGGCCATGTTGATAGCCAAGTTTGTGTTGAACTCCGCTCTACCTTCTTCAGCATCCGTGGGCATGGGACCGTCTAGGTCTACCTCTGTAATAACTTCTTCAGGCATACCAGGTAAAGTTGGTTGGTCAGTTGCAGGACCAAGTCGCGACGCTATACTTGCAGCAGGATCGTAATCACTTACCAATTGTTCAGCCATAGTATTTCCTCTGGTTCAAATGATAGCGCGCCTCGTCCATGTCATCTTCGTCATTGTCGGATACTAAATCGTCTGGGTGTATCATCCAGAATCTGTCTTTCAAGAAGATGAGGCCTTGGATTGAAGCATCATGTATATCATCCCATTTAGCATTTGGGAACTTACAATGTTGTTCTATGAGCTTTCTAGCCCACTTTCGTTTAGGAACGTACACAGTACACTCCTGTAGATAGGGTGCAACTATGCGGGTTCTTGCCACCTTATCTGCGCGTGGGTCGTACTTCATAATGTTAGCTCTGACTACGTCTCTCAGATCCGCGGCCAGTGCCATACCATTAGCTTTCTTCTCAATCACGATAAGGTCTGGAGAAAGTCTCGCATCAAGCTTCTTCGCTTCCTTACGCACGACAGTATAATCTTCCTGCGTATCATACACATCTATTAGGAAAAGACTGTAGTTCTCTGTTATAGAACCAGAGTCAGACGACTTGGGATCGTAGAACACTCCCCACGTAACGCACGCCGAGAAATCAGGCTGTCCCTTCTTATTCTTCAGTACAGACTTCTCATCCATAGCTGTATCCCAGGACTGTAGTATGTACAAGAACTCGGGGAGAGGCTTGTCATCAGGCCACTCTTCGAACCACTCGTACTTGAGCATACCACCTTCAGACGGAGCAGGGTTCTGTTGGAACTGGCCAGCTGAACCGTAGTCGCCCAGTGATACCTCAAGGGCCTTAACAACACCCGCTGGGAAACGCATGGGCCACATGAGCTCACCCTCTTCAGTGCGAGGATCCTCCCAACCCATCCCAGTATAGCACTTACGCGCTGGCTCAAACTTCATAGGAATCATCAAGTGCTCATAGCCACCAATCTCAGATAGTATGTGGCCTGTCAGATCATCTTCATGTAGTCTTTGCATAATGATACCGACACCGCCCTCGGCTGGATCATTAAGACGCGTCATAAGCTTTTCGTCGAATGCTTCTAGTGCGGCTCCACGTTCAGCGTCAGAGAAGGCTTGGTCACGGTCATGAGGGTCATCCACAAACAGAGTGTCACCACCCTCACCAGTCATCCCTGCAAGGAGACCGTAACTTAGTCTGTGTCCGTTCCTGTCGTTCTGGTATCTACCCTTTTGGTTCTGATCAGGTCTAAAGTCGAAGCGATCTCCCCAATTACGTTGGTACCAGTCAGACTGGATAAGGTATCTTGACTTTTGTGCATCACGAGTTGATAGCTTTTCTGCGTGAGACGTAAAAAGGAATTGATGTTCAGGTTCATTCTTCGGTCCCCAGACCCATGTAGGAAAACATACCGAACATAGTATTGACTTCATAGTACGGAAGGGTACGTTGATAATGAGACGTTTGAAATCTCGGTTGTGAAACGCTTCGAGGTGTTCGCATATAGCACCAATGTGCCAGTTGTCTTGGAACTTGCGCCCAGGCTCTAATACTTCCCAGGATGCGCGAGCAAATCCGTACAAGGACTTCTCGCTCATAGCCTTCTTCAAACCCTCTAAGGCCGACGCAGCTTTGCCAGGAGTAAGGTGCGGAGCGAACCGCGCATACATGTCTTCAAGCTGCTGTCGCTGGACTGGATCCATTTGTGGAGGACCTGTGTCCTCACGCATCAGGGTCTACCTCTTCGAATTTAACGTCTTGAACTTGTGGTGCTACCAAAGGGGTCTGGTATTTGTGCAGTGACTTACCATCTGGATTTGATGGGAGGGCTGAGGCCTTTTGTAACATCTCAAAGAGCATGATTTGTTGCTCATAGGGGAGTGCATCGAGGTTCAGGTCGTGTTGGATAGTACCATTGTGGTTGTGGTCGATAACCTGTTTATCGCTGAACTTTGCCGGATCATTTGCCTTCAGAAGAACGCGAAGAAGACCATCTGAATAAACCTTCTTACTGCCGACTACCTGGCCGTTATGATATATCTCTTCCTCATTACCAGTGATCGCTCTGCGTGTCGCCTCAATCTCGAAGCTGTCCTTATAGAACTCTATAGCGGTCTTCATCAGCTCCTTAAAATAAGGATCACGCTCACCGCGGGCTGCGTACGCATTCAACGGAGCTTGTATAGCTCGGCTTGCATGCGAATACTTACCCGTAGCTTCTAATACGGAAAGAAACTGGGCCGTATTAGAATCGGTCCACTTAAATGAATCATTTGCCATGGTCTATAGCTATACCGTAACTAACTGTTTCGTAAACGAATTAACCAGTCGTAGTGTCAAAATTCTCCAGGCTCTCAGCGGATACGAGGACCATGCCATCTACGTCTGCAGCCATTAGGTTATCAGACCTAATGTGATAGTAGACTTGGTGCCGGGTTAGTTCCAGATACTGAGCAGCTTCCTCAACGGACTTCCACTTCCCAGTACGGATCATATCCCACTTACTGAATGCAGGCTCTGTCATCTCAATGCTGGACTCTTCAGCAAAGGCGATCAGGCTATCTGTTTCAATCATCTTGGTCTTACCCAAGGTCATGCTCTTAACGTCGTGGAGCTTACAGCGATAGAGCAGCCGGCTCTCACTATACTCCTTCAGCATGGTTACTGCTTCAGCGAACGCAACCCACTGGCCAGTGCGGATGAAGTCTTCAGCGACGATTTGGTCTGTCAAGTTTCAGCTCCTTCGCGATAGTCTCGATTGTATGATCATACTCATCAAGTGTGTCTATGAGTTTCTGGAAACCCTCATCCGTAGAGGTATCTCCGATTACCCCTATGTCAGCTGACAGTAGTTTTAATGCAACTACATACTGTCTAACTGTATCAGATAACCTATCAGCCGATCTAGACAACTTAACTAGCGCGTGTAACTCTGGGCTCTTCTCACTAGTTGCAATCACTCTGACCTTACCTAACTTCATCTGAGGGGCTGCGAGCTCTGTTGCATCACCCATGATTCTAATCCTCTATCCGTATTTGCGGACGCTACCTTTACCGCCGTTCTGTCCGCCCCGCCTTACGTTTTGAGACGCTTCGCCATTGCGAGCCGTCTTTGAGGCGGGTAGGGTTTTCGTAGCCTCCGCGCCCTTGATAGGCGCATCTGCATAAGTAGTGTTAGCTTCATTACGCTGCTTCCTCATCTTCAGCTTCTTTCAGTGCCGACTCACTTATCGGCTCAGGGGTTATACCTAGCTCTCCACTCTCTACTAGTTCCATTCGCCTAACGAACAGCGGATGTATTCCCTTGCCTAGGGTCTTCGCAATGATTGGATCATCCTTTACCTTGAGACCTGGAGGCATAGACTCTTGTATCACAGCCCTACGCTTATCCTGCGTTGTGCGGGCGTTGGCGCGGCCTACTTCGATAGCCTTGCGATCAGCGATGATGTCCTTATGCACTAGGTACGTCTTACCAATCTGTCTGACAGGGAAGTTTCCCTCGCGCATTTGGTACGCGAACGTTTGGTAGTCTATACCCACTTGCTCTGCAGCCTCGGCTAGACCCAACCAGTCAAAGGCCCTGGTATCTTTTTTAACCGCCATGTGTAACCCTATGTGTGGTTGATACCCTGGTTATCAGTGAAGTAAACGCGTAACAGCTTAGACCGCAACCGTTCAATCGAAGTCAGAGTGGTTGGTGTAGGTGGTACGTCAGGTGCGTCAGGGTCTGCAAATAACTTAATGATGTCGTGTGTGATGTCATCGAACCAGCCCCAGATCATTTCCTCTTCTCCAACAGCGTCAAGTATTTCTTCAAGCGTACCCCGAACAACAAGGCCCGTTGAAGTAGTATACACATTCTGAGAATGCTCCCACACCGCCCAGTAACTCGCAACGATCATCCACTTGGTTTTGTCTACCGCATCGGCACGCTGCCAGACTAATGCGTACTTCATCTGCGTAGACACGTTATCTAAGATAAGACCGAGGACATGGGTCCCGTCGCTTGTTGTCGGCTCATCGCTGCGAATGTCGTGGACTACGTTATGGTCGAATACTGGGACTGCCATACTACTCTCCTGGTTAATCTTTGTTTACTATATACAAAATATATTATGGTGTATACAGACTAGAAACTAGCCTCAGTATCACTATAGTAATCTTTGGCATTTTTATTCCTAACCTCTAAGCTTTTTGGAATTATGAGGTAACAGCCTGACCATTTCATGAACAAACTCGTGTATCTCGCCGCCGTCTGATATGGACGCTAGGGCGTGCTCTGGGTCTTGTTGTGACGACTCGCCAAACAACATCGCGTGAAGGCCCAAAATCATTGAATTTAGTGTTGCGTTAGGGTCCTGGGTAGATGTGGTGTTGTAAAGGATATATTCAGGCGAGTGGGTTTCTGCTCCTGTTTCGTCGTCATACCCGCCGCACTCAAGGCAGACTTTCGCGATGTCTCCGCGATCATCTTTAACCTCAGAGATTACGGCAGATCGCATAATTTTGTTCTCTGCTATCAGTGAGAGGACGGTGGTGGGGTCGGCTGCTGCTATGTAGGTGGCGTCACGCTTATAATATTCATGGTAATTATCTTCGTAGTCGGTTTCCGAAGCAGTGCACGCAACGGGCGAATGGCAGTCCGTCTCGATGCGGGTGTCATCAACTAGCGTGGTGCGCCACGGCCCCGGCGTTGCCGCCTCTGCCGCTTTCCGCAGCGCGTCTAAATCAATCATGTTTCACCCTCCAGTGCTGCGCGTATCTGTGCCTTTTCGTCGTCAGTTGCCATAAGCCGCCAACAATCATGGCACCCCTCAACGGAGTCTAAAACCAACACCAAAGCCTCACGCAGCCGCTCGTTCTCTGCCTGTAGATCACGTATAACGGCTACCGCAGATTTGCCAATCTCCACGCCCGTTGAGTGTGCAACATTAAAATCTTCCCGCAGCGCGTCTAAATCACTCATGGCTTACCCCCTGCTTCCCCATGTCCAAACTCATCTGGGTATTCTGGCCTTTTGTTTAGGGAGTCAAAGATCAATCCTTCCAACTCCCTATCAGGCCCGGTCGCGGCGCGGAGGCGGTCTGTGAGGGTGGTCATGACTTACTCACCACTTCGTCCAACGTGGCTAACATACGATCGCGTAGTCCTACTAGTATATTATCCACTAGTACCCGCCTATCCTCGCGAGCCCTTAAATGATTCAACACCGCCGCCTGATCCTGACCAAGGGGAGTGGGGCCCATCAGCATTCTGGAAACCTCTATCGGAGTCAGCGTCAACTCACCCTGAACCTCCTCATCTATTGGAGTCAAGGCTAGTCTAAACTTAAGAGTACCGCTGGGAATTATAGACGGTCCCCAACCAGACTTCTTACCAGCTGGCATAGGAGACAGACGATGCTGATCGTTCATTTCGGTTCCTTATCAAACATTAAAGTATGCTCAGTCATTTCACTGATCAGTGCATGTATGTCACCTTGCAAATTATTAAGGCTTAAGGGGGATTGGGCAGGAGAAGTAGCATGATCCTGCAGTTTCAACTCCCACCGTTCCAACACGTCAGTTATCTTACGAAGTAGTAATACAGAAGGATGTACCTGCTGCATCTTCCAGGCCATATACCCCCGCCGCTCTTCGATGAAAGCATTCTGCATTGTATCAGACGCAGGGGGAGTAAGCCGAGTCAGCATCTCCGGGACCCCTACACCTTGCACAGGGTCCTGGTCAATCTTGAAATTCATTATCTGATCTATCACCTGCTCTAACGCAGCCTCAGTAAGATCAGCAGATTTCGGAGACGCAGTGTCGTACTCGGAGATAGCTACCTCGTCTATCTGCATGCGCTCGTGCACTTTTTGCTTTTGCATTCTGTCGTGGAGAGCGTGGGGACAGCACACATCAAGAGGTTGATTGCAGCCCCGTGCTTCGTACTCGACTCGCGCTAAGCCGCAAGAATTACAGTCTGATTCAGGATGCAGCTGCTCTAGGCTATTTTTCACGATACTCATTCTATATTCCTAGCCATTGTTTCACAAGCTGTAGCTTGGATTGAAACCAAGAGGGTTTAGGGTTACGGACTTTAGGAACTGCCACAACACCTCTCCCTGAATAAGTGACCCGGATCGCACGGGCCTGGCGTTATATTTAATGCACTATTCCCTGGTGCTGTGGCAACAGCGACCTCATGCTGGACGTTACGCCTAATTGTCCGCTGGATCGATATGAAGTAATACAACGTACAAACAAATAGACTATATATAATCAGGACTAAAGAGTATATACCCGATAGTAATTAGTTTGTATTAGTGGGGAGGGGCGTGGGCCTAATGCTTGTGGTGGTTAGGTGCAGCATATGGATAGCAGACTTATTTTTCTGGTCATAGATCTGCTTAGTCATACTTTTCTCGGTTTCCTTTCCGAGCTTAATTACCTTCTTACCCATGAACCAGGTCCCTTACAATTTATGTATTAAGATAGTACTGCAGGTAGTTAGTTATGTAAACGGAGTCTAGGTTCCGGTTATACCAAAGGGGTTGGGGGTTATTTCCGGGTTATATATACAGATTAAATTATTACATAACAATAGAAGACTACATAAAAATATGGGGATTAACTACTGATGTCTTTTGTGTTGATGTTGATATAATTGATTTACTATTAAACATAATATAACAACAACTAATTTAGACTTAGATAATTAGAGGTTATTAATAAAAATATCTATATATATAACACTTTTAACACTTACATTAAAATTGAGGCAGGGCCCTTTGGCCACCCCACAGTTCGGTCAATATCTACTGATGTCAGACCTATTTTACGTCAACATCAGGGGGACACATTTATAACCACCTGTCGAGCAATATGTACTACCCAAAAGAACAAAAGGTGAACATGCGTTCTGGGTTTCCATTTACGATGTAGCTATGCCTGCAATATATAACAATGATGTGCAAAGCAAATCCCCTGCCCAGGGCCCCAGACACGCGTACAATTGTTCTCAAAAAAGGAAACCCTTATTCGAGTTAACGAACGTTAGTATGTTAACGAAGGTTAATGCGATAATTAACGAACGTCAACATGTTAACGAAGGTTAGTGAGTCTTCATTAACGAACGTTAGCGTGTGCGCTCTCTATATCTTACGTTCATGCGCACGTTCAAGTAATAATGTTGCTGAACAAAGAAATATAATTATGCATATTTATATGTACATTCATATTCAATGTGATAAAATCTACGTATTGAGTGAATAACAACTTACTCATGTGTTCTTTGACAATTGAATCATCAACAGCAATGGAGTTTTCTTATGGGAAAACGCATATCACTAGACGCATTCGCAGCCACGTTATCAGAAAAAGATGAGTGGAAAACTGAAGAGTTGCTGGCAGTTATTGAAGAGTTGTCGCAACGTAAGTCACGCGCGAAGGTGTGGAAAAGGCTTGACGCGGTGATACCCGCTGACGGACTCGCGAAGCAGGCGCGCGTGATTATAACAGCACTGGATATCGGTGCCAAGGTCTCGCTCAAAGAGTGGGCAGTGCTCGCAAAGAACGCAGGTCTGTCGACCACACAAGATCCTGAGCGCATCGTGGCGTACTACAAGAAAGATCTCATCGAGCTCGGCCTTATCGCGGAGTCGTAACACCAGAACCCTGCAGCCTTCGGGCTGCAGGGTTTTTCTTTATCCGCTATTTCGTGTCCCTGAATACCTATTGTCGGTGACGGGGTGGTGAGCCGTGGACCTCGATCGAATAATATATCGTGGGTGTGTTAGGTGGTTCATTGTATCTCATTGGGTGATCCGTCTGGGCCCCGGGACCTTGATCCCTCAACCACCAGTAACTCCATCATATCCTGGTAACCCTGCCAACTACTATGGGTTATCAAGTAGTTAGGCGCTCGTGTATATCACGGGGTCTCGACGCTTGCGCGTGTGCTCAATAATGAAGTACATTACGTGTATGTACATTGATTCACTGATTAAATAGTATTATAGTGTGTGTGGAACGACGACACTACCACACTAGTTCTTTGACATTCGAATCCCAACACATTAACCTGAACAGGAGACTGTATCATGAGTAGCGATACATATAGACAGTGGTGTAAGCATGTCGGTGGCATGATGTCTAACATAGCCACGTTATCAGACGTGCCATTAAATGATGCGTGCAATGGCATCAACGTTTTACTCCAACAGTTCATCAACGACTACGCTGATAAACTAGATGATGATCAGCGTGATATAGTACAACGAGCGGTGCATCGTGATGCAATACTACGAGCGGTGCATAGCGCGCTTAATATTGTGATGGACGACAACAAGTACATGGACGTCGTGTCCGTGGATATCGAGTCCACAGAGCGTGGTGACATTCAACATCGAATAAACCTCGTGAGTGGCTTTGTAAAGAACATGCCTGGGCTAACTATTGAAGACTCCATGTGCTTCAATTCAGGCAACGTGATCATTACACTGGACAACAACATCACGGTGTCTGTAGCCGATCTATGGCAGTTGCAGTTAAACATAACACACGCTGTGAAGTCCATGCTCGGTGGCGAAGCCTGGTCGGCAGTGCGTTACTTTAGCACTGTATACCTTGAGCACCACAACGATGACAAGACAAACGGTTCTGTTATCGTGGTTGTCTTCGAAAAGGATGAACTGTAATGAGTGATACATCTATATCTGATCTTGATGAAGACGCTGCTGCTGCTTATGCAGCGATCGAGCGACTACTACTGAGTGTAGTACAGTGTGTGATCACTAATTGGCAGCATGCTGATTACGTCTCACCAGAACCTTTCTGGGACCGTGGTATGCTTACTGTATTCGTTCATCGCGTGGGTCCAGTGACTGTAGAACAGTTGG
>Ga0222634_1000054_pt1 | contig 69141 bp, 105 predicted proteins | sample AntAcemetageno50_FD_179807 | JGI IMG/M metagenome (GOLD analysis project Ga0222634, IMG submission 179807) | Saline water microbial communities from Ace Lake, Antarctica - #50 | ecosystem: Environmental > Aquatic > Non-marine Saline and Alkaline > Saline | place: Antarctica: Ace Lake... | reverse complement strand
GGGGCCTACCCATAGGAAGAATCTCAGGGAGAGACGCCAGAGTGATAGCACCCATCGGAAACCCCGAAGGAGCCTTGTCCTCCCGAAGGAGCCTTGTCCTCGTAACATCAGTAACATCAGTAACATCAGTAACATTTTCTCTTCGCTTCACTCTTCATGTCGTACCCCACTTTCATATAGGTAGTTCGGGGGGGTGGGGTACCCCTATGTCTAAAAGGGTAGGGGTAGGGGTAGGTCAAACAGGGGGAGGGGGGGTAGGCCGAGATCAGTGGGACCCAGGAGCTGGCACAGGAGGTGCTTGATCCGCACACAAAATTTTGAGAATTTTGAGGAATCGAACTTCCTTTGATTTGGGCCTGTTTATAACCATAAGTGTCTAGGGTAAAATACCAGGGAGACTTAGGGGGGGGTACCTTCTCTCAAGAAAAAGTGAAAAAAATTTGGGAAAAATTTGGCGTATGAAAGAAGTTGAGATGGACTAATGAAGAATCAAAAAACAGACGAAGAGAAGTTGGAAGTTGGAAAACTGTTTGAGTCAAAACTCAAGGTGTGCAAGGACAACTTGGAAGTGCTTGAAGAAAAGAAGAAGTCCCTTCTGTTTGAAGAAAGCGTTTACATAATGAAAATGCTCACGAGCCTTCCAGAGGGCAGAATGTTTATTTTGAGATATGATGTTCACTTGTACGAATGCATACCAAGCAGCATACCAAGCAGTGCAGATACGACAGTTTTTAGAAGAAACTTTACCCATCTAGAAAGCACAGACAGAACTGGTGAGTTTCTAATGTTCTTGGGGACAGAGTGGGTCGAACCTAAAGAGGAACAAGCAGCGCTGACCGTGGGGCCGTTATCGTCTGCTGGTTCTTCAACAACTTTAACTACAATAATGGACAATGATGGTTTATTGGTGATGTGCCCATTGGGCTCATCTGTCTTGTTGACCAAGTGGTTGATGGGAGAAAGGGTGAGGTATTTCATAGGTGGGGTTATCAAGAAAGAGGAATTTTATGATACGGGGTGGGACGCAAACAATGTCAAGAATGTCTCTAGAACTCAAACAGGGCAGGAGCACAGGCTCAGATACGGGCACAGGTTCCCTTATGAGGCTTTTCGGTTAGTCACTCAGCCAGTTGGTGAAGAAAGCAAAGAACAATAATGAAGAAATGGTTTAGTAAGATTGCAGCAAATATCACTAAGATTTTTGGGCGTAAGGATGTTGAGGATGGAGAGAAGACTTCACAGTCTACTTCACAGTCTACTTCACAGTCCGTGACGAATGCAAAGTCTACAAAAACCCTTTCTCAGCCTACGGGAAGCCCATCACGGCCTCGGACACAAGTAAAAATAAATCTCGAAACTGCGTACGACTACGACTTACCTTTTTTGAGTTTGAGGAGCGAAGCTAACTTGTTGACGGGTGCTATTCGAGTTGAAAGAGTAATTGAGCGTTATGAGTCGAAGGGGGTCACGGGTCCAGGCAAGCTTGTGATGGTTTTGAGTGATGAATTACAGTTTCTATTCACGGAGGCTTTCATTATCGAGATGCACGACGAGGTGAATGTGCGAGACGGCACAGAGGACTTAAGGATAGCATTAGAACTAAGCACGTCCAGACGTGGGTTGGATGCGGTGACATACCAGACGTTGATCCGCAACGTAACAAGAAACGGAAATGTCGACTATCAAAACCAGATTGCTGTAGCTTACGAAGATTTTATAGACAGCGGTACAAGCCACATCTACCTGGCAAGGTATTGGACGAGCTACAGATCAATAATGTCAACTAGCGGAAGCATTCCGAAGTATCTAATGGTTAATGGTGGTCTACCTGTGTCACGACGTGAGAATCATATTAACGGTGCTAACTCCTGGATGGTTGTCATGTACTTGGGTATAGAGAAGACAGTAGACGGGAAGATAAAGTGGGCGAAGTGGTTAGTAGATGAAAAGGTATATTGTGGTTGGTTTCATCCAGATGCTATGAGAGAGTTTGCTCCAGATGTAGTAGAATAGAGTGATGACCAAAAGAGACTTAGTAAAAGTGGATAAAAAAGAAGAAGAGGCAGTCTTTGAGGCAGTCTTTGAGGCAGTCTTTGAGGCAGTCTTACCAGAAGTAACAGAAGTAACAGAAAATGGGGTGTGTTCTGAAGTTCTAGACAACTCTTCAGCGTTAGTAATGGACAGGGACGCTTTAGCGAAAGTACTTTCTCAGCCATTGTTGACAGGGAGTATGACTCGTAAGATTTCTATTCTTAACAGTATGATTAAGTCTGGAAGTGTAAGTAATGGACCATACGTCCCCTGGTCATCACGTCCACACAGCACCACGAGTCCTCCAGTGTCTAATGCAGCGTCGGGTAGTTTTGTTATTGGAAATGGCGGCGGTATGGTCTTTTCTGGGACTTTACGAAACACGCCGCAGATTCAGCATCGCCCTGGTCCTTCGGTCCCCGAGGGCGAGGTATTATGGCGTGGAAAGGAGTCAAAAAGGTTAGGAGAGCTTCAGGTTAAGTACGAGAAGCTTTTAGGTGATAAGCAGGTTCCATTTTACGAGGGTTTGAAGGGTGGTGAGTTGTTTAGGGCTATGCGTGCTGTGAGTTATCGAGTTTATGATGGTGTTCTTGGTGAAGTTGAAAAAAGGACAATGACGACGTCGACGAGTGTTTATAAGAGCGGAGTCAATTGGTTTTGGGAGACTATAGAGCCAGGTTCTATTCTTATGTTTGTTCTTAGGGAGAGGGACGAGGATGGTGAAATAACGCCGAGGTGGATCATCACGAGTCGTTTGACTGGTGAGTCGAGGATTCGGAATCTATATATTGCTTCGCACAAGCTTGAGTCTTTGGTTATGGAGACAGAAAAGTGAACAGGTGCAATGATGAGTAGTGATGTTTTTAATACGATCACGGTTCGTGTCCACGAGACGATGAATAGGTCAGATTTAGAGAAGCGCTGTGGATATTTGCAAAAGGGCACTCTTATTAGATTGGTTAAGAATTGTGTTATTTATCGTTGGGCAGAGATTGGCAGACAGCTAGAGAGTGAAGAGTCAAGTGATTCACTTTCTTACATAACCTCTGAAGGGATTCGAGGTTCATTGAGAGTAGGTTCCTATGCCAATCCGATTTCGCCTCATAAGTCTCTTATTTCTGGGATGGCTTCGACTCCTCCTTTCTCGAATCAGTTAGAGATCACGAATACGGGAAAGAGGGTGTGGTGGAGGGTTTATCGGCATGGCACGGTTTTCGCTGACACCACTTTAATGTTTTTGGGCCACATGGTTTTCCCTTGGTCAGAGGATGGAGGGAGGCCATTGGACCGTTACATTCAAATGTGGCAGCCGTTGGTGCCTCCGAAGGAACATAAAACAGGTTCCTGGAACGGTCCATTTCATTGGAACTTCTTTGCGGCAGATTATGTTTACAAAGTATTGGTCCCTGGGACTTTAGGTTGTGGTCCATTAAAGTGGTCGACGAGTGGTGAGGGTGGTCTTTCGATACAGGTTGCGGACAGGACTGTATTGGCGACGGAGCAGTCTGAGTCTGTCCGTAAGGTTATTGCTGAGTTATCGGGTGATTGATTATTGGATTGATTATTGTCGCTCGATGTCTGGATGTCACTGAATGTGCAGCGATTAAATGTGCAGCGATTAAATGTGCAGCGATTAAAGTGCAGCGATTAAAAACGATTTGTGATTTACGAATACTGCATAAATAGGGCAAAAACGCAATCGGCTAGTATCGTGATCACAAGGCGATATTTAGGGGATGATTTGGGAGGTTTTTTGTGGGTGTAAAAAAGGGTAAGAAGGAGATGGGATGGTTGCGTCGAGCATTGAGCAATGGATTGGATGGGATGCTGCATCATTGGGAGAAGTCATTGAATGACAGGGTAGCACGGATTCGAAAAAAAAAGAATTCGAAAGGTGGGAGAATATTGAGACCACTTGTTGTTTCTTCTGTTTCGGATGATGCGGCTCAACGTCACAAGGCAACGGATCGTTTTGTTCGTTCATTTTTGGGGCAATCGTTAGCTAGACAGAATGGTGGGGTGTCGATAGCGGTGAAGTCTTGGCGAACATCGAAAAATCTTAATTCATTTATTGCTTCTGGCGTCGGAGGTACAGAAGAGCAACAGAGGTACCTGGTAAACGCTGAGGCGGTTCTGGATGACAAGACGAAGATGGATGCGTATCCTGAGCCAGAAGCTTTTGAGAAACAACGTGAGTGGGAGAAGGGGTTAATCCCAGGCAAGTTATACCGAACGACTCGACGTATTTCGTTGTTGCCATCACCTGGAGCTGGAGTAACGAAGAGTGGTAGTGTTCCTGGTACAAAAATTCTGCCATCACCTGTTCTGGATGAAGGAACAATTGTATTATTGGTTTCATTGAATGAAGTTGAGCAGCCATGTGAGAAGACAGGAAACTTCACTTCTAAATACCCAGGATTTGATGGTGATTTATATGCGGTAAAGGTGAAGTGTCATATGCCTGCGAAAACAGATTTGTTTGATCATTTTTCGATTCGAAATGGGATATTTGGTTCGAAGGATTTTGATAACTTCTACATGCCGATTTTAAAGCAAAGTTGGATTGCGGGTGAGCGAGTAATCAACTGGAGTTTCACATATGATGAGCTGGAAGAGTTAAGCGCAGATGATTCTTCCAAGTGACAAAAAAGGCAGTAGAAGTAGAGGCCCTGCAAGGTATTGGCGAAAGAAGCAAAATATAGTGGCAAGTAAGAAATTAAAAGAAGCAGCACAGAAACTGAGCATGGTATTTAAAGACTTAGAGAAAACACTAGCAAAGGGCCTGGCTGAAACTGTCCTTTACAATGAATTGTCGCCTTATGAGTTGCGTCTCGGCATCTTGGACAAGTGTTTCCGAGAAGATGTTTGTCTGATCGCATTAAGCAAGGCAAACGCCATGTGTGACAACTTTGGGAGCATGTTTCCTAAGGCTATTAAATCGAACAAAGGTTTAGAGTTAGCTGTCGATTACCTTTCTTTGTTGTTTGCTGAGGTAGGCTGGCCTGATATCAATCTGGCAACTGGAACTCTTATTTCAACAACCGCAAAATTTGGTTATATGCCATCAACTTGTTTTGACAAAGGTCTAGTCGGAGAAATGGCTGATGAAGATTCCTGTGCGATGTTTTTGGGCTGGAAGCACGAGCTAATATCATCTGTGGTGGCTTCGGACCTATCGGGAGGCGTGGCACTCAATATGCGGGGTTATACGCAGCAATGGTTATGGAACGAGAAGATTTACGTTCAGAACCTCCCAATTACGTGCTACAGTGTAGTCAAGAATGGTACAGGCAATTTAGCCCCAGAATTTTGGGACCCTGACTTGGATTTCAGTTGATTAAGATAGACAAAAATGTTGTGATAGACCCTGAGTCAATGACGGTAGATGAGCTTATAGCAGAGGTGACAGCTTCGGTGTCTAACAACACTCAGGCCATGAACACTTTTATGTGGCAACTTTATGGACTTCTTAAAGTGGGAACTTGTTTTACGGCAGATTCAGATATAGGGGAGGTGTCAAAACTTTGGTACACAATGGACGCATTTGAAATACAGGTGTCAAAAATCCAAGTCACGCCTCCAGGCGTTGGCGAAAATTCCGTGGTGAAACTTTGTCCTAAAATTGGCAAGGGTGAGTCAGTTATGTTTCTTGGTATGTCTGAGATTGAATACGATCATACAAGGATTGAGTACAGGGGTTGGCCACCGAGAAGTAAAACGATAAATGTCATTCACACTGATTCCCGAAAGTATCCGAAGTGGATTATTGGTGAGAAGGTTGTAACCTGGCCTTTGGATTTGGGTCTCTTTCGCATTGCCGCCCCAGGTTCTGGTAAGAAGGTTGCAGATACGAATGAATGATCTGATTCAGGAGGTTGTTCATGGATGTTAAAGATCATCATCAAACTGCCTGGCTTAACATGACACAAGAAACTTTGGATTCCCCATTTTGTGAGCTAAAGCCAGGAACTCTCGTGAGGTTGAATATAGATTACTGGGGTGACGCTTTAGACGCACGTAAGTCGAATCCTAGGAATCTCAAGAAGGGCGATACCCTTCTGTACCTTGGGATTCTTGATACATCAAATAATCGCTGTGCTAAACATTGCATCAAATCAAAACACACAAATAAATACATTTTTATTCAGTTTAAAAAAATGCATTGTTGGCTAAGTGGTGAAAAGGTGTTGTGTGTAAACGATTTTCGACCAATTGACGATTCGTTTTACCTTTTCCTGGGAATTCCCAAGCCAAAAATAAAGCTTGAATCTGAGCTTGATGCGATTGAAATTGTGGGGACTCCCAAGTGAAACCAAAAGTATGTCAGTCGACTTGAAAACACAAGATATTTCGGTGTATTTCAGGATGAATCAGTTGGCATGCTAGAATTTTCAGTCAATAGTCAAATAAAAACTATCACTATGACTCCTGAGGGCTGATTATACGCTTGTATTACAAACAACCTAAGGGAAAACAATGGCAAAAAAACAATGGCAAAAAAAACCGAAAAGAAGAAGAAGACACTTACGCATTATGAGGAGCAGGCAAACAAGTTCGTGCCTGGTGATTTTGGAGCGGGAACTCTTCTCCGTGCGAGGAGAGACATCCAGAATGTTCTTAATTTAAAAAACCTGAAGCCCGAGGTTCACAAAGAGGAAGAAGTCAGTTTTGTACTTAACCAGTTGGTTAATCCAGAGACGAATGAGTGTGCTCTCATTATGTTGAAAGGTGAGACTCGTGTAATGCACATCTCATCTAACTTTGAGTTAGATTATGAAATCGTTTGTGCAGGAACCACCGAGATGAATTGGGAAAATCCTGTTGAAGACAGCAAGGGTGAACAGTAGGTAATGAACCCAGGGCAGAAACAAGACCCAGGGTCCATCATTCGTCTTAATGACGAAGGTGCATTGCTAGAGTGTCGACTAGATTTTCTTGCCAAGGTTGAAGGCCGACGCTCAGAACCGAAAAAACGCTTTCAGATTCTCCCCTTTACTTCTCTTTCCACGGTTGAAATTTGCAAGGGTAACTTCATGATGTTTTTGGGGGTCAGGCATTTCCGTTCTAGGAAAAATGAAATGGAAGAAAGGCGAACCCAACGTGTTCTTAAATCGGCTGTTGATGATGTTTACCGTTACCGATTGATGGACGAACTTTTTCGTGGGCCATATTACACTTCTTTAAAATTCCTTTGGGGTGAGAAGATAGTTAAAGTTGATTGGCACGGAAGCCTAGGGTTGGATCAGCTGGCCGAAGCATCGCATTTTATGTACCTACATTTTTCAGTGCCTGAATTTGCTAGAGGATAAAGAATGATCTGGACAATGCTCTTCTTATTGGCACAAATTGGTTTTGGCTTATTGTATGGCAACCTGGTTGAATGGGTGGCACACAAGTATTTCCTGCACAAACTTGGTCGTAAAAAATCCAGTTGGTTTTCCTTCCATTGGGTCGACCACCACCGCAAGTCTCGTCTAAACAAATTTTATGACGATGATTATGAAAAGAGTGTTTGGCATTGGAATGCAAGAGGCAAGGAGGCATTGGCGCTTGGCATACTTTGCCTGGGTCATCTCTGGGTTGCGTTCCTGGCTCCAGTAGTGTTTTTCGCACTAGTTTATTGTACTATCAACTATTACTTTACGCATAAGTGGGCACATGAGAATCCTGAGTGGTGTAAGAAACATTTACGTTGGCATTGGGAACATCACATGGGGAAGAACCAGGAGGCAAACTTCTGCATTACACAGCCGTGGTTTGATTATATTCTAGGTACCAGAATTCACTATCGTGAAGAAAAACTCCCATCAGGGAAGGCTAAAATTGTGGAGATCAAAGTGCCACATCCATTGCGCCAGGCTGCGTAACCCTTTTTGTTCGGCAAAATCTAGTGAATCGAGACGAAGACTTTGAGGTACTTTTTGGTGGGCGTATGGTAGAGTGGTTAGGTGCCAAGCCAGAGGAGCCTAAGGCAAATTACACTAAAATACATGTAACTGAAGAGTAGCCTACAAATGTGCTTCCTGCATCTATGACAATAACTTCTAACCGTGAGGTCAAATGAGAGTTTTCAAACACCCAGAGCAGATGACACCTGGGTCTCTTTGGAAGATCAAAGGAATGAAGGGTTTGTGTCGTATCGTGGGGAAACAAGCTGCATACAACAAATACCGCAATTGGAGCACATATACTTTTGTGGCAGGGCGTTTTCAAGTGGTGGTCGAACCATCTCTGGCCCTTGATTTAGATCAAATATATATGCTGGTTTCATTTGAGTGTTCAGAACATGGCCTGATAAAGGCAGGGCTCCTAACACAAACCAATGTCGTTTACTGCACCATGTACGAAACTACCTGGGACAAATCACTCCGTCTTACAAAGAAAGCTGGCAAACCTAAGAGAGTTGAAAAACTACTCTTTGACAGGTATGATGTAGAAGTACTGAAAAGGAAGTTAGGTTTAGAGTAGAGATGTTATCAATGAGAGTAATCAAGCCGCTCCACTGGTCAGCAAGTCCTTGGAACCAAATTATAAAGCTACCAGTTGGTTCTGTAGTGAGATTTGCCAAGCTACGCTCTTCCAGCAATGTTCAGAATGATTGGTGTGAATACCATGGGAGCACCCATAACTGTAGACACATCATTGTCGAAGCCTTTGGAGCAGAGTTTATGACAAACATTTGTATGGAAGAAGCACGGCTTTATTTTGCCCTTGTGGAGCATAACCATCATGATCTACCCTGAAGATGATCCTACGCTTTTGAATCCTGACAGGCTGGAAGGTCACGAGGGATACATGTTAAAGCTACTGAATTCATTGGATGGTTACATAGGTCTAGAAAATGATCAAACAAGGCCGAGGTATGACAACAAACGGAAAGTCGTTCCATGTTCATCCGTCGTAATGATTCTTGAGGTTTGGCACAATTCTGTTGCCGATTATGGCTGGTTGGATGTCTTGCATGAGGGCGAACGCCTTCGAATATTTATTCAGCCAAGTCAATGGATTAGGTTCTTTATTCCCTGGCCACACGGAGCGTTCATTCAGGTGAATTGAACAAAAGAGATAACAGACAAGGTAGGCAAATCGCCTGCCTTTTTTTGTATGTTGTCCTTGTGCAAATAGACGCCTTATAATACTTGCATATCTATTACACAAAGGATATGAGGTATGACTATTCATCACGGACCACCCAACAATAAATCACTAGGTGATTTTTGCATAAGCATAAATAAGACAACAGCGACGACCTCGGAAGTTAGAACTAACAAGCCTGAGATTCCTAAGGGCGCACTTGTTTTTGTGAAGACAACTACTCTCTACTCAAGTTTTTTATCATGGCCTGGCCTGGCGAAACCCATCATCACGTACAACACACCTGTCGCCTCACCATCAAGCACAGACTGCACATGGAAGTGGGTCGAAAAACCAAACTACCCTTGGATGACTTCACCAGAGTATAATGGCGGCTATGCCACTTCTGGACTTCAGCCCCTACAGACACCTGCACCCACAACTGTCGCCGAGCCTACAAGGGTTTTAGAAGAGTTTAAAAAACTTGTAGGGATATCGCCGACAGCAACAAAAATAACAACTGAAGACTTTGTTAAACCTGGTGGCAGTGGCACGAGTGGAAACAAACTTGGTATGGTCATGATGGGTAATCCATTTAAAAAGCCTAAAAAAGCCAAGGCAAAGAAAACAAAGAAAAGTGCTTCTACAGCTGGAACTCCAACTCAACATGCCCCAGGGGCAAGTACAAGCACAGTTATGATTAGTTCAAACACCTGTAAAACTTCTATTCCTTCTAGTTTGTCTATCTATCCCGATGGGCCCGAATACCAAGTAAAGGGATTTACTACCATTGAGAACCTCATGTCTGGACAGGCTGCGATATATGTTTCACAGAATGAAGGGTATACCAAAAAGGAACTTCAGGAGTTTTTTGACAAAAATGCAGCATACCCTGAAGTTGGGAAACCGTTTAATGGCATTGTCGTTGACAGATTCATTCCTCAGTTCAGTAGTGAACAGGGCGAGGTAGTTCATTTGCAACAGCCAAGGCTTTACAAAGTTTTGTTTAACGAGACCAACTGTCTCTGGTTAGAAGAAGATGTTCTAACCCTAATGAAGCCAGAAGATTGCTCGGACGAAGCAGCTGACGAATAAACCACAAATTGACACAGAATTTTCTGGTGCATTGTATGAGTAGGCATCAGATAGTTAATGCAACAAACTAAGCAAACTAAGGGCTAAGATGATCGAAAGACCAAAAAGAATGACCACAGGTATAGAGCGTGTATTTCGCCCTACATTTGATGGGTTATATAGAGAAATTTTCCTGCATTGGGTTCACTTCCTAAACGACGAGGGTACGGTAGTACAATCAAAACTTGATGATTCCAAAAAGGGTCGTCTTTACAAGATTGCTAGAGACGGTGAACGTTCACAGTACGGCGAAGCAGAATACAAATTTCCAAATGCTAAGGAACCTGTTCGGCTTGTCGCTTTGGGCCTCGATCGAGAAGATGAGAGATATGGTAGATTTTGATTTAGAAAAATTCCTGGATCATGCAGGCGTCGAGTTAGGCGGCCCAGGTATAACAGCTGGTGATTCCATTTTCCTTCCAACAGATCGTAGGCTTAGCGGTGGTAATTTAATCAAGTACAAGGCACCATTGACTTCTGAAGAATTGGGTAAGCAGGGCAGCCGCAAGAGTCAGCTTTTTAGGCCTTGTAGCATCCTCAAAACCAAGATGCTCTTCCCACTCACATTTATGTGTGATTCAAATGGGGGCTTTGGTGAAGGCGCTGTGGACATAGCATCCACAGCGTTTTCTCTAAGAGAAAATGTCATGTTTATGATGCTTGAAGAGGGCGTGTTGTTGGCGTCCGACCAGAATTTATCGAGCAAGCTTGAAGCCAAGGTGGTTGAGTCACGTTACATTAAAGGCCTGGCAATTTTTGAAAATAAAAATGCACCCTGGATAGAAAAGGGTGACACCGACAAGTCTGGTTTTATCATTTACGGTGGCAAAAAACACATTGGACCAGTAATATTCTATGTTTTGTTTAGTGTGGATGCGACAAAGGAACAAGCTGAAGAACAGCTATTCGAAGTTATGCATGAAGGAACCAAGCCTCAGTCTGATGTGACAGTCTTAGACTTTACGGACAAATTATACATGCGACAGCCGTTTGTGACTGTCGTTCACGGATCATAGTCTTGATGCTGTCGGCATCATCAAGAGTATACGGCGATATATTCTTCGTCTTTAGCCTAGCCTGAACTCGGATAGCGCCTGTGGCAACCTTGCAGCCTAGGCTTTTGCTCATTTTTGAACCAGAGCGTGCAGTCCTAATTTCCAAATTGACTGTTCCCTTTAGTTTGGGCACGGGTAGTTTGGCTGGGTTGCGCCCAAGATGGAAAAGGCCGCACTTACCAATCTGAATGTAGTCAACCCCCTTGTTTCGGTAGAACTTGGCCAGGAACTTGTTGACGTCTGTTTGGATTTTAGAGTTTACTAAAAGTCCATCGTTCTGTGCCTGCGTCCAAATGGTTTTAGGGACTCTGAGGGGAAATGAGGAAATCGTGGGGTCCCATTTGCAGGCAAAGAACCTGAGAAGAGCATCCAACTTTTTCGATTGGTTTTTCACAGCTTCATAAATCAGGTCTGTGACTTCGGGTTCTACGACATTAATAATTTCCAGTTCCTCACCATTGTAGAGATAACTGACCGAGGTTCCACCCATCTGAGCGTTTTTATTGAGTTTAACTTCGATCAGGTGAGCCTTCCCGTTGATTTTAAAGTCGGCATCACCAACTGCGTTTGAGGCTCCTGCCGCTTCGGTGATATTACCTGCAATTCCTGCTTCACGAATGGTGTTTAGGACGAGTTGCTCGTATTTGAATCCTTGTTGATTGCTGCTCATGCCTAATATTCTACCAGCCGAGCAACAGGTTTTCAACCTTAGTCACTCAGGAATACAGAACGTAAAGAGGCCCCAGCCCAGGGAGTGGCACTTTCATTGACTTCGCCAGTTAATAACTTAGTAAGCTTTGCGAGATCAATTTTGGCTTCCTTTCCCCTTCCACCAGCATCTTTCCTCTTTCGCTGCTGTTGCAGAATGGCCTTTTCGACTATTCCCAAATTTTGGCCTCCAATATTTTTTAGGCCCATTTTCTGAAAGCGTTTTACCATATCAAGTGCTTGACCGTCTTCAATTTCTCCAGCTTTTTGTGTGAGCGCTTTGAGTTTGTTCGCAACGATGTCTTTGATGGCAGCAGGTCCGCCAGCTGTAAAGGCGACAGCTAGATCGGTGAACCAACCCTCTGACAAAAGGTTGGCTTTCTCAGTCTTCCTTTTTCCATTTGTAGCTTTTTTTAAGTAATAGCGAGGCAATGTATACACTCCATGTGGTTTACAGTCATAATTAGACTGTGAAGGAACATTATGGCACGTAACGAATCATTCTTCCAGCGCTTGACGAGGCTCTTCCGTTCAGGGCCATCAATTCAACGTAGGATCAAGGGTCAGAACCCAGGGTCGTACTACGATACAAAGTTGGTTCAGGGAAACTACGGCTACCGTGCCCCTGCACCTTTTGGCTTTGGTCGTGAGAACTCTCCATTTTCAACCCTAGGCTCATACGGCATTCTGGACCGTATGGCTCGGTATGCAGAATTCAGCGAAATGGAGTACACACCAGAAATCGCTAGCGCTATGGACATCTACGCTGATGAAGTAGCAGGCGGCGATGAGCATGGACACTCTTTCCATGTTTTCAGTGATAATACACAAATCAAGCGTGCGCTTGAAGAGTTGTTTTACGATGTTCTGAACGTTGAATTCAACCTTCGACCTTGGACTAGGAATCTGGTTAAGTACGGTGACTTTTTTCTCTACAACGAGGTGTTGCCCGAGGTCGGCGTAATCAACGCTCAACCAATCCCAGTCAATGAGCTGGAGCGTGAGGAGGGTTTCGACGAGGAAGACCCATACGCAATTCGATTCAAGTGGCTTACCAGAGGTAATGTTTACCTGGAAAACTGGCAGGTTACTCATTTGCGAATTCAGGGTAATGACCTGTTCCTGCCTTACGGTACCGCTATACTTGAACCAGCACGTAGAATTTGGCGTCAGCTTATCATGATGGAAGACGCCATGCTGGTATACAGGGTCGTCCGCTCCCCCGAACGTAGAGTTTTCTACATCGATGTGGGTAACGTGGCGCCTAATGATGTCCCTTCATATATGGAGGCTGCAAAGGGAACACTACGTTCTCACAGTGTTATTGATAGGTCAACAGGCCGACAGGATTTGCGCTATAACCCACTTGCTGTAGACGAGGACTATTACATTCCAGTGCGAGGTAATCAGTCAGGTACTAGGATTGAATCCCTCGCAGGTGGCCAGCACGTTACTGCTACGGAAGACGTACAATACATTCAGAGCAAGCTATTCGCTGCCTTGAAGGTGCCCAAACCATACCTCAACTATGATGAAAATCTTTCGTCAAAAGCAACTTTGGCACAAGTAGACGTACGATTTAGTCGTACTGTTGGAAACATACAGAAGATTATCATTGCCGAGATGACGAAGCTAGCCATGATTCATCTTTATGCAAAGGGTTTTGATGGCGAAGACCTAATTGATTTCGAGTTAAAGCTTAGTAATCCATCGACTGTCGCCATCCAACAAAAACTAGAACTCTGGGCGACAAAAATGGATTTGGCTGGCGCTGCTAAAGAGACAGGTCTCGTAGATAGCAGGTGGATTCAACGACACATCCTTGAGCTTACTGAAGACGACATTAAATCTGTTGACAAAGGCTTGTACGAAGATAAAATCCGTGAAACACAGCTTGATCAGGTGGCTTTTGAGGAAGAAAGAGAGCAACAGACCACGACTGACCCCTTTAGTCAGGCAAACTATGGTATGTCTGGAGACGGTGTTCCGAAGGACAATACACACGAGCCACCGCAGCCGCCTGGCCGAGGCACAGACGTGATCATTCCACATGGTCATGGAAAGAAGCGAGATTTTAAGGTAAAGTGGGACCCGAGCAAGACACCTGTCAAGGCGTCGCCATTCGCTAATCGTAATCGTAAAAACCGAAAGCGTAGAGTTGGGCAAAGTGGCCGTGGTAACAATGCCAATCCAGATTTTGGAGCGATGCTTCATCCAGGCAAGAACAAATCTTTGACGGATATTTACGACAAGGACTTCTTGAAAAACCCAACTCGCCGTGAAGGCTTGGAGATTGGCTCTGAAGACATGGTTCTAGGCGAACGTCGGAATCTTAAGTTCGAGATTTCGTTGCCGAGAGAAGTACATTCCATGCTCATAAGGATGGATGAGAAGTTTTCAGAAAAAACCAGCGGCGGCGATTTGTTGATCGAGGGGCTCGACCTAGTAGAGTTTGACGATGATGAATTGCTTATAAACAACGTATTATCCGAAGAACCAGGCAGCGGTGACAATCTAAGAACTCTCCAGGAGGCCTTTTCGGCTGGCAGTAATTCGAGCGCTGAAGAAAGTATCGAATTCGAGCTGGAATAATAGCAAGGTAAAGGCCCTATTTATGAATGACGTAGAGGCTAAAATACTCAAGTCGGATAGTGGCAGATGCTGAAACACAACAAAAAAAGAAACATCGGGTTGCTCAACGAGTTCTTTGCTCGTTACATGGCAGCAGCGGCAGTAGAGTTCAGGTTCAAAGATTACGAGAAAGCTGATTTTCTCTGGAAGAAGCACTTCCACAAAAGCAGTGAACTCTCAAAAGAGCTAAAACTCTTTGAAGCAATTGGGAACGCCAGGTTAAAAGACCGAATGATTGCCCACCAGATGCTTACGGAGGCAAAGAAATTTGCTGGACGTCTGAGTCAGGACAAGCTGGACAAGGAAAAGACAACCTTGCTCCATGAAATCAACTCAGAGTTGAATGACTCTAATTTTTTTGACCGAGCCGTCGATGCCGAGCAGTATCGGACTAATGCAAGCATTCAGATTCTTCTCAATGCTTGGCGTTCCAAGAATGAGTCGCCTAATTTCTCCAAAATTTCGCACGTGAAAGAGAAAGTTGTCGATCACATGACGGAACGCAGGGAGCCACTCCCACCGATTGACAGTGCCTTGCTCAGCAACACCCAGGAAGACATTGATCAACTGGTTATTAATGTTTTCTGTGAAAAGGTTGACGAACGTTACAGTAATCAGCTTAATGAGGAGCAAAAGGAAATCCTCGGACTTTTTGTATTCTCCGAGCAGAGCGAGAGTTCACAGCGTCGATTGACTGAGAGTCTATCCAAGCTTCGTTCCTCTGTTTCAAGTGCTCTAAAGGTAGAGTTGGGCAAACTTCACGAAGACAAGACTGCAAAAAGTAGCACAAAAAACAAACTCCAGGAAGTTCAGAAATGTTTGGATAACCCTGCTTACGATGTTGAGCAGCTATCGAATAACACAATTAGTTTCTACCTTGGTATCGCTGGACTAAGACATGAGCTTGAGTCCAAATAAAACTATATTCACTAGTCAGGGAAAAACATGAAACTATTACAGGAACTTACGGTATTCAAATACGATGCCAATCAAATCAAAGAATCGATCGAAGAGAGTGGCAAGATTATTGTTCGAGGAGTAATCCAGAGGGCAGATGTGATAAACGCAAATGGTCGGATTTACCCACGCCATATTCTCGAACGTGAAATCAACAACTACATGAAGCTCGTAGAAGAGCGTAGGGCGACTGGAGAACTAGACCACGCCGATGACCCTGTTGTAAACTTGAAGAACGTCAGCCACGTTATAACAAATTTGTGGATGGAAAGTGACGGCACAGTCATGGCCGATGTTGAGATTCTCGACAAACTTCCGATGGGTAAGATTCTTCGAGGTCTTGTTGAGGCAGGTATTCAAGTTGGCATTTCAAGTCGTGCCCTTGGTTCGGTTGATTCAACGCATGAAGGTGACCTGGTCCAAGATGACCTTCACTTCATTTGCTGGGACTTTGTTTCCGAGCCGTCAACACCTGGTGCTTGGATGATGCGTGAAGGTAAAGAATACGGTCCAGAAATTCTTGACAAGATTTTCTCACGTGAAGACCGCATTTGGAGAGCAGCAAACGACATTGTGCTCTTTCATAACGCCGTACAAGAATAACTTTCGATACAAGACTCTCGGGCTGAAGGAGACTTGTTCTATGATTAAAGCGGTTACAAGTGATAATTTTCAGTCGGAAGTACTCGACGTTGAAGAACCAGTGCTAATAGATTTTGGTGCTACTTGGTGTGGGCCATGTAAAGTAGCCGACCCTATTGTCGAAAAGGTCGCTGAAGCCTTTGGTGGTAAAGTAAGGGTGGTAAAAGTCGACATCGACAACTCACCCGAACTAGCATCTAAGTTTCAAGTCCGTGGAGTTCCAACTTTCATTTTCATGAAAGAAGGCAAAGAGCTGGACCGTCAAGTTGGCCTTGGCAACAACAACCTGGGCGAAGTGTTCACGAAACTTCTTGAATCAATGCTTGAAGAATAGAGCAACTACTTTTTGCTTTTTTTGGCTCTTGGTTGCTTGATCTGATCGATTGTGCCTGCAAGGATATCAAAGATTTCCTGGCCATACCTTTGTACGGGTTCTGGAAGTCCACTGGTAAATTCAGCGACGTCGCCTTTTACTACAGCATCTCTCATTTTTGTACCAGAGACTGAAGCTACGTCGTCCATGCCGCCCTCGGTACGTTCAAACGTTTTCTTTATAATTTGATCGTTGGCCATGAGTCGTGGCACATATTTTTGCAGGTTGTTGTCGGGGAAATACTTGGGGATGTCATCTCCACCGCCAAAAATAACGTAAGTGTTATGGTCCATATCATTTTGGTCCGCAGACTCTAGGAACTCAAAAATCCCTCGGTTAGGATTGTTTACGTAATTCACAGTCACGTTGTTGGGCATAGCCTTTTCTAAAAAACTGCTCCAGACAACTTCCATCTGACCATTCCATAACACAGGTAGTTGCCCAGTCCTTTTCCTATCGTTTGTAGATACAAACAACTGCACTTCATCGGCGAAATCTGACGCCTGTTGGATGACCATGTAATGCCCCTTTGTAAAGGGTTTGTAACCACCCCCTACGATTGCTATTGTTTTTCTCATATAATGCCTCGGGTTCAATCCGTTTCTTAACGATAATTACAATCGTGATTCCAGACAACCTAAAAGAAATTATCGACTACGCTGCGGAATACATTGAAGACAGCACAGACGATTGGTTCAAAGTGAAGAGGGAACTCGTCAACCTCTTCCCGCCAAAACAGCGAAGTAATTTTACTCGCAGGCACTATAGCACAAAACTGCATTCAATTAACGAATTTGAAAAAGAAGTGATGAACTACTGGAGAAGAGTTACTGGTGTGGAATTACAAATTGACGAAAGTAAGTTACATGACCCGAACTGGAAACAACGACCAAGAGGGTGGGGATTACAAAGATACAATGCTGAACGACGCAAACAAACAAAAATTACAGACGCTAATTGAATCGGTAGTCAATGAGGTGCTTGCTGAGCAAGACGTTGTCATGGACGATCCTCTTCTGAAGGTCTTCCTAGAGCCTTTTACAGATGTCATTAAGACTGCAAACGCCGAGCTTCAGAAAAACCTCGTTAATATCCGAGGCAATGCCAAGAGTCTTGCGAAGCAAGCTGCTATTCTCGCCATACCTTTTTTGTCTGTTGAAATGATTGATGACACACACAAGGAAGCACAAAAACAGATCAAGCAGAAACTGGGTGCGATCGATCAGAAGTATGCTGATGTTTACTTGCGTAACTGGAATGCAGTTCGTAACAGAGACGTATGGGGAATCGGTTTCCTTTTGAATCCCATGCTGGGCATAACTGCAAAGTTTGCTATGAAAAGTCCGTTGATTACGCTGAACGTGCTTGAAACGCTAACAGCAGGTGGCCTTTCACCACAAAATGCTGAACGTCTAGCAAAAGCTAAGGAATTGGCTACCAAGCTTTCCAAGCCAGTCTCGCCGAACTACGGCGGCGGCGGCGGAGATTGGGGCGGCGGCGGCGGCGGCGGCTGGGGTGATTATGGAGACGGCGATTTCGGCGGCGATGATGGTGGGGGCTTTGGTGAATCTGTGACCCACCTTAAGGAGCAACAATCTCAAGCTCAAGCTCAGTCAGATCAACAGAAGCAACTTGAAAAACTCGGCAGGTTTGTTGAGGCGTTTAAAAACCAGCCAGATGTTCAGGCAGCAATGTCGAACTCAAAAGTAGCACAAAGCCTAAAACAGGGTGCCTTGGAAGCCGTCATGGCCGCAGCGGGTCCCATCCTTCAGGCACAAAATTATGCAGGGATTACCAAAGCACTTGGTAACCAGATGCAAAAATTTGAAGCTGAAGCTCTAAAGGGGATTCCAGAAGACATTACCCCAGAAGAACTCCAGCAATTTAAAGAGGCAATGGTTCCTGAGATTAAAAACGCCTATAGGCAGGTCTTGATCACACAACTTTCGAAGCAAGCTACTGGAGATAAAGTTGCGGATCAAAATCTTCAGCAAGTAATTGCTCAAATAAAGAAGGCGTAATCTATACACGTTTCTGGACTCTGTGTATCCTCCTTGGTGGAGGAAGTAAAAATGTCAGAACCAGAAAACCAACCAGATGAGCTAAATGCCCTCAAGGGAGTCGTAGGCGAGTTCGTACGCCGTCTCAAGACACTAGAAGGCGAAATGGAACTGTTGAAAGAGTCACGTAAGGACTTGATCGATGAGTTTAAAGACAAGCTAGACATGAAGACGCTGAATTCAGCTATCAGGGCGGTCAAGATTCGTAAGAAGGTTCAGTACCAGGATACGTTCGACACATTTGTCGATATCCTAGAAACCTACGAGACGATTGACTGAGTCAAGGTAGTATTATGAAAAAATATAAAATCCCAGTCGTCTTATATGAGTCCGAAGAACAAGCTATTCCTTACATTGAAGTAGAACAGGGTGACGATATGCCACCCACTCTATTCATCCAGGAGTACAAACACACTGGCGACTTTGAGCCAGGTGAGGACGGCGAAGAACAACCGATCGTCGACATGGTTATGCACATGTTCGTCGACATGGACTTTTTGTCCAAGAAGCTAAACGCTGAGCTGTATGACAAGGTCAGAACCTCAATTGGGCTCCAACCTGTAAAGAAAGCACGCCAAGAAGGACAGAAAATTCTTGATCGAGTGTATTCTAAAGTAAATGACCGAGTTGGAGAAGCGCTTTCTCAAAAAGAGCAAGTAAAGTCTGACTTGGCTGAGAAGTTGAATAAAAAATTGAATGAACGTTTCTTCGAAAGTGAAGAGACAACAGAAGAGGAATAAAAAATGAAACTACACGCAAGCGTAATTGAGAAGCTAATATACCTTATGCAGACATATGGGGGATTTGAGAACGAGAAGAAGCTTCGTGCCCATCTCGACGTCGTCGATCTAACTGTTTATGAACGTAAGACTGGCAACCAAAATATGGTCCTGGTGCTTACCGAAGACTACGTGCAGAGCCTTTCCAAAAAGAAGTAAGATAAATTATGAGTGACACCGAGGAGCCCCAGCAGAATTATCAGATTGGGCAGATTGTGTACGTCCTCTCGGACAAAGCAGAAGCAATTGTTCCTGCTATTGTAGTAGAGGAGCTTGTTCACAAGAAGCTCGATGGCAACTCAGTTTCTTGGAAGGTCGCAGTTGGACCTCCCGAGAAAAAGAAGATCGTTGCTTCAGATGAACTTAGTGGCGAAATTTACACCTCACTTGAAGAGATTCAAGATGTGATGGTAAAACGCCTGACTGTCTTCGTAGACAACCTAGTCGGTGGAGCACAGAAACGAACAGAGAAATGGTACGGTAAAATTACCAAGCCCGTCCCAGTCAAAGCTAACAAGCAGTCCAATGGAAAAATTGATCCAGCGGATTTAATTGACACCATTGATGGCAGGGAAAACGGCGTGGCGTTTCGACAAGCTCCAGGTCAAACTATGGGAGCTGGCTCACTATCTTCCGCACAAGGCGATCAAGCGCAGTCATCTATCCACGAAAACATAAGGATTCGGCAGGATGTGGCCCCTGGGCCATTGGTACCTGCCAATTCAGCTGACCCAAGGTCTACTCTTAGGGCAAACCTTATGAGAATGGCGGCACCTTCCCCAGAAGAGCTAGCAGTAGAATCCAACTCAAAACAGGACGATGGCGAGTTTATTGTCACAGATGACGGAAGACGCATTCCTGTTAAATACAACCTTGAAAATCAATAATGCAGAATCCAGAAATCGAGCTTCCGCCAACTCAAAAGGTGGTATTCAAAGACCAAGCACACTCTGAGTTACTTGCAGGTGCTGATATATTAGCCAGCGCTGTTGCAAGTACAATGGGTCCAAGTGGGCACTCAGTTATCATTGACAACCCATATGGGCCTCCAAGCATCACAAAAGATGGCGTTACGGTTGCACGTTCAATCAACCTAAAGAATCGTCTTCAATCAATGGGTGCCGAGCTTCTTAAAGAGGTCGCCGCAAAAACAAACGACCTGGCAGGGGATGGAACGACAACGGCTACAGTGCTTGGTCATGCGCTTCTCAAAGAAGGCGTGAAACAAATTGCCACTGGTCGCAGTGCGATCTACTTGAAAAAGGGAATGGAGGAAGCAACTCGGGTGGTCATCGATTATCTAAAAGAAAACAGTATTCCTGTTGGTTCCAGGGAAGATGTTGTCAATGTAGGCACAATTAGTGCTAACGGTGATAGGGAAATCGGTGATCTCATTGCTTCGGCGATTGAGAAGGTGGGAAAAGATGGCATCATTACCATTGAACCAGCCAAATCGGTTCAGACTACTCTTGAAGTGGTAGAAGGCATGCAACTCGACAAGGGCTTTGTGTCTCCTTTCTTTGTAACGAATGCCGAGAAGTCGACTTGCGAACTCGACAACCCTTACATTATCTCGACGAGCAACAAGATTTCTTCGCTTAGCGACATTATGGTGGTATTAGAAAAGGTTGTTCGCTCAGAACGTCCTTTGCTTATTGTCGCAGACGATGTTGAAGGCGATGCGTTACACACATTGATTGTTAACAAGATGAAAGGGGTACTCAAGGTTTGTGCTGTGAAGGCACCAAGCTATGGTGAGCATCGAGCAAACATACTTGACGATCTTTCGAAAGTAATCGGCGGCGAAGTGTTCGGAGCAACGAGTCAGGTGGCTTTGAAAAAAGCTGGGCTTGAGAACCTAGGAACTGCCAAGAAGGTAGTGATTTCCAGGACATCATGTGTGATTGTTGGTGACCCAGCAAACACAGAGCGAAAGGCTCTCATTAAAGAACGTATTGAATCTCTCCGAACCTCTCTCACGGAAGATACTGCACTAGACGATCTAAGGATTTCAAAATACCGAGAGCGCCTTGCCAAACTTTCAGGTGGTATCGCTGTCATCAAGGTTGGTGGTTCGACAGAGGTCGAAATCCAAGAAAAGAAAGACCGTGTAGAAGATGCTGTAAATGCTACCATGGCTGCTTCTCAAGAAGGAATTGTCCCAGGCGGCGGAACGGCACTCTTCTACGCCTCACAGGCTCTCAGAACCCGCCTAAGGTCTGGACACTTCGGTAGCCAACATGATGATGTTCTAGCGGGTGTGAAGATTATAGCGAATGTCTGTGAGTATCCTGTACGTACTATCGTAAAGAACACGGGTCAATCTCCAGATGTTGTACTTAATTCACTTCAGAAGGCATATCAGACAGACCCAGACTTCCGAGTTGGGTACAACGCAGCTAAGGGAACATACAACAACCTAATTGACGAAGGAATCATCGACCCTGTGAAAGTGACGAGGTACGCCTTAGAACATGCTACTTCGGTTGTGGGCTTGATGCTTGCGTGTAACTGTGTTGTAGTCAATGAGGAAAGCTAATGTTTAGACAAACCTACCCATCGTTTGACCGCTATAGGTTAATTCATAATGTCACCGTGTCCATGAATGATGTACGTCCACTTCTTACGGACTCAAAGAACTTCAACGAGGCAATTCAGGCACATTTGGACATCAGGGAACAACAGTGGCTTGAAGAAAATCCAAGACCCAGCCAGGTTCGATTGATTCAAGGTTGGTTCATGAAAAAACTCAATGAATTATACCCAGATTATCAGTTTCTGGTAGATGGCGAAGAGATAAGTACGAACGAAGCACTTAGGCTTGGTATCTTTACTTGGAACATTGAACTACAATTGACGTATGATGATCAATTGGGCCAGGCCCTTGAAAAGGAGAAATCACTATGAAAGGTGATAGAGTAAGAATTACAAAAGGTACAATTTATGAAGACCGACCAGAAGCATTTGTCTTTGTATACGGGGTGACCCTTGATCAAGAAGGTCGCCCAGTAATCTCACACGATGGAACAGTTTCTATCCAGAGTATGGGTGGCGTTCAAAACGGGTCTACAGGTGTTGTCGTAGGTTTCCCAGAGAAGGTTCATCGTTCACAGCTTAAAGATGCTGAGGCTTCAGTAGGCCTAGGGCAAAACGATTTCGTCCAAGTCATCCCTATAATGTTAGACACCTATCAAACCATGGGTTGGTTCCCAGTTGACAACATCCGTGTTGTTGCTGGTGGAACTGCTCAATAATCAGTAAATGAGTAGCCATTTAGATAAGAAAAAAGAATGGTCAGTTTATTTCTTGCTGTGCCCGTTAGACAGTACTATACGATACATCGGCATAACAACTCAAAGCCTTGACAAAAGGCTGAAGCAGCATTTGCATGATTCATCTAAAACTCATAAGGGGAAGTGGGTTAGAACTTTAAAAAGAAGAGGTCAAAAACCTGTGATAGTTTGTTATTCCAAGCCTCGTTCTGAGCAGGAAGCAATTCAGGCCGAAGTAAAAATTGGGCGGCGGCTATCAAAAATCTTAGGTAGCAAGCTAACAAATGACCTTACTGCTCTAGGAAACGTACCTCCAATTCACCGTAAAAGTTATTGGAAGGGTAAGAAAAATCCGTCCCATTCTATCTTTATGTCTAGCGAACAGAATCCTATGAAAAGGCCGAGGCAAAGAAAACGAATGAGTCGGCTGAACAAGGGCGAAAATAATCCAATGTATGGTTTAAAGGGTAAAGAACATCCAGCTGCAAAGTACAAGCCCTTTCGTGTTTGGAATCTTAAGACAAGTGAAGAATATTTGTTCAATTACCAATACGAGGCAATTGACATGTTGGATTTGCTTAGGCCCAACCTGATCGAAGTTCTTAAAGGTAGGCGGAAAACTGTCAAAGGTTACCAGGCTAAATATGTTGATAGAAACACACAATAACCTCTATTTAAGAGCGGAGATAGAGTAAACCAATGGTAAGACCACCAAATCCAAATCAAGGACACGAATCCTTTCAGTACCCATCGCCTGGGCCCAGCTCAGTATTAGAGTACCAGGCAAGTGGGCTTCCATATGTTACGCAATCAGTTGCTACAACCGATGCTACTAAGATTGAGTTCCCCTTCGTGACCAAATTCTTCACAGTGAAGAATAATGGAGCTGACGACCTTTGTGTTGGGTTCACAGAGAATGGAGTTCTTGGTAGCAATAAACTTACGATTGCTCCTAGCTCTTCCTACACAGGTGACATACGTGTTGCCGATCTTTTCTTGGCTGCGCCCAACTCCACAGCAACCTACGAGGTTGTCGCTGGACTTACCCAAATCCCACGTAAGAATTGGTTTATCCTTACGGGCGCTCTCAACGGCTTCAGTGGCTCGCAGATCACATACGGAACACGTGGTTTTGGTTATCCAGGAATTGGGTAATTAACCACATATTACATTCTGCCGTGAGCATGGGATTAGGTCGCCTAGTACTTTTCACGGCATGATGAAAGGCATCTGAACTTCAAGGGCCTTCACAAGGGCTGGAAGAAGGTTGTTTCTTAGAACTTCTTCTGCGCATCTTTGAGATACATAACGGGAATGTCGATGTTATGCTTGGCTAACAAGCGAACGACGGACGCCACCTCCCATTCAGCGTTGTCGTAGATGATAATGGCCACAGCCTCCCAGTTGTCAACCAGAGCTTCGTTGTTGGTGCCACCCCACTTGTACATTTTGGGGTTCCAATCTTTTTCGTCAAAGACTAGCAATTTCCTGTACTCATAAGCGCCTGGTGCGTATATCTGTCTGACGCCTTTGTTGGCACCAGACATTTTTGTTCTTTTTTGGTCAGCTTGAGTATAGCGAGCGCCACTATCAGAGTGGACCTTGTCCATATTATTAGCTAGTAAAGTGATTCGTCCTTTGATCACCAAACCAATTGGCGACATTTCAGTCCAAGACGAAGTAGATATTTGGCCTGGCAGAAATGCATTGGCGCTCAACTCATCCCGTGAGCTATTGCTATTTTGCAGCATAGGGATTAGTTGTTCAAGCGTCGTGAAATGCACTGTAGGAAGTGTTGCTAGCCACGTGTGATTAGCGTGTTTATGGAAGAGTTGTTTGATAGGTCGACCAAGCCGCATCATGTCTCTCATGACTTCATCTTCATTCTCGCTAGCGTTCAAACCTGGACGAGACTTCCAGGAGATTTTCTCTGGCTCGATGTTTTGATTGCGGAGGTCTTGTGCGAAGGCGCTACGTTGAGCTTGTCCTTCATCAAGAACACCTTCGAGTTCCTCACGGACCATCTGTTCTATAAGTTTTTTGAGCGTATTCATCAGAATATCTTTTGAGCTTCGTCGATTGACAGAACTGGGATATCAAATCTAGTTTTGGCCAGGATATTTTTGACCGCTTCTATCTTACGTTCTGCAACTTGGACATCATATCTGGAGGTGTCCATGACTAGTGCAATAGGATTCCAGTTGTCCACCAATGCTTCGTTGTTTGAGTAAGATTGCCAATCTTCCTTGTCGAAAACAAGAATGGCGTCAAGCTCATCGGCGTATTCTTCGGCTCGTCGGCGCTTAGCGATTCCTTTGTTGGTACCTGAATGTTGGGAGCGTTCTGGATTTGCTTCTCTGTATGCATAACCTGAGCCAGTGAACAAGTCGTCCATGTCGTTAGCCAATAGACTGATATGGCCTTTGACAACCAGAGCAAAATTTCCAAACGCCAATCTACTAGGAAACTTCCCAGGTTCGAATGCCATACAACTAAGTTCATCTTTTGAACTCATCCCACTTGAAAGCTCTGTTAGATCTCTGGTACCAGAAAATGTGTGTATGGTCACGAGGGTATTTAACCAATTGCGGTCAGCATACTTGTGAAACAGTTGTTTGATTGGTCTCCCAAGTGATATTTTTTTCTTGGTGGAATCGGTGTCTTGTCCATGAATGTCTGCTGAGTCTTCATCGCCTAGTCCCATGGAAACAAGATCGTTAGCGAAGGCCTGCCTAACTTGCAAGTCTTCTTTGAGGCCTTCTAGTTCACTGCTAACCACCTGTTCAATCAATTGTTTGATTGATATCATTGTCAGGCCTTTCCATCTGCTGCTGCTGTTCTTCTTCCTCTTGTTTGACAAGCTCTTTTTTGTTAACTTGGTAGCCTTCAACCTTACCTACGTTTTTAAAGTCGAAGCCCTTCATGATGGCTATTTTCTGTTTTGGAAAAGTTCCTCTTGAGTTGGCGTAACAGGCTTGCCCGACGATTTCGGTAAACGCAGCAGGTATTGCTTTCTGAGGCAATAGTTTTGCGTGTGCATTGAATGCTGCAACTTCCCCCTTATCGCTGAAGTCCACGCCAGTCAAGATATGGACAATGTAATCATGTACAGCTCTAAACTTCAAGTTCTGTTCTGGTGAGAAGATGTCGTGTTCATTATAATCGGTTGAGATTTTCAGAATACCAGTTTCCTTGACCTTGTCTGACATTTCTTTCTGCGAGTTATATGGTTGCCCGCTAACAAAATCTACTTTGACCTTGGAGAGCATCCGTTTGTACATCTTCTCAATGTGTTGAATTAACGATTTATAGGATTCAACGGCTTCAGGGTCATAATCAGGAAGTTCGTCATATGCATCAGCAACGATGGAACAGAAGTTTTTGTAGCTTTTTAGCTCTAGTTTCTCTTCCAGGTATCGGTCGATTTTCTGCGAAGATTCTGCCATGGTAGAGCCGTGGATGAGCTTACCTTTTCTGTCGACGATCTTGAAGTTTGGCCCCCAGAATTGGGCATAGTCCTTTATGAACTTTTGGGGCACCTCACCGTACACGACTTCTATTTTCTCACCAAACCCGATAACAAAGGCAAGTATTTTGTTACGTCCTTTAAATCCCACAGGTTCGGTAACACGGAGGTTGGTCCTAAATCTAAGGGAGTCACCAGGTGGTAGAGCTGATTTTCGGTATCGCCTGCTAACTTTGTCAAGTGCCTGGAGAAAGTCTCGTTCACCTGCCGCCTTATCGAAGGTGGGAAGGTTGTCTTTCATTTTCAGTGCTTCTTTTTTGGCTACGTCGAGGTCGTGTTTGTTTTCCAGCTCACGCTGGTACGCCTCAATGTAGTGCCATTTTTCCCGCTCCCAGTTCACATAACCGAGGATACGATTCAGGGTAGCCTCAAATACGTCACGAAAAAAGCCCATATTCAAGGGCATTTTGTCGCTGGTCTTTAATTCTTCGTGAATGTACTTGGCAAATTTGCCAAGTGTTTCCAGGTAGAAGCTGTTGCTGGCTTGAATCTGTGCGTGTATAGCTGGTGCAGCAAGATCAATATCCCTTGCACCTTGAGAGTCCCTGTAGGCTTCTCTGAAAGCTCGTTCCACCACAGGGCGAACATCATCTTCATCCGCCACAGCTGTTTGTGGAACAATCTGTGCAATCACAACCATTTGGCGAGCATCTGTGCCAGCCAGAGCTTGTCGGGCAGAAGAATAGGCAATGCCAATATTGTCTGTCCAATAGCTTCCTTCAAGGGAGTGAAGCGAGGGACTGTTTATTGCTGTTGAAGTAAACTCTTCGTCGCCTTTCCACTTGCCCTTTGTTGGGTTGGGAATCATCCCTAATTCAAAGATCTTGGAAAGATTGTCAGAGCTAGTACCATGAAACACGATTTGAGGTTTTGCTCGTGTCCGTTCCAGTAGGGTATCAAGTTCACGTGATACCAATTCTTCAATGAGTCGTTCTAACACACGGGTAAATATCAATGCTTGCTGAGTTTAGCAACTAAATTTCGTATCGAAATATCATTGAACGTGATATCGACGAGAGCGATTGTGTCATCAAGCATGTATTCAGACAAATAGGATATATGCAATTCATCAACCGAATTTTTCCTTTTGTGCTGGGCGCCTGACAGAGCTGCAAGTGCTTCTTTTACTTGATTTGTAGTATAGCCCTGTGCCTGGCCTACAACCTGGTTGAGCAAGGCCATAAGTTCTGCCCTCCCTTGCACTTCCAATACTTTCGCTACGCAGAGGAGAGCTTCAGCCTTTGTCATTGCCAAGCCTAGATTTGTTGGTCGCATCGTTGGTAATGTCAGCAGGTGAAACATCCATTAGAGCTTTATGCATATGTAGGCCCAAGCATTCAATGTTTCTCCTTGTGTTTATGTATGCCATGTATGCTGCCACAAAGCACCTAACTTCTTTTAGATTCATCTTACTTCCGCCTCTTTAGCTTGCTTTTCTTGTTGCTTTGCATCTTCCAACGTTGTGGGATCGAAATACCTTGGAGGTGATCGACCTCGTGTTGCAAAACCCTGGCAGGAAAATCGCTCAAAGTACCTTCTTTGTATACTAGGACACCATCTTCAAACTCGTACCAGGTTGCTTCTATATTTTGGAATCTCTCTATGGGGAAACCCTTACCTACAACTGAAAGGCAAAGCTCGTTCAGAACTGATTTGCCACTATCATCACACCCTTTCCAAGTAGGGTTCAGGTATAGACGGAATGATGGTTGTGCCTCGTAAACGTCATCTCCAACGTCATCTTTAGTTGTGTTGGCAAATTCACGGATGAGAACAGCCTTTTTGAAGAGACCAATCTGTGGAGCAGCCAGACCAATACCGTCATCTGCGAGACAAGTAGCAACCATGCGCCAACCGATTTTCTTATAAGCCTCTTGTGCCCCTTCCTTAATAAGGATGGTGGTAGACTTCAAGTTTTTAATATGGTCCCAGGGCAATATTTTGTAAGGGCTTGTGTCTACGGGCATTTCTTCTAGAGTGAACTGCATACAACCTCACAGCCAGTGTACAACATTGGCGGTTGAAAGTGAACTATCACAGTGTCACAGTGTCACAGTGACAACCTTAGAACCTTAGGTTATTTGTGCCTATCTTTCTGGGGGTTTAGGCATCTTGAAAACTGAGAAGGGAACTTGATAGAGTGACCTGGCAATCATTTCAAGCGTCATATCGAGGTCTTCTCTTATTTTTTGAACTTCTTCATCGATTGCTCCTTCAAGTTGTATTTGTGAGTCAATCATGTCAGCTCTAGAGTAGAGAGCACCTTGGACAGCCTGCATAATAGCTTCCTTCCAACGGTAGGCCTTCCCCATGCCCACCTGTGAGAGTGCGTCCTGCACTGAGACTTCAATCAATTGTTCAAGTTCTGTTTTCTTCATGATAAAGGTAAATATGGCCAACAAGTTGGTTATTGTCAGTGTCACGAAGACACTGGATTTTAGTCTGTGTAATACCAGGTAAAGTACTTCAGGCACTTCTCATGGAGAAAACGCACTTCTGGTTGATCGTTGATCGTAATCAGGACCTTATGATATTTCCAGAAGTCTGTGTTGACAGTTGACATTTTGCTATCAACTCCCTCAGACATAAGAACGGTTGGAGTTACTACTTTGCCAAGATACAAGGCTGTACAGTGGCATGGGTCCCCATCGTTTAGTATTTGGTATCTAAGATCGTAGTATGTTTTCCCCGACAAGTTCTTATCAGGGAATTGCCCTTTCCAATAGTCGGATACTTCAACGGCCGTTGTGAGGTAAACCCATTTGTCCTTTTTTTCAGCAAAAAATTCCTTAGAAATGATGCCAATCTGCCCAATTCTCATTGATGGTACTCAGTTTTAAGTAGAGCATCCGAAAGCTGCGTTTCCAAATATATACTTAACAGAGACAACGAAGGCAGCTATGAGCAAAACAACTAAAGAATGGGTCCAACTTTATCTAGATGAAGTAGGCGCCAAATATGACAAAAACATCAAGGTCAGACCTAAGAGTGAAGCGAAACTTCTAAAGGTAGTGCGACCTTTTGTGGAATTGTTCAACAAGCGTTTCTGGGATGGATATATCACAACAATTGGTAAGACTATTTGGGTACCTGATGGTTGGTTAGAAAATGGTGATCTTAAGTCTCGGCTGCAAACCATTGCACACGAATGCATTCACGTGAAGCAATCCAAGAAGTATACCACGGTGTTCTTTTCGTTCCTCTACCTATTTCCACAGAGTTTAGCTCTGTTTTCGCTACTCTCTTTCCTGGCGATTGGCTTTGGCTTGAATTGGCTTTGGTGTCTCTTGTTTCTTCTTTGTTTGGCACCGTTGCCTGCACCATTCCGTTACATGTTTGAGCTTGAAGCTTACCGAGTAAAGCTACTGTTCTTCAAGCACGCATGGACTGCCACTCCTTCAATGAAACAGTGGGCGAAAGAAGGTATTATTAGAAACCTGGCCAAATCAGATTACTACTTCACTTGGCCGTTCCCAAAGATGATCCAACGAGATTTGGACAAAGAAGATAAATTAAACAACGAACAATATAAAGAAATCCTTACTTTTCTTGAGGACAACGACCTGGCAGTGGGAACTGACAGTTAGTCTTTGAGAACATCAACATTATTAACTTTTACCGCCCGAGCAATTAAATCTTTCAATGAGCTGACCTCACTTTCGAGCGACGCTAGCCGATCCGACATTTCTTTCATTGTTTGAGACTTGTGTTCTGGATCGACCAAAAGGCCCTTATCTCCTAGTTCTTTGAACAGGCGGTCGAGGGCCTTTTGGCCTTCAAGTTTATTTTTGAACTCATGTGATAGTTCATCTTCGTTTTTTTCCTGCAAGTTATTTTCCTGTTGTTCTGTCATAGTCTTTACCTCTTCCAAACAGTAGACTAATTACCATAGATTGCAATGTCCACAAAGAAAACCCAAATTTTACGCCTGATTGAAGAGGAAGTGAACCGAGCTTTGCTTGAGCAGGACGAAACACCTGCCCCTGAGCCAGGACCTGAGCCCGCAGCTGATGACACCGCCGCCCTAGATTTGGGTGGTGATGCCGAGGGCGGTGACCTTGATCTCGGAGGAGACACTGGTGGCGGCGACCTAGATTTAGGTGGCGACCTTGAAGGCGGTTTAGAGGGCGAAGAGGGTGATCTTGAGGGTGACGACGGAGATTTTAGCGGCGACTTGGGTGGAGGTTTCGGCGGTTTCGGCGGTGGCGGGGGAGGTTTCGACTTTGGAGACGATGGCGAAACTGGTCTTGAGCCAGATGAAGAGGCCGAGGCAGATACACTTGGCGTAATTGGCCCTGAAGACGTAGAGATTCCCGAAGACCCAGTCATGGCGATTGCAGATGACGCAATTGCTATGTTAAATCAAACAAGAAACCCTGGAGCTATTCTCAAAAGTACAAAAGCATCAATTCAACAATATTTTGGGGATTTTGAAGATGCGACACCAGTAATTAAAGCACTGTGGGATACCGAAGATATCACTCTTCGGGACGTTGCCCGACGGTTGCTCCTATTTATCAAAGGAAGCTAGGATTAAAACATGAAGATCACAGACCAAGAACTCAGAAAGATTGTCCGAGAGGTAGTTAGAAAAAAAGTTGCCACCCTTAGAGAAGGTGACGATTTCACTGCTCGTAGACAGGTAGTTCATTCTGCGGAGGCTGCTTCCATGAATTTCGAACAGGAGATTGTGAAGTTGCTCGGCCTTGAGCACCCAGATAACCTGCCTGAAGCACTGCAAAAGCGCTATTATTTAGTTGTTGACACCATGAAAGACAAAATCAAAAGTGCTGTCATGGAAGCTACCCGAGATTTAGCTGCATTTCCCAAACCACGAGAGCACGGTGGAAAGTGAAACTCACCAAAGATAAACTAAGAGCAATGATCAGGGAAGCTGTTTCGAGCAAGCTAAATGAAAAGTTCGACTTCACCAATGATCTTGTCCCAGACGACGTTGCTGGGTACACAGAGAAGGTGAATGGCTTCATGAAAAAAACAATCGAAGAAGCTCGTAAGCTTCACGATGAAGGCGAAGAGATGATGCGTACCAACATTCTTTCATCTTACGAAGTCCAAGAGCGAAACCGATTCTTGCTTTACCACGTTGGCTTCTTGAGCAACTTGATTGCAAACATGATTCATAGGCTAGAAGACCAATATCGTCAATAACCTGAATAAAACACATCCTTAAAATGTTATTGAAAGAAGAGAGAGGTCTGTTGTTACAGGCCTTTCTTAAATTCTATGCTACTTACCTGTAGGTGAAATGATGAACAATCACACAAGTGGTAGCCAGGGTAAAAGAGCATTGGTCCTGAGCGGAGGTGGTTCCAAGGGGGCCTACTCTGTAGGGGTCGTAAAGGCACTTCTTGAGAGTGGGCGCAAATATGACGTCATTGCGGGTGTTTCTGTAGGTTCACTTATTGCTTCACACGTAGCAATGTATAAACCTGAGGACCAATGGAGTGGGTATGATGCACTTGAACGTATCTGGAAAGAGAAGGTCAAGAACAATGAGAGCGTCTACAAGCCCTGGGCTCCAGGGTTTCTAACATACCTTTGGTCCCTATGGAAAGGCGGGATTTATTCCATGCGTCCACTGAGGGATATTATTGAGGGTGAGTTTGAACCAGGCAACCTCGACAACTCTGGTGTAACACTTTACGTAGGCGTAGTGTCTCTTCAGTCTGGAGAATACCGTGGTGTGAACATCGAACCCACAATGAAGCAACAGAAAGCCGTAGATTGGATTTGGGCAAGTTCTATTTTCCCTATTCTTTTCCCGCCAGTTGAAATTGACGGTGAACAGTGGCTGGATGGTGGTGTTCGTGATGTTGTTCCTGTGAAGGACATACTTGCAAATCATCCTGAGGTCACGCATATTGATGCTGTAATTACCTCACCAAGGAAAGGCGGTGCGGGGCAACAAGATGGCAAATTCTTGTCCGTAGTTGACGTAGCTATTCGTGGCGCTGGATTGCTTGCTGATGAAGTTTATGTGAGTGATCTTACGGGGCATTGCAGCGAACACGGTACAGGTCTTACCGTTTATGACCCATCAGAGCAGCCAAATGATGACAGTTTTCGATTCGACCCAGAAGAAATACAGCTTCTAATCCAAAAGGGTTATGAGGAAACCAAAGTAAAAATTGCACTAGAACTCTCCAGACAAGCGTTTGAGTCAGAAATAGTCAATACTTAATCCTATCGGAAAGCAAATAAATGTCGCAACCAAAACTCACACTCAATCTAAATGAACAAAACGAGCTAGCCTTCAAACTATCCATCGAAGGTTCCTCAGAAGATGTTGATGCAACACAGCCTAATATCAGATTCCTGGTAAGGGAAAATGGCCGTGATACAGGTTGGGTTTATGGCGCAAAAAAAGGAGATGACGGTTTCGTGGTTGTGAATATCAACGATTCAGGATTATTCTCCGAAGAAAAGTCCTATACGGGTAAACTTGAAGTTATCTTGGGCAATCACTACTTTGTGCCAACGGAAGTGGACTTACAATTCATTCAGCCACTCAAGGTCGAGGCAGCTGTTGTAACAGCCAACCGTTCAAAGATCAACGAAGTTGAAGACAGCACAGAAAAGCCCATGGCTGTTACGACCAACGCAGTCCAGGTTCGTAGCCGAAACAAAATTGAAGAGCCGACGCAACAGCAACCCAGGCGACGCCTAAAGCCAAAAACTCGCAAGAAACGCAAATGGGAGGATTTGACTGAGGCTGAGAAACATACAATTAAGAAGACATTGCTTGAAAATCGCAAGACAGAACTCCGTAAGGCGAAACTTCTAGAGCAACGACGTCGTCAGGCCGAGAAGAGAAAAGAAGCTGAACAAGAGGAGCTTCTAAAAGAAAGCCTGAAGAGTTTAATGTCTGACTCACTCCTCGAAGAGTAATGCACGATTGCCTTGACCAATAATTCCCCGAAGCAGCAAGGCTTTTGCTCTAGCTTGGGCACCAGCAAATTTAAATGTTGGGTCTAAGGCCCCAACAACCATCCTGTATTCTCGAATGAGATACCAGAAGGTCAGGTCAACTCCATCTACATTGAGCCACATATTCCAAGCACGAGGACCTGCCTGTTGAGCGTCACTTGTACCTGATTGGTCGACGACGTCCTTTGGGTCTTTTGGGTTGTTGTTGTCCACAACTCTTAAAGATGAGTCTGCTGGCTTTTTCTAACAATAAATCCACTTCCCACACACGGTAGTAATGAATAAGTCTGCGAGCATCCTCAACTGTTCGCACATCGGTATCGATCGACCGCAGCATCATAAAATGAGTTTTTTCACTTCAGTAAGTTCGTTGCGAGCAACCTTACAAGAATCTACCAGAGTTTTCATTGTCGTTGGATCCTCAACCTCAAGCGCCAAAAGGTAAATAAGGTACAAAATCTGGCGCTGACTTCGAACGCCAAAGCTTTTTATTTCACGAACAATTTCTCGGCATTCGTTTCTTTTAGCTGCTGTTAGCTTTAGTTCAATGTCTGGCTTGATGTATTCGACCCCTTGTTCAGTTTCGCCTGAATCTGTAAGGAAAGCGTCAAACCCTTCCTTGTGTGAATTTTCTGTCATTGGTCACCTCTGTTAGTTAGCATTGGCATTTTAGCTTTCTATTTCTCACTTTGTTCACACAACTCCTACTTATTGGTGAACAAACGGAGTATTCATGCCAGCAAAGTCAAAAGACCAACAGCGAGCTGCGGCCATCGCTTTGAAAGCCAAGAAGGATGGAAAGGTGGATGACCTCCCTTCAGGGGCAGCAAAGAACATGGCTAAGTCTATGTCAGAGAAGGAGCTGGGTAAATTCGCAAGCACCAAACATAAAGGTTTGCCAGAAAACAAGCCTAATGAATACAGGACTTGGGCAGGTGAGTCACTCCTGGAGGTTTTTGCTGAGGAAATGGTCGACTCGGACGAAGACCCGTTTACAAGTGACAAAAATACACGTGACCAAATAGAAGACGCAGAACGTGAACACGAGGATGATACTGGCTGGGATGCTTACGATGACTCTTGGGACAGCAAGGTAAATGCTGCTGCTCCAATGGGACAAGCTGGTCGTCCAATGGGGTCGAACGTGACAGGAGCTGCACGGGTTTCTTTTGAAAGTGTCACAAAGGGTCGCAAGGTCAGGAAAGAGTCGCATGACCCAAACTCGCTTGACATCCTTTTTGAAGGTCCATCAAACAGCGAATACTCCCTGGGCGACGAATGGGAGTGGGACACAGGATCGGACGTAGGCTTTGCTGACCTTGTCAGTGGAGGTGATTCACTTGCAATAGAAATGGGAGATAGACTCAACAACAGTATGGTCAGTGATATGGTTGACCACATCATCACGCACTATAATTTACATGGCAAAATGCCTGACGAATGGCTTCCCGAGGAGCTACTTGCTGATTTTGAGTACGACTATTCGGTCAGCCAGGACAATCCCGAAGATATTGACTCAGCCAATAGTGCGGTTGAACAGGCCAAAGAAGAAATTAATGCTCCTGAAGAACTCCGCTTCGAATCTAAGCGTTGGCAGAAACTTGCAGGAGTAAAATTGCTCAAGGAGTCGGACCACTCCGAAGAAGATAGCGATGAAGAAGATAGTGAGGATTCAGACGAAGAGCATCAGAAGCAGGAGGCGATGCTTGGTGGTGTGTCTAACGGAGGTCCAGCCCCAGGACACCGAGCAAAAATGAATGAAGATTCGGACTTGGTACTATTGGCTCAGGGTAAAGCTCATAGAGTAGACGTGTTCAATGTCAGAGATGAACTTGCAGGCTTAGCTTTTGAGATCGCTGGTGAAATTCAGGGAATGCACCTGGATACTTCCGACCGCAAGACCGAGAAGATGCTCCAAAGCAAGCTTGGAAACATGTACAAGCATTTGCTAAAACTAAAGAGTTTAGTGAACTAGACGAACCCGTCAAACCGTTCGAAGCTGTCGACCTTGTACATTTCGGGTCCGAGTATTAGAACATATTTTCCAACAACTCGTGGACCGTCATGTTCTTTCGCAAGTATGACTGGTCTACCCCACATTTTATGTTTTATAAGGAACTTAACTTCTTGCCAGGTTGCTAGGTCGCAATCGTGACGGTCTAAAAGGCCGCACATCTTATCAGGAATTTCCATTCGGAAGTCTTCCTTTGTCGGCAGTGACCTCATTGAATCTTTATTTAGAATCTCGGACAAGCCAACTTCGTACACTCTGTGTACCGCACCGCAGTTAGGACACTGCACCCAGCTAGTTTTGACATCGGCAGTTACTTCTTCAAGTTCACTAAAGGCGACAAACTTGTGCCACGGCGGCATTGTCATCTTACGGAATTGAGGCAAGATGCATTTGCATTCGACGAGATGTTTTATATACTCAGGCATGCTCTTAATTACACAAGAAAGGCAACTTTTGCCACTAGAGCACAAAGCGCAATGATGCACACCAAGCCAATCAGAATGACTGGCTTTCGTTTCTTTAGAGTAGTGATCCGTTTACTTTGCTTTTGGACCTTCTGAGCCTGTTCTACTCTTCGGAATGTGGCAAAGGGTTTTCTTCATCCGAAAACTCGCCAAGTGATTTGTCGAGCCCTTTCATGAAGCGATCAATATTGACATGGAACCCATCTATAATTGCCTGGTCAACTGTATCAAGCACTCTTGCCATTGTCTCATGATCATAATCACCGCCTTGACGCCGCATTTTAAGCACGGTGAAATCACGGCTGTGGTCTTTCAAGTGACCAATGAGTTTGAACACTTCTCTTTCGATCGTTGTTTCTAGCTTTTTTCTGTCTGACATGTATCCTTAGCCTCCAGAGCGAATTGCAAACGCCCTTACACATCACAGATTAGGACATGCAAGGGACGTTTGTCTCAAAAAAGGTGGATGAAGCTAGCTTTGTGCCTTGAGACGCCGCAGCCTCTCAGCTTGACGCATCTTGCGTTGCCGCTTACGAGACTTCTTCTTGGTATGTTTATCGGCAATAGCGTGAGCCACATACGATTCTGGCTTTAGTCTGCAATCAAACCCACTGCCCTGGACATACCCCTTGAGCTGGTCAGAGAACTTTGCAGTGAATTCGGGCTTATGTGCTGGTGAAGCATCAATATGGACCACAGGCAGCAAGGACTCATGTTCCTGTACATAGAGAGCCAATGTAATCGAACGAGTAACCTCGTCGAACATACGCATCTTCTGGTTTTCTACTGGAAACTTCACACGTGGCACGTACTCCTTATGTGTCCAATAAATTCCGCCCTTCCCAATGCGATGGCAAGAAATAACCGAAATGAACTGAAAGGCGTGGCCGATCATCTGGGAATCAGTTCCAACAACAAAGTCATACTCCGAACCATTGTGTTCGGGGTCACGCATGTAGGCACGAACTGCCTTGGCAACTTCCTGGATGCTGAATATTGTATCGTCACCTGGTGTTTTCCATTTAGTGACTTCTACCTCTTTATCAGTGTACATTTCATTCCTTTAATTTTTTATACCCAATGTCGGCACGCCGCCAAGTATTAGGCTTTTCTTTGGTCTGAACCAAAAAATTCTTCTTCACATATTGGCAATAATAGCCTCGGCACATGTCGGGCCGCTGCTCATAGATACCACACATCCCATTATTTGGGTTGAGAAATTTGCATCCAAATCTTGGGCCTAACGTTTGAATCCTCATCATCGGGTAGGACGTCGGTTTGGAAAAAATCGGGTGACCGTTGAAGAACTTATCTCCAATCAGTTTTCCCTCTTCATAGTCTATAACTACATCGCTACGTTTGTAGTTCCACCCCTTCTTTTTAGCATATCGCAGGAACTTTTTAATCCACTTTTCTTTGACGGGGCCTAAAACGTGCTCTAAATCATCTGGATCGAGCCTGCAACACCCTGAAAATACACCGTTTACGCCGCAACAGTTAGAAAGGCAAGTTTCCGTAGCTAACTCGTCTGTGAAGTGTCTCCTGGCAGACATAGGGGCTGGAGGCCACATGGTCTGATCATTTAGAGAAAGGACAGGCAGGTAGTGCTTGTTTTCTTTCTTAGCTTTTTTCAGCACTTCTTTGGTTGGGCGCTTGGGACGCCCTTTGCTTTCTTTACCCCTCCGTTCATCTGGAACTGCGAATGGGTCAAATGGCTCATTGCCTTCAAGTTCTATTAGTTCATCAAGCGATAGTGTTTTTTGTTTTTTGTCAGTCACGGTTTCCCTAACTATTTAACCATGGAAATTGCATTTGCATTCTGGAGCAAACATGTCACAACTCAGAAGAGAGTACACTAAGAGTAAACACAAGAAAGATGAGATTGTCTCGGAGGCCGCCGTAAAGTGGTTAGCAGAGAACGTCATCATCATCAATGAGGCATTGGACCGTAAGTCTGTGAAACGTCTCATCGGTAGTATACAGAAGTTCGAGGACACTTTTGGACCATTTGCTGAAAGAGTTCCTTCGATCAGGGTTCACTTGGATGCCGCCGAGGCAGGCCTTGAGCTTGTTGTTACTGGTCGGTCGTCAGAGAGAAAAACTTCAAACCTTCTCAAACAGATGTCATATCTGTACTCGACCTTGAGTGGATTCTTCGCAAAAGACTTGCCAATCCTTCTTAAGTCTAGGTTTTTCCGTGTAGCCAAGGAAAACCCTGACCAGCGTATGGATATGCTTCCAAGCGCATCAGAAAACGGGAGCAAACACAACCCGAAGGTACTTCAGGACGCAATTGCCAACGCATTGAACCCTTCCAAGGAAGAAAAAAAGTTGCTCGGTAAAATGTACCGTGCCACCAAACTCCCTGAACTGGAACCTCGAAGAATTGCTCGTGACCTAATGAGCCTTTCTTACAACGAGCTTACGGAACTAACCCAAATTGGAAAAATTCCAATGGTAGCGACACCCGATGAAGTTGAGGCACCTGAGGAGGAAGTCACAGTAGAATCAATCTTTAGGCGTTCAGACCAACTTTTGACTGAGGGTATTCTTACCGAAGCAAGTGCTGAAGAGGTGGGACCTGTTCTACAGCAGGCTCTCCAAATCGTAAAGAATGCAGGATTGCAGACGCTTGTGGGACCACTGGACAAACTCTATTCAGAATTGATTAGTTATCTTGGTTCCTCAGCTGGTGAGCAGCTTAAGACTGCAATAAAACAGGCGGGCAGTGCAGCGGGCGCTAAAAAAGGAACTGCGCTTGCGGACATTTTCAAAACACCTGGTGGGAAGCTTCTAAAGCAAGCAAACATGGCTATTGAAACTTTGAAAGCTCTTGGCACAGCCTGGCCTGACGTACAGAATATCGTGAACAAGCCCACGGTGTCGGCAACTGATCTGATAAGCATACAAAGTATAGTTGCCAAAAAAGTCTCGGGTGGTTTTTTTAAGAAAGCAGCACAGAGCTTTGGCATTACCACACAGCCCTATCAAGGCCTGGCGCCTGATGAGATTGTTGACGCTCTGGGGCTATCGGAATCAGTGCTCCGAGGTGGTGGTGTCATGCTTGAAAGAAAAAAGAGAAAGAGGCTCGCTGAGGCCCTACCTCCAGCTCGTGCAACAGGAGTAGATGCTCCCAATTCTTCGCCAACTGCCAAGCCTGAGCCTGCACAAGCAATTCAGTCTACAGACTCTTCTGCCAAGCCAGATGAAAAAGCTACCCAAAAACTGGAAAAGGTCAAAACAGCAATGTCAGCACTCCATCAATTTGCCTCTGGTGCTTCAGGAACCGCCAAGACAGGCGGTTCGCAAGTAGCCAAGCCAACAAATGTAGCGAACCAAACAAGCAACACAAGCTCAGCGCAAGGAACCGAGACCGCAGGAACGGGGCCAACAAGTGGAAATGAAACCACAGGGCAGACTACTGGGAATGTTGCGGCGGAATTAAAGAAGATTCCGTTGTTCGCCAAACAAAATGACAAGGCACTTCAGAACCTGGCAAATGCTATTGACCAAGCTGGGTATCGGCTAGTCAAGAAGTAATCTCAACCATGCCCGAAGCTGTAAGGAACATCAGAACTTCCCTTGCAGCCAAATCACATCCTATCAGTGCGCTGAGTGTGGATGTGTTTTTGTTTGCGTCGACTCGCTCGGCCGTTTCAGCAATTGCTGCTCGAAAACACCGACCAACTTCTCCAGTGCCTGTCATTGGCTTAGCAAGCAATTCTTGGACGACTTTAGGGAATTGAACTATTCCGTGGTCTAAGACTGTTTTGGCCATGCGCAAAGAAAGATCGATCTTAATACGCTGTTCGTCTAATTTGTTCATTGGTGCTTCTGGCAGATGAATGTTGACTGCGTTGCTGACTAGCGAGTGCATTCTCTTGTCAAACAGCTCCTGAACTTCTTCGTGAAGAAAGTAACTTTGTCTCTTTTCAAGGATGTACCTGATTTGGTCAGAGACGGCTGCACGGCTTTTAGCGTTTTCGATAACACACAGATGGTCTGTGAGACGTACAACATCAACGACAGGCATCTCATCGTATTTAACGAATGTAAGGAGGTCGCCCTTCATGGCAGAGATGGGTGTTCCGCCACAAACAACAGCAATATCATTAGCCACATTGAGGCTTCCGACGTCTGGAGGGATTCTAACGGGCTGAATATCGAGAGTTCCACGGTCTTGATTGGCTTTGAGGGTTGCAACGACTTCTTCGGAAAACCCATGAGCTATGATGCACATTGCCTGTTTCGTCTTGAAGTTCTCCATGAGCAGGTGGTCAATCTCAGAGACTTTTTCTACAAGGCCATCTACCACTAGCATTTTGCAGTCGTAAGCATTCCAGGAGTTGGCTTTCAACAGGTACGGAAAAGGTTTCAAATCAAAGTTGTAACCTTCTTTCAGCTCAACAATAAAGTTGCTTTGCCGCCCATTCTCTATAAATATCTTACCCTCAAGACCAGCGAGCTGCAATGCTTCCCAAATAGCTTCAGCGAGAACGGGGTCAGAATCGCAGCAGACGCCTATCATTCTTCTAACGTCTGTTGGGTCAGCCACTCTAACAGAAGCTCTTAGCTGGCTTTTAAGATATTCTAACGTACGCTCTAACTCCTTGTAAGCGACAGCTTCATTCTGCTCAAGAGATTGAGTTCTGAGAAGTTGCTTTGCGAAGGCCAAACCGAACAAAAAGGCGAAATGGCCAGAACCAGCTGATGTGACTTCACTTCGATAAACAGATTTGAAAAGGGTGTTGGCAAAGGCAAAAGATTTGCGATCTGAGGCCGTAAGCTGTTTCAGCATTTTTCCTATAAAGTGATAACTGTCCTTTTGAAGAGGGTAAAGGTCTTCGTGAAGAACTGAATTTATTTTCGAATAAACGGAGTCTAAATCGTCGATTGTGCGATTTAGCCTTTGATGTACCAGGTTCTGGCTTGAAAATGTAGTGTAGGATCCCATACTTAATCTTGAAAGTTGCTTACAGCTGCTTACAGCCTAGGAGACCCTAAAACCAAATGTCTGACAATGATCGTGATAAAAAGCTCGACCAACTTCTTGACATAATTAAGAAGGCTCCAGCTATGAATGGTGGATTCACCAGATTGCAAGATGCTGTAAACCAAATTCAGGACGCTAACACCAAGGTGCTTTATGAATTACAGCTCGTAAAGAGTAGCCAGGATGTCCACATAAAAAAGATAGATGAACTGCACACAGCTCTTTACGAGCCAGACCAAGGCATTTATCGCCGAGTTGCCACTGCCTTAGAAGCAAACGAGTTGCAAACTTCTCAAATCACAAAGGTCGAAGGGAAAACCGATTTTCTTTCAAAAAAAATGGGAATAATCGAAACAAAGCAGGATGCTTTGGAAGCTGTTGCGGGTGAAGGTCTGAAAGAACTGCGCTCGACCATATCTACTAGAAAGAACATGATGCGGGCCTTTTGGGCGTTTACACTAGCAGCTATCGGAGGCTTCGCAAAATTTCTTTGGGACATACTACCAGTATTATTCTGATCTTACACACTAGACACTTGAGCATATAGCCAGGATAATTCAATAGTTGACTAAAAGGAGAAAATAATGAGCGATGTAAAAACACCAGACGAACTGAGAGAACTCTACGCAGAGCTTCGTCTCTGTGTTGAGTCCATGGAGAAAGACCTGGAGAGAAACTTAGAGAAGAACAACTCAGCAGCTGGCCGTCGTGTGCGTGCAAGTCTGAGAGACCTCAAGGGTCGAGCAGCAAGCTTTATCCGTGAGATGGTAGCACTTGAAAAATCACGTAAGGAATAATTTATGGGATTTCGCAAGTCACAATATGATGTCGAGGAAAAAGGGTTAAACCCCAAAAAGCCTCATGCAAACTTGGGTAGTGATGGAAGATTGCTACCAGCCGAAGAAAATCTGAACACACCGACTGCTGCGCCTTCTTTAGAGAAGGCCAGCCTTGGCAGAGATGCCAAGGTAGAAGCAGTTCCTGAGGCGAATAAAACCGCAGCAAAAACTCCACGACCAGCCGATAAGGCAATAAAAAAAGTCCAGGACAAGCCGCAGGTTGCCGATGAGGAATTACCAGATGGACCCAAAGCTAAAAAGGAATCTCCAACCAATAACAAGGTGTCTAAAACAAACAAACCAACACCTAAGGCGAAAGCCAAAAAGACGACTGCAAAGAAGTCAACCACCTCTTCAACTTCAAAGGCAAAAACAACTCGTAAGAAGGCTTAGAGCCAATGAAGGGCCAACAGAAAGTAGAATATACTAAATGGCTAAGAAAACCCACGTTCTAGCCGACAGAAAACCTGTGCGGAAAAAATGCACGAAATGTTTTGAGTATAAGTTTTTAGTTGAGTTTAATAAACGCAATGATGCTAAAGATGGCAGGCAGTCTCATTGTAGGCTATGTCGCTCGACTGCTGGAGCGGAGTACAGGAAACAGGAATGTGTGACCGAAAGAAAAAGAGCGTATTATCAAACCAACCAAAAACAGCTGTTGGAAAGTCGCAAACTTCGTTACAACAAAACCTGTAAAAGTGAACGTGAAAATAATCTAGACTACTACCACGCCAACAAGCATTTAATACTTGCACGTAGAAAACAACTACGAGAAAAAACAAAAGACGAGGATCAAATAAGATCTAAAACCTGGAGACGCTCTTTTGATGGACTGTCTTATCAATTGCTATACAACGCCAAGAAACGCTCATTGAACAAAAATGTTGAGTGTTCAATTGACAGAGACTTCGTTAGGTCTCTTTTGGAACAGCACTCTGAGTGCCCGATCACATTGGCTCCCTTCGTGATTGGTATCAGGAGAAAAGAAAGTTTTAGCAGGACCCTGGACAGGCTTGTTCCAGACAAAGGTTACACTGCTACAAATACATTGCTTGTTTCTAGCCTTGCGAACACTGTCAAGAACAATGCTTCAATTGGTGAATTAAAAGCATTGGTGGGGTCTTTAGAAATTATTCACACATTTCCCCGAACACTGCCCTGGGTAAAGAAAATGTCTGTTTTGGGCCTGGCTGTTCATGAAAACGACAAACTGATACAAAATAATCTTTTTAGGAGTCGCTCGAAGCGCTCAGCGCCCTGGACTCTAAAAAAATCAGACATTGTAATACCTTCACACTGCCCTTTATTAGGAGTGGAATTGCAGGCTGCCTCTGGTCGGCCGAGCGATTGTTCACCGACACTTGATCGTGTTGACAACGGCAAAGGATACACACTTAACAATATCCAAGTCGTTTCGCTCAAAGCCAATCGAATGAAATCCAATTGTACCTTGGTACAGTTGCAGACCATTTACAATGGTTACACCCGATATTTGAAAGAAACAAATGAGTAAAAAAACATACGTGCTTGACACTAACGTTTTGTTAGCTGACCCAAACGCACTTTTTGCATTCGAAGAACATGAAGTGGTATTGCCATTCACTGTATTGGAGGAGCTGGATCGTAACAAGTCACGACAAGACGAGGTTGGCGCAAATGCCCGAGGAGCGGGTAGGCACCTTCATAATCTAATCAAGACTTCGGCAAAAAAACAGACCCTTCAAAAAGGAGTAAGCCTGCCGAATAACGGTATTTTGAAAGTCATTTCGTCCTCAGATTTTGAGGTGGAACTCAAAAGTGATCTAGGCCAAGACTTAGCTGATAACCACATTTTAGCAGTTGCTCTGGGACTCTCGAAGAGCACCCCAAACAAACTGACTGTGTTGGTGACAAACGACGTCCTTCTTAGAGTAAAGGCTGACGCATGTGGGTTGGCTTCTGAGGAGTACCGCAAGTATAACGTTGCTGGGACTGCCGATAGCCTGTACCCAGGGTTCAGAGAAGTCGTTGTTACAGGCGAGCAAATGGCAGATTTCTGGGCCAATAAGAACGACCCAGGTTACTTGGCATACGCTATTGAGAAAGTTGTTGGGGTTTGTAGCCCAAACGAGTTTATCCAAATTCGTGATTGCACAAGCAAGAAGCCGTTCATCGTACGTTGTCTAGGTGATGCAGCCAAATTCGTCCCTGAACATTTTGAACTTCCAAAGGTAAAACCACGCAATCAAGAACAGAGGCTTCTACTCGATCTCCTTATGGACAAGAACGTAAACTTGGTAACGTGCACAGGACTTGCGGGAAGCGGGAAAACATTGTTGTCACTTGCTGCGGGCCTTGAACAGGTGCTCGAAAAGCGCAAATACGAGACACTCCTTGTGTGTCGTCCTGTACAACCACTTGGTAAAGACATTGGCTTCCTCCCTGGGACCAAGGAAGAGAAGATGGAGCCATGGATTTCCCCTATCAAAGATAACCTACGTTTTCTTCTCACGAACGGCAACGGCAAAAAGAGTAAAAACAGTGAGAATACTCTGAATTACTACTTTGAGCATGGCATCATCGAAGTGGAAGCAATGACATACATCCGTGGTCGTTCAATCTCAAACGCCTATATGATCATCGATGAGGCACAGAACCTTTCAGCTCATGAATTGAAGACGATCATCACACGTGTTGGTGAGGGAACAAAGATTGTTCTCACTGGAGACATCGAACAGATTGACAACATGTATGTTGATTCCGTTTCAAATGGTTTGGCCATAGCAGTTGAGAAATTCAAGAAGGAAGAGGTTGCAGGCCACGTTTCGCTAGTCCATGGTGAACGCTCAGTTCTAGCGACAATTGCTGCGAAGATCCTTTGACGAGACAAAACGCATCCTCGGTCGTACAGGCGACGGTACAAAGGTACAAAGGGTGGGTTTTGTTGAAACCACAAATTTGGCCTCGTCTGCTACTTAGTTGATAGGATGTCGGACAGTAAATACGTAAAAAATCGCAATCTCTGGAGGCGGGTCTACCCTCGTACGAGGCAAAAGCCTCGCCTCCTGGATATTGTTGAGCCAACTGGTATATCTGCAAGCATTGATCTAACAAGGCAACATCGTACTAGAGATTTTTTCGAGTACAAGGTTCCAGCATTAGGGCAGTTGGTAATCCCACCAATACCCCCATCTATCCTGTCTGTGTGTTTCGCCTTCCCATCAGGTGGAGGTAACTGGATTGCGTCACTAGAAAGTACAATTATCCTCGCTGGAAGTAATGTAGGCTTCTGGCAAGCAGTTGAGACCGAAGCGTCCCCAGGCGAAACAACCTTGTTAGGAAACCCACTCCGACAAACAACTCTTTCCAGACAACCAGCTTACGAGCTACTTTCAACTGGCAGTTTTGTTAATTTACCAGCTCTTACATTCGCAGGAAGTCAAAACCTGGTGCAGGACGATCCATTATACGCTGATTTCATGTATCTTTCTGGTGGCGCCAATATTGGCGGGACTTCCATCTCGGTTGTACAGGTCCCTGGGAACTTCACAGAAAGTAATTCAGTTATTTGGTCGAACCAGTTTAAAGCTCAAGGAGGAGGAGGTGCTACAAGAGGAGGAAACTTACGCCAGCACCTGCGAGAAAATGGTGACAACATAACATGGACATTGGGTGTCGGCTTCGGCGGTGGTGATGGACCTGTTGACAGTGACGACTTCGTTGTACCAACAACTCCTAGAAATGTGGTGGCAATTGCCAGATCAAATCCTGTTGCTCAAAGTGGGAGCATGCGTGTGAATGGGCACGAAAAGGCGACCAACCTCGCACTTTGGTCCACGGCCCTGTCCAACGTGTCGCTGACAATAGGCAGTCTTGTCGACAATACCCTATTTTACTCAGGGAGTATTTATTACCAGGCTTTCATACCAAGAGTTTTGTCTGATGAGGAATGTGAATGTATTGAAAACTGGGCTAATGGCATTTGGGGCACCTCTGGCAGTTTGACAATCTTACCATAAGAGTACACTATGTATCGTCGGCCGCTGAGCGATGCGAAGTGACTGAATAACTGAATAGCACATTCATCAGTCCTTGGAACTAAAAGAGGAATATTTACCAACAGTGGCAAACAGAACAAAATATGGCAGGAACAGGCAGCTGTGGCGAAAAGTCTATGGGACTCGTCGACGTAAGCCTGAGACCACCTCGTTTGTCGACACGTTGTCCAATGAAACAGTCACTCTAGACCTCCACAGGACTCTGCGACACAGAGACTTCTTTGTTATTCGGTCAACGTTTACCGGCTCTTTCAGGGCGCCATTGAATCTGGCACAATTTGACGATGGATTAATAGCATTTAAAAATACAGATTCAGCAACAGCTAACTTCAATTTTTGCTTTACGACAACGCCAGATGCAGTGGTGCTGACAGTTGACTCTGCCGCAGATTCTTCTGATAACGTCATCCCATATGGAATCACATTCAATTCTTGTTCAATGACCATAGGCCTGTCAGCGCCATTCACAGGGAACGTTCGGTATAGGGCCGTCTATTCATCTGGGGGTTATCCAGCATTAGTTACTAGTTCCCTGGTGCCAACTAACGTACACAACGTGTCAGCTGGGCGGGTTACCGCATCACTCCTTCCAGTCACATCCTATACGGCATCATTTGATGCGTTTACAGCAGCACCATCAACCTTTTACAGGACAACCTGGGACGATCTTTCCAATTGTGATATTGATGTTGACCTCACGTTGGAGTCGAGCACTTCAGCTAGTGCAATTGGAGAAATCTCCGCACCGCTGAGCAATAGCATTTATTTCATTGCCATAGAGTGATGACGTGCAACCGTGCCTTGCAACGATTTGGATATCACTCAATCTTTCTTTGCTTTCTTTCTGGTAGTCTTGATATTTAAAGACCATGGATTGTTTCCAAACAGAAAAAACCTGTAAACTCGGCGTTGTAAGTCTGAGGTCGCATCATGGCTAAAGACCTGAGGGCCTCTCAGCTGCAAACTACGCAGATCATCTCATCAGGGTCTTCTAGCACTAATGCTAGGATCGTGATGTATGACGTTGATGCGCAATCGACTGCATCGCCTAATCAGGGTGTAATCGACACAGGTAAGTTCGATACGAGCGGTATTGGCAATGACGTTTTCCTATATGTGTCAGGTGGCATCGGCGAGAAAGATGGCTCGACCAACAGGATTTCTGTTTTTGGTGGTGACCTTCATATTTCAGGAAACCTTTCTATCGACGGATCTGGCGGCGGCGGTGCTGACACAGATTGGACAGAATCTGGAACAGAACTCAGAACCACCTCCTCTGTGGCTATATCGACTGTCAGCGAGTTTGCTTCAGCTAAGGGCACAGATGTCTACTTCTATGCGTCGGGTACAATTGGAGCGAAGGATAGCTCAACCCGAGCTGTCGGTCTTTTCGGTGGTGATCTTCATATCTCAGGAAATCTTACGGTTGATGGAACATCACCTGGCGGCGGGGGAGCCAGTGGACTATGGACTGCCGACGGCACTGGCACCGAGATACGTGTCACATCATCGGTAGCTGTTTCAACAGTTTCTGAGTTTGCCTCAGCCAAGGGAACAGACGTCTTCTTCTATGCCTCAGGTACTATCGGAGCTAAGGATTCGTCTGTCAGAGCAGTTGGTTTGTTTGGCGGCGATCTTCACATCTCAGGAAATCTTACGGTTGACGGAACATCACCAGGCGGTAGCTCGCAGGCCAACCAACTTCAAGTTGGTATCGTTGATTATGCTACAACGAGCACCACCTCTTCAACAACGGTTGGCCAAATCACATTCACTGGTTCGGAATACAGTGGATCGATTTACTTATCCGCCTTAGTGTCCGCCACAGCTGCTGCCGTTTCCTCTTCAATAAGACTTTATAATCTTGATGATTTTGCTTACGTTGCTATTGGCGGCGGCAGCCAAGAACATCTGGGCGCAGCTTCAACAACTCCAACTAAATTAACTTCCGTTGATCTTAAATCGGCAGCCAACTTCAATGCCATTAGTTCATCAAATTATGAACTGCAAGTCTCTTCAAGTAGTGAGAGCACGATTGTAACAATCGGCGCATCGGCCTTCCTTGTAACGGGTGTTGTCAGTCTCGCATCCGAACATTTGTCTCTAGGCAGCTATACGCTGTCAACGGCAACCTCATCCAATCCTCAGGTAGTTGGTGGAGGCTACTTAGTCCCAAGCGAACACTCCTTGAATTCAGTCATTTTCAGGTCTATCCTATCAACTACAACTGGCTCTGATGCAGCTATTGTCCAACTTTACAACTTAACCTCAGGCGCACTGGTGCACATTGGAGGAGCTTCGTCGACTCAAATTTCAACAAGCAGCATTACTCCAGCAAATGTTCAATCAGTAGAGCTTACAACAGCTACCAATTTCGATCTAACAACACCATCTGTGTATGAAGTCAGAGTATTTGGCTCAGGTTCTGCTTCCCCTATAACTGTAATCCACAATTCGGAATTCGTGTTTACTTGATTCCGAACCAGCCTCTTATCAGTGCCAGAGGTTTAAAAATGCATTTGCTGGCTAATTTTTGAATCCAATTGGGCTTTCCTAAGTGCCAAGTTAGGTACGCAACAACCATGAACAGGAAAGCAGGTACGGTTAGCGAACCGACGGCGGCCAGAAAAAACAAGCCTAAGGTTTCCAAGAATCCCATTAGTAAAACTGTTTGTCCATACAACCACAATATCCTTGTGAAGTCGTACCGTAGACAATACGTTCGTCAGGGTTTTCTGGCCTAGGCGTGTACATGCGTACACGATAGCTGTCGTCGGCACCACACACGGGGCATTCCCTGATATGCCTCAGGTACCAGTGTGACTTTATTGCTGTTGCCTTACTTACCTTATTCATTTTCTGAAGTCCATTTTGCCTTATCACGAACTTTGTCAAGCCTGCCGTAATCGTCTTCTACTCGTTCGATATCGTTTTCGTCAACATCGCCGATAGCGACTTCAAAGAAAACCAAATCAGTTATAGCTTCTACACGGTGCAGAAGGCCTTTTGGGATTTTAGCTTGGAAGTTGGGACCCACCATCGTTGTTTTTAGTAGAGGCTCTCCAGAATTCTTTAAAACAGCCAGGAGGTTACCTGGTAGTTCGAGAGTCAGGGTGCCAATGCCAGAAACAAAAGACCAATGCTCGTCTCGGTGCTCGTGACGTTGTAAACTCAGTCGTCGACCTTTTCGAACAAAGATTCGTTTGACTCTATAGTTGTGGCCTTCATCAATGATGGTAAATTTTCCCCAGGGTCGCTCTTCAGTTCTTTTTTGGTTTTCCATGTTTTGTAACCTTTGTATCCCCAATATGCTAGTAAGCCTATCATGATAGGCCATGGAAGTAAAGCCCAGGTTCCCCACTTGATAACAGCGAGAGGGGGGATTCCAAATTTTGCAGCAACGTTCACTAAAAACTCAGGAACGACGATCTTTGTCGCCAAGTTTTCTAGAGTGAGTTTTGCTAAGGATGTCTTCAATTTACCTGGAACTCGGGTTGGTTACTTGTAAGTAATCACTTCACGATTACAAATTTCCTCTTACCGATTTTAATTTGGCTTCCAGACTCAGGAAAGAACAATGGGTCCAGGATTTTTTCATCGTTGACTGAAACACCGCCTTGGCAAATCAACTTTCTTGCTCTGTTGTTACTTTCGTTTCGAATTACCGCAACAATCTTTAGAAGGAAGTCAGAGTCAACCACGGGCATCTCCCGAGGTGCCTCTTTGCGTTGCACCCGAGCTTCGAAAAGTTTTTGAGCCTGACAAGCAGCTACTTCACCGTGTAGTTGTCGAACAATATCCCAGGCAAGTAGTTTTTTCTTGACCATTGGATGTCCAGGAAGGTTGGTCAAACTTGTCAATAGTTCAACCCATTCATCCGTAACACTATCAGGGATGCTCATTACCTGACCAAACATTTCCTCTGGTTTTTCATCCAACCAAATAGTGTTATTGAAAGACTTGCTCATCTTTCGACCATCAGTACCTCGGATGATAGGAGTTAGAATACACGACTCAGGCTTCTGCCCTTCACTTTCCTGAAGAGAGCGAGCAACCTGGAAGTTGAACAATTGGTCCGTCCCGCCAATCTCGATATCTGAATCTAGGACTACGGAATCCCAGCCCTGCAAAAGGGGGACAAGGAACTCGTGGAGTGAAATAGGTGCGCCAGCTTCGCTTCGCCTTTTGAACCCGTCCCGAGCCATCATGTTGGCAACTGTAAATTTGCTGGCGAGTCTGGACAAGAAGAATGGAATGTTCATGTCTTTCACAAATTCATGATTTCGATGAACCTCGAACCCAGGTAGTAGCACTTTACTCGCTTGCACGAGCAGCTTTTCAGCGTTGCGCTTGGTCACCTCCTCGGTCAAGAAAGGCCTGGTCTTGTCCTGGCCGCTTGGGTCACCGAGTTGTGCAGTGAAAGTTCCTAGAATCAGATCTAGCTTGTGGCCTTGTTCCTGTAGCTCACGGCAAATACGCAAGGGAACAAAATGGCCGAGATGCAAGCGATCTCGTGTTGGGTCGATGCCGAACTTGATTCTAAGGGGTTTATCGGCAAATCGAATTTTGGTTTCTGTACTAGAAGGAAACCAGGTAAAGGGACCTCCAGTGAGACCCCGTCTTTGTTGACGTATTCATACTATAACTCCAAAATATTGTTCCTAAGAACAAATGTTAGCAGACCCACCAGGACTTGAACCTGGAATAAGAGCTTAGGAGGCTCCTGTGATATCCTGTTTCACCATGGATCCGTGCGTTCGTTCTCTGTGACAGTTGGCACAGACTATTTCACATTTATTAATTTCTTCTTGTAGCCTCGATTTGTTTCCAAAATTAACTAGCTGAGCTATGCATTTGTCTTTTTGATTGGGGTTTAGATGGTCAAACTCCATTACATAGTACGGGTACCTTTTACCACAATCTGTACAAGGTTGCATGTGCTTCTGGTCAAAAACCATTTGTCGCAACTTCTGTGTTTTTTTCTTGGCTTTTTCTTTGTAATACTCTTTGTTCTTGTGGTAATGTGTTTTTAGGTACAAGGCCCGACATGTTTTACATTCGGTCTGCAACCCGTCTTTCTTGCGTTTGTTTTTGGAGAATGACTTTACAGGTTTGGCGATGTTGCATTTTGAACAGTGTTTCACGTCTCAAAGTATGACTCTAAAACAAAGCAATGCTTAGGAGGTTCCTGCGATAGTCCCTTTCACCATGGGCCCAGACCTGCTATTCATCTATAGTAGCACAGTCCGACTGATTTGTGAACTGTTTATTGCTTATGCGTGTATGCCGAACATAAACCCAAGTGTGGCAATTAGGGCCACCAGGGCGAGTCCGAGCAAACTGTATTGGACATACATGTAAATTTTCTCGCCTTTAGAACCTTCCCAGCCTTTGATAGTTTTCTCAAGTATCAAAGAAATTGGCAGAGAAAGAATGCCAAGGATCGAGGCGACAACGAAGACCCAGCTAAATGCTGCTAATACGATTTCCATGTTAGTAGGTATGCCTAGGTGTCAGTATTGGTCAGGCAAGTTTCGACGAAGCTCTTTTGGCAGCTTCGTGGTCTGAACCAATTTTTTCATAGAGAGTTTCAGGTGCGAAGCCCTCATGGAATGCAGTCCCTTGCAAGAACTCTTCTGCCATGAGGTGACACTTCGCTTTACAAAGCGTAATGCCGTTCTCTTTGACGTATCCCCCAAAGGGCATATCGACTCTTGGGACTATATGATGAGCATCCAAAGTAGCCTCGGGGTCTTCTTTGTTGGCTTTCAGCCCGCATATGGTACAGCGGTATTCATCTCTTTTGAAGACGTCGTCTCGAAAGGCTGCCCTTATTTGTTTTTTTCTTTTGCTCACGACTGAATAGTTTTTTTATTAGCAGCATCGCAAATTCATACGATATTTTGACACAGGCCAAGAACCCGAAAACAACAAGAAACGAAATTAGCAGGAACCCGATACATAACAAGCAAGTTGCAAACAAGGCGAACAAAAACAGTTTCTCTAAAAGGTTTGTTGGCCGCTGCTCGTATGATGTCACCTAAATAAATATAATCTCGTTTAGGTCTATTTCGTAGTTACCAAAATAAACTTGTATTCCACCGTCATCTGCTCTTGGTTGTTCATACTTCAAGGACGGCGCCTGTCAACTCAAAGGGCTCATCCAGCAGAACCCATTCCTTCAACTTGTTGCTAAAAAAAGGCTTTCCGCCGCCGTCACGATTGACCGTCAGAGTAATGTGTTTCTGTGTGTTCTTGCTCGGAATTTCCGACTCCACGCCCACTGCCATCACAAGGTCATTGCTAGCAAAGGACACAACTTTTAGAGTTTGTGATGCTCCAAGAAGTTCAGGATCACACGGACCTTTTCGTAGAGGACCCATATTAATGGTCATGTGATGAGCGACCACCTCCCAGGTCTCAGGAATGAGATCGGAAAAAGTCTCCTTGAGCCTCGCCTGGCTTTTTTCATCTAGAACTAGCGCTGTGTACATCTTGCCTTGCCTCCAGTAAACAGTATAACAGAATTAAAATGGCAATTGAACCATGTTGGACATTTCATTTTGATGTATGAAAGTTAGAAATAGGATGTGGCTGACATGACTGACGACACGACATTAGATGAACGCATTGAGGCTTGGCGCAAGCGATGGAATAGCAAAATTGGCGCTGACCTCTTTAACAAAAGAAAAGACGAACTAAAGGCGATGTTTAGGCCCCGCCGCTGGAAACTTCAAACCAGCGAAAAATTAGCTGGCCACTTGTTTAGAGTGAAAGAACACCACGAGCTACATAAGCAATGCTCAAAATGCCGAGGATCTGGGAGACAAGACTTCTTGGAAGGTTTTCCACCGATGCCACCGAAGCCCTGGGCTTACACAGACGTGAAATACGAACTTGGATTTTATGATGAAAGGCTTGATCGCTACGGCCGTTACCAGGTCAATGAGACAGGGCCACCTAAGTTTGTTATGCCTGGCAGTATTCTGTTCGCAACAGGCAAGTACATTGAACGAAATGCCTGGGATAATGACTATTCTCTTGAAACTAGGCAAATTGAAGTTTTAACAGAAATGGCCATAGGATATATTCAGTACGAATTCCTATGGCCAATCAAAAAATCAGAGATTGAAAAGAAGCTATCAGTGAACAGCTGAACTATTATCTTTGTCACCAGCAAGTTGTTCCTGCATGGCTTCTGCTTCTTCTTGTGCTCGACGAGCAAGCTCTTCTATCTGGGAGTTGTATGCTTCAATATATTCCGTAGTTGGGACAACTGTTCCTTCTACAACCTCGCATCGAACAGCACGCATATGATCTACAATGTTTGTCCCTGTTAGGAGTGAGAGTTGAATCAACTCTCGGACTACTGCTATTAGGTCATCACCCAGGCGGAACGAGTCTTGGTTTTCTTGTGTCTGGTTTTCTTCTTCGGACATGTTTATACCTTCTTGTTGAGTTACCAACAATGAAAGCATGAAACGTGTGTCATGTATTGTCCAATGTATTTGGAAGACGTTCGACTTCAATCCAGAATTTTGTTCCCTCGAATTCTGGGATATCCGAGGACCCTAGCTCAGCAAGTTTTGGTAGTATATGGGCCACATCCTTGTGGACGTCAAGAATCAAAGCATCGTGTAGCACGAACAGGGGCTTTATTAGATCGATTGCACCCGACTTCAATATTTTGTCGACAATCCGTGAAAAGCCAAAAAGAGCGATATCAACAGCAGTAGACTGAATGAAATAGTTTACAAGTACATAAGGAGCCGTACCTTCAGAGAAGATAGGTCGACCATATCGGTTGTAAATCATGCGACCACCGTGGGCCTCGTACTCTGTTCGAAGACGTTCTTTTAGTTCCTCAACGCCAAATCGCTCTTTTACTGACTTTACAAAATCTTCTGGGTACGAAATGTAAGGTTTTAGCTGCCGAACCAGCTCGCTGTCACCAGCTCCGTAGATCATACTGATAATTGCTGTCTTAATATGTTCACGGTCGATATCATCTTCCACACCCATTGTTCGAGCCGCATAGAGGTATGGGTCTTTTGGAATTTCGGCTTCGGGATCACAGATGGAAAGAAGCAGTCTAGGCTCAAGAGACTTATAGTCCAAATAGTAGATCGCTCCATCATCCCCATACCTTGAAACTATGCAAGGACGGTATTCTCTCTTGAGATGAAGAATGCCAGGACCCTTACGAATTTTCAAGCGACCCGTGAGGGATGATATGCGGTCATACTCAACAGGGTCAGCATACCATACCCCACGGACTGGCTTCACTGGATTAAATGATTTCAGGATGGCACCTGTGGCCGAACCTTCTGCTTTTCTCATGAATCTATTGAAAAGGCCAACATCAATTGCGGCCCTTTCCAGTGAATAAAAAAGCGGTGAATGCTTCTCAAAGACGCTTTCGTAATACCGAGGTTTCAAACTACAAAGGTCTGACCATAAGCCTTGAACATAAACTGCCAAGGCTTTCTTGAAAAGTGTTTGCGGGATTAGTTTTTCCCAGGGTAGGTCCAGCCGTCTATCTTGCAGAAGAACCTCATAGGGCCGTTTAAAACGTTCTGGTGGGAATGATCGCCACTTTAGCCCGTAGAGCTTACGTATTTCGTGATAGCGTCTACTTGGAACTACGAGTGCATCTTTGGGTAGTTGCTCCCCAATAGTGGCATAGTGGTGTGTTCCATCCTCTTCCACAATTAGGTCGTACTTGGTCCCGAGAACCTTCTTTTTTACGACCAGCTGCACGACATCAGCCTAGCATGGTTGCCTCTGGGTTTTCACCAAACAATTGCTCTTAGGCGTCTTTCAAGCCATTTGGTACAACTGCCTTGTGCTTCCAGTGCGAATCTGTCTGTACATGGTTACCTCGGACATACTTTGCCAAAGATTCTTTAAAAGCCTCGTAAGGAAAAGAGTCCGCCAAACGAACTACGTAACCTTCTGATTCTTGACAGCCCTTCTTGGGCTGCCAGGAGGCCTTGATGAGGCCCTCATCAAAGAGACCTTCATAGAGGACGGGAACGGTTTGGACTTCTAGCAATTCACACCACTCAAGAGTGTCCTCCCAGCTCAGGCAGACGTTTTCTTCGTTCCAGATCGAGAACGCAAGGAAATATGAGCTGAGTCTTTCATAGGCAATCGAATGTTGGGCAAAGAGATTTTCTCCACAGATACGCCAGTCTTCGGGGAGGTTATGACGTACACGCCCCCAGAGTCCTTTAACCCAGGTTCGACTTGGGTGGTCTCCGCTTGAGAGTGATCTTGCGTGGATGTGGTCTCGGTAGATGCTTGTGTTTTCGCCATCCATTTTCTCCGTTACAATGACCTTGCGGCCGTAGAAAGGTTTCATGCTGTCCAAAACTCGGTCATCTCGGGTAGCACCAGGGCTCCAAGGCATGTGGAACGTGCGCTGGTATTTGATCAACATGGCTATCTCCCCTATCTCTAGGCAAGTATACCACAGAAGCCTAAGGCTACAAACCATTTTAGCCCAAAAGGTCGGCTACAGCTTGTTTGGCATCCCGAGCAGTCTTAAAGACCTTGTCACGTGCATTCATGGCCATTTCGGTATCAGCCTTTTCGAATTTCTTGCTGTTAAGCATCTTATCCATTCTACCATTGAAAAAGGTTTTAAAAGAAGCGAGAAATTCAGCACTTGAAGTGTATTCAAATATTTGACCGTCAAATATACCCGCACTATCTAGAGCTGAAGCTAGGTCTTGGATTCCCAGTACGATACTTTCGATAGAAAGGTTGTCAACAGAGATTCCAGCAGCTTGAGTAACAGCCTCAGCTTTTGATTCTCCGTGCTTCAACGAAACAAGGAAGTCGAGAATATCTTGGAACATGCTATCGAACTGAAGGGAGATCTCATGTTCTTTTGTGTCTTTGCGGAGGTTATATGGAACCAGGACTCCATTGCGGAGCTTTGCTCTTACTCCTCGTTCGCCCATGCTAATAAGCAAAGCATCTGCAAGAGAAGTATAAAGACTACCTGTGATAAAGCCTTTGATGTTTCTGATTGGTGTAAATCGCTTTAGTGCCCATCCCGAATAGTCCTTGTGGGTAACCATGAAATCAATTTGAACCCATTTTTCAGGTTCAACTTCAGCTATGATCACGGCAACCATTCCACCGTCACCCTTTGACTCTTCGATTTCGACACCAGTCGGCTTAACTTCTCGTAAAAACTCAAACAACTTTTTGTTGTAGAATTTTGTTGAAGTCGTTTCGTTCTTCCGAGCATTGTCCGTAGCAGGCAGGACTGGGTACTCAACGAGGAAGTCAATATCACCATAAGCCTTGCCTGGGTCTTCTTCGATATCTTTCTCGTAGTATATACCTGAACCAACTGGCCTTACTGGGTTGAGCGGCGGGAGTTCTGGTTGTTTGGTTGCTAGCCAAGAATTAAAATCGCCTATCAATTTCCTGGTAAACTCATCGGCACTTTTTAGAAGCATCGGAGTCAGCTTATTCTGTTGGGTTTTTAGAGAAGTCCAGCCACCCTCTCGAAGTATCTTCCTGACCTGCAAAGAGATCAATTCTTGTAAAGTATCTAGTTTTCGCATAACCATATCAAATGGTAAGTAGTTCGATACTTATTGCCGTGACAATTGATATCAAATCTCTAACTGTGAAAGATAGCTTAAATGATGATGTGTGGACGGCAGATAGGAAACTAAAGCCTGAGATCCGTAAACACCTTCTGACTATAGCTGAAAACTTTTATGAGGAATTAGACATTCCCTGGGCCGAATTAGAGGATGTTAAATTTACTGGTTCCTTGGCCAACTACAACTGGTCAAAGTATAGCGATATAGACCTTCATCTCATTGTAGATTATACCCTGGTCGATGAGAATGAAGATTTTGTTGAGGCATACTTCAACGCACGAAAGAATCTGTGGAACAGCTCGCACGATATTTCAATTCATGGTTTTGACGTTGAAGTTTACGTCGAAGACAACGAAGCGATCCATTATGCTTCTGGCATGTATAGCGTCATGAATGATGATTGGATTGTAGAGCCTGAACCAACAAAGCCAGCGATCGACAAAGAAGCCATTACACAGAAATCTAAAGTCATCATGCGCCTAACAGACGACCTAGTACTCGATAAAATGCGTGAAGAGAATTATGATGGTGCGATTCAATCTGCCGAAGCTCTCTCAGACAAGCTTAAAAAGATGCGCCAGTGTGGTCTAGAATCTGGTGGTGAATTCTCTGTCGAGAACTTGACCTACAAGGTTTTGCGACGTAATGGAACGCTTGAGAAGCTTTGGAATGTAAAAATCGAAGCCTACGATGCACTAATGACTATCGATTAGCGGTCAGTCACTATCTGAGAAAATAGGGACTTGAAGTGGTTGGCAACATTTTCGTCAATTTGGCCAATGGGGATTGGGGCGTATGCAACCTTGTCACGCACCAAGATCTTGAGGTAATAGCAGTAGGTATCCTCCCGATAAGGTGCACCATAGGCTTCAGCCAAAAGAAGGGTGTCGGCTACTATAAACGGTTCCTCGGGCTCAGTTTCAAAAGTGATGTTGACATCGGTCCTGTGCGACATTTCCCCCAACCATGCTGGATTTTCCACATCCCCATGAAACCACAAGTAGCGGATGTAGCATTGATGTAGTGTTCCAGGGTGAAAACCCATAAAGTCCACGAACTCCTGCAAATCTGCCTCTACTGCTTCGTCAGGAGGTTCTTTGAATGGCTCAGCTTCTTGAAACATATAGTCTAACGCATCAATAGCTGCATCAAGTTCTGAGTCATTCATCGGTAACATTGCTGGGTTGTCAGTCATAAGTTGGCTCGGGAACCTGTTTGGACTCTAATTCGACCCCAGGTTCGTCAATTCCGTATTTTACAATGAACACTCGACCCCAAAGGGTCTGCCTTCTTGTTTTGGTTCCACCCCAACCATCCGTCGTTTTCTTTTCCGTCTTTACCCAGCCGCCCGAGGTCGAGGCTTCGACAGCATCATTCCTGAAGACGCCTTCAAATTCAACTCTGTATCCTATACTGGCTGGGTCATTTGCGTTGTAATAATCCATTTGTCATTCCTCTTCACGCCTACGTAGGGCTTTGTCCGCAATTTCAGCCATCTGAGCACCCTGAATTTCTTCGCAGAGTTTGATAGCTGTTAGGTCCATCACCTCGATGAGGTCTTTGTTGTAAGCCTCACCTTTCTTTTTTGGGATGGCTTTGGTGTAAGTGTGGAAAGCTTTTCCGTCGCATCTGAGCACGACTGGAAGGCGATTAGGCAGGTTGCGCTTGAAGGCACTTTCATAATCCTTCATGCGGTCGCCCAGGGAACTTTTATCAGTCATTTTTAGTCTCTTCCTCGTTGAAGCATGTTTCGGCTTTCAAAAGCCAGGCAAATAGATTTACACCAAAGGAGAGGCCAGCGAGAGCCCCGCACAAGCAAATCCAAAGGCCAATTAGGCTGTGTGTGGCTGCAAGTACGATGACCAGGGCAAAACCGAAAAAAATGATTCCCAGGTTGACCGACAGCTGTTTAAATGTCTTTTCTTTGACAACCTCTATAAGACTTCTTGGTTCAGTCATTGTTTTCCTACTAAAGTTTTCCAGTGAACAGAACTTTGAATCGAGTTTTCAAACTCCTTATGAAGTCTCTACTCAGCATTTCGTGGTTGAGTCTTTCGTAACACGTTTTGCAAAGTACCAGTCTATTTTGAGTAGAGCCTTCGCAATCAGACAACCAGGTTCCGACGCCGAGCGTATTTTCTGCACTTCCGCAGTTATGATAGTGATATGCTTCCGAACGATATCCATCTCTCTGAGGAGTCGGTGGAGGACATGGCCAGGGATAGCTAGGCTTGATCATCGGTATGGTCCTTCAATATCTGGATTTGGGTTGTATCGAAGCCGTCTTTCTTTGACAGCTTCGTCAGCCAAATCAGCTGCCCAGCTAGTGGACACATTTTTCGACTCAACAAGAAAAACCTGCTCCCAGAATCGAACTTCATCATGGTTGAGGCTGATCAGTTCAATTTCCCTTTCTGGCGTCTCTTCTTCCACTGCTGGAAACTGGCGATAGTCAGTCATCTAAAATCCAAACTCCTGTAGGCTCACATGAGGCAAGCCTAGCTGCATACACTGGTATTAGCGTACCACATTTCGTGAATGAGATAAACCTATAAGGGTTATAAGTTATTCGTGCTGCACCTGTTAGAGAGTGGAAGGGATAAGGTGCAGTGCCAAGCCATTTGCCACGGATCCCAGCATGTACATTCTTTTGCTTTCGATGTAGGACCCTTTGCCTGCCTTTCTCCGAGACCACAAACTCAGGATTTTGAATAACAGCCCACTTTACCCGTGCAATGACCCTACCTTTACTTGGACCTTGCAGTGCTCTAACAGAATAGCAGTCCTTGTGTAGGTTTCGGTAAACAAAGACTCTCATGCTAGTTGCCTACTGAACATGCACTGAGCTTGTTTGCATCTCTTGGTTATTGATATCAATCGTAATGATTTCACTATCATTACCACAAGTCAAGATATCGCTACCCACATCCCAACCAATGAAATGCATATTCATAGCTTGACATGATTCCTCCATACCTGCTCTAAGAGCTTGCTCGGTTTCTAATCTTGCCCTGATACCTTCTGGGGTATCCGAACAAGAATATACAGTCAGAGGAACTGCAAAGATTAATGACACAATGGTTATTAAGGATCCGAAATAACCCCAAGCAGGCTCATCTTTAAAGTTGTCATAGAGACTTTCACGGATACCCTTAAGAACAGTGCCTTTTGTGCCAACAAATTCTTTTTTTAGATATTCGACGTCACTTTCAAGGTTTGCTAGGCGAGCTTCCGCATTGATGTATTTTTCTCGATATGGGTCCATTAGCTACTCCAAGACTAAATGCTGCCGCTGCCGCACTCTAGCTACTCTAGCAAGCATCAGTTCTGAGAGGAGGTTGCCACAAAATAAAGTCCGAATAAACCTAATAGGTTTATTCGGACTTAAGAAAACGAACATCGTTTGCCGAGGCTATTTGCTCATCACGACTCAGCGGGTTCGACGAGTACGGGCCAGGCCCTTCTCGGCAGTGGTCAGCTTGTCATAGGCTTCCTTGAGCTGCCTTTTGCGAGCTTGAATCTTAGCACGCTTTGCAGACTTGGCCTTAGCAGCCCTAAGTGCTTTAATGCGTGCGACCCGACCTTCCTTCAATGCTTTTGACTTGCTGGACTTGGCCTCAGTAAGGCGACGATCAATTTCCTCTTCAAGAACCTCGTAGATGGTATCTCGAATGGTTTCTAGCAGTTGATTTTTGTTTAGCTTCATTTTTTACTCCTTATCCTGCGCAGGATATTTACAAGTAAGTATGAGGAAGGCATGCCTTTTTCAAGTATTGTCGTCTTCTGATTTAATGTAAGTCTCCATGAAATTTTCGCTTGGACCGTAATAGAAATATTGTCTATCTCCCTTACCATGCGAATACTTCGGAATCTTCACTGAGAATAGGTCAAGCCACTCCTGATACTCCTCAGTCCCCAGGAGTCTGTTCATCTCATCTTTTAGCCTAGTCCATTCTGATTTAGCTACCTTCTTCTTTGCCTTCTGCTCTCCTTCTACAGACAGACGACGGATAATGCTGCTAACATCTTGCAAACCTATGCCAATGTCGATACAATCATTGGCTATTTCAGAATGAAATTGCTCTGAGCCGATGGCCTTGAGCGCATCGTCAATTCTATCTCTGTAATCTCGGAGCTTAGCTCCAGCCTTCATTAACTTTTTGGTGCGCTCAACACGAGTCTGCATTTCCTCTTGAGTTGGGTTTCCCTTGCTCATTTTTTGTTTCGCTCATGGCCGATGTGTTTGAGTGTTCGTGTGGCCGTAGTAATCTTGTCGATTTTGTTGTCAATATAGGTAAGGTCCAATTCTCTTGTTTCATCTTTGAGTTTTTCTCGTAGGCCTGCTGTTTCATCATACAGATCCTTGAGAGCCATAGCAAGTTTGATTTTTCGGCCAAGGTTATCTGCCATTTGCTCACCAGCCCTGAGTCTACGCTTCTTCTCACGTTTCTTTTTATCCTCCATAGCCTTCTTGTCTATATACTCGTTGACTTTTACGCCAGCCTGCATCGCTTCCTTTCTCAGGTTTTCCTTGCGTACTTTAGCTAGCATTCGACTTCTTTTGCGCTTAAATTCTTTGTGCTTCTTTACTATCTCGGCTCTAAGTTCATCTTTATCCCACCACGATTTCTGTGGCCCAGGAGACCTGTTAGACCATTTTGTTGGTTTGTAACCAATGGTGTCAAAGTGCACCCAATCTTTTTCGTCAACTGACACCTGTGGAATTACTTCGTCTTGGTTTCGATAACCAGCGTAATGGTTTGTGGCACTTGAACGGGTATACCACCTCAAACAATACTTTCCATACCGAACCACCTGCATTGGGTAATCAGGCCAAACTTGAAAAATTTTACCTAGCCTCAAATCATATATACGGCGGTTATTGGAAGGCCTGGAGTTCTTGTACGCCTTAGCATCTTCTGGATGTCCTGACAAGGTTGGGTCGTACTCACAATTTGTTTCAGACTTATCTGAGCTGTGTGGCATTACACTCATGACTGTCTCCTAATTCCTTTGTTCCACGCCGACAAAAAGTTTGTTGCGCTAGCAATGTCACGACTGGCTCGTTTGACGTACGTGATTTTAACGCAACTTGGGTCTGACTCCAACTGTTTCATGATGGCATCCACCTCAGTCTTTAAGTCACGGATCAACGGAGCAACCGCAATAATTCTTTTTGTGCGTTGGACATCAGCCTTGGTGGCCCTGCTATTACGTTCGTTGAACTTTTCCTCAGCGATGGAAGCAATCGCCTCTTTTTCCGACATGTTGCACTCAGCTTGCTTCGCTTTGATTCTTGCTCTTCGCTCTCTCGCCAGGCGAGAGGTCCGCCTTTTTTTGAAATCAGCACGAATCTTAGTAAGCTCGTCTAGGATAACCCGTGGAGATTCCAGGTTCTTGACATCTAAGTCTGAGATGCGGTTATTGGTATTCCCAAGCGCCTGTCTCACACGTGGCAGTCTGCCACAAGAAAATGGCAACCATTGGTTATCACCTGTGGAGATATAGGTGGTTATGTCAACCCAGTATCGGCTTTTCCACCTATTGGTCTGCTTCTTTGACCTTGTCCACCTAAATGAATATGGTCCGTGGCTCGAAACCTCTTCGGGCATCGAGGCAAAAATCTTAAACGTTCTTGTGTCCAGATAATGTCTTGGCCGACAATCCTCCTCAACGCTTTCAGAGCGCAGGTAATGTCTGTAGATGTGTGCTTCTCTCATAGAGCATAGTATGCGTCGAAACGCTACCATTTTCTAACGAAACAGCGAATATAAGAAATTAGTTCGGGAACTAGGACTTGAACCTAGAGTGACCTAAAATTGATTCAGAAAACTTGCCTGTTACCTATTCCCGAAGTCTCTTGGATAGGGACTGTGTTTTAGCCAAGCTTACTTTTTACAAAGTCTACAAGCTTTGGAACGCCCCAAGAAAGTACCAGGCCAGCACCAACAAGCAGAGCTGCGAGTGGAAGACTTGGGATACCTGTGGTTGCGCCGTACAATGCAAGGAGTGCTGCGGCTGGACCGCCCCATCTTGCTACTTTTTTTACTTTATCCATTATTTACCTCGTTAAGTGAACGATGATAAATATCAACAACCGCACAAAAAGTCTCATAGGCGTTTAACAAGGCCAATCCTTGCTCCTAAAAGTTAAAAATTTTCTTTCTAGCTTTTTTGAGTTTTGAGAAGTCCTTGTCGGAATGTCCTCTGGCTAGGAAAGCCCACCTGGAAATGATATTGCCCCCTTCATCGAAAAAGTAATCAGGCTCATCGATAGAACGGGCATCCATCAGCCTGCGTGCCGTTGTGGAAATAATGTTTTCTTTAGTGACCACATACTCGGCACTGCCTACGTCTAACAGAAATTCAGAAATGGCCTGATCAGCCTCATAAAGTTTTCTTGCCACCTTCTGGAAAAGTGGGAATCGGAAAGTATCATTGATCACGTCGTGTACCTTTACCTTGCGTGCTTTACGTTGGATACGACGTTCCAAAGCCTTTAGTTCCGGCTTTTTCTCTTCGAGTCCTTTTTGCAGCCGCTCGATTTCCTTGTCTTTTGCTCGAAGTTTATACTCCAAGGTCTTTGCAGCTTGTTTGAGTGCCGATGCCAGACGCTCGTCAACAACCTTGCCCATGCCCATCTCACCTTCTGAAGGAAGGCTCTTTCGTGCCTTTTCGTTTCGGATGTCATCAAGTGCTTGTCGCCTCCGAGCTAGGGACAAATAATTGTGGAATTGCAGACTGTGTTCTTTGAGAGCAACCTCGGAAATATCCTTTAAGTGACGGTAATAACTCCTCAGTGCAATGTCACCACGTTTTGCATACATCGCCTCTTCTTCAGCTTTCTCAACACGCATTTGTGTACTGTATGGTGTTGGCACCGACTTTTCTTCTGCGTCTTCTGAGGGCTTCTCATCGACGGCCCCAACTTCTTTTTTTTCTTCAAGCATTCTGAATGCAATGCCGACCTTGGCCTTCTTATCATTTTTGGTCATGTCTTACTCCTCATTTGGATAACTGTACAACGCAAAACGGGAGTTGTAAACAACTCCCGTTTTGTTCGTTTGAAGAATCGGTCTGACTAGACCCGACCTGTCATTTTTGAATCTCTATTTTGATTTAGGCCACTCAAGGTTATTTGCAAAATACCTAAGGGTTCTATGTTATTGTAATTGCAACCTTTTTAGGGAATTACGTTTCATCCTCTTCGAACTGTGTTTGAAACCTCTCTTCTTCCCTGGTTTCAACAAGGGTCTCCAGCCATCTCCCAAGTAAAACGGAACTAATGGTTGCGATAATTAAGATTGCCAAGGAAACGTTTGTAAGCCCAAGTACTGCAACGGCTGTGGCTGCAAGTACAGCAGCAGTTCCTACGGTTCCCATGAATACCATATTTCCCTTTTCTGAATACATCATTTTTCTCCCCATACACGCTTGTGTATCAACATTCCACCAAGACCAATAATCCCTCCTGACACGACTATGGCAAGAGCAGTAATCCAGGCTCCTGCTGCGGGCAGGAAAAACAGTGTCCAAAAAACACCGTTAGTCATAGAGACAGCGATCACAATAATTGCATAAAGGATGTTGCGTATATGCTCGTTCATTCTAGAACCTTCTAGCCTTCTAAGAGAATTGGGTGCGGTCAGGGTATACCTTACTATTGATTTATTCTACTGTAAACCCCAATCGTCCGTATTCATCTTTTTTGTGTTTCAAAAAAGCAATGATATCGGTGCCACGTTCCTCTAATAAGTTACGATAGTACGAACTATCGTCAATGTTCTCCAGGGCTTCTATAGCTTTGCTAATCCTCTTGGGGTTGAGGAGGTTAGCGTAATATGGCCTGACAGTAAACAGAAAGCCGTTCAGGGGTGGAAACGGAGTGACGGTTTGTCGCTCGAATCGAATGTAAAGTTCTTGGTTTTCATCAAAGTTCCAAGAGCATTCTGGTTCAACATCTGGGTGCAAATCCTGCTTAAAGTATGTTCTAAAAGAAATGGCTCCGACCCGCTCGACACCTTCTTTCATCCTCATTATTCCATTGATCATTCCAGGCGGGTGTTTAATGACAGGAGTACCATCTGACTTCTTGACTTTGGCGTGAATCTCAGTGAAAGATTTGCCAATTGCCCACTCAGTTGACCAGCCTGCTGGGCTCATAAGATGAGCCCAGGCAACTTCACCAATGTCTGAGTCGTTTTTTCTGGCGTAGAAAACAATGTCTTCTGGGACTTGCATCGCCAATGCCTCGAACCCTGTCCTTGTGTAATGGATTTTGTACTCATTCGGATACCCAAACGGCAATCCATTACTCTCTGCTATTTCCTGGAAATGTTGGTAGTGCAGTCCCTTCCGATCATTGGTAAAGGTTAGAACTTCCCCTGTTAGGAGGCAGTGCAAATTTAATGTATTCCGAGATGGGTCATAGCAGGAGTTGAAAAATGATGGGTATGCTTCAGTCAAGTGTTTGACGATAAATGAGTATAGCGCTGCCAACTCACCATCAAAGCTGAGCGGTCCGCTCTTCCTTTTGGAAAAGTACATATCTTTTCTATTAGAAGTATTCAGCTGCAATTTATGGACTAATGTTTGTTTGACCCATTTATCGATTTGAAAGAGGGATTGCCGTTCCGCTGGGAGGGTGGAAAGTCGCTTCATCTTAGCCGATGATGCTGGTACCCTCCCGTCCTGAAGCGGGTAGTAATTTAGGGTATCCGTGTCGATGCCTTTATAGTTCCTCATCTAAGATGACCTCATTTCTGATGCATGGCACCCTTTCAGCGAGATGTCGCCTTTGCTGTTTTAGGGCCTGGGAGAATCGTGGTTCGGCTAGCCCCGTCCCAAATAGCCATCCAAAATCGTCATAAACCCTCAGGCCGTAGGAACCTACTTCTATACCACCAACGGTCCAGTCAATACCTTCGTCCGTCTCCTCGCTTTGTGGGAGCGCTCCTTCACTTGCAAAAAATTGGCCTGCATCATGAAATAGCTGCGCTGGTTTTTTATCACGTGTGTAACACTCTGCCCCGTCCCAAATTGGTTCAAAAAGTTCAACCTTCATAAAATATGGCTGATGTAAGGCATCAACAGGTTGTGAATCACGGAAGCAGGGTGTCACAGCGACGTAACGACCAGCATAATCCAGTCGTTCGTTAGGCCGCTGCCCCCACATGTAAGTTTTTACTTGTATTTTGTCCTTAAATGCAAGTTGCAAAAAAGACTGCTCAGCTGACCCAACGAGGTCGCCTTTAGAAGTCTGGAAGGCATTTTTGTGAGGATAGGTCAGCTCTCGATATACTGGCTCAACTAGCCATGGAACTTCTACTTTCTTGTATCCTAGCGATTCATAAAACTCGACTGCTCGGGCAATTCTGGACCAGTCAATATCTAGCCAGGCCATCTCTTTTTCATGTGCACGGTGGATTTCTCTTCGTTCCTGGTCACGGAGTTCAAGAGAAGTTTTCTTAAGCCTCTTTTTAGTCATCCGAAACTTCCCTAGCTACTCGTGTTCCATCCCCAAAAGCTTCTGAGGTGACTTTTGACATCTTAGCCAAATCCTCCATTGACATCCTATGGTGCTTCTCCAAGTAAGCTTGCATTGCACCGTACATGTCCGATAGCTCGGTTAGCTCCATGACAATTATGCCTCGCTCATTGGCGTCCTTCGCTTCCCAAAACTCTTCTTCAATTTTGGAAAAATCACCAAACTTTCCTCTCGGAATTTCTCGTTTGTGGTAGCCCATTTATCCCCCCATTTTTTCGTAGTTACCCCAGTCAATACCAGGAGACGTCGTGCCTTGTTTTAAGCCGTTTTGGCTTAGCCAGGCTTCAACTTTCGGCCAATCATCGACCCAAAAGAACCCTTCAAAGCGACCCCCTCCACTTGTCATGGTACGGGCAGGACTGAGTTTTTCCTTTTGAAGGAAACGCTTAAAGTCTCCAATAGCAGTGACCGCCTCTTGGTTAACTGCGTAAGGTTCTCGGTCGGGTGTACCCAACCTAACCCATATAACTGAGCTGTAATCAAAATGGAGTCTTATGTTGGTCATTTATTTTCTTTAAGAACACGGGTGCCATCAGGGTAGAGCCAATAAAAGTCCTGGTCCTCTGATATCAACGTTCTTTTTTCGCAATAATTCAACTTCTTGTCGAACTTTCCTTCGTGTTTCATCACTCGATATTCGGAGGATTCAACCTTGGTACCATTGACCAAAAAGTGCCATGGTGTGCGGCGACCATAAGCAAGGAAAAGAGTTTTCACAGGGCCATTCAGGATAGACCCAATTTTGTGGAAACCGTATCGTGACATTTTTGAGAAAGACCCAGGAGATTTAATCGCAGCATAGCCCTTTTGGCTAATAGCCAAGTAGCAACCTGAGAGAACAACGGTGAGGAAATTCCAAGGGTGGCTGTGCAGGTGTTTATCTTCATCATGCTTGTGGATGGTATGAACATAGAGAGCAAAAATCGACGTTTCGATAATGGCATATCTCTCAAAGTGCAGCACACCTTCACGAGAACGAATTTCTTTTACTTTTTCGAAGAGTTTCATTTCGCCCTTCAGGAACTTGGGTTACGGGTTATCTTTGACGTAATCAAGAATTATCTCACGAAGAGAAGGCTCAAGCATGAGTGTTTCAAGGAAATCTTTAATGGTTTGACCTGTCATTTCCAGACAAAAATCTGAGTCTTCAAAGTCGAACACGTCCTGTTGTTTATGAAAGTCGATTTCATATACGTGCTTCAACTCTAGGCCTCGGCCAGACAGGATCGTACAAACCTTTTTTTTCACTACAGCAGTAAGTCGTTCACTTAGCCTACTATGTTGTGTCTGGCTTGTGACATCTATTGCAGTAGGTTTGATTTTCTTGCTCATAACTGTAACTATGAAAGGTTTGCAGTACTCAACTCGACCTTTAATTTATCTTACTTCCACAGTACCACAAATTAACTCCTGTTTAAACGTCTGTCGAGTGAATCAAGGAGAAAGCCTGTCGGATCAAGAAGGTTTTGAGGCATTGCCTGGTTAGAGAGCCACCAGGTTGATTTGGTTGTCCCAGGTTTATATAACTCAAAGTGCAGCATAAATCTGGAGTGGCCAGGGATATCAGTGCGCCTTTTTCCTTCCTGGAGAACGGGCATCACGTGAGCAACCAACTGACCCCGCTCAACCCTGTCTCTTACAGCAAGATTTGAGGGGGTTACCTCGCCGTAGCACACGACGCCTGAGCTTCCCTCAATCAATATAGATTTGGTCGGGAGCCACCAGGGAGACTTAGCTTTTGGACCAGTGTAATCTTCTACCTGAACTACAATGCCATCTTCAACCGCATAAACAGATTCGTTGCCTAAAACATACAGGTCAACGCCAGTGTGGTGATCATATTTTCTTTTAGCGGCAAACGCACCTGGGTGAGGACCAGTTGGGATTTCACCTTCCCAGCCCCTAAGTGGGAAGTTCCATTTATTCGTCATACGTGATAAGGCATCTACTGTTTGTCAGTTCAGCCTTCCTTCCATACTCTGTCCAAATTTCAAATCGTGAAATACTTTTCGGCAAAATACTTGTAAAACGCCCCCTCAAAAACAACCGTAGCCTCCTGCTGAACAACAGTAACATCGTAACAGCGTGCTGCGCCTGAACGAGCAAGTTGCCTGTCTTTTAAAAACCCTGCTACAAGCTCTGTTAGGTTTGATTTTCTTGGGTTTAGTTTCACTTCTTGTCTTTTTTTGCCGTCGTCTCAGGAACAGGAAACCCGACGACAGTCTCGCCTGTCAATACTTCCAGTATTTCCTTGTACGCTCGGTGTCTACCCCTGTAGTGAGCCTTCTCAGCTTCTGTTTGTGCCCAGTTCTCGGAAAAGCGTATTTCGATTTTTCTCATCCAGATCTGGATTATTCGAATCAGAAATTGCTTTTCGAGTTTGTCCACTGTGTCTTTAGCCTTGCACTCTTTTTAAGAAACCCGTAATGTCTTTTACAGGAACCCAGTGCCTGGTTTGCGTCCTGAAAAACTTGATTTCATACTCCAGGATTGGCTTGGCTTCCTCAAAAGGGTCACGGCGCTCTGGGTCGTGCCCTGTGGCAATATGCCACCCATAAACTCTTCCTCTCCGAACTTTGTCATCATTAAAGATAGAAGTGCACCGAACAGAAACAATTGTATTTTGCTCGATAGGCTCCCAGTTTTTTGCAAATGGGTCAAACACCACTAAGTCCAAGGGCTCTTGAGTCCATTACGCTTTCTATAAAGCTTTACTAGCTCATAGGACCCAGTAAATCTTGAGAAGTCGACCACCTCGTGAGTAAGACATCCAGGCTCTGGGCCTGGCTTGTAGCCTCCAGGCCCAACCTTCTCCCAAATGCTGCCACGTTCTTTCCAACGAGCATAGCCAGGCTCACTTCTAAATTCATCAGGTGGATCGGTGTTGTCCCAGTAACCGAACTCTTCTATCCATTCAGGGTGCTCCGCAGATTCAAGAAATCGCTCTGGCCTATAAGAACCCCAGGGAATAACATATACAAATCCATCGTGGAACCAGGCATTGAACCCACAACTCATGCTGTCATACAAACTCTTGATATATTCGTCCCCTAGAACAAGCATGTCTTGTAATGCAAGGATTTTTGCCTCGATGCTAAATACCTTTTCTGGGGACTTGGGAGTGAGTCGATTGTCTTCGTCAGTTGCCACAGCATTGAACCTCTCAACGGTCAGCATATTCAGTGCTGTTGTATAAGAGATGAGGGAGCCCTCCAAAAGAAGTTCATGGAAATGTTGGATACCTTTTTCCACACGTGTGATCGGGAATCGGTAGGCACAGTAAATCTTAGTACTCATAGTTAATCTCTAATTGAAGAAACCCTGCTTGCAGGGTTTTTTCAGTTCTCTGTTTGACGAAGGATAGAATCAAGGAAGTTATTTGCCCAACCACCATTGACATGACGCTTCTTGGTCGCCCAGTCCAACAAG